>JGI12048J13642_10000176_pt1 | contig 28821 bp, 22 predicted proteins | sample ElkSlonscriptome_16_FD_13642 | JGI IMG/M metagenome (IMG submission 13642)
TATCGTTGTCCGATGGATATTGAGTGGGCAAAAGATGGGGATACAGGTGAACTTTATGTGGTACAAGCCCGCCCAGAAACAGTTCAATCTCAAAAACAGGCGGGTGTGTTGAAAACTTATTCATTGAAACAACAAAGCGATCGCTTGTTAGTGGGGTTGAGTGTTGGGGATGCGATTGCCAGTGGAAAAGTCTGTTTAATTCGGAATGTGACGGATATTGAAAAGTTTGTAGAAGGAACGATTTTGGTCACAGAAATGACTGATCCCGATTGGGTTCCTATTATGAAAAAAGCGGCGGGAATTGTTACCGATCACGGGGGAAGAACTTGTCACGCAGCAATTATTAGTCGAGAGTTAGGAATTCCGGCAATTGTAGGAACAGGAAAGGCGACCCAATTATTGCCAGCCGACCAAGAAGTCACGATTTCTTGTGCAGAAGGGGAAGAAGGTTATGTGTATGAAGGTTTATTAGAATTTGAGTCAAAAGAAGTGAGTTTGTTGGATATTCCACAAACCAAAACAAAGATTATGATGAATATTGGTAGTCCAACTGCGGCGTTTCGGTGGTGGCAACTTCCCGCTGATGGTATTGGGTTAGCCCGGATGGAATTTTTAATTAATAATATCATTAAAGTTCATCCAATGGCGTTGATTCATTTTGACAAAATTACGAATTATTCGATTCGTCACGAAATCTCTGAAATGACGCACGGATATGAAGATAAAACGGATTATTTTGTGGATTTGTTGTCCCGAGGAATTGCTAAAATTTCTGCGTCTCAACATCCTCAACCTGTAATTGTACGGATGAGTGATTTTAAAACGAATGAGTATGCAGATTTGATTGGGGGTCAACAATTTGAAAAGGTAGAAGCCAATCCGATGTTAGGATTTCGGGGGGCTTCGCGGTATTATAGCGATCGCTATCGGGAAGGGTTTGCGTTAGAGTGTAAGGCGATTAAACGTGTGCGAGAAGTGATTGGGATGGATAATGTGATTATTATGATTCCCTTTTGTCGCACGTTAAAAGAAGCAGATCGGGTGTTGGAGGTGTTAGAAAGTAATGGTTTGAAGCGGGGAGAAAATGGTTTACAGGTTTATGTGATGTGTGAACTTCCGTCTAATGTTGAATTAGCTGATGAGTTTGCCAAACGCTTTGATGGGTTTTCGATTGGAACGAATGATTTGACGCAGTTGGTGTTAGGAGTAGATCGGGATTCTGGAGAATTGGCGGAGTTATTTGATGAACGAGATTTGGCGGTTAAACGGATGATTCAACGCTTAATTAAAACCGCCCATGAAGCGGGGCGAAAAGTTGGAATTTGTGGTCAAGCGCCGAGTGATTATCCCGATTTTGCCGAGTTTTTAGTGGATGCGGGTATTGATTCGATTTCGTTAAATCCTGATAGTGTGGTTAAGGTGAAACGACGGGTGGCTGAAGTGGAACAGAATAGGGTTTAAGCTGACTCGATTTTCACCTTTAATGTATCTCCCTATCCTCTTTTTTCTGGGAGATACGGTCATTTTTTTGTTGATTTAGCGGTTAGTTAAATGGGAGAAATTTTAGAAATTGGTCAAATGTTAACTGTTGATGAGGCGGGGTTTATTATCCGTGAAGCCAGTATCGATAAAATTCCTGCTGAATGGCGGTTATTAGTTGATCGGGTAATATTAGCCTATCAAACGTATTGGAATGAGGCGATTCATAGTATTTATATTCGGGGTTCTGTCGCCGTCGGAAAAGCGATTTATGAGGTATCTGATTTAGATAGTTTTGCTGTGGTGAATACAGAAAAATTACAACTCGATGACTCTTGGTTTGATTCGGTTAAAAAACAGTTACAACTTGAATATCCGTTTTGTACTGGCGTGGAATTAAAGGCGTTAGAAGCGGAGGGTTTATTGAATTTTAATTTAGAAGCTTATAATCATCTCAGAATGCTGCTAAAAACTCAAGCGGCTTGTGTTTGGGGTGAAGATATTAGCTTACAGTTTCCCTCGTATAAACCGGATATTAATGCGGTTAGTCATGGGTTTAATTTAGAAGAAGATTTACAACGAGTTCTGATCGATTTACAGCAGTTAGATCAAACGGAATCTGCAACTGTTCACAAAATATGTCAATGGATGATGAAGCGTATTGTTCGTTCTGGGTTTGAAATTGTCATGGAAACGGCTCAATGTTATACTCGTGATTTATATCCTTGTTATCAACTATTTTCCCGTTATTTTCCTGAAAAGCAATCTCAAATGTATCAAGCACTAACTTGGGCGATTAACCCCATTGATGATCCGGTACAAATTAGCGAATTTCTTAACAGTTTTGGCGGGTGGTTAGTGCAGGAAATTGACTTGTGTTATCCACCTTTAACAGTTCCCCCTCAATCTTAATGATTTGATCCTAAATCTCTGTTTACAATTGAGGGGGTTCGACGAGAATAATACCAGATAAAATTAATTGGGTCATCATCGCGCAAATATCGGCTTCCCAGTCAAATTCTGGTAGCCAATTACAAAGATCGATACCGGAAAATCTTGTTTGTTGAAATAAACGTTCAATCACTTCTCGACTGATTCCTTTCAGGGTAATACGTTTATTAGCTGTACAAATTTCGATGTGATCTTCAGTTAAATTTGTAATTTTTACAGGTTTTGGAGGGCGATAAAATTGAGTTTTTTTGTCTTCAGGAAACAGAGAAAACCCAACTTGTGCAGGAAAACCAAATTGGGTTGAGGGTTGTCCCTGGATAAATTGTTCATCGAGATAACGATCAATGAATTCATCAGTTTTTAACTGTTCAATCCATTTTTGAATTAAATCACGCAGATGTTGACGACAAGCTTGACGATGAGTTGAATTTAACAGAGGTAAACTTTTGCGCCAAAGGGGATTTTCTTGCAGTTCTTCAGTCATCCAGTCTGCAAAATCGATTCCGGTTTGACAGTCTACTCCTAATGTTAAATGGAGAGAAGGTTGATCAACCGCAACAGCATAATGCCAATGTCCACGCGGAATATATAATAAATCTCCGGGTTTTAAGACTTGATTAATATAGGGATCAGAGGTTGGGGGATCGAGTAAATTTGAACGATGTTTAGAGAGGGGAAATTCAAAGGTTGGGGAAAAAACTCGCCAATGTTTATCACCCGAAATTTGTAGAATAAAGACTTCGTGGGAGTCATAATGACAAGCAAAACCTTGAGATCCAGGGAAAGAACAATAAGCGTTAATCTGAGTGCGATGTCCGAGTTCGTTGCGTAAGTTAGCTGTAAATTCAGCAAGAACAGGGAGTCGAGTCTGTAGACTATCTATAATGACAGTTGCCCCGTCTTGACAACTTTTAATCAGGTTATCGTAAGCCTTTTCTGGTAACGTTTGACCGCTTTTTGCTAATCGAATTTCAGGATAAGTTAGATGATGAAAGTTGAGTAAAGTATTGAAATCTTGCCAGGAAAATAGATGACTGAATTTGTGGGGAGAATTACCGCAGATAATAATGGCTTGTTTGAGCCAATTATTTTGTAGAAAAGACTCCCCAGAATGAGGAGCCAAAAGAGTTGCAAAGGTTTGCATGAAGACTACCTAGAACTATTATTAATGGCTGGAAAATTCCCTTGCATATTACCTCGACGATTGGGGCCACCCGCCCAGGGTGGAGGGCCAGAAACAGGACGAATATTTAATACAGTTCCGTCTTGACGGGTAATGGTAAAAGCGTCGAATTCATTATCGTCATATTCGCCAACAACGGTGACTCTTTCTCCTTGATTCATCCGAATTTGATGATACCAGGGCGGGCCTAAAGAGACGAGAATTTGTCCGGTATTATCCTCAATTACAAATTTATTCCCAAAAGTTGTGGTAACCACTCCAGAAATGCTTATACCTTGGGTTCGTTGGATTTCTCCAATCGGAACTTGAGCAAAACTTGGCTTGATGGGAATCATTAAGCTCGTTAATAGGAGGCTAAAAGCAGTTGCAAATTTGAGTTGAAGTTTCATAGTTAATGGTTTTTAATCTGATGTTTAATTAATCTTGCAGAGTTGATCGAAAACTCGGTTGATATTGACCGCGACGGCGACGGAGACCCCAACCTTGATCCACGTCATAGTCATAATCTTGCTCGTTGTCATTCACGGCATGAATTGGATCGGATTTGAATTGGACAGGACTCGCTACTTTTGTTGTTATGTCTTCAATGGAAATTTCAATACGGCTAGGGGTGAACGGTCTTTCTAAGGAGGTTGTAGGCATGGGATATCTTTGATTGATTAATTAAATTTCTGGTCTATTTGTAGAGTAACAACTAATTATGACAAGAAAATGACAAATCTGATGAAATCTTTTAATGTTGGCTGCGGTGGGTAAAAATATTGCACCAAGCCGCCTCTATGCTTGGGATTATTGATTCGTCCGATATCAGATGAGGTTATGGCTAAAATCCCTCTCCTCAAAAGCGAGGGATTTAGGGTTAGGTAAACAAAAAAATAGCCCCAACCGAAGTCGAGACTTTTGTTTCAATTGACCACAGAAAACTCAAGCTTTAAACAAATCACACACAGAAAACATTGAACACAGGAGAATTGACCACAGGAAACTTAGATGATCCTTTTGAAAGAGAAGTTAGAGTTTTTATTCAGAATATTTCTGAAACTTTAACTCTTAAGGTAAACACCCATAGGTTTTATAACAATCAATCCATTCAGCAACTTATCGAGAACCATTCCCTTCTCTTGGAGGTCTTCGGTATTGCTATTTATCATCATTGCATTTTCTTTTAGAGTTGTCAGTGGTTTTACTGAAGTTTTACAGAGACTTTACAAATTGTCGGTGATTTTAAAGCTTTATTCTGTCAGCAATCTAATTAGTCAAGTTTTCGAGATCATGGAATTGCTGACTGATTCCTTAATTGATAACTTATCCTTAAAACCGCTTTTTAGACAACTCTGTAGGTTGTTCCTATGGTTTGAATGTGGGTTTAAAACTGGAAACAGAGTTGTTGAAATTCTGCTTTTCCTGAGTTAATTGTTGTGATCGCATTTAGGGATTGTTCCGTTTGGGGGGGTAACTGTCCCGGAGATTGAGGTTCACAAGCTAACCATTTTTGAAAGACTTCTAAGCGTCCATCATCGGGTTCAACGATCCGATAAACCCGAATTCGTTTTTTCTGATGACGTTCTAACCGCAAACATTCTAAACTGTATCCTATTTTATCTAGAAATCGCCTAATCACAACGATTGGACTTGAATTTTTAGCTAATCCAATTCCCATAATTGATTTAATCGCTAACCGATCTCGTAATGCAATGTCTGTGATTTTCTGTAAATCTGTGTCGGTATTTTTTAATTCTCGTTGGGGATTTTGAATTAAAGCCGGAATTCCGAGTAATTCCAGAATTCCAATCATCGCCCCCAGTTGGGAACGGTTAAAATCAGGAACAAATATATTCCCTTGACCTTGTTCAATTAATCGATGAGCGATCGCTGCATCTCGATGACTTAAATAAGGACGACCCAGAGTTAGAAAGTATTGAATTCTAAGTTGATCATACCATCCTCGATCATCTTTTTCGATTAAATCGCTCGTGATCGGAATTCCATATTTTAAGGTTAACTCGTATTTACGCTGTGAACGTCGTTCTGGAGTAGTTTTTAGTAGCTTTTTTTGTAGGGCTTGATATTGGCGATCGCCAATTGTTATTGCTTGAGAAATTGCTTGACATTCGGCTTGATAGTTTTGATCACGAACTGCTGAAATCATTTCTGATAAACTCGGACGCAATGAGTTTTTATTGTTTTGATTTTGTTTGCTATTTGAGGTAGAATGGGCTTGGGAAGGACTCTTTTCAAGCGGAACTTCTAAAATTTGATGACCTTCTGATTTTAAGGCCGTTAGAATTGACTCTCGATACCGACTCATTGACGCATTAAACCGCACCGCCATTTTCGCCCAACAGAGTAATGATTCGGCTTGAAATCCCATTTCTAAGTCATCTAAACTGGCAAAATCAGATTGTTGCAGGAGGCGAATATTTAAACGAGTTAAACGATGATTACAATTGAGTAAAGTTGCCATAGATACGGAACCATTTCCGACTTGATTAAACCCATGAGTCGCTACCCACAAATAACGAGGTAAGTTTTCACGAATTCGTCCCAAAGCTTGACGTACCGAATTTTCTCCCTGAATGCCTTGAGCGATTCCCCAAACTGAGGTTAAATGTCCTTTAATATCGATACTGACTCCGGTTTCAATACAGGGCGAAGCTAAGACAATATCGTAGTTTTTGAGTGTTGAATTGAGTTGATTGATACAACCATAAGCCGGATGGGTAGGATCGGCGAGAGATTCTGAATCAATTCGCAGGATTTTTAGGTTGGGAAATTGGGTTTTAAAATAGGTTTCTAGGGTACAAGTTCCCCACTGACTGGCTAATTTTTGTGCGGATAAACAAACAAAGGGTTTACCGCCTTCAGCAATATGTTGTTCTAAATCTTTAACCAGTTGTTTGGGTGTATTTCCACTATAACTAGAAACTGACCAAGCTTCTTCTGTTTGCGGTTTCCATTCGTTGTGAATAATAAAAGGGGTTTGAGGGACTCCCGCTAAAGCGAGAAGATAATCGATAGAAATATCACTTAAATCGGCATCCGCAATCACGACTTTTCCCTGTCCTCCGATCACATTTTGCATCAGAGATTTGAGAGATTTGAGAATCGCAACTCGTTGGTGGCGACAGGTATCGGAATTTAATCCGTGCCATAAAACTTGTTCAATTTCATCGATAATAACAATACTATCCGACCAATTTTCGGCGTTGAAATTTGCACGGGAACCGGGATGGAGAGAGTCAATACAAAGACCATAACCCGGATTCTGTTCTGGAGAGGATTTTGGATCTTTTTCTTGGAGATATTTTAACCCAAATCGCTGACACAATGCTTCAACTAAACGAATCCGATGGCTAATGACTAAGACCGATTGACCTTGTTTTTGGGCTTGTTGAACGATTTGTTCGATGAATTGGGTTTTACCTGTTCCTTTGGGGGATTTGATGCCAATGAGTTTGGCGGTTTGAGGAATAGCAAGATCGGATAAATACCGTTGATTGACTTGAATATTAGCCGAAAATGTCAGGCGATTAAATGATAATGCTTGCCAAGCTGCTAAGGAAATTGCGGTTTCATAGGCATGATCAAAAGCAACGGGAGAATGGCTTAAGATTAAATCATCAACTCCTTTTCCGAAGTGAGAGTTCCAAGTGACAATATGAACAGAACACCCGTTTTTAGTCAGTAAATAACCCGTTTGTTTGATTGCAGTATTAACGGCTTTTATCGTGTTGGGTTTGCTATCTTGATCGAAAACAATATAAACTTCTCGCTTGGGTGTCGCTAATTTTTCTAACTGCGGAATTAAACGGGATTTTCCGATGCGTTTTCCCCACTCATTTCTGGGTACGCGATAACCTCCGTGAATACCCGGAAGGGCGATGGCGACATATCCCGCAGTGAGTAACGCCCCGGCTTTTTTGGCGCCTTCGGTAATACATAAAGGAATTTCCCGATGAGCGATCGCCCACTCCCAAAACCCCAGATCGCTTTGATCGGGTTTAATATCTTTTTCAGAAAGAGTTAAATCATAACGTTGGGCGATGCGTTCCCAGATGGTTTTAGAGACTCTTAACGCAAAAAGTCCGGTGGGAGTTTGGGGGGGATGTTCATATTTAATAATTTTGTTATGTTCGCCAATAATACGCGGATGAACGGGTTTAAAACAGCCCCAGACGTCATCTTTTCCGGTGAGAATATCAATCCCGGAACACCACCAACCGCCTTCGTAGAGGTGTTGATAACGGTTGAGAATGCGATCGCTAATTCGACCATCATTGCGTCGGGGTAAGGTGTCAGAATAGAGCAGATAATCAAATGGACGATAGCCTTCTAAGGGTGTAACATTAAGTTGGGTCAGTTGTTCGTCAACGCAGCTTGCGTTCCACTCGATCAGATGATTCACAGCCATTAGGGGAATTGGAATTCAACAGGGATTCACCATCATACACTACATCTAGGGTTTTGGCTATCAAATTTGATCAAGCTACGCTAAATCTATTTGAGCGGAGATAATTTTTATGTCTGTTTTTCGGATTTATTCATCATTCTCTCAAATATTTCAGCGATTAACTCAAGGATTTGTTTACACTTATGCTGGTTTTTTGCTGGTTTATTTTCTACTCAGATTCCTGTTTTGGGATGAATTTTGGGCGGTGGGTTTTGTGAGTACCTTTATCCCCTGGATTCTGTTCCCTTTATTTATCTTACCCCCGTTGAGTTTTGGGATTATTAAACAGCGAAAATTAACGATTTTATCGAGTTTAGCTTGTTTATTACTGCTCGGTTGGTTACATCAAAACTATGCCTCTCCCAATCCCAGTACAATTAACTCCAATCCAATCAAAGTTTTATGTTTAAACAACAGTTGGAACAAAACATCACCGGAAACATTAGTTGAACTGCTTTTAAATCGAACTCCCGATCTCGTTTTCTTGCAAGAAGTAACCGAAATCCATGAAGAAGAAGCTTTTCCTCAGTTAATAGAGGCTTATCCTTACCAATTTTCATCGCCTCGAACAACCATTTTAAGTAAGTTTCCTCTCCGGGCAACCGAAACCATTCACTTGGCCGATCATTCGGAATTTCAGCAGCGGGCAATTGCCAGGATTAACGAACAAGAAATAACGCTTTATAATATTCAAACCATTTCGCCTTGGATTCGCTTTCACCAGATTTTACCCTTTTTTAAAATCCCCTTTTATGATTATCGCGAACGCTCCGAAGAAATCATCGATTTAGTCAAAAGACTACAGAAAGAAACAAACCCTGTAATTGTAGCGGGTGACTTTAATCTCACCGACCAAACTCAAGATTATCATCGATTGCGCCAAGTTTTACGGGATGCTTTTCGAGAGTCCGGATGGGGTTTAGGTTTAACCTGGCCTCAAGGTTGGCCGCTCAATTTTCTGATTAAAAATTCGACTCAAACTCTTGATTATCCGCTGTTTCGGATTGATTATATTTGGTATTCTCCAGATGGGGAGTCTAAAATGACAAAGGTGTTGGCTTCGACGGGTTCGGATCATTTGCCGGTGGAGACTCTAGTTTATTTTCGGCCATTTGCTGCACTAAACCCCTAGAACTTGGTATAACAATTGAGTGACCCCTACAGGAAAAAGGAATGATCGCGAACACCACAAAAACAGATAAACCCTTATTGCGAGGAAAAGGACTCCCTCCATTTGAGATGATCAAGCCGGAGACAGTGGTGCAGGAGATGATGGAACTGATCGAGGGACTTGATACCGAACTCACGACCCTCGAAGCCAATGTACAACCGACGTGGGAAGGTTTAGTTGAACCATTGCAACGGTTAGAGGAACGGTTGACCTGGAGTTGGGGTGTGGTTAACCATTTGATGGGTGTGAAAAATAGTTCTGAACTCCGAAAAGCCCATGAAACAGTTCAGCCGAAAGTCGTAGAGTTTATTAATAAACTTAATCAAAGTCAGGCCCTTTACAAAGCATTTAAAGCACTGCATGAGTCTTCACAATGGGAGAATTTAGATTCAGCCCAAAAGCGAATTGTTGAGGCAGCGATTCGGGATGCTGAACTGTCTGGTGTGGGTTTAGAAGGAGAAAAACGAGATCGTTATAATGCGATAGCACTAGAACTGGCGGAACTTTCGACTAAGTTTTCTAATCATGTTTTGGATGCCACAAAAGCGTTTAGTTTGACTTTAACTGAACCGTCAGAAATTGCAGGTTTACCACCGAGTTTATTAAGTTTAGCCGCTCAAGCCGCCCGTGCAGAAGGGATCGAAGCAGCGACCGCCGAAAATGGCCCTTGGCGAATCACGTTAGATTTTCCCAGTTTCGGCCCTTTCCTAAAGTTTAGTAAACGCCGAGACTTACGAGAACAGGTTTTTAAGGCTTATATTAGTCGGGCCTCAAACGGAGAATTGAATAATTTTCCGTTAATTGAACGGATTTTAGAATTGCGTCAAGAAAAGTCTAAGTTACTGGGTTTTAGTAGTTATGCTGAGTTGAGTTTAGCCACTAAAATGGCGCCCAGTGTGGAGGCTGTCGAGGCGTTATCTGAAGAATTACGTGTTGTTAGTTATGAGGCAGCACTCAAAGATTTTGAAGCCCTGAAAGCTTTTGCTGCGTCTAAAAATGCCCCAGAAGCAGAAGACTTGAAACACTGGGATATGAGTTTTTGGGCCGAACGTCAACGAGAAGAAAAGTTTGCGTTTACCGATGAAGAACTGCGCCCTTATTTTCCCTTACCTCAAGTGTTAGAAGGGTTGTTTGGTTTGGTCAAACGAATTTTTGGAGTGACGATTGTTTCGGCTGATGGTCATGCCCCCGTTTGGCATGAAGATGTTCGTTATTTTGAAGTCATTGATGACACCGGAAATACCATCGCTTACTTTTATTTAGACCCCTATAGTCGTCCCTCAGAAAAACGGGGTGGGGCTTGGATGGATGAGTGTATTACTCGGTCAAAAATCACAGAAAATGGTAAATCTACAGTTTGTTTACCTGTGGCTTATTTGCAATGTAATCAAACGCCACCTGTGGATGATAAACCGAGTTTAATGAGCTTTAGTGAGGTGGAAACGTTATTCCACGAATTTGGTCACGGTTTACAACATATGTTGACGAAGGTTGATTATCCGGGGGCGGCAGGTATTAATAATGTAGAGTGGGATGCGGTGGAGTTGCCGAGCCAATTTATGGAAAATTGGTGTTATGATCGGGTGACTTTGTTTGGCATGGCTAAACATTATCAGACTGGAGAATCTTTACCTGAACATTATTATCAAAAGTTGCTAGCTGCACGGACCTATATGAGTGGTACGGTGATGTTACGACAGCTTCATTTTGGTTGGGTTGATTTGGAATTGCACCATCGTTATCAACCGGGAGGAAATGAAACGGTTATTGATGTCAGAAACCGAATTGCTCAAAATACAACAGTGTTGAAACCATTACCGGAAGATGCGTTTTTATGTGCATTTGGGCATATTTTCTCGGGAGGTTATGCAGCAGGTTATTACAGCTATAAATGGGCTGAAGTTCTCAGTGCGGATGCTTTTTCTGCCTTTGAAGAAGCGGGATTAGAAAATGAAAAAGCAATGGCTGAAACAGGTAAACGTTTCCGAGAAACGGTTTTGGCTTTGGGTGGAAGTGTACATCCCATGGAAGTCTTTAAGTCTTTCCGAGGACGTGAACCGATTACTCAACCTTTGTTGGTTCATAGTGGTTTAGTTCCCGCCGCATAATTGCCTGGAAATTCTCTAGAGGCGTTCTTTTAGAGCGTCTCTAAGGTGTTAAGATATCCATCGAAAGTGGAGGATTAAATAGATGAGTTTAAATTATTTAAAAATATTATGCTATCCTATAATCTAAGTGTAAAGGCAGACTGAGTGAGAGGCTTTGTAGTATGTACAAATGTGCATAGTATAATTTAGATGGCTTACCAATGGAACAGGGATAAAGCAATAGCCAATCTTCGCAAACATGGTATCGACTTCGCTGACGCAGTATCTATTTTTTCAGATGATCTGGCAATTACGATTACAGACGAGCGATTTGAAGAAGAACGGTTCATCACAGTCGGTATGGATGCTTTTGGTAGAATTCTGGTTGTTGTTTACACGGTGCGAGAGGATGAGATTCGATTGATTTCTGCTCGCAAAGCAACCCGAAAAGAACGACAACAGTATGAGGAGGAATAATCATGGAAGCAGAATATGATTTTAATCAAGGTAAACGAGGGGCAATCGAACCAATTTTACCCGGAAAAACGCGCATCACAATCTGCTTAGATGATGAGGTGTTAGCATGGTGTCGTGAACAAGTTCACTTAGTAAGTGGGGGGAACTACCAAACATTAATTAACGAAGTATTACGTCAACATATTCAGCAAAGCCGCGAACCTTTGGAAGAAATCCTACGCCGAGTGGTACGTGAAGAACTTGAGCGCATTGAGCATAATTTATGATTGTTATTCTTTCCGCAATCTTGCCTGTAGCTTGTATTGTTTTGATTGGCTTTATTGTCGGAAAAAAGCTAAATTTCGATCAATCTACCCTTTCTCGTCTCAGTTTGTATGTATTATTTCCGGCTTTAATTATTGATAATCTCTACAAAACAACGCTCAGTGGTGAAAATGCAATTTCGATTACGATTGGGTTTTTAATTACATTTATTATTTTATGTGTTTTAGCATGGCAATTAAGCCATTATTTACAGTTCACAACGGATTTAAAAAAGAGTTTAGTCACAACAACGGCTTTACCTAATGTCGGAAATTTAGGGCTTCCGGTGACTTTATTTGCTTTGGGAGAGGCGGGATTAGAACGGGCAATTGTGTATTTAATTGCTTGGAATATTGTTGTTTTAATGACGGTTCCGGCTTTTTTACAAAGTGGGGGATTTCGTTCTTCAATACAGTTTATGCTGAAACTTCCTCTCACTTGGGCGGTAACTTTTGGAATCTGTTTACGAGTGTTTAATGTTCCGCTTCCCTTGAACTTAGATAAAGGCTTAAACTTATTAGCAAATGCGGCTATTCCAGTTGCGTTATTAATGTTAGGAATCCAAATTGCTAGTCATCGGTTAGCCTTCAATTTATATGAAGTGGGAGCGAGTTGTTTACGTCTTTTAGGGGGTGCTGTGATTGCGTTTTTAGTGGGTAAACTATTAGGGTTAGAAGATTTAGATTTAAAGGTTTTAGTTTTGCAGAGTTCAATGCCAACTGCAATTACTGCTTTTTTAATGGTGCATGAATTTGGAGGAGATGCCAGTCAAACTGCACGAGTTGTTGTCGTTTCAACGTTACTTGCGTTTATCACTTTACCGGGGGTTTTATTGGCTTTACAAACTTTTATTTAAAGACTGCCTAAAGAGTTAAAACTCACCAGATAGGTTAAATCCTCCCAAGATAATCAGTAATAATCCGGCTATTAATCCTAATTCAATTCCCAGAGGTTTTTGATTGAACTGTTTCCCAAACCAGTAACCTCCGCCAATCGTCAGTAAACTCGAACCAAAACTAAAAAAACTGGTTAAACCGACATTAAATTCAGCAATACCTGCTCCGACACCTGTTCCTAAATTGGTAATTGTTAAACCTAATCCTAATAAAATTGCAGTTCTTAAACTTAGTCTATTGATAGAATTTTGAGAGGTAAATTCTTCAGTTTCACTTGAGTCTGAGATGAGGGTTTGCCAAATGCTGAGAATACCAATAACAATCAGAATTAAGCTTCCTAAATAACCCGCTAAACTATTCGGTAGATAGTGACGAATTTGATCCCCAAGATGAATCGAAATCCAGGTGCTTAACCCTGAAAGAATCGCAATCACAAAGTTAGCAGAAGTGGGAATAATCCAATTTCGGAGTCCGTAACTCATCCCGACTGTTAAATTATCAAGATTGGTCGAAAGCGACAAAACAATTGAACTCAAAACAGACTCAAGCAAATTCATGTTTTAAAGGGTTAATTCAACTTAGAAAGGAGAACCAGGAATCGAAGGTCTAGGAATGGATGGCACCGGAGGAGAAGGAACATTAGGAGTCGGAACTCCATTGGCTGCACAACTAAAACCAGACGGAACAATTCGCTGACAGATTGATTGTAATGCACCTTCTGGTGTAATGGGAATATTAAAGCCCGAAAAGAGTTCTCCGGTTAAAATTAAAGCCAATTCTTCAGGGGTAATATCTTGGATTTGTCCGAGTACACCGGGTAAAACGCCAATTTTTTGACCTTCCCTGAGAATAATCGGAACGGCACCTGTTTCTTGAGAAGTGACTTCAACTTCTCCTTCTAATACTTTAATATTTCCGGTACCATCTTCGTCCGTTTCCATAATATAAAGTGTACCTTTTACCCCAACAGAAAATCCTCCAATACAACCATTTGCCGGCCCACTAACGACCACTTGACCTTGTTGAATATCAACACATTGACCGACAGTAACCTGAGAGTTTGTTCCAATCCGTCCTGCTGCGCCGTTATTAAATTCTATGCTCGCACGGGATTCTTGAGTCCGAATAAGCTGTCCCAAATCGGCTCGGTCTTCGACTTTTGCTTGCTGTTCTTCGATGAAGACTTCTTCTCCATCTAAAATTTCTTGAACAGTCGCCAAATCAATTTGAGCAAAAGCGGGAATATTAAACAGTCCAAACCCGACAGCAAAAAACAAACCATACAGCAGACTCAAGATGGTTTTCTGGTAACGATGGTGAGAGAAAGTTAAGTTTAATGGCATCATCTGATTTAGCGGTTAAAATTAAAAAAGAGGACTAGAAAGTGTACATCAAAGATTGAGGCGAACTCCTCAAGATTGGTATAAAAACTATTTTAAGATAAACGATGACCTGCGAACAAAAACAAAACAAAATCTTGAATAAGTGGTTTTACCGAATACTTCAAGTTACTTTTATACTGGGTGTTCTGTTATCAGGAAAGACTGCGCCTGTCGCCTCAAGTGAGTCAGTCAACCCCTCTAACCTCTTGGATAGGGCGTTGAGGGAAGAAATGATACTTGCAGTTAATTCTAATAATCCGGCACAACAAGCCCTGAAAGCTGGCTTAAATCACTATCGTCAGGGAACAAGTGCCGCTTTATATCAAGCGATTGAACAGTTAGAAATTGCTTTAAAACTGTGGCGAGAACAAGATGATTTTACTCAAGCCGCAACAACTTTACAATTTTTAGGTTTAATTCATTCTGACTTAGGAGAATATCAAGCCGCTTTAAATTATTATCGTCAGGTTTTACAGTTACTCCCTGAATTGTCTCAACCGGAGTATTGGGAAGCGCCGATTTTAGAGCTTTCTGCTGAGGTTTATTTCAGATGGGGCGAATATCAAAAAGCCTTAGAAGCCTATGAAAAAGCTTACATTCTTCGTCAACAAATTGGCTTAGAATCGGCAGAAGCAGCCACGTTAAATAGTATCGGTTTGGTGTATTATGATTTGGGAGAATTCAATCTGGCGTTAAACTATTATCAACAGGCGCAGTCGCTCTTACAACGTTCCGAAAGTTCTGCTGATTTAAAAACAACAGCTTTAATTTTAAATAATATTGGTCAGGTTTATTCTGAACAAGGAGATTTAGAAAAAGCCAAAGAAACCTACGAGCAAGCGTTGAATTATTGGAGAGCATTACCGAGCCAATCTGATATCAGAAATATTCGCGGTAAAGCAGCTACTTTAAATAATCAGGGTTATATTTATGCTCAATCTAATCAACTTAAAATCGCCCAACAAACTTACAATCAAGCCTTACCCCTCTGGCAAAAAATCGGAGACCACACCCGAGAAGCCAGCACGTTAAATAATCTGTGTTATGTGGATTTTAAACAGGGAAATTTAGCCCAAGCTTTAGAAATTTGTACTCAATCTTTACAAATTAGACAAACGGTAGGAGACAGAACTAAAGAACCCCTTAGTCTTTACTACATTGCTCAAATCCAACGAGAACAAGGTCAGTTAGAAGCCGCAGTTAAAACCATAGAAACGGCATTAGAAATTATTGAAGATTTGCGAACACAAGTTGAACGCCAAGATTTAAGAACCTCCTTTTTTGCCTCTAAACAGGAGTATTATGAATTTTATATTGACTTGTTAATGCAGCTTCATAAACAAAGTCCTGAAAAGGGTTATGATGGGTTAGCTTTACAAGCCAGTGAACGCGCCAGGGCGAGAAGTTTATTAGAAATATTAGCTGAGTCTGGGGGAGAAATTACCTCGGGAATTAACCCCAAATTATTAGAAGAAAAGAAACAACTGCAACAACAACTCAGCGTCTTAGAACAGTTGCGAGTTCGCTTACTCAGCGGCGAACATACAGAAGAACAAAGAAAAACAATTAATACAGAAATTGATGATTTACTCCAAAAATATCGCACTTTATTAACTGAAATTCGCGCCACCAGTTCCAATTACGCCGCATTAACTCAACCCCAACCCTTAACCTTAACTGAAATTCAACAACAAATTCTCGACTCCGAAACCGTTTTATTAGAATATTCCCTCGGAGAAAACCGCAGTTATTTATGGGTGGTAACGCCCAATTATATAGAAAGTTATGAACTCCCCGGACGGGAAGAAATCGAAACAAAAGTCACCGCATTTCGAGATTCTTTTTTACTTCCAACTCAACGAATTCGCCGAACACTTGCAGAAGATGCTGGACAAAAATTAGCCAGTACAATCTTACCAAAATTAGAAAACCTCAATCAAAAACGGTTATTAATTGTCGCCGATGGAGTCTTACAATATGTACCGTTTAACGCCTTACCAACCCCTGGAAGCTTAATTCTAGAAACTGACTGGACACCGTTAATTGTTAAACATGAAATTGTTACGATTCCTTCTGCTTCGACTTTAGCTGTTTTACGTGAAGAATTTAAGGCTAGAAGTCCTGCGCCTAAAGCCTTAGCTATACTCGCTGATCCAGTTTTTAGCTATCAAGATGATCGAGTCAGAAATGTAGTTCCAGAAAAGATCAAACCGTTACCCCCAGAGTTGGAACGTTCGGCACGAGAATCAGGAGTTTTGTTTGATCGTTTACCCTTTACAGAGAAAGAAGCAGAACGAATTTTAGACTTGATTTCAACCGATAATACAATCAAACAATTTGGCTTTTCAGCCCGCCGAGAATTTGTCACCGGACAACAAATGAGTCAATATCGAATACTGCATTTTGCAACACACGGTTTACTCAACAGCGAAACCCCAGAACTTTCGGGTTTAGTGTTATCTTTAGTGGATGAAGCAGGTGAACCGTTAAATGGTTTTTTGCGTTTATATGATATTTTTAACCTTAATTTATCGGCGGAATTAGCCGTTTTAAGTGCTTGTGAAACGGGACTCGGAGAAAATATTCGAGGCGAAGGATTAGTCGGTTTAACGAGGGGATTTATGTATGCAGGTGCGCCCCGAGTTGTGGTGAGTTTGTGGAAAGTTGATGACCAAGCAACCTCAGAATTAATGGTGAAATTTTATCAACGAATGCTGCAACAAAACCTATCCCCCGTCGCGGCTTTACGAGTCGCTCAAATTGATATGTGGCAACAAAATAAATGGTCATCACCCTACTTTTGGGCTGCGTTTACGCTGCAAGGAGAATGGCAACAGCCCCAAATTAACCCTAATTAAACTGTTAATTTTATTGATAGCGATCGCCGAATTATCCGTAAATTTACTGAGTGGTTAGCCGACAGAGATAGAATCTCAAGCCTGTAATTCTACTGTGGACTTTGCTTGAGAGGTTGCTGTATAACTGAAATAGAGCAACAAATTCTATCGAAAGGAAGATGACAGCTTCCTGGTGTATCTATAGTAAGACGGGCGTCTGAAGCCATGTGTAGAGTAGCTCATTACGAAGCTGTACGAAGCTATGACGAATCCTCAAATGTCTGGAGTTGGCTTTAGCCCACACATTTGAATTTCCTCAGACTAGCATCTGATTTTGATTTGATCAGATTCAAATTAACCTCTTTAACTTCTTCAGGAATTATCTGAAAGAAGTCAAACTTTAGTCTGCCTAAAATTTAATTCTCTATGAAAAAACCAATAGTTTTACTTGCATTAATTTTCCGAAAAATAGACAGTTTTCAAAGTTTTAAGAAATGGAGTTATCAAGCCCAATGCTTCCATCAACCGACGCTAATTCTATCTCTAAAAGAGTATCTGTCTTACAGATATATCAAGGAAGCTTTACAAGAAAACTCCTAGTTTTTTTTGCAGATTACTCCTGAAACTTAGCCAGGATCATTCCTGGTCAGTCATTTTCCAAGCTTCTCAAACATTCTTATTCTTTCTTTAAAACAGGAATACTATTCATGTCCCAAGCCACCATTTCTAACTCTGTGTCTTTCAACTCGACGCAAACAATGCAACTATCCTCAATGTCTCTGAACTCCTCAAAAACCCTTGTTTTTATTGATGCGAATGTAGATGACTCCGAATATCTTGCTCAAGGAGTTAAGCCGGGAATAGAAGTTCATGTTTTAGATGCTCATCGAGACGGTATCGAACAAATTACCGCCCATTTATTTACCCGTCCTCATATCGAAACTATTCATATTGTTTCTCACGGTTCACCGGGATGTTTGTACTTAGGTAAGAGTCAACTCAGTCTCGATACCCTCAAACACTACGCCAACTTACTCCAAAGTTGGTTTGCCCCCCTTACCCCCCAAAATTGGGGGAAACCGTCACTTTTACTCTACGGTTGTAACGTAGCCGCAGGAGATGCAGGCGAAGAATTTATTGAAAAATTACACCAATTAACAGGATCTAATATTGCTGCTTCCACAAACAAGATTGGTAACGCCGAACTAGGGGGTAACTGGAATTTAGCCTACACTACTGGACAAATTGAAACCTCCCTAGCATTTCGCCTAGAAGTGATGCAAAGTTACAGCAGCATCCTTCCCAACCAGGCTCCAGACGTGGGCTTTGTGAACCTTCTCCCGGGGAATAGCATCAACAACGGACTCGGCGGCGCTCAAGGCTTTGGGGAAAATCAATTACCGGGACAGGATGATGGATACGCAACGGTAGATGTTTCTGCTGTATTTCAAGACGGCTTTCGATATTTCAGCAATACTTGGAATGCCGCCAACCAGTTCTTTATTGGTTCCAACGGCTATGTGACTTTCGGCAATGGGTTAAGTAGCTTTAGCCCAGCAGGCATTGCAGGTTCCACTACTCCGATGATTGCCGCCCACTATACTGACGTTCATACAGGGAGAACGCCGATAGCCTTCGATCCTGCCGGGAATTCCACAGGAACCAACAAAATTTACTACGACATCGATCCCGTCAGTGATGTCGTTACCATCACTTTTGATGACGTAGTACCATTCACCGCCCCTGCTGGTCTTACCAACGCTAATGCGTATCAAATCCGGCTGTGGGACTTGGGCAGTGGCGATTTTGGGATTGAACTGCGCTATGAAGATTTGGCTTGGGGTCAGTCTGGCAGCAGTGCTTATGGTACTGCTGGTTGGACGGCGGGGGACCAGACCAACTATTCTGAGATACCGGGGTCGGGAACCAGCGCCATCGAGAACATAGAATCAGAATCAAATATCAACCAGCCTGGAGTTTTCTTCTGGCAAGTAAAAGACGGCTTGGTATTTCCGGGTTTACCTTTGCAACCACCAGGGGTCGTGGCGATCGACATTAACGACACCAACCCCCCTGGAGTCAGCGTTTCCGATCCAGCTTTCACCGAAGTTCTTTCCGACCCCGATGGAGACGCCCTCGGAATTGCCATTGTTGCAGTAGACAATACCAATGGCACCTGGCAATATTCAACTGATGGGGGCAGCACCTGGACAGACTTTGGCATCCCCTCTGACACCAACGCCCGACTCTTAGCCGGTACTGCCAATAACCAACTCCGCTTTGTCCCCAATCTCAACTACCAAGGTAATGCTGGCAACATATTATTTCGCGCCTGGGATCAGACTACTGGTACTGATGGGGGAGTAGCTGACACCAGCACTAATGGCGGAAGCACTGCCTTCAGTTCCCGCACACTTCCTGCAACGTTCAATGTCATCCCCATCAACGACCAACCCAACTTCACCGCCACCAACCCAACAGCAGTTAACGAAGATGCTGGAGCGCAAACCGTAACAAGTTGGGCTACCTTCAACCCCGGTCCGACCGACGAAGCCACCCAAACGGCTACCTACACTGTTAGCAATATCAGCAACGCTGGATTATTTACCACAGCCCCATCAATAGATGCCTCTGGCAACCTCACCTACACTCCTGCTGCCAATGCCTTCGGCACCTCCAGCTTTGATGTAGTAGTCCAAGACAGTGGCGGTACTGCCAACGGCGGTGTCGATACCTCGACTACCCAAACCTTCACCATTACCGTTAATAGTATTAATGACGCTCCGGTTCTCAGCAGTACCGCTCCAACTTCTGGTACTCAAGACCTAGCCTACACCTACAACATCGTTGTAGAAGATCCTGATAGTGGAGACAGCCTGACCATTACCAATGTGGCTGCGCTTCCTGCTTGGTTGACTTTGACTGACAACGGAGATGGCACAGCTACTCTCACCGGAACACCGACAAATGCTGAAATTGGCGATCACAGTGTTGAACTGCAAGTCGAAGACGCATCGGGTGAAATAGACACTCAGAACTTTACCATCAGTGTTGACAATACCAACGATGCACCGACTATTGCTGGTACTCCTGTTACCAGTGTTGATGAGGATAATGCCTACAGTTTTACGCCTACTGCAAATGATGTAGACGGTGGTACTCTCAGCTTCTCTATCACCAATAAACCCAGTTGGGCAACTTTTGATAGTGCAACGGGTCAACTGTCTGGTACACCAACTAACGATGATGTTGGTATCACTGAAGGTATTGTGATCAGTGTTAATGATGGTACTGTCGTTACTCCGTTACCTGCTTTCAACCTGACGGTTAACAATGTTAATGACGCTCCTACCATTTCCGGTACACCTGCTGTCAGCGTTGCGGAGGATAGTACCTATACCGTCTACACCGACTTTTAGCGATGTAGACGGTGATACTCTGAGCTTCTCTATCACCAATAAACCCAGTTGGGCAACTTTTGATAGTGCAACGGGTCAACTGTCTGGTACACCAACTAACGATGATGTTGGTATCACTGAAGGTATTGTGATCAGTGTTAGTGATGTTACGGAAATCGTGAAACTGGATGCCTTCAACCTAACGGTTAATAACGTTAATGATCCACCAACGGATCTCGCTCTCGATAATATCACTGTAGCCGAAAATGCTGACGGGGCGGTGATTGGCAAGTTGACCACCACTGACGTAGATAGCAGCAACTTTACCTACAGCGTTGATGATGTACGTTTTGAGGTGGTAGACGGTCAACTCAAACTGAAAGCGGGTCAAATGTTGGATGCTGAAACTGAGTCTAACCTCACTATTAAGGTGACAGCCACAGATGATGGGTCGCTAAGTTTTGAACAAAGCTTTACTGTTACCGTCACGGATTTAGAAGAACCCCAAGAACCGGGTGAGGAACCCCAAGAACCGGGTGAGGAACCCCAAGAACCGGGTGAGGAACCTCAAGAACCGGGTGAGGAACCTCAAGAACCGGGTGAGGAACCCCAAGAACCGGGTGAAGAACCTCAAGAACCAGGTGAAGAACCTCAAGAACCAGGTGAAGAACCTCAAGAACCAGGTGAGGAACCTCAAGAACCAGGTGAGGAACCTCAAGAACCAGGTGAGGAACCCCAACCGAGTCCTTCTCCCCAACCGAGTCCTTCTCCCCAACCGAGTCCTTCTCCCCAACCGAGTCCTTCTCCCCAACCGAGTCCGACTCCCCAACCGAGTCCGACTCCAACACCCTCAGTGGGAGAAACAGACCTCTATGACCCAACAAACTTTATTTCTGTCGTCACTCAACCGGTAAAACCCTCTAACACTGCGGCTAACGCAAGTTCAAATAATCCTAACAACGGTGAACCGACTTCAAACGCAGATGTTTTAGTCGGTGATGCGACCGATAACCAGATAAGCGCTTTGGCGGGCGATGATATCATCAATATGGGTGATGGTAATGACTGGATCAACGGAAATCAAGGTAATGATACTGTCGATGGCGCAGAAGGTAGCGATACCGTTTATGGCGGAAAGGATAACGACGCTGTTTTCGGTTCGGCCGATGACGACTGGTTAAATGGTAACTTAGGTGATGACTTCATTGACGGTGGTGAGGGTGCTGATACCGTTTTTGGCGGTCAAAATAACGATACTCTCACGGGTGGAAACGGTAACGACTGGTTAAACGGTAACTTAGGTGAGGATTTCGTTGACGGTGGCGAAGGCGAAGATTTGGTCTATGGGGGTCAAGATGGCGATACTCTCATGGGTGGAAGCGGAAATGATACTCTATACGGTAACATTGGCAATGATTTTATCGAAGGAAACGACGGTAATGACCTGATTTACGGGGGTAAAGACAATGATACCCTTTCCGGCAATCAAGGCAATGATACCCTTTACGGCGACTTGGGTGATGATGTCGTTGACGGTGGCGAAGGTACGGACATCGTTTTCGGTGGCGAAGGTGATGATACCCTTGACGGTGGAGAAGGTAACGACGAACTCACCGGCGGAAATGGCAACGACCTGTTACTGGGCGCTGAAGGTAATGATACCTTAACTGGGGAAGCCGGAAGCGATCGCTTTGTTCTGGCGTCCGGTATGGGTGAGGATTTAATTACCGACTTCACCGATGGCGAAGATATCATTGTTCTCGATGGCGGTTTAACCTTCGACCAACTCACCCTCACTCAAAACAACGGTTCTACTCTGATTCAACTCAATTCCGAACTGTTAGCAACTCTTGATGGTGTGAATATTGGCTTGATAACTGCCAACGATTTTACCACATTTGCTGCTTAATCTTTCTCTCAATTTGATTTTTTGATTTGAATAATGGTGGAAGTTCCTCTCACAAGAATTTCCACCTTTTTTTCTGCTTTGATGATTGCGACTCCCCAATTTGTAACTCGCGTTTTAGTATACCTATATACTGAAAAAAGGCTTTAAGAAATTGAAGGATAATTCTGCTCGCCTACTTTTAGGAATTTTATTGTATACTCAGCATAAGCTAAATCCGAACATCCCAAACTCAACTGTTGTTCAAAAAATCCAGAAATGTTGATTAACTTAATTGCTGATTATGGTGCAGGTGATCCGGCATTTGCTGAGGTCAGCCAACGTTTACTTCAACACTTAAGCGATGCAAAAATTCACTGTCTGTCTGTTCCGGCTTTTAGCACACTGGCAACAGGGTTTTGGATCGCTCAATTGGGACTCAATCCTGCTCCTGAAGAACCATTTAATTTATCATAATTGCGCCCCGCGTCAAGATGATTTAGAAGCCCGTCCTAACAATGAAGGTGAAGGACTTACCTATGCTTTACTTCCTAATGGGGTTAAAGTTGTAGGAGTTTTAGCCGGATATTCTCTATCTTTTATTAAAGACTTGGCTGTGTCTATTCATAGTATAAAAGTCTCACGAGGCGGTTCTCAATTTCGTTCTCGCGATGTCTTTCCCCAAGCCGCGATTGCATTAGTAAAAGGAGATGAAAGTGTTTTAGGAGATATTATTAAACCGGAACAAATTCCAGTTCCTCCCACAGATCGGGTGGCTTGGGTGGATGGATATGGTAATATTAAAACAACGATTTCAGCCGATTTTGTTGATCTGGAACCGGAAACAAAAGTTATCGTTAGAGTGGGAGATATGGTCAGCGATGCGGTGTATTCTGATGGCAGTTTTCGTGTCAGTGAAGGAACATTAGCTTTTGCACCGGGAAGCTCGGGTTGGATGCTCAATGAGAAACAAAAAGTGCGTTGGATGGAGTTGTTTTTGCGAGGGGGAAGTGCTTGGAAACGCTTTGGAAAACCTCGTGTGGGTCAGTTGGTAACGTATCAAATCACTTGACCTCTAGTTGACTTCAGAACTCTGATAAAATGACTGAAAATTAACTTTTAGCTATTCACTAGGAACTTGAATTTCTGGTGAAATAGCTGTATTATCAGATTAAATCAAAGATTAACACGGGTAAGTTGTGAAAAAAATCGCCTTAGATGTGTCAAGTGTCTTATCAAAAGAGGATATTCTTACAAAAATACTGAGCTATTTGTCTCAGTTTGACCTGAATCAAAAGCGTGTTTTACTAATTTGTGAAGATGTTACCCGCGCTACACCACTTTATCAATTTTTTCCTGATTTTTTACAAGTCATTCAAACAGAAGCGAGTCAAATTAGTGTAATTTTTGCTTTGGGAACCCATCGCCCCATGACAACCGCAGAAATGCAACAAAAGTTAGGACTAACTCCGGAAGCTGCGAGTAATATTCAATTGATTAATCATAATGCTTTTGATGATAATTTATTAGTAGAAGTCGGAAAAATTGATAACGTTCCTGTTAAAATTCATCACGCGATTCGCGAACATGATATTATTATCGCTTTAGGAAGTGTGCTTCCTCATCGGGTGGTTGGCTTTTCGGGAGGGGCAAAATATCTTTGTCCGGGAATTGCTAATAAAGCTGCTATTGATTATACTCACTGGAAAATAACTCGTTACTCAGAATCAGAAATTATCGGCAAAATTGAAAATCCTATCCGTCAAATTATTCATCAAATTGCCGACTTGGTGATGACAAAATTTCCTAAAATATACGTTTCTGTTAACTTTATTACCCTCCCCACCGGGATTGCTCATGTATTCATTGGGGATTTTTACTCCTCTTATCAAGAAGCCGCCGAAGTGTGTGCAGAATATTTCGTTAAACCTGTTGAATCTTGTGCTAGTATATTAACGTATATCGATCATAAATGTGTCGATTTTTGGCAAGGGGCTAAAGCGATTTATAACTGTGGTTCTCGCATCCAAGACGGCGGAAAATTGGTGATTCGAGGTCAACTTTCTGAGAAAATATCAGGAACTCACGGCGAAATCATCACCAAATTTGGCTATTCTAACCCAGAAACGATTCAAAACTTAGTGGATGCGGGAGAATTAACCAGTCCAGTTGTTGCGAGTCATATGATGCGAGTTAGTCAGGCTTTACAAAAATATCAGGTGATTTTGTCTTCTGAAAATATGAGCAAAGCAGAATGTGAAGCGTTAAATTTAGGATATTTAGACCCCAATGATATTGATGAATCACAGTTTGATTATGTGGTTTATCATGCCACCGATTTAATTTTAACGTCTCTCTAATCTTTGTTGAGCTAACTTGGCTCTGGCTTGAACCGCTAATGTTTCGTCTGTATTGATAATTTCTTGGAGACGATGTATAATCTTGGCAGCCCATTGAGATTGTCGAGTTTTGATCTGATTTGCTAACTCTTGTAAGCCGACTATCGCTGCATATCGAACAATCCATTCTGAATCTTGACTGGCTTGAAATAAGGTGTTTATGGCTTTAATTTGAGCTTCCAGAATATCTTCTTCGACGCTCATTTTTTCCCAATGAATTGTTCCTAAACCTCTCGCGGCTGCCCGACGCACACTGAGCGCAAAATCACTCCCTGCTGCTTCTAATAATACATTTAAACCCCGAGGATCACCAATCGAAGATAACGCCCGAATTGCCCAAGCTCTCGCCCCATAATTATAACCATCTAACTGCTCAAGTAGGGGTAAAACTGCGAGTTCCCCAAGTTTAATTAACCCCTCAACTGCTGCTACTGCCGCACCAGGATTATTATAACCCAGAACAGTAATTAAAGTCGGAATACTTTCGGGAGAGTGAGCTTCTGCTAACGTTCTGACAGCTTCTAATAAGCTTTGAGCAGAATCTGCTTGTTCAACTGCACGAATCAGTTCTGAAGTGGTCATTTTCGCTTATTTGCGCCCAAAAATTACTAAATATTTTTATCTATAATAATGAATCCATTAAATTCATCACTTTGATCGCTTCTTCTGAGAGAGACATCGCATCGCTTTGTTTGAGATGATGTTCTAAAATTCCTTGTAAAGCAATTAATTTTAAACTATTTTCAGCTAACGTTTCAGAAATAGCTTGGGCTGACTTGAGATAACCAATTGCTCCGAGATCCATTAATACCGTTCGTCGCAGTTGTAACTCATTACTTTGCAGGACTTGAATTAAAGCCTCTCCGTAAATGCTATCTCCAGTTAATTGATAGAGCGCTCGCAAAGCTGCACATCGAACTCGCCCGACTGGATGTTCTGTAAAAGGCTGAATTATAGAAGTCGCTTCTGTTGCGCCAATTGCACCCAACGCCTCGATCACGGCATCATAGGGTTGGACTAAATGAGGTTTTCCCGGCACTTGTTGAGCCGCTTCGACACCCCCATCGAGCAATTTCATTAAAGCCGAAATGCTACTGCCATCCCCCAAGGCTTCCAAAGCTTGAGCGGCGGCTTCCCGCACATAATAATCAGAACAATCTAGGCATTGAATTAAGGCCGGAACTGCTCGCCCATCCCCTAACTTTCCTAAAGCTCTGGCTGCATTGCGACGCAGGGGATAACCGCCATCTTCAGTTCGATCAGACTTATCTTCTAAAGCCACTAATAAAGCATCTATTGCTCCGGGTTCGGAAATGCGAAATCGTCCTAACCACCAAGCCGCATAGTAACGGCGACCCAATTCTTCGTGTTGAAGATTTGCGATCGCCTGTTCGACAGTCAAACTTTCTGGAGGTTGACTAAAATTGTTAAGCTGTTCTGAAGCCGTCATGAAATTTTAATTTTACTCTTGCGTATCAGAATCATCAGCGCCGACTGACTTGGGCTTACCTTCCCCATCCAAAATTTGATTAACAGCAGTCGCCTGCATTTTCGCTTCGCTGCTGCCATCTACCGTCAGGGGTTCGATACTGAGAATTTTACCACCCATACGATTGATCCGCTTGAGTTGTTCGCTCATCCGGTTATAGGGAACCGTGATGTAAGTTTTGCGAGTGCTGCGGATGCGATAGCTGATAGTATCAGGGTCTACATTTTGACCCATTGCTTCAACTTCTATCCGATACATCCGACTACCGTTGTCGCTGAGGGCAGTTCTACCTGTTGATGTACTTTGACCAAACATAGCTGCTCAATTGCTCCCTTCTGTCTGTAGATACTGATTGATAAATTCACTTATTCACAAAAGTAGTGGCAAGCTTGATTACTCAATTGCTTACCACCTGATGTGCGTCTGAATCGTTTAGGTTTCCCGAACGCTGACAATCTTGGCGCCACTGCGAAGAATTTGCTGTATCCGAGAAGATAATTCTTCGTAAGGAACTAAGTAAGCTTTGTTCGAGCGACGAACGTTATTATTCCGTATAGAAGAACCAATGCGGTTGGTGACTTCTACTCGATAAACCCGTTGTTGACGATTCCCCAGTCCCCCAAAAGACTTTTGGGGAGTTTCCATTTTTGTTGATTTCGATGAGATTCCCGCAGATTGAGGAATACTGCTGGCTTGGTTGCGAGCCACTTCTTTGAACACGCGACCATTTTTGCTTCCGACTTGACCGCGATCATTATTGGCATAACCGCGATACAGTTGGAACATCCGGCTAAAGCCAACCGTTCTCGATCCGGCTAACACTTGGAAACCGACGTAGTAAGGAACGATGTTGTCGCCGAATTTATTTTCGTACTCTTCGCTCTCGAAGTAATAATTAATTTCAGCATCGTAGCCTTTATCTTCCACCAAGCGAGTATGGAACGCCAGTTCTTCTTCATCATGGGGAGGACGACCCAACAAATGCTTGAAGTTCAGTTCAACAAAGCGTTGGTTGTTATTGGGAAAGAAAAATTTCTTCTTGTACAACTCAGAAAGGGCAACGGCACGCACAAAATCACGAACTGTTAAATTTCCCTGTCTGAGTAAAGATTCTGCTGACGTCAAACGTTCAGCTTTCATAATATACTCGTTACCGAGTACCTGTCTGTAGGTGGCACGAAAAATAGCTTGTAGATCGCTTTCTGTCCAATCTGGACGCAATTCTACTTTGCTGCCATCAAACGCATCTAGGCCTAATCGTCCCGCAGCTTGTAAATTAGCGGGTACTAATAATGTTGTCATCGCTACCTCATCGACACATAATAAACCGAATCCCGTATTCTTCAATTAATATTTGTTAAAGAAAAATACCGGAAAAAACTCATAGCTATTTGCGTTCCGTTAGATAACACTACCGAGAACAGCAAAAAGATTTTAAAAGTTGCTTGTTTTTATTCAGCTCTCTATCTAACTAATAAGATGCCTGGAGCGTTAAATAACTGCTAACTCAACAAACTTCTGTGGTTAGCTAACAGCTATCTATCGTTCCAGGCAACAAACCGCTGACTAGCTCAGAGCATTGATTGCGTAGTCGAGGTAAGAATTAGCTTCCACAGCAGGATCGCCGCTTAAGCCATGATTGGCTTTGATGTGCTTGAGGGCTTCGATGTACCAGCTCGGAGACAATTCAAAAGTCCGGTTGATTTCATCGATACCTGCAATCAGGTACTCATCCATGGGGCCAGTACCACCTGCGATTAAGCAGTAGGTAACCATCCGCAGGTAGTAACCGATGTCACGAGCGCATTTATCTTTACCGCGTTGGTCTGCGGCGTAGTTCGGCCCTTGCATTTGAGTCGTGTAGGGGAACTTGGAATAAACGGCTTGAGCGGCACCGTTGATCAAACCATCAGCTTTGGAAGTTAAAGCTTTAGCGGCTTCTAAACCGGCTTGGGCTTGACGGAAACGTCCGAAAGCAACTTGCATTTCAGTGCTGCTCAGGAAACGACCCTGAGAATCTGCGGTGGTGACAGCTTCGGTTAAAGGAGTCTTCATGCTTCTAATCTCTCCTGGTTAGGTGTACAGAGTTTTTTGAATGAGTTGAGTGCGAGCCATACAAATGCGACTTAAGCGCAGTTGGTCAGAATCAGTTCAGTCGGCAGAAATTTAGCCTACTGCTGCCGCAGCACGATCAAAGTAGCTGGCGATTTCAGATTGCAGGGCGTTGCAATCGCCTTGGGTAATACCGCTGGGGTCCATAACGATTGCTAAAGCCGCTTCTTTCATTTTTTGAACGCCTGCTGCAACAGAAGCGCCAGGAGTACCCAGAGCTTGGTAAGTTTCACGCAGACCATTCAAGCAACGATCATCGAGAACGCTAGGATCACCTGCGAAGATTGCATAAGTGACGTAGCGCAGGATGATTTCCATATCG
>JGI12048J13642_10067577_pt1 | contig 28810 bp, 28 predicted proteins | sample ElkSlonscriptome_16_FD_13642 | JGI IMG/M metagenome (IMG submission 13642)
ACAGCGGGGTATCCATCTCCCCAGAGGCTATATTGATACAAGCATCGATCCGCCCCGAGGTTTTCGCCGGGCGCTGGTGGAGCATAAGGGGGTGGCGGTTATCGCCGAGGCCAAGAAGGCATCTCCTTCCAAAGGAGTCATTTCCGCCGATTTCGATGTCTGCAAAATAGTCCGGCATTATGAGAACCACGGCGCCCAGGCTGTGTCGGTGCTGACCGATACCGATTTTTTCCAGGGCAGCCTCGAATACCTTCTCATGGCCCGGGAGACTATCTCTCTGCCGGTGCTGCGCAAGGATTTCATCATAGACGCTATCCAGATCGAAGAGTCGGCGCGTTACGGTGCCGATGCCATACTGCTTATTGCCGCGATTCTTGACAGATATCAGATAGGCGACTATCTGGCCTGTGCCAGAGAGCTGCAGATGGACATTCTTGTCGAGGTGCACAACGAGGAAGAGGTCGATAAGGCCATGGAATCGGAGTGTGATCTCATAGGCATCAATAACCGCAACCTCAACGATTTTTCCGTCGACATCGAAACCACCTTTCGGTTGAAGAAACTCATACCTGAATCCGTTCCCGTGGTTAGCGAATCTGGCTTGAAAACTGGTGATGATATGAGAAAACTGGCGGAAAACGGCATAACTGCGGCACTGATTGGAGAAACATTGATGCGCGCCGGCACAGACGGCAATGGCCTTGAAGTTTTGCGGCAGGGTCTATAGCATAGGGAGATGGTAATGCGAACGAGAGTCAAGATGTGCGGAACCACCAGCGGCACCGATGCCATGGCTGCGGTTGAGGCCGGAGTCGACGCTCTGGGGTTTATTTTCGTTCGCAAAAGTCCACGCTATGTCAGCGAGGAGGATGCTGCAGCGATTATGTATTCACTGCCGCCATTCATCGATCGAGTCGGTGTTTTCGTCAATGAAGAACTGGAGGCGATCGTCGGCAAAGCCCGTCGTCTGGGACTTACTGCACTTCAGCTTCATGGCAATGAGCAGCCGGCCCTGTGCCGGGAACTGGCCGCATCCCTGCCGCACTGCCGTATTTTGAAGGCCTTCCGCATAGGCTCCATGAGCAGGGCCGCCGATATTGTTCCCTATCGGCACGCGGTCAATGGCTTTTTGCTCGATACCTATGTGGAGAACGAAGAGGGCGGCACCGGCCGGGTCTTCGACTGGCAAATGATCGCTGATCTGGATGTACGCAAACCTTACCTTCTTGCCGGTGGGCTCACCCCGGAAAATGTCTCCAGCGCCCTGGAGGTGGCTTCTCCCTACGGTGTTGATGTCAACTCCGGAATTGAGACAACTCCAGGAAAAAAAGACCATGAATTGCTCAAGCGCTTCGTTACCGCTGTTGCCGAGTGGGACCGCCGGAGTGCGGTCAGCGGGCGATAATGAAAGCCCCGTCGTATCCCTTTTGCAGCAGTGACCTTTCCGCCCTTTTCGCCGTCCTCAGCTGAGTGCCGATGTAGACCTGCACCCTGAAGTAGGTCTCTGCATTCAGGGTAGCGCGGCGGATAATGGCTGTATGGCCGGCATCGGCGAACTTTTTCTGTAGCCGCCGGGCATTGTCTTTGTTGCGGAATGAGCCGATTTGGACAAAAAACTCTCCTTCCTGGAAATTAGGATGAGGAAGATATTTGCCATTGGCTGTGGGCGCCAGAGCGGTTACCTGGACCCTGGCCGTTCCCCTTCTGAGCATCCCCAGTTTTTGAGCTCCAGCATAGCTGACATCGAGTATCCTGCCGCGGATGAATGGTCCTCTGTCGTTTATGCGGACGACGACTTCCCTGCCGTTGTCGAGATTGCGTACATGCAGCATGGTGTTCATCGGCAGAATCTTATGGGCGGCGGTTGGACCATACATGTCATAGCGCTCACCATTGGAGGTGAGGCGCCCGTGAAAGGCATCTCCGTACCAGGAGGCTATGCCGGTATCGACATAGCCGGCGGATGAAGCGACGGGATAATACTTTATATTATTAATTACGTAGGGTCTCTGGGTCGGAGGTTTCTGTCCAGACGATGTGGTTGAGGTCGCTCCGGCGGTACAGGAGACGGCAACGAGCAGAAGCAGCGGCACGATGATCTGCTGACTGATGCGGGAAGCGAAAGCGGGCGTCATGGTGAGTCGTCTCAGGTAAAGAGGTTTGCCGGTATGGTTCTTTCCGTCTCTTTCTATACCATACTCTGGCTAAACAGTTGAACTCTTTTTTGAAAACGGACTGCAACACTATCCTTGAAACCTCAGCCGGGGACAGGGCAGAGATTTCCGTAAGCTTGCGCATAGGTATTGTGTTCTGATATATTTTCTGCTATAAAGTTCTGTCGTTGTAAAAACTCCTGCCACTTTAGCTCAGATGGTAGAGCGGCGCTCTCGTAAAGCGTAGGTCAACGGTTCGATTCCGTTAAGTGGCTCCAAATATATCGAGGGCCTATGGTAATTCCGTAGGCCCTCGTCTTGTATGCTCAACTTTCTTTCAACCCATCGTATCGCAAGTATCTTGTCCGGATAAGGTTCGACAGTTTTAGCTGCTGAAGCCCTTCTCGTCGTTATCGAGAGCTTGCGGTGGAGTAGTACAGCTGCATCCGTGACGCCTTGCCTATGAGCTCAATAGACATGTGCAATACTGGGGCTTGGGGCTAAAGGGGGAAGGAAGGGCGTTGCGGACAAGCTCTGAAAGGTTTGTCGAGCAGGGCAGGGCAGTGCCGCCCTCACCGGTGAGCATGTCGATGGAATCGGGGGCCACCAGGGCTTCGCTGCGGCTGGCTCCAGACATGACGATGTATTCAGTATTGTGGACATCGGGGCTGGGGGTGGTGCCGAAGGTAGCCCGAACCCTTGAATGTTTGACAGTGGAGAGGCTGATCGTGGGAGTGAACAGAGGAGGAGGAATTATTTGTGCCTGACAATCGAAAGACCAAAAAACCGGTTTGCCGCCACCTCGGTAGGGGGTTTATCGTGGCGATAATGAACGGTTGTTGATCGTTTCTTTTTTATATTGACTTTTTGTGATTGAATTTGATAGGAAGTAAGAAGTAATAAACTTCCCTTCAACGAAGGATATATGATTTGAAGCCTGACGTCATACCAGTTCAACGGCGCAAATTGATCCTTGACCTCATCCGCAGCAAGGGGGTGTTGTCTGTGCGTGAACTGGCCTCGGCGACTGAGGTTTCCCAGCCCACCATACGTCGTGATCTCGACCATCTTGCCAAAGCCGGCGTAGTCGAACGCAGCCATGGCGGCGCCGCTTTCAAGGAATCCAGCGGAACAACGCATGAGCCTGAGCATCATGTCACTGCCACCATGGCTCGTGAAGAAAAGGCGGCAATCGCCAGATTAGCGGTCGACCAGCTCAAGGACCACCAGAGTGTAATTTTCGATTCAAGCACGACGGTTTTTGAAGCGGCCCGGCTTGCAGTAGAACGACAGCTTCGTCTCACCGTCGTTACCAACGATATCCGAATCAGCGAGCTTTTTGCACCCTGCACCAGCGTACGTCTGATTGTTTGCGGTGGAACCATTCGTGCCGGCTCGTACAGTCTCATCGGCGAACCTGGAACCGGTTTCCTGCAGAATCTGAAAGTTGATGTCGCCCTCATGGGTATACATGCCCTCAAAGGTACCTCCTGCTACGACACATCCCTTGAAATATCCTCCATCAAACGGCATATGGTAGCTGCCGCCAAGAAAGTCCTGATTCTGGCGGACTCCAGCAAATTCGGTCAGGTTGCCTTTTTTCAGGCTTTTGAGATCGACAGGAGGGCCGAAATTATCTCAGATTGCCTGCCATCTTCTGCGATGCGTCAGGCGCTTAAAAAGAAAGGTGCTGTGCTGCGGTGCTGTCGGAGAAATGGCAGCGATGACAACAGCGACGATAGTATCACAACATATGAGGAGAAGCTCAATTGAAAAAGAAACTGACGCGGTTTGATCTCCAGGAAATGAGAGACAAGGATGAGAAGGCGGTATGGCTCACTGCATATGACTTCACCACGGCGCAACTCGCCGAAGAAGCGGGAATGGATATGCTGCTGGTTGGCGACAGCCTTGGCATGGCTGTCTACGGGTATGCCGGCACGGTGCCGGTGACCATGGATCAGTGTATTTACCATACCGAAGCGGTACGCCGCGGTGCCGCAAAAACATTTATTATCGGGGATATGCCGTTCGGTGCCTATCAAAGCGGCATTGAAGATGCCTGCCGCAATGCCGTTCGTTTCTACAAGGAGGCCAGCGTCGACTGTATCAAACTCGAAGGCGGCACACGAGTGGCACCGCTTATTAAGGCCATAAGCGACGGCGGTATGCTGGTCATGGGCCATATCGGGCTCACTCCGCAAAGCTCCTCTGCCCAGGGCGGATTCCGTGCCCAGGGGCGGACTGCTGATTCTGCCAGAGCCATTATTGAGGATGCCAGAGCGGTGTATGAAGCGGGGGCTTTTGCGGTACTGGTCGAAGGAGTCCCGCCGGAAGTCACCCAGGCTATCATCAGAGAAATTCCCATACCGGTATATGGCATAGGCGCCGGCGACTGTCACGGACAGGTTATGATCTGCTCCGACATTCTCGGTCTCTTCCAGGCCTTTACACCTAAGTTTGTCAAACGCTACGGCAACATGGCCGAGGAATTTTCCAAAATCTTCAAGGCCTATATAGACGATGTGCGAACCGGTGCTTTTCCCGGTGAGGAACATGTCTATCGCATGATTGACGGCGAGGCCAATAAACTCTAACAGGCATCGACCATCTGCGGTCGGTGGGAGCAGGAAATGGAAAACGTTGATTTTACTCTCAACATCGGTAAAGAAGCAGTAACCTTCTCTCTACTCAAAGAGCAGGTGCTGTATCATTTGCAGGGCAGGAACCGCAGGCCTCCCGAGGATCTGAAAAAGGCCTATCTGCATGCCCTTGATCATCCGATCGACTGCCCTCCGCTCAAGGAAATAGTAAACGCCGGAGAGAAGGTGGCCATCACCGTCAGCGACATAACCCGCGGCTGGCAGCGCAACAACCAGACATTACCTGTGTTGATCGACTATCTGGTGGCAGCGGGAATCAATGAGGAAGATATCACCATACTCATCGCCGTTGGCGCCCATCGCCAGAACACCCAGGCTGAGCTTGAGGAAATATGCACCACAGAAATATGTCGGCGCGTCAGGGTACTCAACCACGATGCCTGGGACAGTGACAATATGGTGTACTACGGCAAGACCAGCCGCGGTACGGAAGTATCGATTAACGCAATCGTCGCTGGAGCCGACAGAGTTATTCTCACCGGCGGGGTAATCTATCATTACATGGTGGGTTACGGTGGCGGACGCAAGAGCGTCATGCCGGGCGTTGCTTCTTTGAAGACCATCCAGCAGTGCCACATGTGGGCTATGCAGAAAAATGTCGGCGAAGGCTCGAGCCCTCTGGCGGCAAACATGAAAACCAGTGGTAATCCCGCCCATGAAGATATGATGGAGGCGGCGGCTTTCATTCAACCTGACTTCATCGTCAACGTCGTGCCGAATCTGGACGGCGACATCACCGGCATTTTTACCGGTAACTGGGTTTCCGCCTGGCTTGCAGCAACGGAGATGGTCGATGACATTTTCGGGGTACCGATCAGGGAACAGGCCGATATCGTCATTGCCTCCACCGGCGGCTATCCCAAGGATATCAATCTATACCAGTCGCAGAAGACCATTGACAATGCGGTCTATGCGATGAAACCCGGAGGGGTTGTTATTCTTTTGGCGGAATGTCCAGATATTCAGGAGCCTCGTGAATTTTTCGACTGGTTTGACTTTCCCAATCCCCTGGCCATGGAAAAGGCGGTACGAGCCGATTTTCTTATTTCCGGGTGGGTAGCGGTACGACAGATCGAATACAGCAGCAAAGGCACCATAATCATGGTAACCAAGGAGGAAAATGTAGACATTGCCCGAAAAGCGGGCATACAGGGGGTGACCTCCATTGAGGAAGCCCTTGAGATGGCGTATGAGAAGTGTGGGAAAAACATGCCGAAAGTGACGGTAATGCCACAGGGTGCCAATACCTTCCCAATTCTCGAACCATAAACGATGTACATCGTTTGGCACGCGTCGGGGACGGTTTGGCGAAAGTGTAGGTAGCTTAATCAAATGAAGGAGGAAGTTATGCGCAAGAAAGCGTTGGCAACTGTAGTAGCGTCATTGTTTGCAGTTATTGCTGTTTCGACGACAGGGTATGCCAAGACAGTGATTAAACTCGGTACTTCCACACAGCCGAGTCATATCTATAATCAGGCCGCAGAGTACTTCGGTGATATCGTTGCCAAAGAAAGCGGCGGTGAGATCGAAGTCCAGGTATTTCCGGCGGCCCAGCTTGGTTCTGAGCGGGATATGGTCGAGGGTCTGCAGCTCGGCTCTCTGGAGATGACCCTCACTTCAACTGGACCGATGGGCAATTTCATTCCCCAGGTCAAACTCTTTAATCTGCCGTTTTTGTTCAAGGATCGTGAATCATGCTACCGTGTTCTCGACGGCGAAATCGGTCAATCGATCGCCGACAAATTCGTCAAAGTCGGTATCCGCTCTTTGGGCTGGTATGAAAACGGTTTCCGTAATATCACCAATTCCAAGCGTCCGATAAATGCCCCGAGTGATATGGACGGACTGAAGATCAGGGTAATGGAAGACGATGTTTTCATACTGACCATGAAAGCCCTGGGCGCCAGCCCCACACCGATGGCTTTCGGCGAACTCTACACAGCTCTGGAACAGGGAGTAGTCGACGCCCAGGAAAACCCCCTGGCGGTCATCCATTCCTCGCGGTTCTTTGAGGTACAGAAATATCTGGCCATGACCGGACATTTCTATTCGCCGGCAGTAATGCTGATCAGCGAAATCACCTGGCAGACCCTCAGTCCCGAGCACCAGAAAATCGTCGCCGATGCCGCAGCCAAGGCCAAAACATATGAGCGTGAGCTTTCCCTCAAAGCCGACCAGGAACTTGAGCAGGCGTTGGCCAAGGAAGGCATGGTCGTTACCCACCCGGATAAAGAACCTTTTGTCAAGGCAGTCGCGCCGGTCTATACCAATGATTCCGTGATCAAAGCGATTGGCGGCGGCGACCAGGAAGAAGGACAACGGCTTATCGATGCAGCTAAGGCCGCGGCGATGTAAGAGTCCTGTCGTTCTTTGATGCTCCGGTCCAGGCGTTGACTTGTGTACTGCTGGACCCAGGTCTGACCCGGCCGGCTTTTCCCGGTCGGGTCGAACTGCCCTCTTTTCTCGAAGGTTTTCAGGAGGACAGATGTTTCTCACACCGTTTTTCGAAATCATGGATCGCTGCATCAACTGGTTTCTGGCTCTGCTGATGGCCGGGATGGTTGTCGTTATTACAGCCCAGGTATGGTACCGCTTTGTTTTAAACGATCCTCTTTCCTGGTCCGAAGAGGCCGGCAGGTATCTTTTCGTCTGGATCTCCTTCATGGGCGCTGCAGCGGGCGTCCGGTATCAGGTTCATCTGGGCATAGACCTGATGGAAAAACTGCTGCCGCCATCCCTGCACCGCTGGACCGTGGTTGTCGCCAATCTGATCATACAAGTGTTTCTCCTCATGATAATTTATTGGGGCTTCAAGATCCTGGGTATAATCAGGTTCCAGGAGTCGGCCTCCATGCACATCTCCATGCTCTATCCCTATATGGCGGTTCCTGTGGGGTCGATCTTCATGTTCATCAATTCTGTCCGCGTCATGATCTCCGCCATGCAGGGACGGCCGCTTGACAGGGAGGTGCGATTATGACCGCCTTTCTGTTTCTTTCCCTGATTGTCTGCTTTATCATTGGCATTCCCATTGCCTTTTCCATCGGTGTGGCCTCGGTTGCCACGCTGGAGTTTGCCTCCAATCTGCCACTGACCCTGGCGGCCCAGAGACTGTTCACCGGGACCGACTCTTTTCCTCTGATGGCCATCCCTTTTTTCATGCTGGCGGGAGAACTCATGGAGGCCGGAGGCATTTCCCGCAGACTCTTTGATTTCGCTCATGCCATTGTCGGCTTCGTCGTCGGCGGTCTGGCCATGGTGGCCGTTGTCGCCGCTATGTTTTTTGCCGGTATTTCCGGTGCGGCAGCAGCCGATACTGCCGCCGTCGGCGCCGTATCCATACCGGCGATGATACGCAAGGGCTATGATAAAGGATTTGCCGCCGCCGTTCAGGCTGCCGGTGGATCCATCGGCGTTATCATTCCCCCCTCCATACCAATGATTATCTATGGCGTGGTTGGCGGCGTTTCCATTGGCAAGCTCTTCCTCGGCGGTTTCATACCGGGGGCGCTCATCGGTGGCAGTCTCATAGTCGTCAGTTATTTTCTGGCCAAACGGGCCGGCTACGCCCGCGATACTTTTCAGGGTTTCAAGGCAATTGTTACCACCTTTGTCGGCGCTTTCTGGGCCTTGCTGATGCCGCTTATAATCCTTGGCGGTATTCTCGGCGGTATATTCACCCCTACCGAGGCGGCTGTGGTGGCCGCCGTCTATGGCGCCCTGGTCGGTTTTATCATTTACCGGGAGTTGAAACTGCGTGATCTGCCACGGATTTTTGCCAAAGCGGCCATTTCCACCTCAACGGTTATGCTGCTGATTGCAACGGCAAATATCTTCGGTTGGATTCTCACCGCCGAGCGGGTGCCGCAGAACGTTGCTGCCTACCTGGTGAGCCTTACCTCTTCGCCGCTGGTTCTCTATTCGCTGATTTTGATCTGCCTGCTGGCTGTTGGTACCTTCATGGAGACTTCTGCTTCCCTGATTATCCTGACACCTGTTTTCCTACCGGTAATAGTACAGTTTGGCATAGATCCCGTTCACTTCGGCGTAGTCATGGTCACCGCCCTGGCCATTGGCATGCTCACACCACCCCTGGGGATCTGTCTGTTCATTTCATGTAACATTGCCAATATTCAGCTTTCGGAGATCATACGCTATATCATGCCGTTTTTACTTGTCATGATAGGTGTTCTCGTGCTTATGACCTATGTTCCTGAAATTGTGATGTTCATTCCCGACCTCTATGGAGACTGACCCCATGGCTGATGTACACATACCTTTCGGCGGTGCCGACCTGAACTTTACGGTGGACAATGATAATTTAGCGGAGATCCTCTCACCTCAACCTTCAGAGGCCCTCACCGATCTCGAAAAACATATCGCCGATGCCCTCGACAATCCAATCGGCCAGCCGCTCATGCGAGAATGGGTCAGACCGACGGATACCGTCGTCATCGTCAGCGACGACAACACTCGCATGACCCCGGCCGACAAAATTCTGCCGCCACTGCTCGACCGTCTTAATGCCGTCGGCGTTCCCGATAAAAACATCTGCTGCATTATGGCCCTCGGCACTCACCGGTATATGCGTGAGGAAGAGATGCGGGACAAGGTCGGCGCTCAGGTCTACAGACGTATTGACGTCGTCAATCACCAATGGCGGGATCCGGTCAATCTGCTCGATCTCGGTCGCTCGCGCCAGGGAACACCGCTGGCAGTCAACAGACTGGTGGCCGAAGCCGACGTCGTCATCGGCCTGGGCGCAATCGTCCCACATCATATTCCAGGATACTCCGGATCCTCCAAGATAATCCAGCCCGGGGTCTGCAGCGCCCAAACAACTGCGGAAACGCACCTGCTCTCCTGTAAAGGCGGGGGAGATTCCTTTCTCGGCATCGAGGATAATCCGGTGCGCCGCGATATGGACGATATGGCTGACATGGTCGGCATGGAGACAATTTTTAACGTGGTAATGGACAGTCACGGCGGTGTCGTCGGTCTCTTCTTCGGTGAAAAACGGGCGGCTTTCAAGAAAGGAACGCAGCTTGCCAAGAAGATATACGGTGTGGTCTACCACGAAATCCCAGATATCGTGCTGGCCAACTCTTTTCCCTGCGACCTCGACTTCTGGCAGTCGCACAAGTCACTCTATCCCGCCCAGCGCATGATTCGGCCGGGGGGAACCATCATTGTCTGTACACCGGCGCCGGAAGGCGTCAGTCCGGTACATACCGATCTTCTCGAATATACGGCCTGGTCCTCTGCTGATATTCAGTCAGGATACCGCCAGGGCCGTATCAAAAACGGTGTGGCAGCCGCCCTTGCTGCCGCCTGGGCCATGGTCAGGGAGAAGGCTTCCGTGATTATGTATTCACCGGGCATAACGCAAAAAGACAAGGAGCTACTGGGTTTCAGTCATGCCGACACCATCGAGGAAGCACTACACTCAGCTTTTCAACAGCAGGGTGCAGATGCCAGGTTAACCGTACTCACCCATGCGCCCGATATGTTACCGCTGCCGGCAGAAGAGATGCGGCGATGACCAAGGCCAATATGCCCGACGCCATTGTTATCGCCGATGATCTCACCGGCGGTGCCGATACCGGAGTGCAGTTTTGCCGTATTGCCGGCAGGATGTTTCTGAAACACTATGCTGCTGAAACGCGCACCTGTGCGAACGGTATGGCCGGAGGGCTGTCGATTTTTACCAATTCGCGCCATGTCGAGGCAGGGGAAGCCGCCGAGCGAGTGACTGCTGCCCTGGCCGGGGTGGGCAGTGATCTCCCTCCGCTGATCTATAAAAAGATAGATTCCTGCCTGCGGGGTAATATCGGCGCGGAACTTGACGCGGTTTTACGGCAGAGCAGGGCGGAGATGAGTTTTGTCGCCCCGGCGCTTCCCGTGCAGGGAAGAACAACGCGAGACGATGTACATATGGTTGCCGGGGTGCCGGTGGCCCAGACGGAAATAGGCCGGGATCCGCTCTGTCCGGTAAAGGAGTCGCGGCTCTCGGTTCTGCTGGGCACTCAGAGCGATTTTCAGGTGGGACATGTTGGCCTCGACTGGATTGACAGTGGCCTTGGTGAACTCGAAAAAAGGCTTTGGCAGCTTACTCGCCGCGGCTGCAGACACTTTGTTTTCGATGCGCTCAGCACAGAGCACTTGCAGACAATCGCTCTTCTTGCCCGCCGACAATTGAACAAGGCTCGTATTCTGCTGGCTGGTTCTGCCGGACTCGCCTCGGCGGTTGTGGAGGTGACAGCCGCTGACAGGCAAGAAAGAGAAGGTTTCCGACGTCCTTCTGTGCGCCGATGGCTTCTTGTCTGCGGTTCTGCCTCACAGGTCATGAAAAGACAGGTTGAGCGATTGACGGTGCAGGCGGATATGACACATATTCTTCTGCAGCCCGAAGAGCTCCTCGCAGAAGAAGGAGCCCCTGTGGAGTCGTCGAGCAGCGGGGGGAGCGATCTTGCCCGCAGCTCCTCCGGCATTGTCATGTCACTGGCTCCTATTTCCGAGAAGGCGGCGCAGCAGGTGGAGCCGAATCTGGTGATAGCGGCTGTAGCCAGGTGCGCGGCATCGGTTCTTCAAGATGATGTTTTCGATGGTCTTTTTCTCTCCGGAGGGGATACCGCCGAGGCCGTACTGGGCGATATAGCCGCTGACGGCATATGTCTGCAGGAGGAAATACTTCCCGGTCTGGTACTGGGGATGGTTGTCGGCGGGGATTATAATGGACTGCCGGTGGTAACCAAGGCCGGCGCCTTTGGCAGCGACGATGCACTGCTGGAGCTTATCCAACAACTCAAGTAGAGGTAACGAATGGCACATCCGAAAAAACTTCCGCTTCTTGGCATTACCATGGGGGACCCCGGAGGAATCGGCCCTGAAATATGCGCCAAGGCCCTGGCAGAGAAAGATATCTACACTTTGTGCAGGCCACTGATCATTGGCGATGCCACCATTATGGCAAACGCGGTTGCCTTTTCGAAACTGTCGATGGAGATCAACAGCTGTGAACAACCAGACGATGGTCTCTTTCGTCATGGCTCGCTGGATGTTCTTGATCTCAAAAACATCCCTATCGGTGAACTGCGGCATAAAACCGTGACAGCAACACAGGGCCGGGCTTCTTTTGAATATGTCGACCGGGCCATAGCGCTGGCAATGGCCGGTGATATTGACGGCACGGTAACGGGACCGATCAACAAAGCGGCTATAAACATGGCCGGATACCATTATGCCGGGCATACCGAGATTTACGGAGAGAAGACGGGAACCGCCGATTTTGCCATGATGCTCGCCGACAAAGGTTTTCGCATAACCCATGTGTCAACCCATGTCTCGCTGCGGGAAGCCTGTGACCGGGTGAAAAAGGAGCGGATAGAAAAAGTGATCCAACTCACCAATGAAACACTCAAACTGCTGGGGATACCCCTTCCCCGCATAGCCGTTGCCGGTCTCAATCCGCATTGCGGCGAGGGTGGCCTCTTCGGCACTGAGGATGAACAAGAAATACTGCCGGCGGTGGAGGCGGCCAGGGCTCTGATGATTGAGGTGGAGGGGCCGTTGCCCGCAGATACCGTTTTCAGCAAAATGAAGGGGGGGATGTATGATGCAGTGGTGGTCATGTATCACGATCAGGGGCATATTCCGGCAAAGCTTTCCGGCTTTGTCTATGACGATGCCACTGATACCTGGGGGCAGATGGCCGGAGTAAATGTCACTATCGGTCTGCCCATTGTCCGTACATCGGTGGACCATGGCACTGCCTTTGACAAAGCTGGCGATGGACGTGCCAATCCGCAGTCAATGGTGGAGGCCATAAGAATGGCGGCGGCTCTCGCCTGCTGACAAGAACTGGCATGGGCACAACATTTTTTCAGGCTGTTCGGTGTATGTTGTCAAAAAATCTACCACAATGAGGCGAGGATGAAACTGCGCAGTCAGGAGATACTCAAAAGGCCGGAGTGGAGTATTAACCGCGCCTATTACAAGTCCATGGGGTACAGTGATCGGAATCTTGAAAGACCTATGATCGCAGTGGCCAACGCCTGGAGTACGGTGGTGCCCGGTCACAGTAATCTGCGCCAGGTAGCGGAGTCGGTTAAGGCCGGTATCTGGAGCAATGGCGGGACCCCTGTTGAGTTCGGCGTCATCGGTGCCTGCGACGGTATCGCTGAAGGCCATGAGGGTATGCGTTACATACTGCCGACCAGGGATATCATTGCTCACAGCATTGAGCTGATGGTTCAGGCCCACCGCTTTGACGGCATTGTTCTGCTTGGTTCCTGTGACAAGATAGTGCCGGGCATGCTCATGGCGGCAGCCAGGCTCGATCTGCCCGCTATTCTGGTGAACGGCGGACCAATGCTCGGTGGACCTCAGATAGACGGCCGTACCTCTGATTCCACTTCCATCATCGAAGGTGTCGGCAGATTGCGCCGGGGAGCCATCGACATGGATGAACTGGTTGCCATGGAAGATACCTGTGCGCCTACCTGCGGATCATGCTCGTTTTTGGGTACGGCCAATACCATGTGCTGCATTGCCGAGGCGCTTGGTATGTCGCTGACAGGCAGTGCCATGATACCGGCAACTCATGCCGGAAGGATGCAGGTAGCCTTTGCCAGCGGTGAAGCCATAGTCGAACTGATTCGAAACGAGGTCTCCGCTCGACAAATTATTACCTTGAAGTCTCTGGAGAATGCGGTTCGATTGACGGCGGCCATTGGCGGCTCGACCAATGCAGCGCTGCATATACCGGCGATTGCCTATGAAGCGGACATAGGCTTCGATATAGATCTATTTGACCGGATAAGTCGTTCCACACCGTTGGTTGCCAAAATGAATCCGGCGGCATCGGCCAATGTTATCGATTTCCACAGATCCGGCGGAGTCCCTGCCGTCATGGCCGAACTGCTGCCCCTGCTCAACGGTGACGTCCCAACGGTCACTGGTGCAAGCCTGGCAGAGAACGTGGCGCCGTATCGTTCTCCGGATAATGAGGTCATCAAGACGTTACAAAATCCTTTCAGTGCCTTCGGAGGACTGGCCGTTCTCCGTGGCAATCTGGCACCGGATTCGGCCATTACCAAACCGGCGGCCATTGATCCGGAAATGCATACATTCAGTGGTCCAGCCCGGGTTTTCAACAGTGAGCAGGAAGCCAATGAAGCGATCATGCAGGGCCAGGTAAGCGCTGGTGACGTCGTCGTTATCCGCTACGAAGGTCCCAAGGGCGGACCGGGAATGCCGGAGATGTTCAAGGCCATGAAACTCCTCCATGGACTGGGCATGGGCAAGACCGTCGCCCTTGTTACCGACGGGCGGTTCTCTGGGACCAACAACGGTTGCTTTGTCGGCCATATTTCGCCCGAGGCGATGGCGGGTGGCCCTCTGGCACTGGTTGAGAATGGCGATGAAATAGTCATCGATATAGGCGCCAAGGAGATTTCGCTCCGGGTAGACGACGCTATCCTGGCTAAAAGACGAGGTAGGTGGCAAAAGCCGGCTCCCCGGGTGATCTCCGGATACCTGAAAATCTACAGCCGCCTGGCATCGTCGGCAGCCACCGGAGCGGTTCTCGCCCTGGATGACTGAATATTTATGATGTATCGAAAGGATGGAGAAGAATCCCGGTGAAGAGTGCACACCCGCTGGTGGATGATAGGGTTTGTGGTGAGTTGCGGTGGCAGGTGCTAGCGGGGCAAGTGTTAGCGGGGCAAGGAGATGGCTATGACGGTCAGTGAGGCGAGTACGCTCTCCGTCCTCGAACAGAGTTGTAGCGAGGACAGAGAGTGCAGACGGTCATCAGTCGATCAGGTACTCTCTTTGCATGAGGAACTGAGCCTGGTAATCTTCAAGGGCACAGTCTCCTGCCCGTTTACTGAAAGTGTGCAGCTTTTTGAAGGTCGGTTGATCGTGCTGCGAGTGCCAGGCGGACCTTCCAGGCATCGGTACGACAAAACGTATGTCGTCGTTGAATTGATGATTCTTTCGAGTACCGACCGAAGCCGGCGTACTGTTTTCTGGTGTTTTTTTGTCCTTTGCCATGATTCCATCCTACGGTTTGCGGTTTTGCACTGAGTGGTATCTATCATACACACATTTCTTAGCAGTGATTCATTCGCCTGTAAATAGGTAGGAATACAGCAAGGGGCATAGGTAATATTACCTATGCATAGAGAGATTTCCCTTGTAATGCAGATGGTTGCGTGGTCACCAATAACATTGAACTGGAGTGAGAAAAAAATTCTAAAAACAGCATTTTTTCCTGACATATTTATATGTTAGGCGCCGATTTCCGGTAAAATCCATCATGGTAAAGGTTGTGAGTTATTGACGGTTACTCCAGTGAGCATGACATGGAAAATACCACTCATTTTTCCACAGGAGTGTATGGTTCGACCTTGAACTCCCACACTCTGACCCGGAAAATCTTATCTGTCTGGAGACGAGGCCTCACCTGGAGATTTTTGTTGGGGCGAAACGCATCACCCTTCATGCATCTGGTACTCTATACGTGGATACGCCCTGTCTTTGAGGACGGCGCCCTGGACGGAAAAAACCTCTAACAGCAGAGCCGAAGAGAGGATCTCATCGGTTTTTCCCATGGTATAGAGGCGTCCCTCTTTCAAAACGAGAAGTTCCTCGCAAAACGCTGCGGCAAGATTGAGATCATGTATGGCGGCAAGCACCGTTACTCCGGATTCCTTTACTCTGCGCTGCAAAACGCGCATAATTTCTATGGTGTGTTTGATATCAAGGCTGGAGGTGGCTTCATCGAGCATAATTGTCTCTGTTGCCTGTGCCAGGGCTCTAGCGACGATAACCCGTTGCTTTTCCCCTCCCGAGAGGGTGCCTACCGATCTTTTTCGCAGATGAAATATATCCATAAGCTCAAGTGCTTCGTCAACGCGCTGCACGTCATCGGCGGTAGGTGCTGAAAAACGAGGGATGTAGGGGTGACGTCCCATAAGAACAAGATCGTAGACACTATAGTCGAAACCCACCGTTATCTGCTGCGGCACCAGGGCGAGATGTCGTGCCAAATCCTTTTTCCGGTAGCTGTTAAGAGTGCGACACTTATACGTGAGGCGGCCCCCGCTCAGTTCTTTGATGCCCATGAGCAAATCTATAAGAGTGCTTTTGCCGCTGCCGTTTGGGCCGATAAGACCGTAAAATCTACCTGCTCGAAGAGAAAAGCTGAGATCGTCGAAAACGCCGGTGTTGCCATACTTGAAAATGCCGCTGTCCATGGTAAAGAGTGGTGACTGGCTCATTGGCTGACAGACCCGAGTTGTTTTTGACGAAAGATATAGCAGAAAAACGGGCCTCCGATCAGCGATGTCAATACCCCTATAGGCAGTTCAGAAGGCAGAAAAGCTCTGGTAACGGTATCGGCAAAAAGCAACAGGAGTGCTCCAGCGAAAAAACATGCCGGGAGAAGTACTCTGTTGTCCGCGCCCAGTGCAAGCCGCAAAATATGAGGTATGATCAAGCCGACGAAGCCGATAATACCTGAGACAGAGACGCAGGCGGCGGTGATAAGTGAGGCACTGACAAGCAGTATTTTGCGTATCCTGGCAGTTTCTATGCCAAGCGTATCAGATGTTTTAGAGCCTAGCGACATGATGTTGAGATCCCTGGCGAAATAGAGAATCAACAGGAAGGAGGGGGCCAGGAGGAAGGCCACCAGGACTACGTCCGTCCATGATTTTCCCACCAGACTGCCCATCAGCCAGAAAATAATGATGCTGACTTCCTCGTCGGCGAGATACTTGATGAAACCAATACCGGCAGAGAGTATGGCTGAGAGTATGACGCCGGAAAGTATAAGGGTATTTGAAGACAACCTTGTATCAGCGGAGGCAAGGTAAAACACCGCATAGAGTGTGGCTATCGCCCCTAAAAAAGCAAAGAGTGGTACCGAGAACCAAAAAGGCAGGGTGATGCCGATAATAGCCAGAATCAGAGCCAGTGAAGCACCGAAAGCGGCTCCCGAGGAAATGCCAAGGGTATACGGGTCGGCCAGCGGGTTGAGCAGTATCGCCTGGAATACGCAGCCGGCCACGGCAAGGCCGCCTCCCACCAAAACGGCGGTCAAAATCCGGGGAAGGCGTACATCGAGGACGACGAAAGGAAATGCCTGATTGATAGCGGCCGGGTAGGTATCGGCGAAAAGACGGCCCCAGATGATCTGGATGACCTCGCCAGCGGTAATTGGCAGATAACCAACACCGGTAGCGAATACAATGGAGGCTGCAAGACCGAGAAACAGTACAAAAGTGATTGACAGAGGCTTGGCTTTCATTGCGGTCCTGATCCGACTATTTTATGAGTTGAGATGGTCTGCTCGACGAGGAGATCTGAGAGTGGCCATACCTTAACGAAAATGAATCATATAGTGTGCATACATAGCCTTCGGATCATTGAAAAGGAAGAGACCGGCGAGAGAGTCCGTAAAAAATTCGGCTCTGTCCGCCAGGGGGTGTCGCTGCTGTCCCCGGCCCAAAAAGGTGGTCGCTTCCAGCTTTAACCTGCCAAGCAGTCTTTCAGGAAAAGAGAGCGAACTGCGTATATATTCGGCAGTATAGGTTTGCAGTCCAGCCAGGGATGCACTGGCCTTGATTGCATCTTCGAGATTGCCGAGCTTATCTATAAGTCCGAGCTTCATGGCAGTTCTGCCGTCGAAAACACGACCCTGGGCCAACCTCTCAACATCGATCCTGTCAAGACCGCGGCCGGAGGAGACGATGGAGAGGAACGTTTCATATCCGTGCTCTATGCCGATCTGAATCGATTGTTTGATTTCCGGCGAAAGGGGCTGAGTGAGATCAAGGCCGGAAGCGAGTTCGGCCGTTGCCGTACCATCGTTGTAGATACCCATATGGGCCAGAGATTTTTCAAAGGTTGGGATTGCTCCGAATATGCCGATGGAACCGGTGACGGTGGTGGGGTGCGCCCAGATCTGATCGGCATCCGCCGAGATCCAGTATCCTCCCGAGGCGGCTACTGCCGCCATGGAAACGACATATGGCTTGCCGCTGGCCTTCAGCTCCAATAGCTCCTGGCGGATTATTTCAGATGCGAAAACCGAGCCTCCGCCGCTGTTGAGTCTGAGGACTACGGCTTTCACCCTGCTGTCGTTACGGGCCTGCCGGAGCAGTTTGACCATGGTTTCACTGCCAATGGATCCCGGGGGCTGGACGCCGGTCAGTATATTGCCCTGGGCGACGATGACGCCAATGACATTATTCTGTGATGTATCGGCGTATGACCGAGAAACCGTTTTTAAATAGTTTTTGAAGCCAACGTGGCGGAAATCGCCGGCCGTCGAATATCCACTTATGCCGATCAGGAAGGCGCGAAGCTGTTCTCTGCTTTTCAGGTCGTCGACCAGTCCTGTCTGCAGTGCCAGCTGAGCGGTGTCTCCGTCGAACTGTTTGAGCAGCGAAGCGACTGAGTTGGTATATTCTTCGAGAGTCGCACCAGATATTTTTCTCCTCGTGACTATCTCGTTTTCCACTTCCTGCCAGAGTGCCTGTAAAAGGTTGTCATTCTGCTCCTTGGCTTGCGTGGACATGGAGTTGCGGGTGATTGGCTCCAGTGCAGATTTATAGGATCCTACCCGAAAGACATGGTAGTTGACTTTGAGTTTTTCCAGGGCGTCATGAAAATAGAGGCGGTAGGCTCCTAATCCATGCAGGTCGACAATTCCTATGGGGTTGAGGAAAATTTTATCGGCGTAGCAGGCGAGAAAATATTTGTTCTGGGTATAGTAGTCTTCCGCGGCAACAACAGGTTTGCCACTCATTTTGAAGTACTCAAGAGCAGAGCCTATGTCGCGGATCTGGTTGAGCGACCCTGTTCCCATCTTGCTCAAATCGAGGACGATGGCGCTGATGGCCTCATCGTCTGCTGCGGCGTAAATGGCGTCGAGTATATCCTGCAGCAGTGTCTCCTCGGGCAAGCGGGAGAATCCTAACGTTTCATTAAAAAGCTCACTTATGGGGTCGATGATCTGTTTTTCTTCGACGATATCGCCTGTAATGCTCAGCAGCAGAGCGCTGTTCGGGGAAACCTCGTTTTTCTCTCCGGTAAAAAAGACCAGGCAGAAAAGGATGATAACGCCGATGAATATAGTGTTGAAAACTATGTTGCGAAAAACGGTTATCGTTTTACCGGCGTATTGAAGAATGGTAAAAATCGACTTGATAAGATCTTTCATGAAGTGTTCTCGGTTGAAAGAGGAATAATGTCAGGTGTATTTGGAGCGATGGTACCTTACCCTACACACGTTGTAAACCCCATACTTATCCTGCCGGGAAAGTGCGCTGTTTCCCTGGATCTGAGGTGATCTCCAGTGGATAGTCACTGATTTTTTTCGCTCTTTGCATCCCCTCACGCTCTTCACCGATGCACGACTGTCGATATCCGTTCAGTAAGCCGAAATTACCGCAGCAGCCATGGCGGGAAGCGGTCATGGAGAAAATGACAGCGGGAACAGCGGGAATAACGGGATGAGGAAGCGGAATTGCTCCGTCGACTCAGTCAAAGGGCAGCATCAACTGCACGGGTCTTTGCACGTTCTTGCTACTGAGCTTCGAAAGGGTTATGCCCAGCAGCCTGATTTTTCTCTTTCCGATTTCGGTGTCCCGTTGCAGTCTGTCGACCTGTCTTAGTATTTCCATACTGGTAAAAAGCGGCTCAGCCAGCGTTACCGAACGGGTGATGGTCCTGAAGTCATGATATCTTACCTTCAAGGTAACACAGGCGCCGCCACACTCCCGTGCCTGCATGGCCTTTTCCACCTTTGCGGCGAGATGGCTCAGAATGTCTTTTAATAATCCGGTATCAGAGGTATCGTGCTGCAGGGTTGTTTCACTGCCGATGGACTTTCTCTCACGGCTTGATTGGACCGGTCTGTCGTCTTTTCCACGGACGATGTCGTAAAAAAAAGCTCCGCTCCGGCCGAAATGAAACAGCAGGTCTTCCTTGCTGAACCGGCGAAGGTCGCGACCGTGGGTTATTCCCAGCCGCACCATTTTCTTCTCCGTTACCTTGCCGATGCCATGAAACTTGCCGATGGGAAGAAGATCGAGGAAAGAGACGGCCTTATCCGGAGGTACGATACTGATACCATCCGGCTTGTTGAGATCCGAGGCGATCTTTGCCAGGAATTTGTTGTAGGAAACACCGGCAGAAGCTGTAAGGCCTGTGGCTGTATGGATGCGGTAGCGGATTTTTTCGGCGATTCTGGTGGCCGATGGATTATTTTCTCGGTTACGAGTAACATCGAGGTACGCTTCATCCAGAGACAACGGCTCGATGAGGTCGGTAAATTCTGCTAGTATTGACATCACCTCGGCAGAAATATCCTTATAGCGCTGCATGCGAGGGGCTGTGAATATCGCCCGGGGACAGAGTCTGGCAGCCGTTGAGCAGGGCATCGCCGAGTGAATGCCATATTCTCGTGCTTCATAGGAGCAGGCGGCCACCACTCCGCGTTTTTGCGGGTTGCCGCCGACGATGACGGGTCTGTTGCGCAGGTGCGGTTTGTCCAGTTGTTCCACGGAAGCGTAGAAAGCATCCATGTCTATATGGATAATTTTTTTCTTTCCGTTCATGGAATATGCATGATGGCAAGGAATATGGATATTTGCATTTGTCAGTTTTGCAGGATACAGTTTGTCGATTGCTGAAGCCACTCCGAGGATGCTGTAGTAGCGTAATACCGCCTGGTGCAATAGTGCCGACGGCCCCGAAAAAAGAGCACAGCTCTTGCCGTGATGGAAGAGGATGCTGAAGAAATGAGGTTGCTGGTCAATGCCACCGTCCGCCAATGACAGGGAAAGTATACCATGAACAAACGAGAAATACTCAAAAAGTGTGCCCTTTTCAACAAACTCCCTGAGAAGCAAATTGATGATATTGCACAGATAAGTTTCCAGAAAAGTTATGGCAGAGGAGAGGCTGTCTTTTTTGAGGGCGATGAGGGCAACGGTTTCTATCTGGTTGCTTCAGGAAAGGTGAAAATCTACAAAATGTCACCCGGCGGAAAGGAGCACATTCTCCACATTTTCGGGCCAGTAGAACCCTTCGGCGAAGTACCGGTTTTCCACGGCCAGCCTTTTCCGGCCTCGGCCGAGTGTCTGAGCAGGACGGAAACATTGTTCTTTCCCCGCGACAGTTTCGTCGGCCTGATCCATGGCAATCCTTCCATCGCCCTCAATATGCTGGCCGTACTTTCTCTGAGGCTTCGCAGGTTTACAACGCAGATTGAAAATTTATCTCTCAAGGAGGTGCCGGCCCGGCTGGCCGAATATCTTCTCTACCTTCAGGAAGAGCAGAACGGCAAAGAAACCGTAGAACTGGAAATCTCCAAAGGCCAGCTGGCATCTTTGCTGGGAACCATACCCGAGACACTCTCGCGAATATTGGCCAAAATGAGCGAGGAGGGACTTATTGCCGTAAACGGCCGCAGGATAACGCTGCTGGACAGGGAAGGCCTGCTCTTCCGGTAACTCCGGGCTAGCTCACCCCGCCATCTTTTCTGGAGCTATTGACAGAGGGGAGGCTTCCCGCTCAGACCGGAAGTGCTTTGCTCAGGTCCGTTTGGTGCCGCTGTAGGTAAATGACGTGGCGATCATTTTGTAGAAGCTGCCTTTGTCGATTCCTATTTCTTTGCCGCAACGGCAGACAATTTTCTGGCCCCGGACTTCAAGAGAGTAGACCCTGTCTATTCTCTTTTTATGACAGCGTAGAACCTCTCCGGGACCTACTTTGTCATATTTCCATAATTTACTGCGACAGGCAGCGCATCTGAGAACAAGCATCGCTTAAGAGGGGGCAGGAAAATGTGCGTATTCATCGGGCGGCTATAATTTCTTATAGGCCTTTCCCAGATCCAGAGAATCAGTAAGTGTGTACATGCGTATTTTTCTACTGCGGGGGAACTCTCTTTTGATACCATCGCTAAGGGCTTTTTCCAAGGACTCCAGCGCCAGGATCTTCTCTTCATCGCGGTATCCTTGTTCCTTGAGGATATACCACTTTTGGGATTTTTTGAAGATGAGAATTTTTCTATTTCGTTTGTAGGAGGAAAGTCCTATGCCGCTGGATATTTCAGTCTTGCGCAGTTTCTGCATGGTCAATCGCAACACCGCAGAGATATTTACCAGAGCCATGACAGCAGGGTAAGCTCGAACCTTGTTATCTATAGAGTAATCTGGTCATGAAGGAGTGCCTGGGTTGAGCTATCAGGTCCATGCTTTCACTCTCGTTGGGGCGAAGACCGAACATGGCCATCAGTGTCGCATCCATGGTCATCTGGTGGTCGACGGAGGAGAGAATGGTGGCATTGACCGGATCGATCAATCGCACCGAAATAAAGATGGTTTGGTTGGCCACGGAGTATGTTCCCACGGCAACGGCCTGAGCCAGCTGCTGCGGCTGTAGATCAACAATGTTTCTCGAAAGAATCTTTTCTCCGCTCAGCGGAGCGACCTCAAGTTCCTGGCGCAGTTTGACTTCCCTGACGGTGTAGCCCATCTGGACGAAACGTGAAGTGAGGTGTTCCTGCATCACTCTGCTGAATTGCGATGTCTCGTTGAGGTTGTCGTTGTTGACAAAGGTGGTTGTCAGTATTGGCTGTTGCGGATGTCTCGGCAGAAGTGGAGGGTAGGCATGTCGTTCAAGCTCTTCGGCGAGCTCATAGGCGACATCAATAAGGTTATGCTGCGGATTAAACAATTGAGAGATTTTAGAGTGCTGAAAGGAGGAACAACCGTTGACGATAATGAGAAGAAAGCCAAGGCTGGCGGCAGAGAACAGCAGCGACAACCGGCGGCGATCGAAGATGTTTTTCAAAGATGATTGGAAGATATGCATAATAAGATGGGTATCCTGCCGTTAAATGGTGTCAGAAAGCGACCTGGCACCGGTGAGTTGAATTTCTTTCCCCTTTTGCCGAACCTGCTGATAGTGATGGTAGTCACCACCGTTAATGTAATAAATATTGGATGAGCGGAAAAGATACTTGTCCCTAAAGACCATGGAGGCGGTGATGATGACCTCGACATTCGAGGTTCTGGTGTAGGTGGTATTACCGTAATCGGCTCCTGCTGCCAGCGATATTGCCAGGAGCTCAGCCGGGGCGTTGCGAATGACGGTAACGGCTGTGGTCAGCGCCGTAATCAGGCCGGGACGCAGGGTACGCAGGCGGCTCGATTGATGATGCACCGTCTGGACCTTATAATTAATGGTTATTGATTCGCTGTTGGTAGAAGCGCTGGTGGGTATTCCGAAATTCACCAGTTCGGTGATGAGTAGATCGCGGAAACCCTCATCGAATACCGTGGTAACCTGTTGCGGGCAGGGCTCCCCATCTGATCCGCAGGTCTCTTTGACGAAGACGGCGGTGTCGAGAAAGTCGCTGCGGATCAATTCGTTGTTGATGCTGTTGGCCATATCCCGGGCGAGAACGTTCCAGTGATGCGCCGCCTGCATTTTTTCCTGGGTTGAGTGCGGGTATCCTATGGGTTCGGGTATGCGGCTGCAGGAGAGCAGCAGCAATGGGATTGCGACGATTGCAAATATTTTCATGGATGCTCCTGATTAAAAATGTGTTATGAGTATATCGGATGATATTCGACAAATAATAGCTGAAAAGCGATTTTATTTCTTCTGACACCTCCGCTGAAGGACAGTCCGGGAGCCGGGCAGGAACCGAAGGAATGTGCTGACGAAACTGTCTGCCCCCATCTCCGCAGGCCACAGAACCTTAAACTGCATATCCCATGAGCATAGATCTTCATTTACACTCAACCTATTCCGACGGCACCCTTTCCCCAGCGGAAATTGTCGAGCATGGTCGTAAGCGTGGATTGCGAAGCCTTTCCCTGACCGACCATGACACCATAGCCGGCATTAGCGAAGGTGCCGCCGCTGCGGCCCGGGAAAATATCGAGATGGTCTCGGGCGTGGAGTTGAGTGTGGAATTCGGCGAGGTTACTTTTCACCTTCTCGGATACTTCTTTGACCATGAAGATACTGGGCTCAAAGGGAAAATTGCCTTGCTCCAACAAGCCCGGGATGAACGTAACAGGAAAATACTTTCCAGGTTGCAGGCACGTGGTATCGATATTTCCATGGAGGAAGTGCTCAAGTTTTCGCCGGTTGGGCAGACGGGCCGGCCGCATATTGCCCAGGTGTTGAAGGAGAAAGGGGTGGTCAGCAACATGAACCAGGCCTTTAGACGATTTCTGGGCAAAGGGGCCTGCGCCTATGTTTCGAGGTTTGTCTACAGCTTTGACGAAGCCGCAGCATTTTTAAAAGAAAGCGGCGGCATTACCGTTCTCGCCCATCCCGCTCAGATAGACCCTACACTGCACAGGTTGCCGGGTCTGGTCGCCGAACTTGCCCCAAGAGGGCTGGATGGTCTGGAGGTCTATTACCCTTCTCAGTCATCCTCTATCCGCAAGAAATTGAAAGCAATTGCAAAACGATATAGTATGGTAATCAGCGGCGGAAGTGATTATCATGGACTGATACGTCCCGGCACTGATATGGCCGGCGGCGCGAATTTCTGGGTACCGGGTGAAGTGCTGGAGGGGATGCGGCAGAAGGCGTCGGAAAACAGACACATCAGAGATGATATCTAAGGACAAGAATTTTACTGGAAGAGACGGTAGTGTGATGTATTCGATTCTCGTAGTTGATGATCAACCTAATTATCTGATCGTACTCTCAGAGCTTCTGCGTGAAGAAGGCTTTGAAGTGTATACCGCCCCTGGCGGCAGGGAAGCCTTCGAGGTTGTCAAGGAGGTTGACCTCGACCTTGTGATAACCGATATGCAGATGCCTGAGGTCGACGGCCTGCAGCTTCTCCAGAATGTCAAAAAAATCAATGGTGAACTGCCCGTCATTATCATCACCGCCTATGCCGAGGTGGAAAAAGCGGTTGCTGCCATGCAGGCGGGAGCCTTCAGTTACCTGGCAAAGCCTTTTTCCAACGATGAACTGATTGTCAATATCAATAAAGCAGCGCAGCACTATTCGCTTGTTCGGGAAAACACGCGTCTGCGCAAAGAAATCCGGGGAAAAAACAACTTCGGCGGCATGGTCGGTAAGAACAGCAAAATGATCGAGGTCTACGAGCTTATTGAAAAGGTGGCTCCGACCCCGGCATCGGTTCTTATCTCCGGTGAAAGCGGCACAGGTAAAGAACTGGTGGCCAAAGCCATTCATATAAACAGCCCTCGCGAAACCCAGCCTTTTATTACGGTCAACTGTGCGGCTCTCTCGGATAATCTTCTCGAAAGCGAACTCTTCGGCCACGAAAAAGGGGCTTTTACCGGTGCCGCCGGCATGCGCAAGGGGCGTTTCGAGCTGGCCAACTCCGGGACCATATTTCTCGATGAAGTCGGTGAGATCCCTCTGGTACTGCAGTCGAAGCTGCTGCGGGTGCTGCAGGAGAAATCCTTCGAGAGGGTCGGCGGCACAAAAACATTGTCGGTTGATGTGCGCATCATAAGTGCCTCCAACAAGGATCTGAAAGAAGAGGTCGCCTTGGGAAATTTCAGAGAAGATCTGTTTTACCGGCTCAATGTCATTCATGTCTGGCTGCCGCCGTTGCGGGAGCGCATGGATGACATGCCTCTTCTCGTCGATTTTTTTATCGAGAAATTTGCCGGCCAGCTCGGCAAGGATAACCTTCGTATTTCACAGGATGCTCTACGTCTGCTTCTGACCCTGCCCTGGGAAGGCAATGTCCGGGAGCTTGAAAATACCATCGAGCGGGCGGCTATACTCTGCGACGACCAGGAAATAACAGGTGAAGACGTACAGCCAGAATCAGTCAGTATGGACAGGGCTTCGAACTGGGGCGAGGAGATAGATCTTCTGCAGTTCATTCCGCCGTCCATAGGGCTCAACGATGTCCTCTATTCCGTCGAAGAAAAAATGCTCAACCGAGCCCTGGATGAAACTGGCTATGTTCAGGCGAGGGCCGCCGACAAGCTCGGCATCACCAAGAGTCTTTTGCAGTATAAAATGAAGAAATACGGCATTAAGAAAAAGTAGGGCGAAGACGTCCGCACCAGGTTAGCTGGAAGGGCCGAAGACTCCTCATCGTCCGGCATCGGGGGTGGCCTGTTGTTATCTGGTTGTCTGGTGACTCCCCCAGTGCAGCTTATTGCGCAGAATTGAAAAGTAATCCCTGTGCGGGGGGACGATGAGCTGCAGGGGATGTTCGGCTGTCTGGATGGTAATACGTTCATCTTTGTGCAGCTTGCCGCTTGGCCTGCCGTCAATGATGATGTTGGCGCTGCCGGCGTAGTTGCTCTCGTCGATGGTGGTGGCAATGGTGATTTTCGAGGGAAGCAGAATCGGCCTGCTGCCGAGCATGAACGGACATATGGGGGTGACCAAAATGGAGGCGAGGCCTGGGTATACCAGCGGTCCGCCGGCAGAAAGATTGTATGCCGTCGATCCGGTCGGGGTCGAGAAAATCAGGCCGTCGGCCTTGTAGGTGGTGATAAGTTCGCCGTTTGCCGTGGTGAATAGGTTGAGTATGCGATCGAGACTGTTTTTGCTTATGACCACATCATTGAGGGCATAGCCCAGGGTGGTTGTCTGATTCCCCTTTTCGACGGCGGCCTTGATCATCATCCTGTTCTCGACATTGACGCTGGCGGAGAGGATGGCTTCTAATGACTGTTTGGCTTCCTCGCGTGTGAGTTCGGTGAGAAAACCGAGGTGACCGAGATTGATGCCGATAACGGGTATTGAATAACGGGCCGCCTGTTCCGCTATTCTCAGCAGGGTGCCGTCACCGCCAAGAACAACAAGGATGTTCTGCTGGGGGTGAATGGTGTTGATATCAACCGACACCTGTCTTTTTTTCAGCCATTCCTCCAGCTCTTCTGCAAAGTCTGCCGCCGGTTTATCCGCTCTTTTGGTGATGATGCCTATCGAGCGGACAGAGAAGTTGGAGAGGGAACGGAATTGTGAAGACTGTGTCATTTACTGATTACCGAGTTCTTTTGATCTGTTCACCGCTATTTCCACCGCATCCATGAGGATACCGGAAAAACCTTTCTTTTCAAGAAAATGATGCGCGGCGATGCTGGTACCTCCGGGTGAGGTGACCATTGATCGCAAAACTGCCGGGTGTTTTTTCTCCTGCTGCATCAGTTTGGCTGCCCCGAGTACCGTTTGAACGGCCATGGTTTCGGCGGTATAACGGGTCAAACCGACCTTGATGCCGGCATCGATGAGCGCTTCGATGAAGGTAAAGACATAGGCAGGCCCGGAGCCGCTCAAACCGGTTGCGGCATCGAGATAGGTTTCATCGAGCAACACGGAAATGCCGACGGCATTGAAAATGCACTCGGCTCTTTCCAGTTCGGTGTCGCTGACATTGCCATTGCAGCTGATCGCTGATGTGCCTTCGAGTATGAGCGCCGGGGTATTGGGCATCACACGGATGATCTTATGGCCATTGCTTCCAAGCATTTTTTCGTAGAAGCTGATGGGTAAGCCGGCGGCGATGGAGATAATGATATGGTCATTGGTGACATATGGTTTAGCAGCTTCGATGACTTTACCCATGATCTGGGGTTTTACTGCCAGGATGGCGATGTTGCAGATATCCCAGAAGTCTTGGTGGTTCTCGCAAAGTTGCAGACCATACTTCGATTCCATATGTTGGCGACGAAGACTGTTGGGTTCCACCAGATAGATATCTTCAGGAGAATAGAGTTTTGCTGCAAGCATGCCTTTCAACAGGGCTTCGGCCATCTGGCCTCCACCGATAAATCCAATTGTGTATTTCATGCAATTCCTCATGCAGTTGAGCGTCATCCGATATTCAAAAAATCAAGAGAGTAAGAAAGAAGAGTGGATAGACTGGCCACTCTACCATTATATTCGCCCCCGGTCCAGATATCACGCAAGATTTATTTCGTAAACTCGGCAATAGACACTCATCTGTGTGTGCCTGGCGACGGCCAAACGGAAGGCGTTGGCGACTTCGCTTTCCCGGAGAGTGAAGAGGTAAGCAATTATGGATAACCGGAAAAAGAAAAATTGGCAACCGTCCTGTGGTATGGTTAGAATTATACAGGAGAAATATTTTCAATTATACAAATGAGTTCCACGATAACGATATCTGCTGGTGCCAGTCGGTTCTTCAAGGTACGGCTGATTTTAGACTCGCGGAAACTGTATGGACAGGCCGGAGTGGACGCGCTGCATGGCGGAAAACGCAGAAGTCAAACCTGTGAGAGAAATAAATTCATTGAAGAAAATCAAGATATTTGAAATGATGCATGACAGCTGTTGCAACGAGAAAGAGCACTGGCTCGTCGGCGGCGTATGCTTCTGGCAGACACAAGTGAGGAGGATATGCCGCTCGCCATCGAACGTTGCCGGAGAAAAATATGATGCCAAATACCACCAACATATACAAAAAAGGTAAAACAGTATGATTAACAAAGACCTGCTCGACATCCTGGTATGTCCGAAGTGCAAAAACCCCGTGACCTTGACCGAATCCGGTGATGGTCTGGTGTGTGAGGAATGCAAATTGAAATACGAGATAAAAGACGATATTCCCATTATGCTTGTCGAGGAGGCCAAGCCTCTAAACTGAGTTTTCAGTCGAAGGGCCTGCTGCCACGTTTCTTCATCGGTGACAGAAAAAAAGGAGACGAGCGGCATCGCAGCCTCAATACGGGGCTTTGAACAGATCAAGCAGAAGCAGCGAGGTGACAATGTCTCCAACGGAAGGGCTGAAAGAACGAATAGATCGATTACTGGCAAGCGTTGATCCTTCATCATGTGACTATCTGGGCATGATCGCCGAACTTGTCCGCGAAAAAGAAGCCTCCGGCAGCGACTGGCAGGGCTACGTGGATAAGCTCTATGGCAAGGTCTACGAGGAGATGATTTGTAACAACGGTCCTCCCCGCACCCGTATTACTTTCG
>JGI12048J13642_10083836_pt1 | contig 28801 bp, 23 predicted proteins | sample ElkSlonscriptome_16_FD_13642 | JGI IMG/M metagenome (IMG submission 13642)
AGCGCCCCTGCTGCCGCCTCGAGCTTGTCCTCCGCCTCGCCCGCCTCGATCACGGCGCGATCGAGCGCGGCGAGCGCCTCTGCGAGCAACGGATGCTCGGGTGCGATGCGATCGAGCTTGCGCGCTGCAACCCTGAGACTGGCGAGCGGCGAATCCGATCCCTCCCAGATGTGGCGCAATTCCTCCAGATCGCCCGCGAGCTTCTCGCCCTTCTGCATGTCGGCGCGCGCTCGGGCCAGTTCGGCCTCTTCGCCCGCACGCGGATCGAGCGCTTCGAGCTCGGCCAGATGCGCGCGCGCGAGCTCTTCCTCTGCCTTCGCCTCCTCGACCTCGGCGCGGCGGCCGGCCAGGCGCGCCTCAGTGCTCGCCCAGTTCTCCCAGGCGCTGGCAAGGCCGGCCAGATCGGTCCCGGCATAGCGATCAAGCAAGGCGCGGTGGCCGCGCGGATTGACGAGGCCGCGATCATCGTGCTGGCCGTGCAGCTCGACCAACGCGGGCGCGAGATCACGCAAGATTCGCGCGCCGGCCGGCTGATCGTTGATGAAGGCCTTCGAGCCGCCATCGGCCTTGATCTGGCGGCGGATGATGAGCGGCTCGCCCGGCTCGAGCTCGATCCCGGCATCCTCGAGCAGTTCGGCGATCGCGGGCGGCAAGGCGGCCAGATCGAAACTCGCCGTAACGCTCGCCTTGTCCTCTCCAGCGCGCACCAGCCGGGTCTCGGCCCGGTCGCCCAGCACCAGCCCCAGCGCATCGAGCAGGATCGACTTGCCCGCACCCGTCTCCCCCGTGAGTACGCCAAGCCCTTCGGCAAACTCGAGGTCGAGCGCTTCGATAAGAACGATGTTGCGGATCGACAGGCGCGTGAGCATGACGCCCAGATCCTTAGCGCGCGCTTTGCGGCGCGTCACGCATGGCGCGAGCGCTTAGCTGGGGACGACGCCCGCTGCATGTTTCTCCACCAGATCATAGGCCCGCTCATACCATTTCGATCCCGGATAGTTCGCGCCGAGCACGGCGGCATATTTGACCGCCTCTTCCGGAATACCCAGCGCCAGGTTGCTCTCGGTCAGCCGATAAAGCGCCTCGGGGACCTGGCTGGTGGTGTCAAACCGATCGACCACATTGCGAAAGCGGATCGAGGCAGCGAGCCACTGGCCCATGCGCTGATAGTGGCGACCGATCTCCATCTCCTTGCCCGCAAGGTGATCCGCCACCAGATCGAGCTTCAGCCGAGCATCGGCGGCATATTCGGTCTGCGGGAAGCGCCGGTTGACCTCGCGCAGCGCGGTCTGCGCCTGCTCGGTGATCTTCTGATCGCGGTTCACATCGGAGATCTGCTCATAATAGCTGAGCGCGATCAGGTAATAGGCATAGGGCGCATCCTTGTTGCCCGGATGGATCGAGAGGAAGCGCTGCGCGTTCTGGATCGCCTTGTTGTAATCGCGTGCGACATAATAGCTGAACGCGCTCATCAGCTGCGCGCGCCTGGCCCAGGGCGAATAGGGGTGCTGGCGCTCGACCTCGTCGAACAAGGCAGCAGCGAGCAGCGTGTTGCCGCGATCGAGCCGGTTCTGCGCTTCGCCATAGAGCGATTCGACATCGCGCGCGACATAGGCAACGTCTTCATTGGCGGAGCCGCCGCCGCACGCGGCAAGGACCGCGCAGGCAGCGCCGAGCATGGCGGTTCGAAGCGGGAAGCGTGTGATTTCGATCATGGGACAGCGCTATAACCGCGCTGTGCTTGAACGCCAAGTGAAGGAGCAAGGGGGGTGAAGAAAGCCTAGGGGCAAAGGCCATGAGGGCCAACGCCCCGGCCGCGCGGTGATGCGGGCCGGGGCGCGTCTTTGGCCGACGATCCTTTATCGGCCCCTTGCGACACAAGGCCTCAGAACGAGAATCCTGCGGTCAGCTTGTAGAAATCGCCATCACCGCCCTCTTCGATATCGGCGCCCGCGGTAAAGCGCGCGAAGAAGCCGTTATCGGTCGAGAATTGAACATACGGCCCGAGCCATTGGTAGACGACCGAAGTGTCCCCGCCATTATTGCGGGTGTTGCTGAGCAGCTCATAATGCCCGCCCAATGAGAAATTGTCGCTCACCTTCGCGCCGGCATTGACCCAGGTGTGCAGGAAGTCGAGCGCGGGGATATCGTTGCGGTTGCGCAGGGCAGCGTAATAACCGCCATAGAACTCGGCCTCGAAGGCATCGTCGGAATAGTTCATCGTGAGGCTGGGCACGATCCCATCAGCGAAATTGCCGCCCGTGCCGGTCGGCGTTTCGGTCTCGTCGATCACGCCGCCCGAAAGCAGTGCCCCGTTTGTGATGCCCAGCTGCGGCTTGATGATCAGATTGCCCCCCATCGTGTGGATCGCGACGCCCGCGCCGAATTCGGTCCACAGGTCAGCGCCGCTCGTCGCCCCGCCCGCAATCGCGGTCGAGGAGAAGGAAGGCGTTGTCCACAAGATGCCGTAGAAGCTGAAATCGATATTGTCGCCGATCGGGATCAGCCCGTTGAAGCTGGGATAGAAGCCGAAGAAGGCGTCCTGATTGAGCAATACGGTGTAGCTGTCTTCGCGCCCGCCATTCGAGCCTGCCTCGCTACCGCTGTATTGCGCTGCTGCAATCGCCGAGGTGTTGAGGATGGCCTCGCCGCTCGCAGCCGAAGCGGCGGCTGCGAAGGTTTCGGCAGACACCCCGCCAAGGGCGGCATCCCGCTCGCCGAGCGAGAGATCGGACGCCGGAACGCTCGGCAGCGCATAGGCGACGCTTTCGGGCTGCGCGGCTTGATCGATCGCAGCGGAGCTAGCGCTCGCTGATGCAGCGGGGATGGCGTTTTCAGCAGCCGCGCCCGTCGCGAGCGAAACAGCGAGCGTGGCGGCGGCGGTGGAGAGGATGGTGTAGTACTTCATTCATTTGGCTCCATGTGTGGTCAGGAGCCGACCCGAACGCGGGGTCATGCGCGGCGCGATCCGCATGATTGCAGATCAGCAGCGCAAGCGGCAGGGCCGGCCCAGAAGCGCGATGCGAAAACGTCCTCTCCGGCGGGGTTGCAGCCGGGCTCTGCCAGAACCCGATCGCGCAATGCCCCTGTGTGCGCTTCGTATCGCAAATCAATGAGCGCGGCTTCTTACCGCTTGACCCATAGCTGTCACAAACCGTGATGCCTTACAATAGTTCTCAATCACTCTTCATCATTTTCATATCTTGTGCATCTAGAGGTCATTCTGAAATTATAATTGTTTAGCTTCAAGAGTGTGTGCATGATGCAACACATGCACTGCGCGCAAGCGGGCCAGTCGCCAGAGCTGAACTGGCGATGGGCCGAATCCTGTTAGGGATGATCGGGGCCGCAAAAGCCCAAAGCGTTCGATCGCCGCATCGCGCCGGGCCGCAGCCCCGGCGCATGGCGCAAAGACCTATTCCTCGCCCATCCGTAGCGCAGCGATGAAGGCTTCCTGCGGAATACTCACATTGCCGTATTCGCGCATCCGCGCCTTGCCCTTCTTCTGCTTTTCGAGCAGCTTCTTCTTGCGCGTGATATCGCCGCCATAACACTTGGCGGTAACATCCTTGCGCAGCGCGGCGATGGTTTCGCGGGCGATGATCTTGCCGCCGATCGCGGCCTGGATCGGAATCTTGAACAGGTGGCGCGGGATGAGATCCTTGAGGCGCTCGCACATGCCGCGCCCGCGCTCTTCGGCGACCGCACGGTGAACGATCAGACTGAGCGCATCCACGGCCTCGTTGTTGACGAGGATGTTCATCTTGACGAGATCGCCTTCGCGCAGGCCGATCTGCTCGTAATCGAAGCTGGCATAGCCGCGAGAGATCGATTTCAGCCGGTCGTAGAAATCGAACACCACCTCGTTCAGCGGCAGTTCGTAGGTCACCTGCGCCCGCCCGGCCACATAGGTGAGCTCGGTCTGGATCCCGCGGCGGTCCTGGCACAGCTTGAGGATCGCGCCGAGATATTCGTCGGGGGTGTAGATCACCGCCTTGATCCACGGCTCCTCGATCATCTCGATCCGGTTCACATCGGGCCAGTCGGCGGGATTGTGAATGTCGATCGTCGTCGCATCCTCGGTCTTGGTGTGGCCCAGATGGACCCGATAGACGACCGAAGGCGCGGTGGTGATGAGATCGAGATCGTATTCACGGCTGAGGCGCTCCTGGATGATCTCCAGATGGAGCAGGCCGAGAAAGCCGCAGCGAAAGCCGAAGCCCAGCGCCGCGCTCGATTCCATCTCGAACGAGAAGCTCGCATCGTTCAGGCGCAGCTTGCCGATCGATTCGCGCAGCTTCTCGAAATCGGCGGCATCGACCGGAAAGAGCCCGCAAAACACCACTGGCTGCACTTCCTTGTAGCCCTTGAGCGGCGCGGGCGCGCCGTTCTTGACCGTGGTGATCGTATCGCCGACGCGCGCCTGTTCGACTTCCTTGATCTGCGCGGTGATGAAGCCGATCTCGCCCGGGCCGATTTCTGAAAGGTCAACGCGCTTGGGGGTGAAGGCGCCGACCCGGTCGATCAGGTGCTGCGTGCCGCCTTGCATGAAGCGGACATTGAGCCCCTTGGTGATGACCCCGTCAATCACGCGCACGAGGATGACGACGCCGAGATAGGGATCGTACCACGAATCGACGAGGCTCGCCTTCAGCGGCGTATCGCGCTCGCCCTGGGGCGGCGGGATGCGCCTGACGATCGCTTCGAGCACATCCTCGATCCCGATCCCCGACTTGGCGCTGGTGAGCACGGCATCCGAGGCATCGAGGCCGATAATGTCCTCGATTTCGGCGCGCACCTTGTCGGGCTCGGCTGCTGGCAGATCGATCTTGTTGATCACGGGGACGATCTCGTGATCATGCTCGATCGACTGGTAGACATTGGCAAGCGTCTGCGCCTCGACCCCTTGCGCGGCATCCACGACCAGCAGCGCGCCCTCGCACGCCGCGAGGCTGCGCGACACTTCATAGGCGAAGTCGACATGGCCGGGCGTGTCCATCAGGTTGAGCTGATAGGTCTCGCCGTCCTTCGCGGTGTAGTCGAGCCGCACGGTCTGCGCCTTGATGGTGATCCCGCGCTCGCGCTCGATATCCATGTTGTCGAGGATCTGCTCCTTCATCTCCCGCTCGGTCAGGCCTCCGGTGACCTGGATCAGGCGGTCGGCCAGCGTGGACTTGCCGTGGTCGATGTGAGCGATGATGCTGAAATTGCGGATCTTGGAAAGGTCAGTCATGATTGGTTGCGCAGATACTCCGGCAATCGGGCCGTGTCATGTTAGAAAACGTCGGGGCTGCAAAGCATCTTCGCTTTGTGCCGCGGCATCATGAAATACGGGGCAAGGGCGCGCGCGGCTGCACATCCGGCAGCCGATGGTCTGAGCCCGAGCTCAGGCCGCCTCGCTGCGGCGCAACGGCGCATAGCCGAACCGGGGCTGCGTGGAGCGTGGATTGAGACCGCCGCCTTCCATCGTCTTGTAGCTGCCGGGCGATAAGGCTGCGAGCGGAGCGCCGGCCGAGGCGAGCTCATAGGGCGAGACGCGGTTGCGCGTGCACAGCCCGCCCGCGCCATCCTCGATCAGCGGTTGCTCGAATTCCAGCCCCTGCGTATCGCCATTGCTGCGGATGACAGTCGCCACGGCCAGCTGCCCGCCGCCCAGATCGACGACGAATTGCGTCCCCTTGGGCACATCGCACAACCCCTGGATGAGCGCGCCGGTCTTGGAAAGATTGCGCAACGTGACCTCATAGGAATGATCATCGTGGATCACCTGGATCTTGCGGAAGAAAGTGCGCCGCTTGGCCCGCTTCTGGCGGTCGGCGCTGGGCGGCAGATTCCACGAGCCGCCGGTGAGCGCCGCTTGAGCGGTTTGCGCGCTGATCGGCTCGGAATAGATCGCCCCCTCGACAAATCGCACCCCGCAATCGCTGACCGCTGCCAGCGAGTCGGGCGTGTCGATCCCGCTCGCGCACGTATCCATCTGGAGCGCCCCTGCCAGCGCCACGATCGCCTTGACCAGCCCCGCTTCGCGTCCGCCGGACGGGCCGATCTCGGCGATCAGCTTGTGATCGATCTTGAGCGCATCGAACGGTGCCCGGCGCAGATAGGCGAGCGAGGAAAACCCGCTGCCGAACTCATCCAGCGTGAGCCGCACGCCGAGCTTGAACAGCCCGCCAAGCTTGCGATCGACGGCGTCGGCATCGCTGGCAAAGGCCGCTTCGCTGATTTCCAGCTCGAGCCGTTCGGGCGCAAGCCCTGTGCGATGGAGCGCGGCGCTGACTTCGTCGACAAAGCCCTGTGAATGGACGAGCGCGGTCGGCACGTTGACGGCCACGCGCACGCTTGCGGGCCATTCGAGCGCGTGGCGGCAGGCCGCCTCGATTGCCCAGAGCCCGATCTGCTCGACCTGTGCTGCGCCCTCCAGGATGCTGGCGAATTCCTCCTCGTCGATCTCGCCGCGATCGGGATGGTGCCAGCAGATATGGGTTTCGAGCGCGAGGACCGAGGCAGTCTTCGCCTCGACGATCGGCTCGAAGGTGAGGAACAATTGCTCATCGCGCACCGCATCGGCGAGATCATTGGCAAGGCGGCGGCGGAAGATCGCCTCGTTTTCAAGATCGCCCGAATAAAAGCGGTATTGCCCCCTCCCGCCATTCTTGGCTGCATACAATGCCAGATCGGCCGAACGCACGACTTCCTTGCGGGTGATCCCGTCATGCGGAGCGATCGCAATGCCGATTGAGGCCCCGATCACGCAGCGCCCCTCCTCGAGCGAATAGGGCTGGCTGAGCATCGCGATGATCTTCATCGCGATCTCGCCCAGCACGCCGCGATCATCGAGATCGGGCAGGATGATCTGGAATTCATCGCCCCCCAGCCGTCCGATCTCGCAATCGCGATCGATCGCCCGCTTCAGCCGCACCGCGACTTCCTTGAGCAGATCATCGCCCGCCGCATGGCCGAGCGTATCGTTGACCTGCTTGAACCGATCCAGATCGAGCATGAGCACCGCACAATTGCGCCGGGCGGCCCTGAAGGCGGTCAGCGTGGTCTCGATGTGGTGAGCCATGTGATGCCGGTTGGAAAGGCCGGTGAGCGAATCGTAGCGCGCCAAGCGGGCGGTCTCCTGTTCGCGTCGATAGGCCTCGGTGATATCGGCGCCTGTCCCGCGAAACCCGCAAAAAGCGCCGTCCGCTCCAAACACGGGCTGGCCCGCGAGCCGCAGCACCGCGCCTTCCCTGCGACCGGCCGCCTCGACCGCATAGTCGTGAAACGCCTTGTGCGCGCCCAGCCTGAGCGCGAGCGACTTGGTGCGCCCTTCGCCTTCAACCGGGGCAAATAGCGCGGCAAGCGGCTTGCCGAGCAGGTCTTCGAGCGGGATTTCAAGTCGTTCGGCGATCGCGGCGCTCAGATAGGTGAGGACGCCCTTTTGATCGCTCGCCCAGAACCAGCCCATGCCCGATCGCTCGAGCTCTTCGAGCATCGCCAGCTTTTCCTTGTCGCTCAGTCTGGAGGGCGCGTTTTCAGGGCGCGGCAATGTCGCGCTCGCGCTATTCGACGATGACAGGAAACCCTTGAACGGCAATGTTGCGCAATCCTCCATGCCCTGACCCTGGGCCGTCCGACGACCGGGCCTTAAACGTGACCTTGCAGGCTTCATCGGCTACCAAGCTGTAAAACCGGTTGGTTAGTATTTGGCTAAAGGATGGCTTTAACGGACCCTTATCAAGCCCCTCGGGCTGATGCGGAGCGGGCGCGCCGCGCGGTTTGCTGGCCCGTTGCAAGGTCGCTCAATGCTCTGCCCGGATACGGTCTTCGCTGCGATTGCGCAGCACCGTGAAGCTGCCATCGGTGCGGCGGCGCAGCGGGACCGGGAATTCAACGCCCACGCGGTTTTCGCGCGACCAGCGAACCTGCGCGCTGATGATCTTGTCGCGCGAGAATTCGATCTGGATCGTGCTGCCCGCGCTCATGTTCCACAGGCCCTCGATCATCGCTCCGCCTTCGGAGATGTTGCGGATGTTCGCGGTTATACGGTTGCGGCCATGCACGATCGTTACCCGGCGCAGCATGACCTGGCGCGGCCCGCGCGGCGATTGCGGACCGGAGGCCTGGGCGACCCTGTCGCCGGCCACCAGTTCGCGCGCGCGATCGGGCGTGAGCGGCTGATGATAGATATAGCCCTGGACATGGCTGCAACCGAGCAGGCGGATCAGCTCGAGCTCGTCGAGCGTTTCGACCCCTTCGGCGGTCGAATCCATGTTGAGCGCCTGGGCAAGCGAGGTGATCGAGGAGATGATCGCGCCATTGCGACTGCCGTGCTCGGTCGCACCGCGCACGAAGCTCTGATCGATCTTGATCCTGTCGAACGGCGCTTTCTTGAGATAGCCGAGTGAGGAATAGCCCGTCCCGAAATCATCGAGCGCGAGGCGCACGCCCACGCGCTTGAGCGCCTTGAACATCGCCTCGGTACCCTGGCTGTCATTGAGAAACACGCTCTCGGTGATCTCGAGTTCGAGCCGCCCGGGCGCGATCCCGCTGTGCGCGAGTGCATTGGCGACGATCGTTGGCAGCTCGGGATTGGAGAACTGGAGCGGTGAGACATTGACCGCGCAGTGGATCGTATCGGGCCAGGTTGCCATGTCAGCGCAGGCCGTGCGCAGGGCCCATTGGCCAAGCTGATCGATCAGACCTGCATCCTCTGCGATCGCGATGAATTTCTCCGGTGAGATCCAGCCGCGCCGGGAATGATGCCAGCGCATCAGCGCCTCGAACCCGACGATCCGTTCGTTCGCGGCAAGCACGGCGGGCTGATAGAACAGGTGCAGATCCCCGCTCGCGAGCGCTTCGCGAAGATCCTGCTCGAGCGCGGCGCGTTCCTCGGCTGCGGAATGAAGATCGGCGGCATAGAACCTGTGAACCCCGCGCCCGGCATCCTTGGCCGCATAGAGCGCCAGATCGACATTGCGGATCAGCGCATCGCTGGTCACCGCATCCTCTGGTGCCAGCGCCACGCCGATCGAGACGCCGATGATCACGTTGTTGCCGTCGAGCGCATAAGGCTGGGAGAGCGACTGGATGATTTCGCGCGCCAGCTGGGCGAGCCGGTCGCGATCCTGATTGCCGGGAAGGATGATCTGGAACTCGTCGCCGCCCAGCCTTCCGCAGCGACCTGCCGAACCGATCGTGCGCTCGAGCCGCTGGGCAACCTGCTTGAGCAGCGCATCGCCGACCGGATGGCCGAGCGTATCGTTGACCTGCTTGAACCGATCCAGATCGAGCATCAGCACCGCGCAGGCCCGATCGACCTCGCGCGGGGCGTTGAGGATCTGACCGAGCGCCTCGCTCATCTGCAGCCGATTGGCAAGGCCGGTGAGCGAATCGTAATGCGCCAGCCGCGTCACCTGCTGTTCGCTGCGGCGCTGCTCGGTGAGATCGGTGCCGTGCCCCCTGAAGCCGCAGAAATTCTTGAAGCTGTCATAGACGGGCCGCCCGGTGAGCGACCACCAGCGCTCCTCTTCACCTGGCGTTGCGGCGCGCACCTCGATATCCTGGAAGCCCGAGCGCGCAGAGAGATGAAACGACAGTGTGCGCCGCGCCTCGGCGCCGGCCACAGCCGGGTCGATGATCGCGATCAGCGGCTGGCCGGCCAGCCTGTCCGCCGTCTTGCCGAGCACGCTCGCGGCCGAGGGCGAGATGTAGTTTATCTGCCCGCGCCGATCGGTTTCCCAGAACCAGCCCTGGCCGGTTTCCTCGAAGCTGCGCAGGATATCCTCCGCCCGCGCCGCAACGCGTTCGCGCGCTTCATTGGCGAGCCGCTTGCGTTCAGCCGCCTGCCACTGGATGCGCGCGATCAGCATCAGCGCCAGCGCCGCACCGACAATCGCTGTAACGGTCAGCGGGCTCGGATGAACCAGCGCAAACGCCGCCCAGGCCGAGATCTTACCGGTGAACAGCGAGACGATCCGCGCGCTGAACAGGGTCGCACTGGCAGCGTTCAGACACACCATCGTGGCCACTGCCCATTGCCAGGCGAGACCGGCCTCGACCCATGAGGCGATCGCAAAGCCCGCTGCCGCCTGCGGCAGAACAACGCCCAGCAGAAGCGCGGCATAGTGCGCGCGCTTGCCTGCGCCCTCGCGCCGCTCGAGCCGCGCCAGCAGAGAGGTGCCCAGCAGCATCGCGAGACTGCCTGCGGCCGCGATCATGGCGCTTGTCGGCGGCAGCGCGCGCGAAATCCCGGTGGCGATTGCAAAGGCCATGACGAGGAACAGCGCGAGCGCATCCTGGCGCGCGGGCAAGGCGAAGGAATGGCCCGCGCGCACGGGCGATTGCGATCGGGCTGGCAGGGCCCGCGCGCCGGGCTCCGATGTGGGCGCGCTCGTGTGCTCGCTTACAGGGGCAGGCGCAGGCTCGGCGGCAGGGGAATGACCGCTGCGCTCGGCGCTGCGGCGCTCGCGCTCGGCGCGCCTTTCGCCTGCCTCGGGCACGGTCTGTGCCCGCGCGGCTTCGGCGCCGCGCGGCTCGGCCGGATTTGGCGCGCCTGCAAGGGTTTTATCCTCCGCGCGCGCAGCGGTGGCTCGCCGGACTGGATGGCGCCCGCGCCGGGCGGTTTCTTCAGTCTCAGGGCGCAGGGTTGCAGCATCGCCGGAGGTCCCCTCGCCCTGCTCAGCACTTTTACGGATTGCCCTGTTTCCCATCTCCCCGCCTGTGGCCCGCCATGCTTTGAGAAACAGTTAACCCGCTCGCCTTCCGCGCCGCGCAAACCGCCCAGCGCGTTCATCATTGGGCGCAGTGATTGCGGGAAACCAGTGGCCCGCTTGCGCGTTGGCTTGGCTCGGGGCATTGTTGCCGCGTGTAACAACAGCCAGTGCATCCCTGAAGATCGTCGGCCACGCGCACGCAATGGCCGATCTGGAAGGGTTTGCTGAAGGGCAGAAAAAGGTTGGACGCGGTCGCCTGCCCGATCGCGTTTGCGCAACATGGCGGCCCGCCAAAAGCGGCCCGGTCAGGACAAGGGGACGAGGATGTCAAACGGTCAAGTGAAGCTTGAGAACGAGGCGGCGCAATCCACCAATGCGCTCGGCCCGCTGGTCGGGGTGGCGCGCGAGGATTTCGTCTCTGCGGTGGCGCTGCTCCTGCGCGAGACCGCATCGGACCCGGCGCGCACCTTTCGCCATGCGCGCGCGATGAGCGAGGACATGGTCAAGATCATGACCGGCAAGAGCGAACTCGCGCCCGATCCAAGGGACAAGCGTTTCATGGACCCAGCCTGGCAGTTCAATCCGTTCTTCCGCGCCGGGGTGCAATATTATCTCGCCGTGCAAAAGGGGATGCAGGGCTGGCTCGCCGAGCTCGAACTGGACGAGCTCGAGCGCAACCGCGCCACCTTCATCGCCAACATCATTCTCGATGGCCTTGCGCCCACCAATACGCTTGCCGGCAACCCCGCAGCGCAAAAGCAGCTCATCAATTCGGGCGGCCTCAGCCTGATCAAGGGCTTGCAGAATGCGTATAACGACGTGGTTAACAACAAGGGCATGGTCAGCCAGGTCGACAAGCGCCCGTTCAAGCTGGGCAAGAACATCGCGACCTCAAAGGGTAGCGTCGTCTATCGCACCGAGATGATGGAGCTCATCCAGTATGTGCCAACCACCGATGAGGTCCACGAAATCCCCCAGCTGACGATCCCGCCGCAGATCAACAAGATGTATATCAATGATCTCTCGCCTGAGAAATCGATCATCAAGTGGCAGCTCGACAATGGTCTGCAGACCTTCGTGATCTCCTGGCGCAACCCCTCAAAAGACCAGGGCGTGTGGGGGATGGACGAATATATCGCCGCCTGCGAGGAAGCGCTCGGCATCGTCAGCGAGATTACCGGCTCGAACAAGGTCAATGTCTCGGCCGGCTGTTCGGGCGGCCAGACTGCCGCCGTCCTCGCCTCCAAGCTCGCCGCGATCAAGAACGATGTCCTGGGATCGCTCACGCTTATGGTGTGCGTGCTCCATCCCAAGCCGACCGATATCGAGGCCGCCTCGCTCGTCAGCCAGAACGGGCTCCAGCTCGCACGCCAGCGCGCCGCCAAAGCAGGCATCATCAAGGCCGACGATCTTGCGCGCGGCTTCGCCTGGCTCAGGCCCAATGATCTCATCTGGAACTATGTGATCAACAATTACCTGCTCGGCATGGATCCGCCCGCCTTCGACGTGCTCTACTGGAATTCGGACGCGACCAATCTTTCCGCCAGCCTGATGGGCGATTTCCTCACGCTTTACGAAACCCTCGCTTTCTCAAATCCGGGCACGGTCGAGATGGCCGGGCACACGATCGACCTCACCAAGGTCACGAGCGACCTGTTCATCCTGGGCGGCGTAACCGATCATATCACTCCGTGGAAGGCGACCTATCGCTCGACCCAGCTGTTTGGCTCGAAGGATGTAACCTATGTGCTCTCACAGAGCGGCCACATGCAGGCGATCCTCAATCCGCCGACCAATCCCAAGGCGAAATATTTCGTCCAGAAAAAGGCCGGCAAGCTCCCTGCGACCGCCGATGAGTGGCTCGAGGGAGTCGAAGAGGTCAAGGGCAGCTGGTGGCCGCTCTGGGCCGAGTGGGTGCAAAAGCGCGCGGGCAAGAAGCAGCCCGCCCCGAAGGCTCTGGGCAATGACACATATAAGCCGATGGACGATGCACCCGGACTCTACGTCGTCGAAGAAGTCTGATACAGCGCGCCTGCCCTGATGGGATCCGGGGCATGGCACAGGCAGCGCTCGCGAGGGATCGACGTGCGCTCCTGTGCCATTTTCCCGGGAGGCGCACCTCGCGCCCGGAGCGATGGACAAGAGGACTTTTAACGCGTGTCAGACGAAATGAAGGATGCGGTCGTCACCATGGAAGAGGTGGGCGGCCGGACGCTACGGACTGCGGCCTGGAGGCTCGATTTGTCGCCTGAGAATGGCGGCACACATCCCCCCATCCTGTTCTTCAACGGGATCGGCGCCAATATCGAGGCGGTTGCCCCGCTCGCCGCCGCCATGCCCGAGCGCGGCTTCATCATGTTCGACATGCCCGGGACAGGCGAATCGCCCGATCCGATCCTGCCCTACAATCCCTTCATCATGAGCTGGATCGCGGCCGAACTGCTCGGGCGCCATTCGATCGGCGAAGTCGATGTCATGGGCGTCTCGTGGGGCGGCGCCATGGCGCAGCATTTCGCGCTCCAGCACCCCGCGCTCACCCGCCGGCTGATCCTCGTCGCGACAACGCCGGGCATGGCCATGGTGCCGGGCAATCCGGCCGCCTTCACCAAGATGGCCAATCCGCGCCGCTATATCGATCCTGAATTCATGAACGAGCATTTCGCCACGCTCTATGGCGGGGCCGATCCCGATGGCTCAGCGCATCAGAAGGACAGCCATATCGGGCGCCTCAAGCCGCCATCCCCGCGCGGCTATTTCTACCAACTGCTCTGCATGCTCGGCTGGACCAGCCTGCCCGCGCTCCCCTTCCTCAAGAAGGAGACGCTGATCATGATGGGCGAAGACGATCAGATCGTGCGCCCGATCAACGGTCAGATCCTCAAGGCGATGATTCCCAATGCGCAGATCCGCATGTTCGAAGGCGGCGGGCATCTCTTCCTGCTGACCCATGCCGATGAGAGCGTTGCCGCGATCCGCGAGTTTCTCGATGCACCCGAGACGCCGCGCGAAGCGGGCCGGGTGAAGGCGGCGGCCTGAGGCAAAGCGGCGGCTTGACCGCCTGTTCCGATCAATCGATGGGGCAAGCGCGTTCAGGTTTGAGCGGCGCCCGGCTGCGGTCGCCCGACATGCGATAGAACACATAGATCGGCGCGCGAACCTGAAAGCCGGTATGAGGCAAGTCGAGCACCTGAACCTGCCCGGTCTGATTGGCCGGAGCCGCGCTGGGTGTTCCGCACAGCATGGCGACATTGTGATCGAGCGCAGTCGCTGCGAAGACGATGGCCTGCGAATAGGTCTTCGAGCCGATGGCAATGATCACATCGCCCTCGAACCGGTCAGACATGGTTTGTGGCGGCCTGACTTCCTGACGGAACGGGATCGTGATCGCATCGCCAAGCCTGCTTCCCGGAACCATCTGCTGGTTCTCCGGCGTGATACGCGCAGAAACCGCAGAAATGGGCGAATAGGGCTGCGCCGTGAGATAGGCCATGAGGCGGTCGGACAATTCGCGCGCTCCGCCTCCATTTTCCCGCAGGTCGATCATCAGGGTGTCTGTCTCGCGGCGGGCCATCTGCGAGAAGCTCTCGGCCAGAAACCGGGCGAACTGTGTCTCTCGTTCGCGCCGAAAGCTCGGAACACGCAGGATGGCAGTGTCACCGGCCCAATCGAGCCGGAAGGCGCGCTTCTCGCGCGTATCGCCCTGCAGTCTGGCTGATACAATGCGGCGTTCCGTGCCCCCGCCGGGAAGGCGGACGAGCAGCTCCAGCTGGTCTGATACGCCGAATGCGAGGGCAAGATAGGAGGCGAGTTTGAGATCGACGATGCGCTCGCGCAGTGCATCGCTCTCTCCCCGGGTCAGCGCCGTCAGCTCATCCAGGGTCGCAGCGACGTTTTTCCCGCCGATCTCGATGATGATTGCCCCGGCGGGCAGCTGCTGCGAGCCCTCGATCACTTGCAGCCCCTCATCAATCCGCAAGGCGCCGAATGCCCCTTGTGGCGCGCTGCGGTCCGCCGGATCGGGAATAGCGATACCAAGATGTGCATCGCCCAGCACCGGATTGAGCCGAGCAAGCCGTTTCCACGCCTGCGCTCTGCCCATCCGCGCAGGCAGATCATTGCGGATCGCCTGCGCGACCGCGCCGAGCTCATCGAGGTCGACCGAATAGGATAGATCGGGGTGTGTCTGTGCGGTCCAGTCGAGCCAGGTTTCCAGATCACTCAGGACCTCCTCGCGATGCAAGGCATCCTGCCCTTCCACGATCGGCGCTGGCTCGTCAGTTCGTGGATCGCCAGCTGCGAGCGCTGTCGAAGCTGGGACAAAGGCGGTTGCCGCGAGCGCGGCCATCCGGAGCGAGCGGGGGAAGACATGTGTCATAGTGTATTATTTCACTAATGCACTATGACCACGCACGCAACCGCGTTCGTGACATAATAGGCAAAGCCTATCTGACCCTTCCGGCGGCTCCTAGCCGCCCCGGCTCACTCCGCACTGGCCCGCTTGCGGCAGCCGCCCCGCCGCCGCCAGCGCAGCGGCTGCTTCGCGCGGGCGATCGGTGCCCAGGATATCGACCCCACCTTCGCCCAGCTCGGCATAGCGTTCATCGGTGCCCATGCGCGCGAAGATGCCATCGAGCGAGCGATCGGGGCGACCGAGCGTGCCGAAGATCACCTCGACATCGGCTTCATCGAGCGCAGCATAGAGATCCGGCCGGGCAAGCTGCGTGCCGGTGAAGGCGACGATCCGCTCGGCGGGCACTCCTTCAGCGACGATTGCGGCGAGATCGCCGGGCGCGTTGATCGAATAGGAGATGAGCATTTCGGGCGCGAGCTCGTGCAGCTTCTTCGCCTGCGCGGGGCTGTAGGCGATCAGGATCACGCCGCGTGACATGCCCTCGCCGCGCACCTGCGCGATAACCTCCTCATAATTCGCCGAGCGCTTGAAATCGAGCTGAAGCACGGTCCTGCCGCTGGCCCAGCGCAGCGCTTGCGCAAGGCTCGGCACCCGATAGGGTGTGACCCAGCCTGCCGTATCGCGCACCTGGAGCGCGCTGATCGCCGCCCAGTCCTGCTCGCTTGCCGTGCCGGTCCCGGTGGTGGTGCGATCGAGCGTGCGATCGTGCAGCAGGAAATGCACCCCATCGCGGCTGCGCGCAACATCGACTTCCATGATCGCCGGGATCGCGGCGAGCACGGCGTCCATCGTCTCGATCGTGTTTTCCGGCAGGCCCGGCGAAGGCCCGCCGCGATGCGCGCTCACCAGCGTCTGGCCCTGCGCCTCGAAGCAATCGAGCATAGCCGAAAGATCGCCCGCGGGATCGAGGCTGTAGCCGGACGGGCCCGGCTGCGCCGAGGCAGCAGCGCCTGTTGCAAGGAGCGCGGCCAGGCACGATGTGAGGAGCGAGCGAAATTCTTTCGGGCGAGACGTCATCGGGCGACCTTTCACAATCAATGCGGCACCGGCATCAGGCCATCGGCGGCGCTCTGGACTTGAACACGGCTTTGCGACATTCTGACGCAAAGGGAGAGCAGAAAATGGCGCAATACGACCTTATCATCCGGGGTGGAACCATCGTCGATGGCAGCGGCGCCCCCGGTTTCATCGGCGATGTCGCGATCAAGGATGGCCTCATTGCCTCGGTCGGCACGATCAGGGGCGATGCGGCGCGCGAGATCGATGCGAGCGGCAAGGTCGTCGCGCCTGGCTTCGTTGACATTCACACCCATTATGACGGCCAGGCGACATGGGACCAGGAAATGGCGCCTTCGAGCTGGCACGGTGTCACCACGGTCGTGATGGGCAATTGCGGCGTAGGCTTTGCGCCCGCACGGCCCGATCGCCACGAATGGCTGATCAGTCTGATGGAAGGGGTCGAGGATATTCCCGGCACCGCGCTCGCTGAAGGGATTACGTGGGATTGGGAGACCTTCCCCGAATATCTCGACGCGCTCGAAAAGCTGCCGCGCACGGTCGATGTTGGAACGCATGTGCCCCATGGCGCGGTGCGCGCCTATGTGCTCGAAGACCGCGAACAGCCCGGCGCCGTGCCGAGCGAAGCGGACATCGAGGCGATGTGCGCGATAGTCGAGGAAGGGGTCAGGGCAGGCGCGCTCGGCTTTTCGACCTCGCGCACCGTGCTGCACAAATCGGTCGACGGCGAACTCGTCCCCGGCACCACGGCAACGGCGGAGGAGCTTGTTGCGATCGGCAAGGCGATGGGCCGCGCGAAGGATGCCGGCGGACATGCCGTGTTCGAGATGGCGAGCGATCTCCAGCGCGACTGGAACGAGTTTGAATGGATGGGCCGTCTGAGCCGCGAAGCCGGCATCCCGGTCACCTTCGCTGCGCTCGAGAGCATCGCCAAGGAGATGCCGCTCGCCGAGCAGATCGCGACCATGCGTGCCGAAAACGACAATGGTGCAAACATCGTCGCCCAGATCGCGCTGCGCGGCAATGGCATCATCATGGCCTGGCAAGGCACGGTGAACCCCTTCGCCTTTCGCCCCAGCTGGATGGCGATCAAGGATCAGCCATGGGCTGAACAGAAAGCGAAGCTGCTCGATCCGGCCTTCCGCAAACAGCTCCTGGCCGAAGCGAATGACTATTCCGAGGCCCCGATGGACATCATCGGCGTCGTGATGGTGATCACCCAAGGCTGGGCGATGCAATACGAGATGGACCCCGATTTCGATTACGAGCCCGAGGCCTCGGCCAGCATCAATGCCCGCGCCGCCGCCGCCGGGGTCGATCCGCAGGAATACGCCTATGACCTGCTGTGCGAAAACGATGCGACCGGGTTCATCTATCTCCCGATCCTCAATTATGCGCAGGGCAATCTCGATTTCCTCCACCCGCTCCAGCATGCCGACGACACGGTCAATTCGCTCTCTGACGGCGGCGCGCATTGCGGGACGATCTGCGATGCCGCATCGCCCACCTTCATGCTCGAACACTGGGTCAAGAACCGCAAGCGCGGCGAGCGGATCACGCTGGAAAACGCGATCAAGCGCCAGTGCCGCGACACCGCCCTGCTCTATGGGCTCGAGGATCGCGGACTGATCGCGCCGGGCTATCTCGCCGATCTCAACGTGATCGACATGGATCGGCTCAAGCTTGGACGCCCGTGGCTTGCCTTCGATTTGCCCGCGGGCGGCAGGCGGCTGCTGCAAAAGGCGCAGGGCTATGTCTGCACGATCAAGAGCGGTGTGGTGACCTTCGAGGAAGGCACCTGGACGGGCGAGGCGCCGGGCGGTCTCATTCGCGGACCGCAGCGCGCGCAGCTGGCCGAAGCGGCGGAATAGGCTCCCGCCGCGCAAACGGCGGGACAGACGACTCTCGGCCTAGGGCTCGATCACGATGCCCTTGGCGGGATCGATGCTCCCCTCGATCATGGCCAGATAGGTCTCGCGGGCCGCTTCGAGCCCTTCGCGCACCTCGATCTCGACCGTGCCATCAACCGCGCTCAGAAAATCGTGCCACGTCTGCGCGATCATCGCGCCGCCTTTCTCGGATCCGTGTTCCTTGAAGAAGGCGACGAAATGATCGGGCGCGAAGAACAGCACCGGCTTGGGGCCGGGCAGATCGCCTCCCTTGCCAAAGCCGCCCGCGCGATCATCGATATGGGTCGCGCCAACAAGGCAAGAATATTTGAGCGCATCGCCGAGATGCTGGTGCAACCCGGCGAGGATCTTGGCATTGCCCGCAAAATCGACCGTCACGCTCGGGCTTTTCTCGAGCGAGGTCAGATCGCCATAGGAAACGATCTCGCCATACAGCCCCGTGCCCTTGACGAAATCGATATTGGCCGAAGAGGTGAGCCCGATGCGCTTGATGGCGGGCGAATTGGCCTTTGCGACGCTCGCCAGGCCGAGCGCTGTCTTTGACGAGGCGCTGGTAAGGATGATCTGCTCGGCGCCGAAGAAATCCTCCGTGCGCATGAAATATTCGATCATGAAGCCGGTCTTGAACAGCGGGCCGTAGATCATCCGCTCGTTCTCGCGCTCGGGATCGTGTTCGGGATCGGCAGCGAGGCGGGCATACTGGTTGTAGACCGGGCTCATCGGCTGGCGATGTTCGGACATGTCGCTGAAGCTCGCCGCGCTGATCTTGCCGGGCACCACATCGAGCCCGGTGCCCATCGGCAGATAACCATAGACCCGCTCGCCCACCGCAATGTCTTCGCAGTTCGACGCGGTGACGCGCGCATGGCCCCACATCGGCACGATGCCGAGGCCTTCAGGATCGTCGGCTGCGGGCGGGAAGAAGTTCCAGTATCCGAACCCGTCGCCGACCACGGCATAGGTGATGTTGTTGGCCGTCACTGAGAAGCTCTCGACTTCGAGCCGCACCGTGCCCGGCGCCAGCTCACCGGACTTCGCTTCGATCAGCTTTGCATCGCTGAGATCGTCCTTGCGGACGTGGACTTGGGCAATAGCCATTTTCGGAGGTCTCCTCTCGCTCGGCCGGGCCCTAGCCGATTGCCACGACCATTCCCAGCGCCGAAAGCGGCAGTTCGAGGCGCGCGGGCGCCGAGTCCTCTCGGCTACACCCGCATCGGCATCAGAACATACAGCGCCGGGCTGGATTCGTCCTTGCGGATGAGCGTCGGCGCGCCCGCATCGGCGAGATGCAGTTCAACGGTATCGGCGTCGATCTGGCCGAGGATGTCCTTGAGGTAATTGGCGTTGAACCCGATCTCGAAGCTTTCCGAGCTGTATTCCGCCTCAAGCTCCTCGGCAGCATTGCCATTATCGGGCGACGTGACCGATAGCGTCACCTTGTCGGGTTCGAGCCCCATCTTGACCGCGCGGGTCTTCTCGGTCGCAATCGTGGCGACCCGGTCAACGCCTTCAAAGAAGAGCTTGGGATCAACCTTCAGGAGCTTGTCATTCCCGGTCGGGATGACGCGGCTGTAATCGGGGAAGGTCCCGTCGATCAGCTTGCTGGTGAGCACGACGCCGCCCTCGCCCGAAAGCGTGAAGCGCACCTTGCTGGCCGAAAGGTCGATCTGGACACTGCCGTCCATCGATTCCTCCAGCAGCTTCCTCAGTTCGCCCACAGCCTTTCGCGGAATGATCACATCGGGCATGCCTTCAGCGCCCTCAGGCCGCGCCAGGGTGAAGCGCGCAAGCCGGTGCCCGTCAGTGGCGGCGGCCTTGAGGACGGGCTCTTCATCGTCGGTCACATGGAGGAAGATGCCGTTGAGATAATAGCGCGTTTCCTCGGTCGAGATCGCGAAGCGGGTGCGATCGATCAGCTCGGCGAGCAGGCGCGCGGGCAGTTCGAACGAAGTCGGTAGATCGCCCTCGACGATCTCGGGAAAATCGTCCCGCGGGAGCGTGGGGAGCTTGAAATTGGCCCTGCCCGCCTTGATCTCAAGCCGGTTTTCCGACGCGATCAGGTCGACCTGGCAACCTTCGGGGAGCTTGGCGATGATCCCGCCGAACAGATGCGCCGAGACCGTGATCGCGCCCGGCGTCTCGACCCGGCTCGCGGTGACATTCTCGACTACCTGCAGATCGAGATCGGTCGCCATCACCTTGACGCTGCCATCGCTATGCGCATCGATCAGCACATTGGAGAGGATCGGGATCGTGTTGCGGCGCTCGACCACTGACTGGACGTGGGAGAGACAGCGACGCAATGTCGCACGTTCGATGGTGGCCTTCATCGCTCAAACCTTACCTTCAATTACGGGCGCCCGCTTTTCACAGATGTCTCGCCGATTGGATGGAATCGATCCTGACAATCACCCCTTATCGCAGGAAAACCTTAGCGTGACAGCGTTTGTGGGCAAGTTGCGCGAAGGGTTGCGACGCCATGTCTTGGGGATAAGCGCGCGCCTGCTGCGCCCTGTCCACAGCTTTGCGTGGCTCGCACGGCGCGCCGACGCATTCACATCATCGCCATGCCGCCGTTCACATGCAGCGTCTCGCCGGTGATATAGCCTGCCTCGCGGCTCGCCAGAAAGGCTGCCGCCGCGCCGATATCGCTGCCCTCGCCCATCTTGCCCATCGGGATCCGCGCATTGATCGCACTTGCCTGCTTGTCATCGAGCGCCGCCGTCATCGCGGTGCGGATGAAGCCGGGCGCAATGCAATTGGCGGTGATCCCGCGGCTGGCAACTTCGATGGCGAAGCTCTTGGTCATCCCCGTCAGCCCGGCCTTGGCGGCGCAATAGTTCATCTGGCCGGGATTGCCGGTATGGCCGACCACGCTGGTGATGTTGATGATCCGCCCGAAACGCGCCTTCATCATCGGGCGGGCGCAGCTGCGCATCAGGCGGAAGCTCGCCTCCAGATTGATTCGGATGACATCGTCCCATTCCTCGTCCTTCATCCGCATGGCAAGATTGTCGCGCGTGATCCCGGCATTGTTGACAAGAATATCGATCCCGCCCAGCGTATCGAGCGCGGCAGGGATGAGCTCCTCGACCTGTTGAGAATCGGAGAGATCGCAGGTGATCTCGACATGCTCACCGCCATGCTCTTCACGCAATTGCTCGCGAAAGGCGCGCAGCTTCTGCCCGTTCGAGCCCGACAGCGCGACGCGCGCGCCCTGCCTGGCGAGCGCGATCGCAATCGCGGAGCCAATCCCCCCGGCAGCGCCCGTCACAAGCGCTTTCATTGTGTCGAGTCTAAACATTCTTGGTCTTTCCCCTACCAGTCGAGATAATGGATCACGGCGTCTTCGCGCTCGTGCTTGAAAGCCTCATACAATCCGTGCGCTGCACCATTGTCGGGCTCGGTCGCAAGCCAGATCTCTTCGATGCCTTCGTCATCAGCGCGCTTGCACAGCGCCTCGATCAAGGAGCGGGCAATGCCCTTGCGGCGCCATTCGTCGCCCGTGCCGATCTCGTCAAGGAAGAGCTCTGCCGGCTTGTCGGGATGATCATGGACCACCGCCATGCACATTCCCACCACCTGCGCTTCATGCAGCGCAACGATCATCGAGTTGCCCGCGCTCGAGAGATATTTGGCAAGCCTTTGAGGATCGATCGCATGATCGAACACGCCCGGCGCGACATTGTCCAGACAATCGGCGTTGGATGCATTGATCCAGCGATGGATGATGTCGCTCCTCGTCAAAGGCTTTGCGCAAAGCCCTCAAGCTCGCTCATGCCGATCAGGCTTGCAAAACTCGCCTCACGATCGATCCGCCCGATCATCGGGCTCAGCACGCGTCCGCCCAGTTCGACGAAGTGCTCGATGCCATCCTCGCGCATCGCCAGCACACTCTCGCGCCAGCGCACCCGGCAGGTCACCTGTTCGACGAGCAGGCCGCGTTCCTCCTCCCCGCTCGTCACCTTCGCAGCCGTCACATTGGCATAGAGCGCGAGTGCTGGATCGCCTGGCGGCGCCTCGGCCAGCGCTTGCGCCATGCGCTCGGCGGCGGGCTTCATGAGCGAGCAGTGAAACGGAGCCGAGACCGGCAGCAGCACGCCGCGCTTGATGCCATGATCCTTCGCCAGCGCAATCGCCCGCTCGATCGCGCCCTTGTGGCCCGAAAGCACGACCTGGCCCGGATCGTTGTCATTGGCGATCTCGCACACTTCGCCCTTTGCCGCTGCTGCGGCGAGCGCGCCCGCTTTCTCGATATCGGCCCCGAGGAGCGCTGCCATGGCCCCCTCGCCCACAGGCACAGCGGATTGCATCGCCTGGCCGCGCAGCCGGAGCAGGCGCGCCGTCGTGGCAAGATCGAACGCGCCCACCGCGCACAGCGCCGCATATTCGCCCAGCGAATGGCCTGCCACTGCGCTCGCGCTCGAGCCGATCGCAACGCCGAAATCGCGTTCGAGCGCACGCAGCGTGGCGATCGCGTTGGCCATGATTGCCGGCTGGGCGTTCTGGGTCAGCGTGAGCTCATCCTCGGGCCCCTCGCGCATGATCGCGGAGAGCTTGAGCCCGAGCGCTTCGTCAACCTCCTCGAACACCTCGCGGGCGGCCTGGCTGTCGGCCGCCAGTTCGACCCCCATCCCGACCTTCTGGCTTCCCTGCCCCGGGAATACGAAAGCGCGCATTCTTGTCTCCGTCTCTCCTTGCCGGCCCGCGCCTAGGCACCGGCAAACGGACTAGCAAGCCCGAAGGGCACAACCTTGTTGGCAGGCGAGTGTCCGATCTGCGCGCGGCCGAGATAGGGAATGCCGGCGCGCGCGCACCAGTAGCGCGCGATATCCTCGAGCTCGGTGCCGAATTCGACATAATTCTCCGGCACCTCGGTCACTTCGCCCAGCTTCAGCCCGGCAAGGCGCGGCAGGCTGCCATAAAGCGAGAAAAACAACCGATCGACCGCATAAAGATGCTCGCTCACCTCCTCGACCATCAGGATATGGTCGGTCAGATCGGGCATCAGCGGGGTCGGCGCGAGCATGGCAAGGGTGATGAGATTGAAGGCGACGACCGGCTTCCTGCCATCAAGGCTCGGCTCGAGCCCGGAATTGTCGCCCGCAAACCAGCGCAGCACCCGGCGCACCGCCTCGCGGCCGCCTTGCGAGCGGGCATTGCCCGGCATCGAGCCATGCGCACACTGGCCGATCCCGGCGCGATAGAGCGCGGCCATGAGATAGCCGCAATCCGAAAAGCCGACATAGGTCTTTGCGCGCGCCGCATCGGTGAGGCGCACGATCGCCGCTTCGGCGATGCGATTGGAGCCATAGCCCCCGCGCGCAAACCAAACCGCATCGAAAGCGGGATCGTTGGCACATTCGAGAAAGGCGGTGAGCCGAGTCAGATCCTCGCCCGCAAAGTGCCCTGCCCGCATGAAGCATTGTTCGTGGAAATGGACGGTGTGCATCGGGAATTCGGCTTCGACCAGCGCTTCGAGCGCCGCGGCGGCCTCGCGCGAGATCGGCGAGGCTGGAGCGCAGATGGCGATAGTCGTCATGGCGCATGGCCTAAGTCGCTTGTCAGCCTTCGCGCAAGCCAATAACCACATTTTCCATGATTGACGGAGCAAGCGCAGCCGATCTGGAAGGTCGACCCTTCTTCTTTTGCGGCATCGGCGGATCGGGCATGCTGCCGCTTGCGCAGATCGTGCGCGGGCTCGGGCACGAAGTGGCGGGCTCGGATCGCAGCCACGATCAGGGGCGCACGCCAGAGAAGTTCGCCTGGCTTGCCGAAAACGGCTTTGCGCTGTTTCCCCAGGATGGCAGCGGGATGCAATCGGCCGAGCAGATCCTCGTCGCCTCGGCTGCGGTCGAAGACAGTGTCCCCGAAGTCGCCCGAGCGCGCGAGCTTGGATCGCAGCGCATGAGCCGCGCCGAATTGCTGAGCACGCTGTTCAACCAGGCGGGCTATTCGATCGCGGTCGGCGGCACCTCGGGCAAATCGACAGTCACCGGCATGATCGCCTGGATCCTCGCCGAGCGCGGATATGATCCGAGCGTGATGAACGGCGCGGTGATGAAGAATTTCGCAAGCGCGGCCAGTCCCTTCGCGAGCGCGCGGATCGGGCGCGCGGACCTGTTCGTGAGCGAAGTGGACGAAAGCGACGGGTCGATCGCGCTCTACCAGCCCACGATCGGGGTGCTGCTCAATGTCAGTCTCGATCACAAGAGCATCGAGGAACTACGTGTATTATTTGGTAATTTCGTCAGCGAGGCGGGCTGCGCGATCGTCAATTTCGACAACGAGGAAGCCCGCTTTCTGAGCCAGCGGGCCAGGCAGCAGGTGAGCTTTGCGGTCCGCAATCAGGACGCCGACATCACAGTCGAACCCGATTCGATCGACGAGGCCGAATTCGGCGTCCGCGCCGCCATCATCGACAATCGCAGCCGCCAAGTCGCCCCTTTGATCCTGCCCATGCCCGGGCGTCACAACCTCTCCAACGCCCTTGCCGCGATTGCCGCAGTCAGCGCGGCGGGGATCGATATGCGCGCTGCGGCCTATTCGCTGCGCAGTTTCGCCGGCCTTGCTCGCCGGTTCGATGTCATCGGGACGAGCCCCGCCGGCATCACCGTGATCGATGATTTCGGCCACAATCCCGAAAAATGCGCAGCGACCTTGCGCACCTTGAAGGCAAATGCGGGCCGCGTGATCGCCTTCTTTCAGCCGCATGGTTATGGCCCCTTGCGCCAGATGGGCACCGAACTGGCGCAGACCTTTGCGCGCGAGCTTGACGCGGATGACATCACGTTGATGTGCGATCCGGTCTATTTCGGCGGCACGGTCGATCGCAGCGAGGGCTCCGAGCGGATCGTGGCGCTGATCCGCGAGGGCGGCGGCACGGCAGAGCACCATGCAAGCCGCGAGGAATGCGGCGAACAGATGATTGCGCTCGCCCGCCCTGGCGACCGGATCGTGATCATGGGCGCGCGCGACGATACGCTGACAAGTTTCGCCCGGTCGGTTTTCGAGCGACTAGGATGACGCTCTACAAGGCAGCCTCGCGGCATGCCTGGTGGATGCTCGCCAGCCTGTGCGCGGCCATCGTCTTTGTCGGCGCGGTGGATCGGTATTACGGCCATTCGACCATCGCCTTTGCGATTGCGATCATCGGTCTCATCGCCGCCAACCGCCCGATGCTGGGCTTCAATTGCCCGCGCTGCGGCAAGAACGCCTTCTTTCGCGGCATCTTCGTGGTGCTTTGGCCCAATCGCCGATGCACGCGCTGCGGGCTCGATCTCACCGAGGTCCGCCGCTGAACGCGCTGCTTATTGCGGGGCAGGCGCGGCGGCTTCGAGCGCCTCTGCCCGCGCCAGCGCCGGGCGCGCCATCAACCGCTCGCGATAGGCCTTGAGCGCGGGCGCAATGCCTTCATCAAGCCCCACCCGGCCCGCGAGCACCAGCGCATAGCCCACGCAGATATCAGCCACGGTAAACCGCCCGGCGCACAGATAGTCGCGCCCCTCGAGGCGCTGCTCGAGCTTGACGAGGCGCTTGTGGAACCACCGCGCATAGGCCTCGCCCGCTTCGGCAAGCCCGCGTTCGCGTTCGAACAGGACAAAGCGCATATAGACCGTCTGGGGAAAGGTCAGCGTTGCATCGGCGTGGTGCGTGTAATCTAGAAATGCGCCATGATCGGGCTCGCCCGGCGCGACGATCAGCGCATCGGCCTTCGCGCGCACGGCAAGATAGTGCGCGATGGCGCAACTCTCGGTCATCCGGGTCTCGCCGTCGATCAGGAGCGGCACAGTTCCCAGCGGGTTAATCGCGAGATAATCGGGCGCGGCTCGGCGCGGGGGAAAGGGCAGGACCTTGAGATCGAGCGCCTGCCCCGCCTCCTGCGCCGCCCAGGTGCAGCGCAGCCCGCGCGACCGCTCGCAGGTGTAGAGCAGCGGCGCAGGCTCCATCAATGCGCGCCCTCATTGCCGATCACCTTGTGCAGCACGAAGGCAATCACCGCGCCCAGCGCCAGCCCGATAACCGCCGAGATCGCCGCATAGGTGAACCATCCCGCAATGCCCGCAAGCGCGCCGGCCGCCCCGGCCACAGCATATTCGGCCCCGTGGGCGATATCATAGAGCAGGTCGAAGCCCACTTCATGCGTGCCATGAACAAGGATGCCGCCACCCACCCAGAGCATCGCGACCGTCCCGATCAGCGAAAGCGCGGTGAGCAGATGCGGGACGAACGCGACCAGCCCCTCGCCGAAGCTGCGCTTGGCCGCGCCCTCGCTCTTGGCCAGCGACAGCCCGATATCATCGAGCTTCACGATGATCGCAACTGCGCCATAGACGATCACGGTCACCGCGACGCCCACCAGCGCCAACGCGGCGGCGCGCTCCCACCAGATATCGAGATCGAGCTCGTTGAGGACGATCGCCATGATTTCCGCCGAGAGGATGAGATCGGTGCGGATCGCGCCCTGCACGCGCTGTTTCTCGAACTTCTCCGGGTCTTCGATCGGGTCATCGACGGTCTTGCCGTGCTTTGCCCCGCCGATCTTTTCCATCACCTTTTCCGCGCCTTCATAGCACAGGAAGGCGCCGCCCAGCATGAGGATCCAGATGATCAGCCAGGGCAGGAATTCGGACAGCAGGATCGCGCCGGGCAGCAGGATCACGAGCTTGTTGAACAAGCTGCCCTTGGTGATTGCCCAGATGATTGGCAATTCGCGCGCGGGGCTGAGCCCGGTCACATAGCTCGGCGTCACCGCCGCATCATCGATCACGACTCCCGCCGTCTTCGAGCCGGCGCGGCCGGCGGCAGCGGCGATATCGTCGACCGAGGCCGAAGCCGCCCGCGCAATCACCGCGACATCGTCGAAGAGGGCAACCAGTCCTGATGGCATTGTCGAAACTCCCCTGCTACGATCTTTCAAAGCACCGCTTGCCCCTTGGGTTCCGCGCGGACAAGACTTGCATTGCCAGCCAAACCCGCTATGTGCGCGCATCCCCTGTAACCGAGCGCCTGCTCGCGATGGGGTCATGAAGAAAGCCGGAGGGGCCCCGTCATCCGGACGGATCAGCCAGCGATCGGCAGCAATAGAAGGAACGCGAAGAATGGCTCTTTACGAGCATATCTTCCTCGCGCGTCAGGATCTGAGCCAGTCTCAGGTCGATGCGCTGGCGGCCACGGCGACCGAAATCGTCGAAGCGAACGAAGGCAAGGTCACGCGGACCGAGACCTGGGGCCTCAAATCCCTCGCCTACAAGATCGAGCGCAATCGCAAGGCGCATTTCGTCATGCTCAACATCGATGGACCCGGCTCCGTCGTCGCCGAGCTCGAGCGTCAGACGCGCATCAACGAGGACATCATCCGCTACATGACCATCCGGGTCGAAGAGCACGAGGATGGCCCCTCGGTGATGATGCGCAAGAACGAACGCGAGCGCAAGCGCCGCTCTGACAGGGAGGATCGTGACTGATGGCACGCCCGTTTTTCCGCCGCCGCAAGTCCTGCCCGTTCAACGCGAAGGACGCGCCCAAGATCGATTACAAGGATGTGCGCCTGCTCCAGGGCTTTATGTCCGAGCGGGGCAAGATCGTGCCCAGCCGCATTACCGCCGTCTCTGCCAAGAAGCAGCGCGAACTCGCCAAGGCGATCAAGCGCGCGCGTCATATTGGCCTCCTGCCGTATATCGTGAAGTAAGGAGAAGAACCCATGGATATCATTCTCCTCGAACGCATCGAGAAGCTCGGCACTATTGGCGATGTGGTCACCGTCAAGGATGGCTATGCGCGCAATTTCCTGCTCCCGCAGAAGAAGGCCCTGCGCGCCAATGATGCCAACAAGCGCGTCTTCGAAGCAAACCGTGAGCGGCTCGAAAAAGAAAACGCCGAAAAGCGGACCCTCGCCGAGGATCTCGGCAAGAAGGTCGAGGGCGCCGAGGTTGTCCTCATCCGCGCCGCGTCCAATGCCGGTCAGCTCTATGGCTCGGTCAATGTCCGCGACATGGTCGCCGGCCTTACCGATCAGGGCTACGAGATCGACAAGAAGCAGGTTATCATGGGCGCGCCGATCAAGACGATCGGCATGCACGATGTGACTGTCGCGCTGCACCCCGAGGTGCATGTGACCGTCAAGGCCAATGTCGCGCGCAGCGATGACGAAGCCGAGCTTCAGTCGCAGGGCGTCGACGTGCTGGCGCAGATGTTCGAAGACGAGCAGCGCGAAATCGAGGAACAGGCCGAAGCAAACCGCATCGAGCCCAACCTCGAGCCGGGCGAAATCCCCGCCGAATTGCTCGAAGACGGTGTCGCGATCCCGGAAGGGACAAGCGAGAGCGAAGCGATCACCGAAGCCACCGATTACAAAACCGAAGAGTGACGCTTACGGGCTCGCCCCTTGCATGGGGCGCCCAACGGAACCAGAGGGCGCGGGCAGTGATCGCACTGCCCGCGCCCTTTGTATAACATCCCTTTGAAACTGTCGCATTTGCGGAGTAGCGCCAGAGCCATGACACCGATCCCCGAAATCCTCGCCCAATTGCAGCAGCACTACAGCGACGCTGTGAGCGAGCTGCGCGGCGATGTGATCGAATACGGGCGCAGCGGCACGATCCCCCCTTCGCGCAAGCGCGCAGATGGCAGCTATGCCTATCCGCAGCTGACCTTGCGCTATGAAGGCCGCGGCGCAGCCGGCGACGGGCCGACCGATCGCAGCCGCGCCTTCGGACGGCTCGAACAGCCGGGCACCTACACGACGACGATCACCCGCCCCG
>JGI12048J13642_10700616_pt1 | contig 28630 bp, 32 predicted proteins | sample ElkSlonscriptome_16_FD_13642 | JGI IMG/M metagenome (IMG submission 13642)
CAACGCAGGATCGCGGTCATCTCGGCGGTCTCGTCCGCGCTGCGCCGGGCACTTGAGACCGCGTCGCGCAGACGCTGCAGTTCGTCCGCGGGGAGCGTTGCCGCAAAGCCGCGGCCGCCTCGGGACGGAATGCTCCGGGTGAGTTGCTCCAGCACGAGGGCGCGCTGATGCGTCAGCCGGGCCCTGTCGGCGCTATCGGTGGTGGTGCTGATACGCTGGTCGAGGTTGGCGACCGCAAGCAGGAGCGGCTGCGTGAACAGCGGTGTGTCGCCGAGGTTCTCGGCGCGCAGCACCGGCGTATCGGCTGCCGGCAAGCTGGCTGGGAACAGCAGCAGGGCGATCAAAAACGCCGGCATCACACTGAAAGTCATGTTTTTTTGGGTTTATTGATCGTCGCATGCTCTCAGGTCCGCACAGCCGACCCTACCTGGATCGCAGCCGCCGTAGGGTCCGCTGTGCGGACCGAACTCGCTACGACAACGACGATCAGGAGAGCGATCAGGACAGGCGTTACAACAATCGCTACGCCGCTCGTCAAAGCGGCGATCACGATTGACCGGGCTGAGTCGAAGCCTCGCTAGCAGTTATAAACGCCGACCGCGCAGCGCCGCACCGTGCGACGCGCCACCCCGGCGACGCTCACCGGCGTGAGTGGACGCCCGATGCGGGCTTCCGCAGTGGAGATCAGGCTATGCACACCGGGGACTGACAGCCGCTCACCAAACTCAGACCCGCCAATGGCGGCGATCGCCGCGAGCAGCATGACGCCGAATCGTTTCGATGCCTTCATTGTGCTTCTCCTAGTTGGAAGTGTTCGGGCAATTCATCCGTACCCTCGAGATTCTTCAGGTCGACCTTCTTGGCCTCCGCGGGAGGCGTGAAGGTGAAATCAGTCGCCGCGACCTCGTCGCCGGCCTTCCAGTCCCTGACCTGAATGCTGTACTGCGGTGCACCGTCCATGAACGTTGAGCGGATGACATAGCGGCACGGATAGGGGCGATCCCCTTGCGCGATCCAGATCTGCCAGTCGACCTCTTTCGCCCGAAAAGCGAGGTAATCGCATTCGACGCCACCGATCACGCCGCTGCCAAGATCCTTGACGTCGACGACGTCCTGCATCAGCGCCTCGTAGGGGTCCGTCAGCAGCAAGTCCGCGGCGGGCAGTGGCCGGTTGTGCTTGCGCAGCGTATCGACCAGGTTGTCGATCGAGCCAGGCACGTCCTCCTGCGCATAGAGGTTCAGATTCTGACCCAGCAGGGTCAGCGTCTTGCCGTCGAAAGACAACTCGACATCCGCGAACCCGCTGGAGCGCGTGGCGAGGATCTTGTCGGGCCGATTGAGCGCGACGCTACCCGAACTCGCCAGCGCGAGGATCTGTTCCTCCTTGGTGACGACCTCGAGCACGGCGTCATAGTCGAATGCGATCGCCTGTTGCGCCGCCAGGTAATCGGACATGGCCTTGAGCAACCGCTTGGCGTCCGCCTCGTCGGCATTCGCGGTCATGGATGTTCCCAACATGACCAAGGACAGTACGATGGCGGACAGGCCGCGCCCAGTCAGGTTCACGAGCATGCGTGACGTTGTCATTGCTGCGCACCTCTACTGAGCGCTTCTCTTCGGGCCGATAATTCTCGCGGGGTCATCTTCATTCTCGAGCTCCTCGTTGTTGAGTCTGTTGCCTCGTCATCGACCGGCATCGACCGGCTGTCACTGCATTTTTTCGACCTTCGGCGGCGTCCAGGTCTCGCCCGAGAGCGTCGCGCCGGTACTGTCGACCTCGGTGTAGGGGTAGACCGCATCCTTCTCGAGGTTGGCAGGCCAGCCGAAGGCGGCCACCACAGCACGTTTCACATAGTCGGTGCCATAGTCGCCGAGACCCTTGGAGATGATCCAGCCGTCGACGACCTCTCCGAGCTTGGGCTTGTCGGCCTCGATCTGCTTCAGCGCGGCCTGTGGTAGGTTCTACAGTGCGTGTGTTGCGATGCATTCGACTGGGGCCTCATCAGGTGGGTAATCGTCGGAGCGAGACTGAAACAGTCTCCATCTCTGGTCGGGTTGCGGGATTGCGGAAGGCACGATTCGGGGGTGGCTGTCTGGCATCCGTCGGCTCTTGCCGTGCCAACGCGAACGATGAACCTGTTGGCTACCAGCGGAAGGTCGCTCCCAGGGTCGGGCCGGTCATGCGCAGATCCGCCTCATCCTTGCTGTTGAGGTCATAGGAGAGGCTGCGGATGGAGAGGTTGACTTCACCCCAGTCGAAGCTGTAACCGACGCCCAGCAGCGCCTGCCAGGTCCAGTTCGATGATCCGGTGCCCACGTCCAGGTAGTAGGGTATGTACCAGCGGCCTTCACCGAGCCGGACCTGGCCCTTGACTCCGAGGATGCCGTCCCACTCGGTCAGGTTGCGCGAGCTGCGTGAGCGGCGGTCGACAACGCCGTCGGACCCAAGGATGTCCAGCTTGAGCTCGGTATCGATGCCGACGTAGCGAAACCCAGCCAACAGATCGAGGTTGCCCATGGGCTTGTGCACCAGCGTCCGGGCACCGGCCAGCGTCCAGACGGTAGCCGTGAGGCTGGTCGTGGCATCGCGTCGGACCGTGCTCAGGGACCGCCCCTCGAGACCGGTGATGTTGCGCACGCGCGAGCGTTGATCGCCGAAGTCGATGTAGATGATGTCGGTGAACACCGACCAGTCGCCCTTGCGCACCTCGCCGGTGGCCATGGCGCCGAACTTGAGGTTTTCCAGATAGTCGTTCGGGCCGACCTCGGTGCTGACGCTGACATCGCCGAGGTGGGACCCCAGCACGTGCCCGTCGATCGTGCCGTTGACATTGGGCAACCAGAGATAAGGCGTCAGCGTAAAGTGCCAGTCACCGTCGTAGGGATCGACTTTGTCCGCCGCTTGGACGATGGTCGGAGACGCCGAGAGTCCGAGGACCGCCAGCACGGCGAGCGTCCGATGGAGGGGTGCAGGCAGGAGCATGGTTTATTTCCGTTACCGCATCGATCGAAGGAACCCGACCCGAGCACCAGTGATCGCGCCGTGCGGCCGCTGTCTGTTCAGGGAGGGGGGAATTTGCAATCATGGCCGTGGCCGCCATATATCTTTGCGCCAGAATGCCAGGCTTGGTCGCTTCAGTCTGACCATTTCACGCCAATCGGCGGGGAGCTTGCCCGTCCGAGCCCATTACGGAGTCAGCGACCTGAATATCCCCGTCGTACGGGCGCAGCATCTGATCCACTATATCGGTGTCCTCCGAGACGCCGGCATGCCGGTCGAGCGAGCATTGGAGCGCTCTCGGCTTCCTGTCTCTATCGAGCAAACACCAGACGAATACGTCAGCTTGCCACGCGCCCTTAACTGGGTTTGGCGCTCAAGCCGTGAGGTCGGGATCATGGAGCTCGGCTTCCTCGCGGGCCGTGCTGGGTCGCTCAATACGCTGCATCCCGATTTACAACGCGCGGTGATCGGGGCGCCCACCGCACTCTCCCGCATCGAGGTCCTGTCCAACCTCGTGCAAAGGGAAAACAGCGCCGTTAAGATCGACATCCGCCGTGAAGGTGGCGGTCGACGCGTGGCGTGCGAGGTACTGGGCTTTCAGAACAGCCCTTTTGTCGGGTTCGCCGAGTGGAAAGTGATCGCGGGAATCATCGACGTTGTGCGCAGCGCCGCCGGCCCCGATTGGTGCCCGGCGGAGATCACCTTCGTCTCGCGCGGACGGCCGTCGGACGCCACGTTGGACGCCTACGGCAACGCCCGCATCCTCACCGGTCAGCGGTGCTGTTCGATACTGATCGCGGCGGCAGATTTGGCGCAGACCTGCATCGACCGCCGGTCGAGCGCCGACGAGGTCAATGGTCCGCTGCCTCCCCCGCCACCCCCATCCGGCTTGGGCGACGCCTGGGACTTCGTGACCACCCTGCGCGCGCTCATCCGGCCCTATCTCGCGCAGGGTCATCCGCACCTTTCGCTGGTCGCTGAGATCGTCGGCATGAGCGAGCGCACCTTGCAGCGCAGGTTGGCGCAGGCCGGCACGAGCTATTCCAACATCGTCCAGGATGCGCGTTTCTCGATCGCATCCGACCTGATGGCGGATACCGACTTGAACATCGCCGACATCGCGTTTGCAGCCGGCTACGAGAACGCGCCGCATTTTTCTCGGGCGTTCAAACGGCTGACGGGCATGACCCCGCGCGAATACCGCTGCGGTTTGGCCTGAAGCAGCAACGCGCAGGTTTGGTCGCTCAGCCTGATGCTCGCTCGTCTTGACGCTTGCGGTCGGCGTCAGGTTGGGGGGCGTCGTGCTTGCCGTGCGTCGCCTCTACCTCCTCGAACGTCGGCGCAAATCTCCCGTCCGCGACAAAGCGGGTCTCCGCCGGTCGGCTCGATTCCGTCTCGACGATGCTTTCCGAGCCATTTGCGCAGTCTGTAGCTCATTGAATTGAATGGGCCTACAAGCCGACTCGGATTTCGTTTTCCCCAGCGGAGAAGGAACAATCAATGACTTGCGCGTGAGGCCCGATCGCGTGCTGGGGATTTCACCCCAAGCGCCACGCCGGGGATGAAAAAGGGTGGCCACCAAGGGATCATTGTCGTTGACGAGACGACCCTTGGAGAGGAGACCCGCTGGTGGCCATGACACAAACAAGCCTGTTTTCCTGGGACGCGCTTGAGGCGCGCAGCGACCTCGATCGCCTTCCGCTGGTGCGCGATCATCTCCCTGCTGAGCGCCTAGTGCAATACCTTGAGGTGATGCGCCAACACGGACGCGACGACTACCCGGTGCGCGCGATGTGGAACGCCGTGCTCGCCGGCATCGTCTTCCAGCACGAAAGCATCGAGTCGCTGTTGCGCGAGCTCGCGCGCAATCCAAGCCTGATGGAGGCCTGCGGCTTCGACCCCCTGCCGATTCAGCGCAAGCCGAAACCGCGGGTCGTCACCGATCCCGACACGGGCGTCTCGCGCATTGAGTACCCGCCGACGCGCGAGCCGGTGCGCGCCGTGCCGGCGAGCTGGAAGGTCTCGCGCTTTCTCGCCAACGTCATCGAGTTGGAAGAGACGCTCGGGATGATCAGCGAGCTGACCGTGGTCCTGCGCGAGCAGCTCATGGCCGTGCTGCCCGACTTCGGCCTGTATGGAACCAGGCACCTCGGCTTCGACGGCACCGACATCGCCAGCCACAGCACCGGACAGGCGGCGCGTGCCAGCGGCCGGACCTCCGACCCCGATGCCGATTGGGGTCATCACGAAATCCAAGGCGTCGATGCCCGCACCGGCAAGCCCTGGAAGAAGATCAAGACCTGGTTCGGCTATGGGCTGCATCTGATCGCCGATACCCGCTACGAGATCCCCGTGGCATTCAGGCTCACGCCCGCCTCGGTGTCTGAACAGCCCACCTTGCGCGCAATGATTCGCGCGCTGTTGCGCGAGACCCCGCAGCTGGCTGAACGCTGCCGGGACTTCAGTGCCGACAAGGGGCTCGACAGCGCCGAGACCAAGGTGCTGCTGTGGGATGACTACGCCATCCGCCCGCTGATCGATACCCGCGAGCTGTGGCGTGAGGAGAAACAGCACCCGGACTACAACCCGTCCAAGCCCATCACCCGCCCGCTCGATCCCGAGCGGGCCGACACCATCATCCATACCGAAAAGGGCTTGGTTCACTGCGTTTGCCCCGCCACCGGGAAGCAACGCGATTTGGCCTTTCAGGGTTTCGACGCCGATCGCAACACCCTCAAGTACCGCTGCCCGACCGCCGCCTATGGCCTGGAGTGCCAAGGCCAGGCCGAATGCCATCAGACCGGCGGGGTGAATCCGGGCGAGTATGGGCGCATCGTGCGCATCAAGCTCGACGCGCACGACCGGCGCATCTTCGTGCCCACTCCACACGCCAGCCCAAGCTGGCAGCGCGGCTGTCGAACACCTCGCGTTCGCGCTGCGTTAGCAAGCTGAGACCCCGGTTGAGATCGCCGTCCTCGGGGCCTGACTGCCGCGCGCCAAGATCCAGCTCCAATAAATACCTCGGTCTGGGGGTCTTCAGTAGCCAACAACACCATGATGATGGTCGACTTCTTCGGGCCGACCACGCTGGCAACTACCTCGACTGATGTCAGCGCTGTACCCCGTCTGCAAATTTATCAGGGGAGTCACGACGGTTTCGTTCCCATCGCTGAGTCGCGGCAACTGGCTGCTTGCGCAAATTCGATGCTAGACCAGCTTGTTCGGCCTATCGGCCGATGGGCCGATCTAAGGGGTTCTGGACTCTAGTCAAGGGGCTCAATGCCACCGACGCAAGGATAGCCTTCGATTCCCGCCTCGGCCATTGCTACCGCGCGGAAGATGGCGCGGCCCTTGTTCATGGTCTCTTTCCACTCCAGCTCGGGCAACGAGTCGGCGACAATGCCAGCGCCGGCCTGGATGTGCAGCGTGGCGTCTTTGATCACGGCGGTGCGGATGGCGATGGCGGTGTCCATATTGCCGTTGAAAGCGAGGTAGCCGACGGCGCCGGAGTAAATGCCGCGCTTGACCGGTTCCAGCTCGTCGATGATCTCCATGGCGCGGATCTTGGGTGCGCCGGAGACGGTGCCAGCGGGGAAGGTGGCGCGCAGGACGTCGATCGCGCTCATGCCGTCCTTGAGTGCGCCGATGACATTGCTGACGATGTGCATAACGTGGGAGTAGCGCTCGACGATCATGCGGTCGGTGAGCCGCACGCTGCCGATCTCGGCGACGCGACCGCAGTCGTTGCGGCCGAGATCGATCAGCATCAGGTGCTCGGCAAGTTCCTTGGGGTCGGCCAGCAGCTCTTGCTCCAGCGCCAGGTCCTCGTCGTCGGTGTAGCCGCGGCGCCGGGTGCCGGCGATGGGGCGCACGGTGACGACGCCGTCTTCGAGCCGGGTCAGTATCTCTGGCGACGAGCCGACGATCTGGAACTCGCCAAGGTCAAGGAAGTACATGTAGGGCGATGGGTTGAGCCCGCGTAGGGCGCGATACAGGTCTAGCGGGCGGGCCTGGAACGGGATCGACAGGCGCTGCGACAGCACCACCTGCATGCAGTCGCCTTCTAGAATGTAGTCTTTGATGCGGTCGACGGCCTGCTTGTAGCCGTCCTCGGTGAAGCCGGAGACGAAATCGGTCTCCTGTACCGCTCGACCGCCAGCCGCGGGATGACGGGGCGCGCCCCGCTGCATCTGCGCGACCAAGGCATCAACGCGCGCCTGGCCGGTGGCGGGGGTGTCGCCAGCGGCGGGATCGAGGTGCACAATGATGTAGATGCGCCCGGCTAGGTTGTCGAATACAACAACCTCTTCCGACACCATTAGCAGGATGTCTGGCGTGTCCATCCCGTCTGGGTTCGGACAGGGCATCAGCCGCGGTTCGATATAGCGCACGGTGTCGTAGCCGAAGTAACCGACCAAACCGCCGGCGAAGCGGGGCATGCCCGGATGGTCGGCGACGCTGAAGCCTTGCTGGAAGCGCTCGATCCAGGCCAGCGGGTCCGCGGCCTCCGCCTGCTCGACCAGGGCGCCGTCGCGTTCAATCTGAATCCGGTTGCCGTAGACCCTGAGCAGGCTGCGGCAGGGCAGGCCGATGATGGAATAACGGCCCCATTTTTCGCCGCCTTGAACGGACTCGAACAGGTAGGAGTAGGGGCCGCTCGCGAGTTTGAGGTAGCAACTCAGCGGCGTGTCGAGGTCAGCCAAGACCTCGCAGACGATAGGGATGCGATTGTGGCCCTGCTTGACGAGGGCAGCGAACTGTTCTGGGGTCATGGGACGCGCTCCAGCTGAATACCGCGTTGTACGCGGGACGAATGCAAGTTTGGATTGCAACCGGGGGACAGCCTTAGCTGCGCCATCGGCGCCCTGAATGCATCGGTCTTAGGGAGCGCTCGCTAGGCATCATGGTGTTGTTTTCAGTCCGAGTTGGACGCGAGCAGGCCGCGAAGTTCGGTCATCGAATCGATGACGGCGTCCGGTTTCGCATCGCGGATGTCTTGACCGTGGTTGTAGCCGTAGCTCATACAAACAATGCCGAAACCCGCCGCGCGAGCCGCTGTTACGTCGCTGACCGAGTCGCCGATCATCAGCGCCCGGCTTGGCTCGACACCGAAGAACGCCGCCGCATGCAACAGCGGCAGCGGGCTCGGCTTCTTCTCCGGCAGCGTGTCGCCGCTGACGACGATTTCAAAGGCTTCCATCAGGCCCTTCTCCCTCAGCAGCGGCTCGGTAAACTCGGCCGCCTTATTGGTGACGCAACCGAGCCGATAGCCAGAAGCGCGCAGCCAGTCCAGGCTCTCGCGCACGCCGGAATAGAGTTGCGAGCGCTTGCATGTGTTTTCGGCGTAAAGCTCCAGAAAGATCGGCAAGGCCTGCTCGCACTCCGTATCGGTGGGCTCGCCGTCCAGCGTGCCGGTGAGCGCACGCGCCACCAAGCGATGGACGCCGTTGCCGACCCAGTCGCGCACGGCCACCTCGCCGCGGGGCGGTCGGCGGAGCGCTTGCATCATGCCGTCGACGCAGTAGGCCAGGTCCGGGACGCTGTCAATCAGCGTGCCGTCCAGGTCGATCAGGACCATCTCGGGGCGAATGGGAAACTGCATGCCCGCTGTTGTACTCATTGATGTCTCATTGAGGTGTTAGGAAAGATCGGCCAGGCATAAAAAGATTCAGCGCTAGACGCTGGCCAGCGCTTGGCGCATCTGCGCGACGATACTGTCGTAGCGGTGCGGATCGGTATCGGAGCCCTTGCCGAAGATGCCGGAGCCGGAGACAAAGGTATCGGCGCCAGCGGCCTTGATGGCGGCGATGTTGTCGGCCTTGACGCCACCGTCGATCTCAAGGCGGATGTCGCGACCGGTGGTGTCGATCAACTCGCGCACCTGGGCCAGCTTATCCAGGGCGGACGGGATGAAGCTCTGCCCGCCGAAGCCGGGATTGACCGACATCAGCAGGATCATGTCGATCCTGTCGAGCACGTACTCCAGAGAGTCCAGCGGCGTGGCTGGGTTGAACACTAAACCGGCCTTGCAGCCCTCGCCCTTGATCAGCTGCAGGGTGCGGTCGATATGCTCGCTGGCCTCGGGATGGAAGGTGATGTAGGTGGCACCGGCGGCGGCGAAGTCCGGGATGATGCGGTCCACCGGCTTGACCATCAGGTGCACGTCGATCGGTGCGGTGACGCCGTGCTTGCGCAGGGCCTGGCAGATCAGCGGGCCGATCGTCAGGTTGGGTACATAGTGGTTGTCCATGACATCAAAGTGCACGATGTCGGCGCCCGATGCGAGCACGTTGTCAACTTCTTCGCCCAGCTTGGCGAAGTTGGCGGACAGGATGGACGGGGCGATCAGGTCTTCTTTTGCCATGGAAACACTCCGGTCGACGGTTGCGGCCCCGCCTGGGGTTGGCGGATCGGCGGAACACTGATTAACCTCCTATGATACTGGAAGCGCGCGTGGGTTTCATCGTCTGCCTCGCCATCGATCTGGTGGTCGCCTGGCGCTTGGTGTGGCTGAGCAAGCTCGGCCGCGAGAGCCCGGATGCGCCAGTGTGGGCAACAGACAGGCGGGTTGGGGTGTTTTGATGGCTGCCGTTGGTCGGCGTCAGGGGCGAATGCCGCGGGGTGTCTGGCAAAGCGCCGCGGGTTGGGGTGGTGATCCGCGGGATTCGTTGGATAAGAGCGGGTGCCGAGAAGGCTGTCAGCTCAGTCAGGCCAGACGCGTGGGCTGCTTTGATAACAGTCGGCTGGGTGCTTGTCGAGTGTCGTCAGCGACCAAGAGGGCGCAGGCGTTGCCGTTGTTTTGGGGATGGTCTTGGCATCGCCCTGTTCCGGTCTGGTTTTCGCCGAGGATGATTTGGTGGCGCGACCCTGGCTGCGATTCAAGGTGGCATCGGGCGCGCCTTCGTTCTCGGTACCGGTCTTGGCCCGACGGATGGAGTCGAGCAGGCGGCGCTCGGTGCGGTTGGTTTCAGCCATGGTCGAAGATCTCCTCAAGCAATGTGCGGATCTCGGTGGCGGCAGCCTCTCCCCGCCGACCGGCCTGGAATACGCTGCGCCCTTCGAGCACGCAGTGGCGGTGGATGGAGCGTCGGCGGACCGTCGTGGCGGCGACCGGCAGGTCCAGTTCGGTGACGGCCTCTGGCATCAGTCGCGACAGCGTGGTGCGCGGCTCCATTTGGCTCATGACGATCAGCGCACGTAGCCGCGGGTTCTCGCGGCGCAATTTTTCGATGACGCGCGCGATCTGTGTCGTCGCCCAGAGGTCCATCGGCGAGGGCTGAACCGGGATCAACGCATAGTCCGCTAAGCGCAGGGCCTGTTCGGTCTGTGTGGCTTTGATTGATGGTGGACAGTCGATGACGACATGACTATAGGTGCCGCGAAGCGCCTGAACCGTTTTATCGAGTCCGTAGGCCGCCGCCACGACCTGTGGTAGCCCGCCCTGGCTATCCCCGGCCTGCTGCTCCGGACCAATCAGCCGCCATTGGTAGGCGGATTGCTGCGGGTCCGCGTCGACGATGACGACGCTCTCCCGCAGTGCGAGCCCCGCGGCAAGATTGAGCGATAGCGTGGTCTTGCCGGTGCCGCCCTTGTTGCCGACGACGGCGATGGTGGTCAATGCGGCGCCCTGGGCAATGGCCGGTGGTCTTCTTGCGGAGAGAGGCGGCTGTGCTTGTGCATGGTATGCATCCTATGTCAGGCCTCTTTCTTAACCCGGTATATGCGGCGGGTCAAGGTCTTCCGGCGTTGTTTCGTCGCGCCCTTGTTCGTGCTTCAGTAGAACGCGCAGCCTATCCAGATGCCCCGCCACCTCGGTCTTCCTCTCTGTCGCGAGTCTGCGTACCTCGGCATCGGCGGACACCGCGGCTGTGTGAGCAAAAAAGGCTTGGCCGCGTGTCTCGTTGTGGAGGGCCAACTCCAGGGCCTGCACGGCCGTCATCAAATAGCTGATTTCTCGGTGCGTGCCCTTGCCGCCTTCGGGGCTCTCTGGGCAATCCCACTTGAACTCCCAGGGCGCGATGCGGGGTAAAGCGACATCATGAGCGCGCGCGCCGATGGAGGCAGCGTGCTCGTCGCTGAGGCTCGCTAGGCGACGAAACAGGGCTGCCACGTCGTGATTGTGGTGGATTTCCATCGTATCCGCCAACTGCCGATAGTGGCTGCTGGACTCCTGCTCCAACTCCCAGGATGCTCAAGCTCATCAACGTTGCGACTCAATGATCAATACCTCGGCATCGCCGATGGCCGCGATAAGTTGTGTATGCGATTTGGCCTGTTTGGGATTATGCCGGCAGGTCGCGACTGAGGAATGGTTTGAGCCTTTGCAACATGGCGCCGTGCACCTTTAGGCCGCCAGCGACGACATTGCAGGTGTCGAAAAAGTTGTCGCCGCCGGCTAGGTCGGTGACCGTGCCGCCCGCCTCAGCGACCAGCAGTGCGCCGGCTGCGAAGTCCCAGGGCGAGAGATTCAGCTCCCAGAAGCCGTCCAAACGGCCAGCGGCAACGTAGGCGAAATCGAGCGCCGCGGAGCCTGGGCGGCGTATGCCAGCGGTGTCCTCGATCATCGCACGCAGCATGCCCAGATAGGTAACCAAGTGGGCCTGTTCCCGAAACGGGATGCCGGTGCCGATTAGCGCCCCCTCTAACCCACCGCGGCCGGTGACACGAAGCTTTCTGTCGTTCAGCTTCGCCCCGCCGCCACGCTCCGCGGTGAACAGCTCTTCACGCAGCGGGTCGTAGACCACGGCTACCTGCATGCGGCCGTGCTCACGCAGACCGATAGAGATAGACCACTGCGGGAAGCCGTGCAGATAGTTCGTCGTGCCGTCGAGCGGGTCGATGACCCACTCGAACTCGTTGCCGCCCTGGGCACCGCTCTCCTCGGCCAGGATGGCATGGTTGGGAAATTTGCCGCGCAGTTCTGAGATGATCGCGACCTCGGCGCCGCGGTCGACCTCGCTGACGAAATCGTTACGGCTCTTGGTACCGACCTTAACCGTATCGACGCGGTCGAAGTAACGCATGGTTACGCGCCCGGCGGCGCGGGCGGCACGAATGGCAATGTTCAGCATGGGGTTCATGCGTGCACAATAGCCCATGCGCCGCGCGCGTGAAAGATCGACAATGCACCGAACTCAATCAAAATGCCATGGAGCCATGAATTCAAGCTCTGAGAATCTTCTGCCCGGCGCTGGTTCTGGTGCCGATTCCGGTTCAGATCCCGGCGCCGATCCCGGTGCCGATTCTGGCGTCGAGCGCATCCGCTTTGTCCTGGTAGAGACCAGTCTCAGCGGTAACATCGGTGCCGTGGCGCGCGCTATGAAAAACATGGGCCTGTCTCGGATGGACCTGGTGCGACCGCGCCGTTTTCCAGATGCGGACGCCGTCGCGCGTGCCTCCGGTGCCGACGATCTGCTCGCCAACGCCCGCGTTCACAATGATCTGGCCGGGGCGCTCGCTGGCTGCCGGCTGGTGGTGGGCTCCAGCGCACGCCTGCGCAGCGTGCAATGGCCTCTGTTGAACCCAAGCCAATGTGCCGCGCGGCTGCTGGACGAGGCCGCGGCCGGTGACGTTGCGCTGGTGCTTGGCCGAGAGAGCTCCGGCCTGACCAACAACGAACTCGGCGCCTGCCATTATCTGACCCAAATCCCGTCGGTCGCCGAGTTTAGCTCGCTGAACATCGCCGCGGCGGCTCAGGTCTTTGCCTACGAGATCCGGCGTACCGCGCTGGAGCGCGGGCTGTCCGCGGCGCAGGAAACCGACACCTCGGGTGGGGAGACATCGCGACGCAGACCGAGCGAGGAGCGACGCGAGGACTTGGCCGGTGCCGACGAGATGGAAGGCTTCTACGGGCACTTGGCCAGCACCTTGACCGCCATCGGTTTCGCCGATCCGGAACAGTCGTCGAAGCTTCAGCGCCGCCTGCGTCGACTGTTCAACCGGGCGCGCCCAGACCGTACCGAACTCAACATCCTACGCGGCATGTTGTCCGCGGCGCAGGGGGGCAAGCGTTCGGACCGGTTCATCCGCTGAGCGCGCGCTTGGGGGCCTTGGCGCGCTAGAATCTCCGCAACTTGGCCTCTTGGCGCTCGGACCTCCGGCCGCTCAACTGGTCGCACCGACGCAGCACCGCGGCATGGGGAAAGCAGTATGTTCGAACGGCTCCGCGAAGACATCAACAGCGTATTCGACCGCGACCCGGCCGCACGCAACGCCTTTGAGATCGTCACTACCTATCCCGGTTTGCATGCCGTTGTCGTGCACCGGTTCACACATGCGCTCTGGCTGCGCGGTCACAAATTGCCGGCGCGCCTGCTGTCGAATGTCGCGCGGCTGTTCACTGGCATTGAGATCCATCCAGGCGCGCAGATCGGTCGGCGTTTTTTCATCGACCACGGCATGGGCGTCGTTATTGGCGAAACAGCCGTAATCGGTGATGATTGCACGCTCTATCACGGCGTCACCCTGGGCGGCACCAGTTGGCAGAAAGGCAAGCGCCATCCGACCCTTGGCGACGACGTTGTTGTGGGTGCCGGCGCCAAGGTCTTGGGGCCCATCGATATCGGCGTCGGCGCACGGATCGGCTCCAACGCGGTCGTGGTCCAGGCGGTTCCGCCCGGCGGCACCGTGGTCGGCGTGCCGGGTAGAATCATTGAGCATAGTGCCGACGCGACCACTCAGCGACGTGTCGACACTGCCAAGCGCATCGGATTCGACGCCTACGGCGCCGTGCGCGACGCGCCCGACCCGGTCGCCGATGCCATCAATCGCATGCTCGATCACATCCATATTACAGATCGACGCATGGAGGCCATGTCGCGCGCCTTGGAAGACCATGGCATCACCCGGCACTTTGAGCACCTCGACGACTTGGATGGCTGTGGTATCGACCCCGTGCTGCCGGATGGCGACGAGGCGCAGCTGACGCGTCAACCCGCGCGGGAAACCTCGGCACCGGACCACTCGGATTGACGCAGAGACTAGCGCACCATCTAAAAACGCCTGGATATGATGAAAAATTGATGCTCAAACTCAGGTATCCTAGGATTCAAGAACGCGACAAGACGCGCTTGGAGGCAACATGCGACTAACAACCAAAGGCCGCTATGCGGTGACCGCGGTTTTGGACCTGGCCATCAGCCAAAAGCAAGGCCCGATTTCATTGGCCGATATCGCCGATCGGCAGGGCATTTCCCTGTCCTATTTGGAGCAACTGTTCTCGAAACTGCGCAAACAAGGGCTGGTGATCAGCGTGCGTGGACCCGGCGGTGGCTATCGTCTGGCGCGTGAGCCAACAGCGATTTATATCGCCGAGGTCATCACCGCGGTCGACGAGCACATCGACACGACCCGCTGCGCAGGCAAGGGCGACTGCAAAGACCCTGGTCCCTGTTTGACCCACGATCTTTGGTTAGACCTCAGTGATCGGATCTATGGCTATCTCAACGCCATCAGCCTCCAGGACCTCGTGGACCGTCGGTCTAAATTGCCCGCCAGCGGCTGCGGGAGCAAAGGCCAGGCCGAAGAAGTGGTCAGGGCGCAAGTCGGCGCCCGGAGTTAGCCGTTGGCGGTGGCTATAAGGCGCAGGTCTGGAAGGCGGGGGCTTGGCACCCCTGATCGGCCCATCGGTCGGTATTTCTGAGCCGCGCGGCGCGTGCAAATCGCAGCAGCGGGCCGGACCGCGATGCCCGGCCTTGGCCCTTGGCCACCCTCCGGTATGGGCTTTAGCACTGTTCCCAGGGTAGGCCGTGGAAGCGCCATCCGCCGAGCGTGCTACGATGGTGGGTGTCGTCGAGCTCGCCCTCAAATCCCTCATCAATGTGATAGACGTTGCGAAAGCCCTCCTTGAGTAGCTCCTTGCCAGCCTCCAGCGAGCGTTTGCCGCTACGGCAGATCAGTACAACGGGTGCGCAGGGACCGTCCGGTGTGCAAACGGCGCCGCCGAGCAATAACTTGCGGATCTCCGTGACGAAATCCGGGTTGACGATCCAGTCCGGTTCGTCGATCCAGGGCACGTGCACGGCGCCCTTTGGATGGCCGACGAATAGAAACTCCATGCTTGAGCGGATATCGACCAGCACCGCCTGGGGATTGTCTTCGATCAGTGTCATCGCCTGTTGCGGAGTCAGGCCCTCTGGTAATTGTTCACTCACGTGATGGTACCTTTGCGTGCTTATTGGTATCGGGTTGTCGCGGCTCAGGGCCACGCTCGGCTAGTTTACCAGTCCAGACCACGGAACAAGCCCATTCGCCTTGGCCGACATGACTGACCAGCCATCAAGCGAGCAACCTCGCAGTGCCACTTTCAAAGGCACACAGGAGCGCGCCATCCGTGCGCTGATGCGCCTGCTCTCCCGGTTGCCGTTCGGCCTCTTGCACGGCATCGGGGCCCTGGTCGGTTGGCTGGTGATCCTGTTCCCGAACCGGCAACGGCGCAACGCCCTGATTAACATCTCGCTGTCTTATCCGCACCTGAGCGCCAAAGACAAGATCCGCCTGCGCAACGGCTGTTTGCGCGAGTTTGGCAAGACCTATTTGGAGATTGCCTACATCTGGCTACGGCCGGCGCAGGACGTGCTTGGGTTGATTCGCGATGTGCGCGGCGCAGAGCTGCTGGAGCGTGGCGATGGTCGCGGGCTGATCGTCCTCTCGCCGCATCTAGGCGCCTGGGAGGTCGCCGGTATGCATTTGGTGGCTCAAGGGCCGACGACGATCTTCTATAAGCCCCAGAAATATCTCGACGACCTCATCGTCGATGCGCGCCGACGCGGGGGTGCCACCCTGGCGCCGATTACGGCTCGCGGTATTCGCGCCCTTGTGCAAGGGCTCAGCAAGGGAGAGTATGCGGGTATCTTGCCGGACCAGGAACCGCGCGCGGACAAGGGTGCGGCCTTCGCTCCGCTGTTTGGCGTCCCTGCCTGGACCATGGTGTTGGTCAATCGCCTGGCGAGAAAGAGCGGTGCGCGGGTCATCTTCATGTTCGCTGAGCGCCTGCCGCGCTCAGCGGGTTTTTGCATTCATTGCCTACCTGCCCCGGACGGCATCGACAGCGACGACGACGGTGTCGCCGCCGCCGCGCTGAACCAAGGCATCGAGCAATGCATTGCACTCTGCCCCCGGCAGTACCTGTGGCCATATCGCCGCTTCCGGCGGCGCCCAGACAACGGGAAAAAGGTCTATACCGGCGGCCTAAGAGACTACGACGCCATCGAGACCGCCGCTCGCTTGCGCAAATCGATACCGCGATAAGCCGCTAGCGCGATTGACCCCTGGCGCTGGCCAACAGTCCTCGCAACTGGTAACACGTCACTTTCCGTAATCGGTCCCTCATCATGTCAGCACTGACCCATTTCAATCAATCCGGCGACGCGCACATGGTGGACGTCGGCGGCAAAGAAAGCACGCACCGTCGCGCCGTAGCTGAAGGGTTGATCCGTATGCAGTCGGAGACCTTGGCGATGATCAATGCCGGCGATTCCGCCAAGGGCGACGTGCTTGGTATTGCCCGGATCGCGGCCATCATGGGCGCCAAGCGCACCGCCGACTTGGTACCCTTGTGTCACCCTTTAGCTCTCACCCGGGTCGCTATCGAATTGAACGCCGACACAGAGGCCGCGGCCGTGCGCTGCCTGGCGACCGTAGAGACCCGTGGCCCCACCGGCGTCGAGATGGAGGCGCTTTGTGCCGTGCAGGTCGCGCTGCTCACGATCTACGACATGTGCAAGGCCGTTGATCGCGGCATGGAGATTGATGCGGTCAGGCTGGCGGAAAAGATTGGCGGTCGGTCTGGCCATTGGCGGCGCGCGACCAATGAACAAGCGCACCCGGAACCAGCGGCGATGAGATCACCTCAATGAGCGATTCTCCGACGTCAAATCCGCCATCCATTGCCGCCTCAAACGACTTCGCCATGCATCCGCATTTTCAGCGGGCCGCGTTCCAGACCGCGGCCTCGAGTCTGCGCGATGCGCCGGATGACGAGGGTTTCGAGGTGGCGTTCGCCGGACGTTCAAACGCTGGCAAGTCCAGCGCCATCAATGCGATCTGTCATCAAAACCGGCTCGCGCGCACCAGCAAGACCCCAGGCCGAACCCAGCAGTTGGTCTTCTTTCGGCTCGACCATGAGCGGCGCTTGGTGGACCTGCCGGGCTATGGCTTTGCGCGCGTGTCCCAGGCGATCAAGGCTAGCTGGCAGGCGCTGATGGGCCGCTATTTGGAGCAGCGCCGCTGCCTCCGCGGCCTAGTTGTGGTCATGGACATTCGCCATCCGCTGACCGAGTTTGACCGGCAGCTACTGCAATGGGGTCTTGCCGCGCAGCGGCCGATGCTACTGCTCTTGACCAAGGCCGATAAGCTCGGTCGCGGCGAGGTGCAGCGAACCCTCGGGCAGGTCAGAGGCGCGGTGGCGGACGTTGGCGCGCCGATCGGCGTGCAGGTGTTTTCCGCGTCAACCCGCCTTGGGCTAGAAGGTGTACACACACAGTTGGCTCAGTGGCTCGGGCTGCCGCCGCGGCCCTGACGCGGTGCTGATAAAGCGGCTGGGGCAGTATGCGCCTACTTCGGCGCGATGGCGGGCTGCATAGCGTTTGCGTCCTCGTTGCTACCGCGAGCATTAGAACTCGCCAGCGGCGGCACCCAGCATGATCTCACGCAAGGTGTTGCGCACCCTGATCGCGTCTTGCTTGAGGTCAGGCGGCAGGGGACGACCGCCGTGGATCATCAGGTCAAGATTCATCGAGTACAGGGAGAGCTTGCCGTCTTGACCTTCGACCAGCGCGATGCGGCAGGGCATGAAGCCGCTGTACTCGTCACGATAGTCGAGCATCTTCATGCCGACCCGTGCATCGCAGAATGACAAAAAGTTGACGTAGCGGTAGGCGTCCTCTGTGACTGCCTGCACCTGCTTGTAGAACGGAGATTCGCCGACGAACAGCAGGTTTTTCGATGTCGCCAGGCTCTTTAGCGATTCGACGACGTCGTCGGTGCTGAGCCCCTCATCCACCGGCACTGACCACATCATGGCCGCGCCGGGGTCGCCGGTCTCAAACAGCTTTTGCGCGAACTCGCCGTAGGCCTTCGGAAACCCCGGATCGAATCGCGCCAGCTTTGGGCCGATGGTGACGGCGATGATCAGGACTGCCGCCAATGCGAGTAGACCAACGACGGCAAGCAGGTTGCGCATCATCTTCACGTGCCCCTCCTGGTGTCGGCATGCGGCATGCCTTCAGCAATTCGCTCCGGTTGTGTCATTTGATTGCTCATTCCGGGCGCTCGGTCTGAAGGCAAGATCTCGGCGGCCGTCAGCTTGCGGGCTCCGGAGCCGGCTCTGGAGCGGGCGCCATGTCGGGGGCCGTGTGGGCTGCTGGCGGTTCAGGCATTCGCGTGGGGCGAGGCATCATCATATCCGGCTCCATACCGCGGCCCATGGGTCCGTAGCCCTGCCGGTGCCCGTGGCGGGGCATCGCCTGGGGTGGCATCGGGCGACGTGTGTTATTGAACAACGCTGAGATGGCTTCCTTCTGCTCGTCGGTCATGGCCTCAATAATGGCGCGGTATTTGTTATAGCGCTCCAACATCTCCTTTCTTCGCTGCTCGGCGGCCTCCCAGGGTGGAGTCTCCGGTAACTCCACTCCACGCTCGGCCGCACGGGCGCGCATTTCTTCCCAGCGCTCTTCACGCTTCGCCTGACGCTCTTCCGGGGTCATCCTCGGTCGCATTTGGCTGGGTGGCATTTGCGCCGCTCCGGTCGCCATATCGTCGCGCATGGCCGGTGGCTTTGGCATGTCGGGCATCCCGTTTTGTGCCCATGGTGGCGTCTCGGGCAGTTCCAGGCCCACTTCCGCGGCGCGCTGGCGCAGGTCAGCGTAGCGCTTGTCGCGCTCCGCCATCGCCTCGGCGTGCCGCTGTTCCATCTGTGCGCGCATGGTCTGTGCGCGCATGGCGTCTGCGCTGGTTGCGGGTGTTGCCGGTTCGGCAGGCGCTGCCGCAGGGACCGGGCTCGCGGCGGGTTCCTGGTTGGGGGTTGGGGTCTCCGCGATCGCCTGCCCTAAGGCGAGGCCCATAGTGGCCGCGAAGGCAAGCACGAGAAGTCTTTGCTTGTCGATCATCGAGTCGCTCCTTATCCAGTTATCTTCTATGTTGTGGGCGCGGGTACGCGATGCTGCCCTGCGCTTCAGATGCCGATGGTCTATTGACGGCGGGCTGAGCATGCTAAGGCAAATACAGCCGCGACGATAGCACGGTTGGAAGCTACGTAAAAATCGAAGCTGCACATGCGCGCGGTCGCGGTGCCGATTCGGAGTGTCGGTTATCGCGATAGGCGGGCGACGATCAGTCGCCGATTCCGTCGCCGATTAGGGCGTCGATAACGGCCATCAGTTCATCGCGTTTGACTGGCTTGGCCAAAAAGGTCTTTCCGGAGATCTCGGCGGCGCCAGCACCGGTCTCGCTCTTGGTGACGATGGCGGTGAGGAAAACGTATTTGATGTTGCGCAACTCAGGGTCCTCGTCGAGTTCTGCCGCGATCTCGTCCCCGCCCTTATCCGGCATCATCACGTCGAGAAAGATCAGGTCGGGCATAAACTCCCGTGCCACGCGCACTGCGTTGACCCCTCGGTTCTCCTCGCGAACCTCAAACCGGCCTGTTTGTTCCAGGTTGAGACGTATGATACGGGTAAGAGCCGCCTCGTCATCGACCAACAGAATCTTTTTCATCACGCTTCATCACGCTGTTTTTCGTCCTTTCGGAAGAGCAGGACGGCGCGTGCGCCACCCCTGTTGCGATTTTCCAGATCGATACTGCCTTGGTGTAGGGTAACGATGTTGCGCGTCACCGACAATCCCAGTCCGGTCCCCTCGCCCTGGCGCTTGGTGGTGAAGTAGGGATCGAACAGCCGGTCGAGGTCCTCTGGCTTGATGCCAGGGCCCGAGTCCTCAATGACGACACGGATCACCGTATCGCCACCGAGAAATCCGCACTGGCGCGCGTGCGGGCCGAGTTCGTCGCCGTCGATTTGCGTCAGGTTGGTGGTTACGCGCAACCTGCCGTCATGCTGCATTGCGTGCATGGCGTTCATAAACAGGTTTAGGAACACCTGCTGGAGCTTGTCGGCGTCGAATTGACGCTTGGGCAGATCCTCGGCGAGTGCCGCGTCGACCGCGATGTTGCGCTGAGTCAGTTCGTGGCGTACCAGCTTGAGCGACTCATTGACGATGTCGTTGATGGCGTGCGATCGCAACTCCAGTGCCCGTTCACGCGAAAAGTCCAACAGGCCGCGAACGACGGTGTCCGCGCGCGACACGGCAGTCAGCATGTCGCGGCGTACCTCCGATGCCACCGGGTCCGTGGCGAGCGCTGCTTCTAGGTAATCGAGCCCGAGTTGCACGATGGCGAGCGGGTTCTTGACCTCGTGCGCGACGCCGGCCGCCAGTCGGCCGACGGATTCGAGCTTGGCGGCTTGAATCAACTGCATCTGCGCCTGTCTGAGTTCGCGATGGGATTTGTTCAGCTCGTTGTTGGTGCGGTTCAATCTGGCCTCGACCCGGTGCCGCTCGCTCAGATCGCGCAGCACCAGCACCGCGCCACGCGGGCGTTCGTTCTCGCAAATTGGCGCGATACGCAGTTCGGCCTGCCGCGTGCCCCCGTCAGGCATCGGCAACGCCAAATTGCTGAGACTGATTTCGTTGTGATCGATCTCGCCGGGCTCGGCAAGGATGCGCCCGATCGCTTCGCGCAGCATCTCGGGCTCCCAGTCGGGCAGTTCGCGGGCAAGGATCTGCCGTGCGTCCGCACCCAGAATGCGCTCGGCGGCCGGATTGACGAAACTGGCGCGGCCGTTCCTGTCAAGACCCACCACGCCCTCGGTCATGGAGTTGAGGATGCGGTCTCGGACCAACTCCAATTGCCGATTACGTCGGGCAAGTTCGCGCTCCAGACTCAATAGCTTGCAGTGCGTTTCAACCCGGGCGGCGACCTCCTCCGGATGGAATGGCTTGGTCACATAGTCAACCGCGCCGAGTTGGAAACCGCGTAGCTTGTCGGTCGTGTCGTCCAGCGCGGACAGGAAGATCACGACGATATGTGCCGTCTCCGGGTCCTGTTTGAGCCGCCGGCAGACCTCGAAACCGTCCATGTCCGGCATCATGATATCGAGCAGCACAAGGTCTGGGTGTGATTTATGGACCACCTCCAGGGCCTGTTTGCCGCCATTGGCGATCAGCAGCTTATAGTTGCGTCCATTCAAGCTCTCGTAGAGGACGCGCAGGTTTGCTGCAACATCGTCGACCAGCAGAATCGCGGGCATGGCGTAGCCGCCGAATGGCTTTTTGTCCTCACTCATGCAAAATCACCTGTCGTCGGTCTGGGGCATCGCCTTGCTAGGGGAGGGTATAAACTAGAATTCCTGAGGGCGCAAAATGATTGCGGATGAGTCAAGTTTTCCGTCGACAAAGCGTTCGCCTCCCGAGGGTTTGAGCGCGAGGGGCGAGTCGCAACCTTGCTTGCGGTCCCGCAAGCTCGGGTCAGCGGCTAGCTTGGGCGACGGCAATAACGGCAATAGCGGCAAGCAATGCCTTGAATGGACGGAGTAAAGATGCGAATCGGCGAATTGATGTCGGAAAGTGGTGTCGAGTTCGGAACGAGCGGCGCCCGCGGGCGCGTGCTTGATATGACCGACCGGGTCTGTTATGCCTATGCGCTGGGATTCGTGCAATACCAGATCAATAGCGGTGCCTTGCGTGCTGGTGGCGATGTCGGCATTGCTGGCGACTTCCGCTCTAGTAGCGAGCGCATAATGGCCGCCTGCGCACGGGCGGTGAAGGCGCTCGACTGCAAGCCGCGCAATTTTGGGCGGATTCCCACGCCAGCGCTAGCCGGCTACGGCATCGCGCAGGCGATGCCGACCATGATGGTGACCGGCAGCCACATCCCCGAAGACCGCAACGGCATCAAGTTTAATCTGCCGAGCGGCGAGATCCTAAAGGACGATGAGAAGGCCATCCGCGCCCAGGACGTGTCGTTACCGGAGGCCTTGTTCGATGCGAAGGGTGCCTTTTGCGATGCCGCCGCCGGGCAAGTATCCGGCCTACCGCCGGAAGAGCGCGTCGCCTACGACGACTATGTGGCCCGGTTTCTGGATTTCTTCGCGCCGCAATCCCTTTCCGGCATGCGCATCGGCCTTTACGAGCACTCCTGTGTCGCCCGCGATGCGCTCTATACAGTGCTGACCGGGCTCGGTGCCGAGGTCGAGCGGCTTGGCTTCTCCGACACCTTCATCCCGGTCGATACCGAGGCCATTCGTCCCGAAGACGTGGCGCTGGCCCAGGACTGGGCCGCGCAAGGGTCCTTCCAGGCGCTAGTGTCCGCCGACGGTGATGGCGATCGGCCGCTGGTTGGCGACGAGCACGGAGTTTGGCTGCGCGGCGACATCGCCGGCATCCTCTGCGCCCGAGCGCTGGGGGCCGCCGCGGTAGTCACGCCGGTAAGTTCAAACACCGCCGTGGAGCGCTGCGGCTGGTTTGCCGAGGTCGTCCGCACCCGCATCGGCTCGCCCTACGTCATCGCCGCGATGCAGGAGCTCAGCGCCCGCGGCATTGCTCCCGTGGTTGGCTACGAGGCCAACGGCGGTTTCCTAATCGACTCCGACATCGTCAATGACGGTCAGCGCCTGACCGCCTTGCCGACTCGCGACGCCGTGATCGTCGCCGTGACAATCCTTGTCGCCGCCAACGCAGCCGGAAAGCAGGTCTCACGCCTGGCCGCTGATCTACCGATGCGCTTCACCTATAGCGATCGCATTAAGGCCTTTCCCACCGAAGTCAGCAACCGCCGCCTGGCCGCATTCGTGAGCGCGGACGACACCGCGGACCGCCGGGCGCTGGATGCCGTCTTCGGCACGCACTTCGGCCGGGTGGCGAGCGTCGAACAGACCGACGGCCTGCGCATCACCTTCGACAGCGGCGAGATCGCGCATCTGCGCCCGTCCGGCAACTCGCCGGAGCTGCGTGCCTACACCGAAGCCGGCAGCCCCGAACGCGCCCGCCAGATGAACGCGATCTGCATGGACATCCTGAACGGTTGGCGCGATTGAGCGTCGATGGACTCACTCTGGTTGGGCTCGGGGCCCGGTTTGGGGCTCGGTTCGGGGTGCCAGTTTGGGGTGCCTGTTTGACGTCTGGGCTCGGCTTCATGCGTCGGCCTTGCATCGTACCCCGATCGGCCTGCTCAGGGCGCGACGCCTTCCTGCATCAGTGGGCGCATGGCCCGCAGCATACTGGCGAACAGGTGCGGATTGCCTGCCTCCTCGCCTGCCAGCAGCCTCTTCATCTGTGCCCGGCGAGTCGGCATCGTAAAGCAAGCGGGACAACTATCCGCTACCACAGGTAGGCCCGCCGCAACGGCATAGTCCGCGGTCTGGCGTTCGCGGCAATAGACCAACGGGCGGATGATGCGCAGGTCGTCGGCGGCGTTGCGATAATGCGCCTTCATCGTGCGCAACTGGCCACCGTGGAAGATCGACATCATCAGGCTCTCGGCCAGGTCATCGAGGTGCTGGGCCAGGGCAAGCACGCCATAGCCCTGCTCTCGACATAGGCGATACATGATGCCGCGCTTCATCCGCGCGCAATAGGCACAGAAGGAATCGCCGTCCATGTGTGACTTGGCCTGCTCCATGATCGGCTGCCGCTCATAGTGCCAGGGCACCCCAAAGGCGTCGTAATAGTCCTTGAGATGGCTTGGATCGAAGCCCGGTATCATTGGGTCGACGGTCAGCACGGCCAGATCGAAGTGCACCGGCGCATAGGTCCGCAGATGGTGCAGGATCTGCAACAGCGACAGCGAATCCTTGCCGCCCGAAACCCCCAGCAGGATGCGGTCCCCGTCGCGAATCATGTCAAAATCTGCGATGGCGCGCCCGACCGGACGCAGTAAAGACTTGGGGGGCTTGATCGGATTGGCGCTCATGGCGCCGCAGTGTAGCAGCCGCCGATGCGGTAGGCTTGCGCGAATTCAGTCAATTTTATCGGGACCAATGTCTGCGCCGTTTCTCCTGATACTCGGTCCAAGTAAAATCCCGGCGCATCGCGCTGCGCTAAACTGGACATGACGAACGCATTGATGCCCCCCCGAATTGCCCCCGGACCCTTTGGAATCCCTCCACGGCGCTAGATGCCTGCATGACGGACATCCGCAGGCTCGCGGGCGAAATCGGTACCTGGCCTGCTGCGGAGATTGGGCAATGGCCCTGTAGACTCGTCGACGCGGGCGAAGACCGCGCTCTCAGCAGGTTATTGCAGGTCTGCGCCTTCAATAAGGTCAAGCTCAATGCGGAAGTCTTAGTGACCTTTGGGTTGCGAGAGCTTGCGTTCGATCTACTGCTCGAGTGCGAGCGGCGGTTGCCGGAAACGGAATTTCGACCTAGAACCAAGGGGCGATCCTCTCGAACGCCTGCCTGAACAATACCGCATCCGGTTTGGGTGAATCGACCGCATCGCCGTGCGCTTTCGCGGCCTAAACCAAAGCGTCGGCGGCATGGGGGTCGACCTGAACCAGATGGCCAAGCCGGTACCCTGATCTCGCCCGAGAGCACAGGATATCAGCAGTTTCAGGAAAGAGGATGTAGACTCTAGAGCAGCACCTTAACCCATAGCGCGCAACCCATACAGTAGGAGAGCATCGTTGGCCTCGCCGAACCACACCTCATTGCCCGTACCAAGCAAACTTTGGCTGCACGGGCTGATCATGCTTGTCCTCGTGCTGTTGGTGAATCTCGCGCAAACCATACTCGGGTTGTGCGCGACACTGCAGTTTTTCTGGATGCTGTTTGCCAGCGAACGCAATTCGGGCATCGCCCGCTTTGGTGAAGATCTCGCGTATTGGCTCGCGACCACATCGCGCTTCCTCTCCGGCGCAAGCGACGAGCGCCCGTTTCCGTGGACGGACTGGGGCGATCCGAATCGCAAGCAATCCGAATAGCGAGGAGGAGAAACAATCGACTCGAGAGATCAGCGATCTGTTTGACCCTTCGTGAGAGCGGCAACCCGTTCAGTATCCGCTGTTCTCTCCAAGCATTCCGCGAAATGATCGACGCAATCCAGCAGGGGACGCACAGTCACCAAGCCATCGAGACTGCGAAGGTATTCGCCGTAGGTCGGGTTAGCGCAGCGTAACCCGACCCCGCGCCTCCAACACTGCTTGACCGTGGGGTGACGCTATCGCTAGCCCAATCTAACGCAGGCTCGATTACCGCGGGTAGAGCGAATACTAGCGCAGTCTCCATCGTCATGGCGCCGCAGCTATGCTGGCGTGCTGGACCAAGGCCAATCAGCAGCGCTCGCAGCCAGTTTCGCTTTGACGGGATTCAAAACCACACAGCGGAAAGCCGCTATCAAGGCAATCTCTGTCAAGCGCATCGTCGTCGTCCTCCATGACGATCCGTTGGCGCCTGTTCCCTCCTTGCGTCATAGGGTGCGAGATGCCGGGTACGATGGATTGGGGGGAGTCGAGACATGAAGCTAGAGTATGCTAATGGCGTAAATGGCATAAATGATAAAGTATCACCGTAATCGGCGGGGAATAAATAGTGTAAAGTGTCGCCGTAATCCTTGCTTTGCAGCTTCTCCGCAAACGCGCTGAAACTCGCCTGGTCGGCGGCCTCATGCCCGTACTTTTGACGGAAATCGAGGTAGAACCTCAGCCAGCGCCGAAAATGCGGCTGATGGTGGTCATCGATCTCCGCAGTGACCATCGCCGCGTCTAAGCGCGTCGCGATCTCTGGAGGGGTTTGCAGCATGGAGGAGCCTTGCGGGGTAACATACAGAAATGACACCATAGCCTGTCCGTGACCAGCGGACAAGTCGGCGTTGTCTAGGGATAAGTGGCGTGGTAGGTTAGCCGGAAACCATACAATCACTGGTTAGCTGCACATAATCAGGGCAAAAGAGTCGCTGCTTATGAAGCCTGTCGTGTATGTTGAGTCGTCAGTAATCAGCTACTTGACCGCTCGTCCTAATCGTGATGTCGTTGCTGCCGGTAGGCAAACGGTGACCAGCGAGTGGTGGGACAAAGAGAGTGCCCGCTTTGAATTGAGAGTGTCGGCACTCGTCGAGGATGAAATCTCTCGCGGCGATCATGTGGCAGCGCAGAGCAGACTTGCCGCAATTGAAAAAACCCGATGGTTGCCGTCACGGAAGAAGCGCGGCAACTTTCTAGTCGGTTGATACAAGAGCAAGTTGTTCCTAAGGGCAGTGAAGACGATGCTCTTCACATCGCCATTGCGTCAACGCAAGGCGCTGACTATCTGCTTACATGGAACTTTAAGCACATCAATAATGCCGAGACTAAGAAGGGGATTACCGAAGTCGTCGAATCTTGCGGCTATGTGTGCCCCACACTTTGCTCCCCTGAGGAGCTTGGAGGCGCGTCAAATGATTGAAGATCCCATAATCGCAGAGCTTCGCAGGCACCGCGAGGAGCATGCCGCAGAGTATGGCCACGATCTTGAGCGTATCGTCGCCAGCCTGCAAAGGCGAGAAGCAGAATCGAAACGCACCGTGCTCAATCCTGGGCCAAAATACCTTGACAGGGCAAACCAGCAGCTAACGAGTGGCTCGGCCTGACCGCATGCTGCGGTGCCGTCGCTTCGCGAATGGCACCGCAGCATGCGGCAGGCCAGCCTCGGCGTCGGCCGTGAACGTCGGATCATCACAGGTATGAGCAGAATCTTCATGCCTACATCGGGAGCCGAGGACTGGAAGCAGTTTCTTGCCGAACCCGAGAAGCACTGGAAAACCGGCAACTCCGCGAAGGCGCTTGCTCACTGCTGGGAAGAATCTGGAGGCATTCCACCGGACGTAAGAACGGTTCTTGCCTATGCACCGGAGTTGGCAGAAGTCGAAGCACTTTTCTGCATCCCGGAGCATCAGGTGCCGTTACCTGGAGGATCAAGACCTTCGCAGAACGACGTCTGGGTACTCGGTACAACACCGCAAGGCTTGGTCTCTATAGCCGTCGAAGGCAAGGTGGCGGAATCCTTTGGTCCAACCATTGCTGAGTGGTTCAAAAACCCCTCCGCTGGCAAAGAGCAGCGACTCAGGTTCTTATGCCAAGAGCTTGAAATGGAATTCCCACCCGACAAGGCTCTGCGCTATCAACTTTTTCATCGAACGGCATCGGCTATTATTGAGGCAAGAAAGCTCAAAGCTCGCGATGCTGTGATGATAGTTCATACCTTCAGTCAAACCGACGAATGGTTCGATGACTATGCCGACTTTCTCTCCGCGCTGGGTTTACGAGCCAAAATCAATGGCATTGCCAGCAAGCAGCTTGCTTCGGGGATGCGTCTTCACCTCGGGTGGGCACACGGAGCGGAAAAATGGCTCCGCGTATAGCAGGAAAACGGCCAACCAGCGGCTCCGCCCGACCGCCCGTTGCGGCGCCGCCGCTGACGCAGGCGGCACCGCCATGGGCGGCGGGCCAGCCTTGACGTTAGCCGAGTACAGGAGCACAAGGTCGGATGAGCGCGCAATCAACCAACTCCGAGGAGACGATTTTTTCTGCCGAGGATATTTCTGTGACAACAACAGGCGTCGTTGCGGGCGGGCAGACTTTTGCAGTTGGTGGAATCACCTCCGTGAAGACGCTTGAGCCAAAGATGTCGGGTGGCGCAAGTGCCGCGATTACGCTTTTCTCGATTGCAGGCGGTTGGCTGATCGTACAAGGTGGTGAATCGGTCGTATTTGCGCTGATCTGTTTCGGTGCAGCGGTTGCGGCTTTCTTCACTCAAAAACTTGAGCACAAGATCGTGTTGACGACGGCCTCTGGAGAAGTCGAGGCCTATGCAACAAGGGACGCAGAGAAAGCTAAGAATGTGGTGGACGCCATCAGCGAAGCGATAGTCGCTGGAGGCTGAGACCACATCACGGAAGTCGGCGTTGCGCGAGGAGAACGAGGTGCTTATCCGGTACTACATCGATCCACAAACAGGCGCGCCACACACCCTCAACCATCGCGTCACAGAAGACGAAGTAGAGGAAGTCTTGGCACGCCCCGGCGAGGATCGCCCTGGGCGTGACGGGTCTAGAATTGCCTTAGGCAAAACTTTTTCAGGGCGTTTCCTTCGGGTTGTGTACGTTCCAGATCCTGAACCCGACAGTGTTTTCGTTGTCACCGCTTACGAATTACAGGGTAAACCACTCTCCGCATTTCGACGGCGCAAGAGAAGGCGATGAAACAATCAAAATTCCCGTCTGGTTGGAACGAGGGTCGAGTGACTCAAGTGCTACAACACTATGAAACTCAAACCGAAGACGAAGCTTTAGCAGAAGATGAGGCGGCGTGGGAGGCTTCAGGGCAAACCATTATGGAAGTCCCTACCGCTCTTGTGTCGCAGATTCGAGAGCTAATCGCTAAACACAAGGCACCATAGCGGCTAACCACTGCGCCAGCCCGACCGCCAACTGGCCAGCCGCCGTTGACGCGGGCGGCTGACCAGTTGGCGGCGGGCTGCGCTTAACGTTATCGCGCCGAGCAAAGCTCGGCGTCTCTTGCCGGGTGAAAGTCCCGGTCGGGTAAGGGCTAGCCACCCACCCGTATCGAGTGTTGGTCCTGCCGCGGAGCTTTGTGCCCCGCGA
>JGI12048J13642_10658266_pt1 | contig 28565 bp, 28 predicted proteins | sample ElkSlonscriptome_16_FD_13642 | JGI IMG/M metagenome (IMG submission 13642)
CTGCTGGCCCCCATCATCCGCGATCGCAAGGGTGAATACCGCAAGGAATTTCTCGAACTGCGCAAGCAGGGTTTCCAACGTGTGAAGGTGGACGGTCAGTTCTACGAACTGGATGAACCGCCTACGCTGGACAAGAAGTTCAGGCACGACATCGACGTGGTGGTGGACCGGATCGTGGTGCGCGACGGGCTTGAAACGCGGCTGGCCGACAGTTTTCGCACAGCGCTTGATCTGGCGGACGGGATCGCGATTCTGGAAACGGCCCCGAAAGAAGGCGATCCCGAGCGGATCACCTTTTCCGAGAACTTTGCCTGTCCCGAATCCGGCTTCACGATCCCCGAGATCGAGCCGCGCCTTTTTTCCTTCAACGCGCCCTTCGGGGCCTGTCCGTCCTGTGACGGCCTCGGGGTCGAATTGTTTTTCGATGAACAACTGATCGTTCCCGACGTGACATTGAAGATCGCCGACGGGGCGCTGGCACCGTGGCGCAAGGGGAAATCGCCGTACTTTCTCCAGACGATCGAGGCGATCGCCAAGCACTATGGCTTCAACAAGAACGCCCGCTGGAAGGATCTGGACGAAAAGGTCCAGCAGGTGTTCCTGTATGGGTCTGGCGACGAGCAGATCAAGTTCCGCTATGACGAGGGCGGACGCGTCTACCAGGTCGAACGCGCCTTTGAAGGCGTGATCCCGAATATGCAGCGCCGCTACCGCGAGACCGATAGCAACTGGATCCGCGAGGAGTTTGAGCAGTTCCAGAACAACCGCAACTGCGGCACCTGCGGCGGCTACCGCCTGCGGGAGGAGGCGCTTGCAGTAAAGATCGGAAAGCCGGATGCGCTCATGCACATCGGCCATGTCGTCAGGATGTCGATCAAGGAGGCGTGGGACTGGTGCAATGCGGTGCCAGGGTCGCTCAGCAAACAGAAAAACGAGATTGCCCAAGCGATCCTCAAGGAAATTCGCGAACGGTTGGGATTTCTCAACAACGTCGGTCTTGATTACCTCACCCTGTCGCGCAATTCCGGCACCCTGTCCGGTGGCGAAAGCCAGCGGATCAGGCTGGCCAGCCAGATCGGTTCAGGCCTGCAGGGGGTCCTTTATGTGCTGGATGAGCCTTCGATCGGCTTGCATCAACGCGACAATGACCGCCTGCTGACGACGCTCAAGAACCTGCGTGATCAGGGCAATACCGTGATTGTCGTCGAACACGATGAAGAGGCGATCCGCGAGGCGGATTATGTCTTTGATATCGGACCGGGCGCGGGCGTGCACGGCGGAGAAGTCGTTGCCAAAGGCACCCCGCAAGAAATCATGGCGAACGAAGCGTCGATCACGGGCCAATACCTTGTCGGCGCGCGCGAGATCCCCGTGCCAGCGAGCCGGCGCAAGGGCAAAAAGGGCAAGTCAGTGACCGTGGTCAAGGCCAATGGCAACAACCTGCAAGACGTGACAGCCGACTTCCCGCTGGGCCAATTCATTTGCGTGACCGGTGTTTCGGGCGGCGGCAAATCGACCCTGACGATCGAGACGCTGTTCAAGAACGCCTCGGTCAAGCTGAACGGAGCACGCCAGACGCCCGCGCCCTGCGAGACGATCAAGGGGTTCGAACACCTCGACAAGGTCATCGACATCGACCAGCGGCCTATCGGACGCACGCCGCGATCGAACCCCGCGACCTACACCGGTGCATTCACCCCGATCCGCGAGTGGTTCGCAGGCATGCCCGAGGCCAAGGCCCGGGGCTACAAGCCCGGGCGCTTCAGCTTCAACGTCAAGGGCGGTCGCTGCGAGGCCTGCCAGGGCGATGGCGTCATCAAGATCGAGATGCACTTTCTGCCGGACGTCTATGTCACCTGCGAAACCTGTAAGGGCGCGCGCTACAATCGCGAGACACTCGAAATCAAGTTCAAGGGCAAGTCGATCGCCGATGTGCTGGATATGACGGTCGAGGATGCGCAGGGATTCTTCACTGCGGTGCCGTCTATTCGCGAAAAGATGGATGCGCTGATGCGGGTGGGCCTTGGCTATATCAAGGTCGGCCAACAGGCGACCACCCTGTCAGGGGGCGAAGCGCAGCGGGTGAAGCTTTCCAAAGAACTGTCAAAGCGGTCTACGGGCCGCACACTCTACATTCTGGACGAGCCGACAACGGGCCTGCACTTCGAGGACGTGCGCAAGCTTTTGGAAGTGCTGCACGAATTGGTCGATCAGGGCAATTCTGTCATTGTGATCGAACACAACCTCGATGTGATCAAGACGGCCGACCATATCATCGATATCGGCCCCGAAGGCGGGGACGGCGGAGGACGGATTGTGGCCACCGGAACACCCGAAGAAGTTGCGGAAGTGACCGAAAGCCATACGGGCCGATACCTCAAAGAGATCTTATCGGCCCGTCGCGTCGCAGCCGAATGATCAGTCGTATCCGTGATCGAAAGTGAACATGTTGCCGTCGCTGTCGGTGACGGATTGCGCATAGATTTCCGGATAGGCGCCGTCGTCGACGATACCGCTGACGGTGACTGCGCTACCGATTGAGACCGGCACGAGGTTGGGGCCGAGGTATATTTCGATTTCTCCACTGTCATCGCGCAAAACAAAGGTATCCTCATCGGTGATGCGGTCGACGATTCCGCTGACAGTGACCTGTGTTTCCGGCTGAAGTTCGATGATGGACGGGCTTGCCGAGACGACACCGGCGAGGCTAAGAAACAAGCCTGTGATGATTGTTCGATATGTCATGATCAATCCAATGCGATGCCGACGAGTAAAAGCGCGCCCAGAGCCGCTGCGGCGAGCATCCAGCCGGGCAGGGTGAGTGTGATATCCGACTTGAGCCATTGCATAACCCCCGTCTTGGACATTGCAGGTGTCTTTTCTTCGTTCATGATAACCTCCTTTGTTGATTGAATAATCAGGCAGATGTGAGATCATCGGCCGCTATTCAAGCCTCGGCGGCGGGGCAGGATGTCGCAGCCGCGGTCCCTGCGCAAAATTCCGCGTGCCGGGTCTTTCCGGGGAAATGACGTTATGGACGGCGACGTTCTTCGAAACGCGACAACATGGCCGAGAAATCCTTGCCCGCGCCGTTCTCTGCCTCGACGAAGTGCCGATAGAGTGTGGCTGCCAGTTGTCCCATCGGGGTATCGGCACCTGCGGCCTCTGCCGCTATCTGGCTCAAGCGCAGGTCTTTCAACATCAGATCAGCCGCGAAGCCCGGCTGATAGTCATTGTCAGCAGGGCTCTGCGGTCCGACGCCGGGGGCAGGGCAGTAGGTGTTCATGCTCCACGACGACCCCGACGACGTGCTGACCACGTCGAACATCGCCTGCCGGTCGAGGCCGAGCCTGTCTGCCAGCACGAAAGCCTCGCAGGTGGCGATCATGGTCACGCCGAGGATCATGTTGTTACAGATCTTGGCCGCCTGTCCGTTCCCGGCCTCGCCGCAGTGAACGGCCTTTTGACCCATGATGTCGAAGAGCGGGGTCACTGTCTGAAAGGCGGGTCCGGGCCCGCCGGCCATGAAGGTCAGCGTGCCATTCGTCGCGCCACCGATCCCGCCCGAGACCGGGGCGTCGATCGCCGAAAGCCCTGCTTTTTGCGCGCTCATCGCGACGGAGCGGGCACTTTCCACATCCACGGTCGAACAATCGAGGTGGATCGCCCCCTTTCGCATAACAGGATGAATCTCTGCCGTGACGGCGCGCAGGATGTCGCCGTCAGGCAGCATGGTGATCACGACATCAGCATCGCGTGCGGCATCCGCGGCGCTATCGGCAAGGGTCAGCCCGCCCGGCCTTGCGACAGGATCGAAGCCGATCACATCATGGTGCTTGGCGAGGTTGGCCGCCATTGGCGCCCCCATGTTTCCCAGCCCGACAAAACCGATCTTCATGGTTTATCCTCCCACTTCAGTGCGTCCTTGCCCAAAGGCATGAGCATATGGGTCACATCGAGCGTTTCGACGTCCCGCCACGACGTATGCCGCCATGCGGGGTTGCCGTCGCGGTCGATGATCGCCGCGCGAATGCCTTCGACGAAATCGCCCTGCGCGCCACAGCGGAACGTGTAGCGGAATTCCTGATCCAGCGCGTTTTCGATTCTCAAGCCGTTCCGGACACGGTGAATGATCTCAACCGCGCAGGTCATGGCAAAGGGCGCATTCCGTGCCATAAGTTCCAGCGCACGGGTTACGGCGGGGCCGGGCGCGGACGGAACAGCGCGGTAGATGTCGCCCAGGGTATCGCCTGCGAAAACCGCGTCGATTTCGGGCTGCCACCCCGCGAGGCGGCTGGCCGGAGGGTCCAGTACCAGCGGGGCGATCACTTGCGGATCGCCGGTTTCGGTCAAATGCGCCTTCAGGCTGTCCCACTGGTCCTGCGGGATCAGGCTGTCGGCGAAGCCTGCGAAGATGGCATCGGCGGCGTCCATGCGGTCGCCGGTCAAACCCAGAAACTCGCCGATGCGCCCGGGCGCCAAAGCCAGCATCAGCGAGCCACCGACATCGGGTACCAGTCCGATCGAGACCTCGGGCATCGCGATACGGCTTGAGTCATCGACGATCCGGTGGCTGGCATGACATCCGATACCCACGCCGCCACCCATGGTATAGCCGTGAAGGAAGGTCACGACCGGCTTGGGATAGATGAAGATCTTGCGATTGAGCCGGTATTCGTCGCGCCAGAAGCGGCGGCCGTAGTCGAAATCGCCGCGGGTAGCGGTGGCATACATTTCGGCGATATCGCCGCCTGCGCAAAACGCGCGCTCGCCAGCGGCGTCGATCAACACCAGAGCAACGGCATCGTCATGGCGCCAGTCTTCCAGCGCCTTTTCGATGGCCAGACACATGTCCCATGTCAGCGCATTCAGCGCCTCGGGACGGTTCAGTGTGATGCGGCCGGCGCGGCCGTCTTTGCGGATAATGACATCACTCATGCGCCGATCAGGTCCCTTGCGGTGATGACGCGCATGATCTCGTTCGTGCCTTCGAGAATTTGATGAACGCGCAGATCGCGCACGATCTTTTCGATGCCGTAGTCCGCCAGATAACCATAGCCGCCGTGGAGTTGCAGGCAGCCGTCTGCGACCATGCTCCCGGTCTCGGTGCACAGCTTCTTTGCCATGGCGCAGAACCGTGTTGCATCCGGCGCGCCAGTGTCGAGCTTCCAGGCCGCCTGCCGCAGGAAAGTGCGGGCTGACTGCATCGCGATTTCCATATCGGCCAAGCGGAACTGCAAGCCCTGGAAGCTGTCGATACTTTGCCCGAAGGCGCGCCGTTCGCGCATGTAGTCAAGGGTCTGGTCCAGTGCCGCCTGTGCTGCACCAAGCGAGCAGGCCGCGATGTTGAGCCGCCCACCATCGAGGCCCGCCATCGCATAGGCAAATCCGCGGCCCTCGTCCCCCAGAAGGTTGGCGGCGGGCGCAAGGGCGCCATCCATCTGCACCTGCCGCGTGGGCTGGGATTTCCAGCCCATCTTGGCCTCCAGCCCGCCGAACGACAGACCCGGCGTGCCGTCTTCGAGAACGATCGCGCTGATCCCCCCGGGACCGTCGGCACCGGTCCGCGCCATGACGATATAGGCGTCCGCATAGCCGCCACCGGAAATGAAAGCCTTGGTCCCCGACAGCGAATAGCCATTGTCCGTGTGGTCTGCCCGCGTCTTGAGGGCTGCTGCGTCCGATCCCGACCCCGGTTCGGTCAGACAATAGGCAAGAAAGCAGTCCATCTTGACCGCCGCGGGCAACAGGCGATCCTTCAGTGCTTCGGAACCATAGCTTTCGACCATCTTGGCGCACATGTTGTGTATCGACAGAAAGGCCGCCACCGAGGCACAGCTTTGCGACAGTGCCTCGAACACCAGTGTGCCTTCCAGCCGGGTCAGCGCGGCTCCGCCACGGTCTTCGGTGACATAGAGCCCGCCGAAACCCAGCTCCGCCAGCTGCGCCCAGAGCGATCTGGGAATAGAGCCATCCGCCTCCCACTGGCGGGCGTAGGGCGCAATGTGGTCGCGCCCGAAGCCGAGGGCCATATCGTGGATCGCGGTTTGTTCGTCGGTGAGGGCGAAGTCCATCAGTGCCTCCGCGACTATTCCATCAACGGAATCGAGAATTCCCCGCCTTCCTTGATGCCTGAAGGCCAGCGGGCGGTGACGGTCTTGGTGCGTGTGTAGAATTTGAAGGCGTCCGGTCCGTGCTGATTGAGATCGCCGAACATGGATTTCTTCCATCCGCCGAAGGTGTGGTAGGCCAGCGGCACGGGGATCGGTACATTCACGCCGACCATGCCGATATTGATGCGGGCGGCAAAATCGCGGGCAGCGTCGCCGTCACGGGTGAAGATCGCGGTGCCATTGCCGTATTCGTGGTCCATGGCCAGCGACAGCGCCTCTTCGTAGCTTTGCGCGCGGACAGTCGACAGCACGGGACCGAAGATTTCCTTGCGGTAGATGTCCATATCCTTGGTGACGTTGTCGAAGAGATGGGCTCCAATGAAAAAGCCGTCTTCGTAGCCTTGCAGTCTGAAATCGCGCCCGTCGACGACCAGCTTGGCACCCTGATCGATCCCCGACTGCACGAGGCCTTCGATATTGGCCTTGGCCGCTGCGGTCACGACAGGCCCGTAATCGACATCATCGCCGGCGGTATAGGGCCCGACTTTGAGGGCCTCGATGCGGGGCACCAGTTTCTCGATCAGGCGGTCGGCTGTTTCGTCGCCCACGGGCACCGCCACCGAAATCGCCATGCAGCGTTCCCCCGCAGCACCGTAGCCGGCACCGACCAGCGCGTCGGCGGCTTGCTCGAGATCTGCGTCGGGCATGATGATCATGTGGTTCTTCGCGCCACCGAAGCATTGCACGCGCTTACCGTTGGCGCAGCCGGTACTGTAGATGTATTCCGCGATCGGGGTCGAACCTACGAAACCCACTGACTGGATGACCGGGTCATGCAGAATGGCGTCCACCGCCTCCTTGTCGCCGTTGACGACCTGCAGGATGCCCTTGGGCAGGCCGGCCTCTTCCATCAGTTCGGCAAGCATGAGCGGAACCGACGGATCACGTTCTGACGGTTTGAGGATGAAGGCGTTGCCGCAGACGATAGCGGGGGCGAACATCCACATCGGGATCATCGCGGGGAAATTGAACGGGGTGATACCCGCCGATACGCCCAGCGGTTGCTTCATCGAATACATGTCGATTCCGGGGCCCGCGCTGTCGGTGAATTCACCTTTGAGAAGATGCGGAGCACCGATGCAGAATTCGACCACCTCGAGGCCACGCATCACGTCGCCCTTGGCATCTGGCAAGGTCTTGCCATGCTCGCGGCTGAGCGCTTCGGCGAGTTTGTCCATGTCGCGGTGCAGCAGTCCCACGAACTTCATCATGACCCGGGCGCGGCGCTGCGGATTGACGGCAGCCCATGCAGGTTGTGCCTCGGCGGCGATGGTGACGGCCCTGGACATCTCGTCGGCGTTCGCCAAAGGCACTCGTGCCTGAACTTCGCCGGTTGCTGGGTTGAAAACGTCGGCAAAGCGGCCCGACGCGCCTTTGACATGTGCGCCGCCGATGTAATGGGTCAGTTCTTGCATGGGGTCCTCCGGTGTTCCTTGTCAGCCTTATAGACTTGGCGCTGGCGGGCCGAAAGAACCAAACGTCGGAATTCAATATCCAGCCTCCCGCACACAGTGCAAGCTTGACAGCCAGCGCCTTGATTTGAGACGCTGAAATAAGATGATAGCGCAGGGAGGCCGCCATGATCGTTTCGCAAATCCTCAAATCGAAGCCGGTTGGAGGCGTGGTGTCGGTCAAACCGACGGATACGGTGTCCGAGGCCGCGCGGCTTTTGTCCGAGCACAGGATCGGAACGGTCGTCGTATCCGCGGACGGCAAAACGCTCGACGGCATTCTGTCCGAGCGCGATATCGTGCGTGAGCTGGGAAAGCGTGGGGCAGCATGCCTGGGTGAGCCGGTCAGCGCGTTGATGACGGCAAAGCTGACGACATGCAGCCCCACCAACAGTGCGCTGGAGGTTCTGGAAATGATGACCGAGGGACGTTTCCGTCACCTGCCGGTCATGGACGCCGACGGTATGATCGGCCTGATCTCCATCGGTGATGCGGTCAAGGCGCGCCTCGCTCAACTGGCGATGGAGCGCGACTCGCTTCAGGGTATGATCATGGGCCACTAGGCCCGCCTTGCATTCCGGCCCTTTCTGCGGTTGCTTGCCGCCGCGGCAGACAACACAGGACTTCATATGCGCGTAGCACTCTACCCCGGTACGTTCGATCCGGTAACATTGGGGCACATCGATATCATCCGGCGCGCCTGTTCGCTTGTCGACCGGCTGGTGATCGGTGTTGCGATCAATCGTGACAAAGGCCCGATGTTTTCCCTCGAAGAGCGTGTCGCCATGGTCCAGGCCGAGGCGTCGCCGCTGTCGGAGGTCACGGGTTGCGAGATCGTCGTGCATCCCTTCGAAAACCTGCTGATCGATTGCGCGCGCGATGTTGGTGCCGGGGTCATCATACGGGGCCTGCGCGCAGTCGCGGATTTCGAGTACGAATTCCAGATGGTCGGCATGAACCGTGTGCTCGACGACAGTATCGAGACGGTATTTCTGATGGCCGAGGCCGAACATCAGGCGATCGCCTCGAAGCTGGTCAAGGAAATCGCGCGTCTGGGGGGTGATGTCTCGCGATTTGTCACGCCTGCTGTCAACGATGCCCTGCAAGCCCGTCTGGCCGCGTGAACTGGCTCTGGATGCTGGTCGGCACCTACCTGCTTTATGCAACGGCGATGGTCTGGGCCCATCCGCGTTTCATCTACCCGTTTGGACCTGACGCCTTCGATGATCCCTCATTCGTGCAGCAGTACGTGTCGGATCGCGGGGTATCGGTTGCGATCTCGGAAGGTGAAGACCCTGTGGCGGTGCTGTTTTTCATGGGTAACGGTGGCGCGCTCGCCTACTTCACCTTCGCGCTGCAAGCCCATCAATCCGCAGGACGTACGGTCGCTGCGATGGAGTATCCCGGCGGCGGTGGTATTCCCGGCACAGCGTCGGAGGTGCGTTTGAAGGCCGATGCGCTTGCCGCCTATGACTGGCTTGCCGCGCGGCACGCGGGCCCGATCGTCGTGCACGGCTATTCTTTGGGAACGGGACTGGCCGTGCATGTTGCGGCACGGCGTGATGTGGCGGCGATACTGCTCGACGCGCCCTTCGTGCGCCTGTGCGAGCTCATGGCGCGTGCGAGCTTTTTGCCCGCCTGCTATATGCCATTCGTTCAGAAATGGGATATGCGGGCTGATATTTCTCGGATCACCGCGCCGGTGCTTATTCAGCATGGTGGAGCGGACAAGTTGATTGCACCCGAAAACGGGGCGCGTTTGGCTGCGATGATCGAAGAAAATGGGGGGAACGTGCAGTTCACCGAGATTGCCGAAGCAACGCACAACAACCTGACTGGACAGCCCGGCTACCGCACGCGGATTTCGGGATTTTTGGCCCAGGCGGTCGCGCCGCCTGAGCAATGATCATGTCATGTGTGCCTTAGCCGTAGATGGCTTGGGCCGCCACTTTGCCGGCATCCTCACGGAACATCCCCAGATCAATGGCGGTTTCCTGTGGCATGTTCGCAAGTTCACGCTTGAGGCGGGCATAGGCGATGCGCTTTTCAACGAGGGTGCGCACGTTTGTCAAAACTGTCATGTGTGGGCTCCTTTCATGGGTTTTGATTGTCTCGGTTGACCCATATCTAACGATGCTGCGCTGCAGAACAACTGACAGTTAGCGCTACCTGCTTTGCAGTTTTTGCATGGCGGAATCTGCTGACTGCACAAAAAAAAGCCGACCCGTGGGGGTCGGCTCTTGTTGTCAGCTATCCATCTGTCGGTGTCAGATCAGCTTGCCCATGGTGACGGCAGTGTCCGCCATCCGGTTCGAGAAGCCCCATTCATTGTCATACCAGCTGAGAATCCGCACCATGTTACCGCCGAGCACTTTTGTCTGGTCCATATGGAAGATCGACGAGTGTGGATCATGGTTGAAGTCGGTGCTGACCATGGGCAGATCCGTATAGCCCAGTATGCCTTTCAGCGGACCATCGGCGGCGGCCGTGATGGCTGCATTCACCTCTTCGGCAGTCGTGTCGCGCGCGGCCTCGAACGTCAGATCGACGACCGAAACATTCGGCGTAGGCACGCGGATCGCCACGCCGTCGAGTTTGCCATCCAGACCGGGCAACACCAGCCCCACGGCTTTCGCGGCGCCGGTCGATGTCGGAATCATCGACAAAGCGGCTGCCCGGGCGCGATACAAATCCTTGTGCATCGTATCGAGGGTCGGCTGGTCACCGGTGTAGCTGTGGATCGTGGTCATGAAGCCCTTGGTGATACCGATAGCCTCATCGAGGACCATGGCGACCGGCGACAGGCAGTTCGTGGTGCACGAGGCATTCGAGACAATGATATCGTCCCGCGTGAGGCTGTCATGATTTACCCCGTAGACGATGGTCTTGTCGGCATTCTTGCCGGGGGCCGATATCAGCACGCGGCTTGCGCCATTCTCCAGATGTGCCTGACAGGCCTCCTTGCTGGTGAAGATGCCCGTACATTCCAGGACGACATCGACATCCTCCCACGGCAGTTCCGCAGGATTGCGCAGCGCAGTCACGCGGATCGGGCCGCGCCCGACGTCGATGCTGTCTTCGGTTGTCCTGACCTCGGCGGGAAAGCGCCCGTGCACGCTGTCGAAGCGCAGCAGATGGGCATTCGTCTCTACCGGACCGAGGTCATTGATCGCGATCACCTCGATATCGGTGCGCCCGCTTTCGATGATGCCCCGCAGGACATTGCGACCGATGCGGCCAAATCCGTTGATTGCAACTTTGACGGCCATGGTTTTCTCCTCTGGGTTCGCTGTTGGCGGTAACATTGCGGATTTGGCGAAAAGGTCAACCAACTAGCCTCATCGCCAGAAAGCCAGCCATTCGATAAGGCCCACCAATTTGCGCATCAGGAAAACGGTATTGGCCCAGTCGAACTGGTGGAAGTCGACTGCAAGCAGGGCAGCGACGAAAAGGGCGAGCCAGACGGCGAGAGTGTTCGTCATGCCACCGAGGTGTAGATATCGGCATGACAAAAGCAAGGCCCGTGTGGGGGCCCGCTGCCGGGTGCCTAGTGCAGCCGACCCATGGTCGCTGCCACATCCGCCATGCGCGCCGAAAAGCCCCATTCGTTATCGTACCACGCCAGCACACGCACCGTCTTGCCACCGACGACCTTGGTCTGGTCGGGGGCAAAAATGGTGCTTTCCGTCGTGTGGTTGAAATCGATGCTGACCTTGGCTTCGTCGTCATAGGACATGACCATGCCCATATAGCCACCTGCTGCCTCGCGCACGATGGCATTGACGTCTTGGACGGTCACGGATTTCCCGGCCTCGAAAGTCAGGTCCACCGCGCTGACGTTCGGGGTAGGCACGCGGATGGCGGTACCGTCCAGCTTGCCGGCCAGTTGTGGCAGAACCTCGCCAAGTGCCTTGGCGGCGCCTGTGGATGTCGGGATCATCGCCATTGCAGCAGCGCGGGCGCGATAGAGATCCTTGTGTCTGCGATCGAGCGTCGGCTGATCACCGGTATAGCTGTGGATCGTGGTCATGATCCCACGCTCGATTCCGATGGCATCGTCCAGCACCTTGGCCAGCGGTGCCAGACAGTTGGTCGTGCATGATCCGTTCGAGACCATGCGCTCGGTGGCCTGCAACTCGCGGTGGTTCACCCCGTAGACGATTGTCCGGTCCACGTTCTTTGCGGGTGCCGAGATCAGCACCTTTTTCGCGCCGCGCTCAAGATGCACCGCGGATGCGATGCCGTCATTGAATTTGCCGGTGCATTCCAGAACAACGTCGACTCCGTCCCAATCCAGTTCGGTCGGCTCGTAGGTGGACATCACGTCGATCGGTCCGCGCCCCAGGTCAAGCGTGTTTCCGTCCACGCGCACCGGGTTGCCGAACCGCCCGTGCACGCTGTCATATTTCAAAAGATGGGCGTTCGTTTCGATCGGGCCGGTGGCGTTGATCTTGACGACTTGCACATCGTTGCGCGCGGCCTCTGTGATATGGGCAAGCGTGCAGCGCCCGATACGCCCGAAGCCGTTGATACCGATGGTGACTGTCACTGCTCAAGCTCCTGCACAAATTGCTCGTGTAAGAGCGGTATACCGGTGCACACCGAATTGCGAAAGGAAGAAGCCGTTTTGTTTCAACGTGTTATCGCAAACATCGGGCGTTAGCGATAACGAAAACCGCTTTGCTTGCCCTTGTTATCGCAAACAGGGGCAAGCAGGGGTCGAATCATCGAAGCCCGGGCCGGAACCGGCTTATGTGCGCGGCGCGAGGTGAGCCGGGCTGTTTCTTACAAGAGCGACTTGACCTTCGCGACAGTTGCTTCGGGTGTAATCCCGAATTCCTCGAAAAGACGTTCGGCCGGGGCGGAGGCCCCAAAGCCGTGCATGCCGATGAAACCGGATTTGTCGCGCTTGCCGCGCTCGCCGTAAAGCCAGCGGTCCCAGCCGAAGCGCGTGCCTGCCTCGATCGCGACACGTACCGGCCCGCCGGGCAGGACACGCTTGCGGTAGCTTTCGTCCTGTTCTTCGAAAAGTTCCCAGCAGGGCATCGACACGACCCGCGTGCCGATCCCGTCAGCCTGCAGCATATCCCGGGCGGCCATTGCGACGCTGACTTCGGAGCCGGTCGCCAGCAGGATGGCCTGCCGCTTTCCCTCGGCATCGGCCAGAACGTAGGCACCTTGCGCGGTGAGGTTCTTGGTCTTGTGTTCCTTGCGGACGGTCGGCAGGCCCTGACGGGTCAGCGCAAGGACACTCGGCGTCGTTTCAGAGGTCAGGGCAAGTTCCCATGCCTCTGCCGTCTCTACCGTATCAGCGGGGCGGAAAACGTTCATGTTCGGCGTCGCCCGCAGCATGGCAAGATGTTCGATCGGCTGGTGGGTCGGGCCGTCTTCGCCCAGTCCGATGCTGTCGTGGGTCATCACGTAGGTGACCGGTACACCCATGACCGCCGAGAGCCGCATCGCACCTCGGGCGTAGTCGGTAAAGCACATGAATGTGCCACCGTAGGGGCGGACGCCGCCATGCAACGCCATGCCGTTCATCGCCGCGGCCATGCCATGTTCGCGGATACCATAATAGACATAACGGCCCTTGCGCGTGTCGGGATGAAAGATGCCAAGATCCGATGTCAGCGTATTGTTCGATCCCGTCAGGTCCGCCGAACCGCCGATGGTTTCCTGGCAGATCGGGTTGATGACCTCGAGCACCATCTCCGACGACTTGCGTGTTGCGACCTTCGGCGCGCCTTCCGAAATCTGCTTTTTCAAAGCACGGATCGTTGCGGACAGACGCTTGTGGGCGCCCCCTGCGTAGATACGCTGGAATTCGGCCTGTTTACCGGCCGAGAGCGACGCGAAGCGTTCTTCCCAGTCCTTGCGGACCTCTGCACCCCTGGTCCCGATCTCGCGCCATGCAGAGAGCACGTCGTCGGCGACCTCGAACGCACCCATCGGTGCGCCGTATGCCTCTTTTGCGGCCTGCAACTGATCTGCATCGGTCAAGGCGCCATGGCCCTTGGCCGTGTCCTGTGCGGCGTGTCCCAGCGCGATATGGGTCTTGCAGGCGATCATCGACGGGCGCGGGTCTTTCTTGGCCGCTTTGATCGCGGCATCGATGGCCTCGGGGTCGTGACCATCGATAGACTGCACGTGCCAGCCCGACGCCTCGAACCGCTGGGGCTGGTTGGTGGCATCGGCCATATCGACTGTGCCGTCGATGGTGATGTTGTTGTTGTCCCAGAAGACGATCAGATTGCTCAGCTTTTGCATACCCGCCAGGGCAATCGCCTCTTGGCTGACGCCTTCCATCAGACAGCCGTCGCCAGCCATGACGTAGGTATGGTGATCGATGATCTTCTTGCCCCATGTCGCGCGCTGGACTTCCTCGGCGATGGCAAAGCCGACGGAATTGGCGATCCCCTGACCCAAGGGACCGGTCGTGGTCTCGATGCCGCGCGCATGCCCGTATTCGGGATGGCCCGCGGTGCGCGAACCCCACTGCCGGAAATCCTTGATCTGTTGCAACGGCATATCTTCGTATCCGGTCAGATACATCAGCGCATAAAGCAGCATCGAGCCGTGGCCCACCGACAGGATGAACCGATCGCGGTCCGGCCATTCGGGGGTCTTGGGGTCGAAGTTCAGATGCTTTTCGAACAGCACTGTCGCCACGTCGGCCATGCCGAGAGGCATGCCGCTGTGGCCGGAGTTCGCAGCTGCGACCGCGTCGAGCGTCAATGTGCGGATCGCGGTAGCTTTTTTCCAGTGGTCGGGGTGGGCGTCACGAAGAGCGGCAATATCCAAAGTCACAATCCTATCATTCTACGAGGGCGCTTGCGTTCGATCGCGTCATATCAGGGTGCCGACCAAGATCAAGCGCGACGGCTAAGTTCCTCTTATTTCAGGCCTGCTCCGGTTTGCGAGATGCGAAACCTTGGCATAACCTCGTTTCAGGGGACACGATTCGTCCCGCTTGCCCGGGCTCGGGCCACAAGGGTCGGCCGCAAAGCTGCGACGGGTCTTGGGTTAAAGGACGCCAGAATGAGTGATATCAGTACCCTCGAGAACAGGATTACATCCGCGCTGGACCGGATCAGGGTGGGGCTTGAGAACCGCCCCCAATTGCAAGACACCGCTGCCTTGGCCGACCTGCAAACCGCATTGGAGGCGGAACGTGCCACCAATGCCACGCTCACGCAGCGTATCACCGACCTCAAGGAACAACTGGACGGGCAGCGCGCCACTCAGACAGCGCAGTCCCAAAGCCAACAGGCGCGGCTGGCCGCGCTCGACGAGGAATTGCAAAAGCTGCGCGCGGCAAATCTCAGCTTGCGAGAGATGAACGACAAGCTGCGGGCCGCTGGTTCCGGGGGGGTGTCGCCGGAACTGCATGATGCGTCACTGGCCGCCGAAGTCGCCGCGCTCGAGGCGCAGCGCGCGGCGGACATGGCCGAGATGGATGTCATCATCGCCGAACTCAGACCCCTGATCACGGAAGGGTAACATATGCCGCAGGTCGAAATCTCCATCGGTGGGCGTAGCTTCGAAGTGGCTTGTCAGGATGGCGAGGAGCATTTCCTCCATTCTGCTGCCGGGATGCTGGATGCCGAGGCCCAGCAATTGGCCGCCCAGATCGGACGATTGCCCGAGGCGCGGATGCTACTGATGGCGGGCTTGATGCTGGCCGACAAGACGGCCGAACTGGAAGACAAGGTGCGCAGCATGCAAAGCGAGACTGCCGAAATGCGCGCCGCGATCGAAACACTCAAATCCCAGCCCACACCCGCGCCACAGCGCATCGAGGTGCCGGTGATCCCCGCGGAAGTGACCGAGGCCCTCGCCGAGATAGCCGCCCGTGCCGAGGCACTGGCGCAGAAGGTGGAAGGCCAGTGATCAAAAAGCGCCGGATTGTCGGCGCTTTTCCGACCTAGGCGTTCGCTTCGCGGATCTTGTTGGCAGCATCCTTGTCGTAAGTGACGCCGCTTTCTTCGAGAAGTGTGTCGAACTCGCCCGAAAGCGTCATTTCGGTGATGATGTCGCAACCGCCGACAAATTCACCTTTGACATAGAGCTGCGGGATGGTGGGCCAGTCGGAATAATCCTTGATGCCCTGCCGGATTTCATCGTCGGCTAGCACGTTCACATCCGCATACTCCACACCCATGAAGTTGAGAACGCCAGCCACGCGGGACGAAAACCCGCATTGCGGCATGGTCTTGGTCCCCTTCATGAAGAGTACCACATCGTTTCCGGTTACGGTGTCCTTGATCTTGTCCTGGGCAGTCATTCAGCTTCGTCCTTCATATGAGTCACAACGCGTCTACGGCTATAGATAATCGGCCAGAGGTCGGATCGCAACGCATCCATGAAGTTCCCCGTTTCGATCGTGATCAACCGGGTGGTGCCGGCGCCGAACAGTGCTAATCGGGCGCGCGCGTGGTCAGGCCGAGGGCGTGGATTTCGCCACTGTCGACCTTGGGTTTGATGATCGCCATCACCGCGCGTTGCTGCTGGATGCGGTTCATGCCACGGAAGCTTTCGTCGATCACGAGGCCCTGAAAATGTACGCCGTCGTCGCCCTCGATCTGCACGGTCGCATTCGGCAATTCTTCGCGGATCAGTGTCTCGATCTCGTGGGCTGTGATGGGCATGTGACCTCCTGAACGTGTTTGTGTCAAACTACGCGTGTCCCGTCATATGGGCAAGTAGCGCGCTTGGGGGCGGGAACGTTTCCGCGCCGATGGTGATGGTCTCAGGCCACCGCCTCCGCAAAGGCGCTGCGGTAGAGGGCGGCAAGATCGGCAAGTGGCGCGCTTTGTCCGCCAAAGGTGACCTGGTCTCCGCCGACCTTGCCGACCGTCCTGAGCGTCAGGCCAGCCTGCCCGGCGGCAAGCATGAGCGCCTCGGCCTGGTCGAAGTTGCAGCCGATCAGATAGCGGCCCTGATCCTCGCCAAAAAGCGTGGGGGTGTCGTCCGCGTCGAGCGTAACGCCAACGCCCGCTTTTTCGGCCATCTCGAATGCCGCGAGGGCGAGGCCGCCGTCGCCGAGATCGGTGCAGGCCCTGATCCATGCGCAATTGGCGCGGATGAAATCGCCGTGGGCTTTTTCCTGTTCCAGATCGACTGCAGGCGCATCGCCTTCGGACCTGCCGTAGACTTCGGCCAAGATCGCCGATTGGCCGAGGTGTCCCGCGGTCTCGCCGAGCAAAAGCAGGACGTGGCCTTCGCGCAGGTCGCCGGTGATCATCTCGTCGGGGTGTCCGATCAGGCCGACGGCGCCAATGGTGGGCGTCGGCAGGATCGCCTGTCCGTCGGTTTCGTTATAAAGCGATACGTTGCCGGAAACGATGGGCATATCGAGTGCCGAGACTGCTTCTGCGATGCCCTGGATCGCGCCGACGAATTGTCCCATGATATGCGGCTTTTCGGGATTGCCGAAATTCATGTTGTCGGTTGTGGCCAGTGGTTTTGCCCCGACTGCTGTCAGGTTCCGGTAGGCCTCGGCGACGGCCTGTTTGCCGCCCTCGACCGGGTTGGCTTTCACGTAGCGCGGGGTCACGTCGCTGGTGAAAGCCAGCGCCTTTTCGGTGCCATGCACGCGGATGATGCCCGCGCCTGCACCGGGGATACGGGCCGTATCGCCCATGACCTGACAATCGTATTGTTCGTAGACCCACTGCTTGGCGGCGTAGTTCGGACTGCTGATCAGCGCCTTCAGTCCGTCGATGGGCATCACGCCCGCGATGTCGCCAAGCGGAGCGGGCCGGGGGGTCGGCTCCCACGGGCGGTCGTATTCCGGGGCAGCACCGGACAGTGTCGCCAAAGGCAGATCGGCCATGACCTGGCCCTTGTGCTCTACGATGAAACGGTCCTCCGCGATGGTTTCGCCGACGATGGCGAAATCGAGATCCCATTTTTCGAACACGGCGCGCGCTTCGGCTTCGAGATCGGGTTTGAGCACCATGAGCATCCGTTCCTGGCTTTCGGACAACATCATCTCGTAAGCGGTCATGTTGTCTTCGCGCTGTGGTACGGCATCAAGGTTGAGGCGCACGCCCAACCCGCCCTTGTCACCCATTTCAACGGCCGAACAGGTAAGGCCCGCCGCCCCCATGTCCTGAATGGAAATCACGGCACCCGTGGCCATCAGTTCCAGCGTGGCTTCCATCAGGCGTTTTTCGGTGAAGGGATCGCCGACCTGCACGGTGGGGCGCTTTTCCTCGATGGTGTCATCGAATTCCGCCGAGGCCATCGTGGCCCCACCCACACCGTCACGGCCTGTTTTCGCGCCGAGATACACCACGGGCATCCCGACACCCGACGCCGCCGAGTAGAAAATGCTGTCGGTCTCGGCAAGGCCGGCGGCGAAGGCATTGACGAGGCAATTGCCGTTGTAGGCCGGATCGAAGCGGACCTCGCCACCGACTGTTGGTACGCCGAAGCAGTTGCCGTAGCCGCCGATCCCCGCCACGACGCCGTTGACCAACTGGCGTGTCCTTGGGTGCGATGGTTCGCCGAAAGAAAGCGAGTTCATGGCCGCAACGGGCCGCGCGCCCATGGTGAAGACGTCGCGCAGGATACCACCGACGCCGGTTGCCGCACCCTGATAGGGCTCGATGTAGCTGGGGTGGTTGTGGCTTTCCATCTTGAAGATGACTGCCTGACCGTCGCCGATATCGACAACGCCAGCATTCTCGCCGGGTCCGCAAATGACTTGGGGTCCAGTCGTCGGCAGCGTGCGCAGCCATTTCTTGGACGACTTGTAAGAGCAATGCTCGTTCCACATCGCCGAAAAGATCCCCAGTTCGGTGAAGCTGGGCGCCCGCCCGATGATCTGGAGGATGCGGTCGTATTCGTCGGGCTTCAAACCATGGGCGGCGATCAGGTCTTGGGTGATGGCAGGCTCTTGCATCGTGGCTCCCCGGGACTGGTTGCGCGATGCTTTAAGACAAGGCGTCGGGCGAGGCAACGGGTTTACCGAAGGTTCCCCCGTCGCTGGAGGAGTCAGCGACCGGTAAAAAAAATGCCGGGCACAAGGCCCGGCGAAGTCCAACAGGGAGGTTGAAGGAACGCGCAAAAGCGCCTGTCCCTTCACGAACGCATCTAGTGTCCAGAAATTGTGCGATCAAGAAATAAGCGCGCGCGCAATCGCATTGCCGCTATGTGTTTTCTGCATGGCTTCAGGTCAGGCTGTCAGCGATGCAGGATCGCGGCGCTGCTTTCCCTGATATTGCGGCGATGTGCGAAAATCTCGTCCTGGACGAAGTCCCGGAATGCGCCGATCCTTTTGGATTGGCGCAATTCTTCCGGATAGGCAAGAAAAACAGGCACCTCTCCGCTTTCAAGATCAGGCAGGACGCGCACCAGTTCGGGAAAATCCTCGGTCACGTAGTCGGGCAGGACACCGATGCCGATCTTGTTCAGAACGCCCTGAAGCACCCCGAAGTAGTTGTTCACGGTGAAAAGGCGCTGGATCTCCTGGGTGAGCAGGTGTTGCACGAGAACCGCGCCCGCGGAAACCTGGATCGAATTGGGGCTTTGGCAGATCAGGCGGTGATGGGCCATATCCTCGAGCGAACCCGGGGTGCCGAACCGGTCAAGATAATCTGGCGATGCGTATAGCCGCATCCGGACCGACATCAGTCGCTTGCGGATCAGGTCGGCCTGACTGGGCTCTTTCATGCGGATCGCCACATCAGCCTCACGCATGGGCAGGTCGAGGACACGCTCTTCGAGCATAAGGTCGATCTTGAGGTCGGGATACTGCTCGTAAAGCTTGGGCAGGCGCGGCGCGAGCCAGAGCGTGCCGAAGCCGGTCGTCGTGGTGACCCGCAATTCGCCGAATACCTCTTCCTCGCTGTCCCGGATTCGGGCCGATGCGGCTTCAAGGCGCTTGTTCATGCTCTTGGTCGCGTCGAACAACAATTCGCCCTGTTCGGTCAGGATCAGACCCCGGGCATGGCGGTGAAAAAGGGTTGTATTCAGCGATTCCTCGAGCGCGCGGATCTGACGGCTGACCGCCGATTGCGACAGATGCAGCGTGTCGCCGGCATGGGTGAGCGATCCCGCGTCCGCCACGGCGTGAAATATTCTGAGTTTATCCCAATCCATGAATCGCTGTTTGCCAAATTGTTACCGGTATCAATGGCAAGAACCTTACTTGAGGGCGACGCGTCAAGGCAAATGCCGATGTCACCGTTTTTTGTCTTTGTAGGTCAGCAAGTTTGACCTAGGCTTCGCCATGAGAATTCAACCTGTTGGGAGGCATGGTATGAGCAATCACGACGTCTCTTTGAGTGACCGTTACGACCTGTCCAAGCGGCAGGTGCTGCTGAACGGGACACAGGCGCTGGTGCGACTGATGCTGACCCAGGCCGCGCGGGACAAGGCGGCCGGGCGCAATACCGCAGGTTACGTCACAGGGTATCGGGGGTCGCCTCTGGGGGCGGTCGATATGCAGATGACGCGTGCGCGGGATGTGTTGGAACCTGCGCAGGTCCTGTTCCAGCCGGGCCTGAACGAGGATCTGGCAGCGACCGCCCTCTGGGGCAGCCAACAGGCCGAGCTGCGCGGCGAGGGCAAATACGACGGCGTTTTCGGTCTTTGGTATGGCAAGGGTCCCGGGGTGGATCGGTCCGGCGATGTGATGCGCCACGCCAATATGGCGGGCACCTCGCCGCATGGCGGTGTCATCATGGCGATGGGTGATGACCATACCGGCGAAAGCTCGACGACACTGCACCAGTCGGATTGGGCGATGGTCGATGCCTATATGCCTATCGTTTCGCCCGCGGGTGTGCAGGAGATCCTCGATTACGGACTTTACGCCTATGCCCTGTCTCGCTTTGCAGGTGTCTGGGTCGGTTTGAAGACGATGAAGGACACCATCGAGGTCACATCCGTCGTCGATGGCAGCATTGATCGCATGTCATTCGCCACGCCGGATTTCGACATGCCCGAAGGCGGGTTGAATATCCGGCTGGTCGATACTCCGCAGGCGCAGGAAGCGCGCATGATCGATCACAAGCGGTTCGCGGCCGAGGCCTTCGCCCGCGCCAATCGCATGGATCAGCGTAAATGGGGCAAGCCGGGCGCGAGGATCGGCTTCGTTGCGGCGGGCAAGAACTGGCTCGACCTGCAACATGCGCTTACGCTTTTGAACATCGACGAAGCCGAGGCCGAACGCCTCGGTGTCACGACCTACAAGGTCGGACAGGTGTGGCCGCTGGACATGGCGTCGTTCCATGAATGGGCCGAGGGGCTGGAGCTGATCGTCGTCGTCGAGGAAAAGCGCAAGTTGATCGAAGTTCAGGTCAAGGAGGCGATCTTCGATGATCGTCATGGCCGCCGGGTCTACGGCTGGCATAAAGGCGATGAGCATTCTGAAGGCCGACGCGAAGAGATCTTTCAGACCAAGGGTGATATCAATCCGGTTCTCGTGGCCGAAAAACTGGGTGAAATCCTCGTGGAGGAAGGTTGCGGCACCGATGGCGTTCTCGCCGGGATCGACGCATTGGCCGCCGCCCGCCGCGCCGACAACGTGCCAGAGATCGCGACGCGTCTGCCCTACTTCTGCTCGGGCTGCCCGCACAATACTTCGACCAAGGTGCCAGAGGGCAGCCGTGCCTATGCCGGGATCGGATGTCATTACATGGTGCAATGGATGGACCGCGAGACGGTAGGCTTTACCCAGATGGGGGGCGAAGGCGCGAACTGGGTGGGCGAGGCACCGTTCTCAACCCGCGGGCACGTATTCCAGAACCTTGGCGACGGCACCTATAACCACTCCGGCGTGCAGGCGATCCGTTTCGCGCTGATGGCCGGCACCAACATCACCTACAAGATCCTCTTCAACGATGCGGTCGCGATGACGGGCGGGCAGGGCAACGACGGTGGGCTGACGGCCGACCAGATTTGTCGGGAAGTGCTGGCCATGGGCGTGCGCAACGTCGCCCTCGTCTATGACGAGAAAGAGGATGTCGACCTGACAGTCTTGCCCAAGGATGTCGCGGTGCATGAGCGGGCCAATCTACCTAAGGTTCAGGATCAGTTCAGTCAATTCAAGGGCGTATCCGTCATAGTTTATGTTCAGACCTGTGCCGCGGAAAAGCGCCGCCGCCGCAAGCGCGGCACCTTCCCCGATCCTGACAAGCGGGTTTTCATCAACACCGATATCTGTGAGGGGTGTGGTGACTGCGGCGTGCAATCGAATTGCGTGTCCATTGTACCGGTCGAAACCGAACTGGGCCGCAAGCGGGCGATCGACCAGTCCTCGTGCAACAAGGATTATTCCTGTGTGAAAGGCTTTTGCCCGTCTTTCGTGACGATCGAAGGGGCGCAAGTCCGCAAAGAGGCGACGGCCGAAGTGAGCCTGCCGGATATGCCGCTGCCCGAGCTTGCCGGGATCAATGGCACCCATAATGTCGTGATCACCGGAGTGGGCGGCACGGGTGTTGTGACCATCGGCGCTGTTCTGGCAATGGCCGCGCATATCGATGGCAAGGGGGCCAGCATGATGGAGATGGCCGGCCTTGCCCAAAAGGGCGGCGCCGTGCAGATCCACTGCCGCCTTGCCGAAAGTCCGGATGATATCAGTGCTATTCGCGTGGCGACAGGCGAATGCGATGTGCTGGTAGGGGGGGATCTGGTTGTCTCGGCAGGGGCCAAGACGCTGGGGCTGACCCAATCGGGCCGCACGCGCGCGATCGTCAACAGTCATGAAATCATCACCGGGGATTTTACGCGGGATACCGGATTCCAGCTCCCCAGTGATGCGTTGCAGCTTTCGCTGGAGGCGCGACTGGGTGACAACCTGAGGCTTTTCGATGCCTCCGAACTGGCCGGTGCATTGCTTGGCGACAGTATCTATTCGAATATGATCATCTTCGGCGCAGCATGGCAAATGGGATCTATTCCAGTGGGTTATGATGCGATCTTGCAGTCGATTACCCTGAACGGGGCTGCGGTCGAACGCAACAAGCAGGCCTTCGAATACGGGCGCTGGGCCTATCTTCACCCTGACGAGGCGGCGGGCCTTTTGCAGTCCAACGTGGTGCAGATGCCAAAAACACTGGAAGAAAAAATCGCCTTCCGCGCCGATCACCTCGTGGCTTATCAGGGCAAGCGGTTGGCCAAACGCTATCGGCGCCTGGTCGACCGGTTCGAGGATCCAGCACTGAAAGAGGCCGTAGCGAAAGGCTATCACAAGGTACTGGCCTACAAGGATGAATACGAAGTGGCACGTCTTCTCGCGCAAACCCGCGCCAAGGCCGAGGCGGCCTTCGACGGGGACCTGAAACTGACATATCACCTCGCGCCGCCGATGCTGACCAAGACCGGTCCGGACGGGCGGCCCTTGAAGAAAGCCTACGGGGCCCGGATGGCGTCGATGTTTCCGCGTCTTGCAAAACTGAAGTTCCTGCGCGGCACACCCTTTGATCCTTTCGGGCGCACCGCGGAACGTCGCATGGAGCGCGGGCTGATCCGGCAGTACGAGGCGGACATGCAAGAGGTTTTGGCGCGCGTGAACCCTGTCAACGAAGCGGTGGCCATTGCCCTTGCCGAGTTGCCTTTGGACATTCGTGGCTTCGGTCCCGTCAAACAGGCCAACGAGCGCGCGGCCATGGACAAGCGCGAGGCGCTTTTGGCGGAATTGCGTGCCGAAACCCCCGGGGCCGCTGCCGCATAACTCCGTTTTGTCATGGCAGTGTCGCAGAACCCTGCTACGAGCGGGCCAAAGGGGATTTCGGGGTTTTTGTCATGCCGGCACTCAAGCGCGACGCTGCACGCGATATTACCTATGCATCTTCCGCCAAGGGTCGTGGCGGTCGGGCCTTCATCCGCCTCATGGAGAACGCGACGGGACGCCTGCGGCTGATCCGCAAGGCGGCTGGCTATGACGAGGATGTCGCTGCCGGCCGGGATTTCTGGCAGGTGATGACCGAACGTTACGGGATCTCACTCGATGTGGTTGGCGGTACGCTGGACAATATCCCCCGGACCGGGCCGCTGATCGTCGTCTCGAACCATCCCTACGGCATTCTCGACGGGTTGGTCATGGGTCGGATTCTTTCGGACAGGCGGGGCCGCGATTTCCGTGTGCTTGCCCATCGCATCTTCCAGCGGGCTGCCGATCTGGAGCATGTCATCCTGCCGATCTCATTCGATGATACCAAGGAAGCGCTGCGGTTGAACCTCGAAACCCGTAGTCTTGCCGTTGCGTATCTGCAATCCGGCGGGGCCATCGGCATCTTTCCCGGTGGTACTGTCTCGACCTCGGCAACGCCGTTTTCGGAACCCATGGATCCAAGCTGGCGGACGTTCACGGCGCGGATGATCGCCAAATCAGGTGCAACGGTCATCCCGGTCTTCTTCGAGGGGCGCAACAGCCGCCTTTTTCAACTGGCCAGCCATATGCACCATATCTTGCGGACCGGGATGTTCATCCGCGAGTTCAGGGCCAAGATCAACAAGCCGGTGCGGATCGTGGTGGGTAAGCCGATACCGGCAGAGACCCTCGCACAATACGAAAAAGACCCCAAAGCCTGCATGGATTTCCTGCGCAAAGCCACGTATGAGTTAAGCCCGAGACCTGTTGATGCCCATCAGCTTGGTCACGAGTTCGAACAAAAGTACAAGGCGCGCCATGGCAGTGGGCATATTCGATAGCGGGCTGGGTGGACTGACCGTGCTTGATGCGGTTGCGAAGCGTCTGCCCGATCTGCCTTTGGTTTATATGGGCGATAACGCCCATTCTCCGTATGGGGTGCGAACCCCGGACGATATCTATGATCTGACGACCGCCGCAACCGAGAGGCTCTTTTCCGCCGGTTGCGACCTCGTGATTCTGGCCTGCAACACGGCGTCGGCGGCCGCACTGCGGCGGATGCAGGAAAGCTGGGTGCCCAACGACAAGCGTGTCCTGGGCGTTTTCGTCCCTCTGATCGAGGCGCTGACCGAACGTCAATGGGGTGACAATTCCCCCCCGCGCGAGGTGGATGTGAAACATGTCGCACTCTTTGCGACGCCCGCCACGGTCTCCAGCCGCGCATTTCAGCGCGAATTGGCCTTCCGTGCTATTGGCGTGGATGTCGAGGCGCAAGCCTGCGGCGGCGTGGTGGATGCCATCGAAGAAGGCGACATGATCCTTGCCGAAGCGCTTGTGAAAAGTCATGTCGATGCCCTCAAACGCAAGATGCCGCATCCCGATGCTGCCGTTTTGGGCTGCACGCATTATCCCCTCATGGCCGCCGAATTCCAGGCGGCGCTCGGGGCGGAGGTCAAGGTGTTTTCGCAAGCCTCGCTGGTGGCTGACAGCCTCGCAGACTATCTGACCCGACGACCCGGGATGCGTGGCCCGGGGGAGGAGTCTTTGTTTCTCACAACGGGCAATCCGCCTCAGGTTTCGGCCCGCGCCACGCAATTCTTGCGACGCAAGATCACCTTTCAAGCCGCCTGACCCCAGATTTTCATTTCCTGTCAAGGGGATATCATCATGACCTACAATGTCGCCATTCTTGGTGCTTCCGGGTACACCGGTGCGGAACTTGTCCGTTTGATCGCAACGCACCCCGGCCTGCGCATTGTCGGGCTGTCGGGGAATTCCAAGGCGGGCATGGCCATGGCCGATGTCTTTCCACATCTGCGCCACCTCGATCTGCCCAGCCTGACGACAATCGAAGAAATGGATCTGACCGGGGTCGATCTGGTGTTTTGCGCCCTGCCGCATGCCACGTCACAGGCTGTCATCGGGCAGTTGCCTCGGACGCTGAAAATCGTGGATCTGTCGGCTGATTTCCGTCTGCGCGATCCCGCAGCCTACCAGAAGTGGTATGGCAAGCCGCATGCTGCGCCCGAGTTGCAGAAAGAGGCGGTTTACGGCCTGACAGAGTTTTATCGTGACAAGATCGCGGACGCGCGGCTGGTCGCGGGGACCGGGTGTAACGCGGCGACCGGTCAGTACGCGTTGCGTCCGCTGATTGCAGCGGGCGTGATCGACCTCGATGAAATCATCCTCGATCTCAAGGCCGCGGTATCGGGTGCAGGCCGCAGTCTGAAGGAAAACCTGTTGCACGCCGAATTGTCCGAAGGTGCGCATGGATACGCGGTCGGTGGCGTCCACCGGCATCTGGGAGAGTTCGACCAGGAGTTTTCTGCCGTCGCGGGCAGACCCGTCAGCATCCAGTTCACGCCGCACCTGATCCCTGCAAATCGCGGCATTTTGGCCACGACCTATGTGCAAGGCGATCCCCAAGTTATATATGATACACTAACCGCAGCCTATGCGGGCGAGACATTTATCGAGGTTCTGCCGATGGGACAACATCCGTCGATCAAGCACATACGTGCATCCAACTTCTGCCACATCGGCGTCGTCGCGGACCGAATACCGGGGCGTGCCATCGTCATCGCTGCGCTCGACAACCTGACCAAGGGATCATCCGGGCAGGCTGTTCAGAATGCCAACCTGATGCTGGGCCTGCCCGAAGAGGAGGGGTTGATGCTCGCCCCGGTATTTCCATGACCGGCGGGTTCAAGAGCCTCAAGAAACGCCGCCGCGTGCAGGTTCTGTCACTGGCGGGTGTCAGCCTCGTGCTTGTGCTTGTCCTTCTCTGGTTTCTTCCCGACGACAGCTTCCAGTTCTTCCGTTCCCCCACCGAAGTCTCGCAGGCTCCGCCGCCACCCAACGAGCGGTTCCGCATCGGTGGTCTGGTGGAGGAAGGGACATTGATCCGAGGACAGGGCCAGGAGGTCAGCTTTTTCGTCACCGATGGCGGCGCGTCTATCCCGGTGGTTTATTCCGGCATCCTGCCTGATCTTTTTGGTGAGGGTGAAGGCATGGTCGCGCAGGGACACTTTGTGGATGGCCGCTTCGAGGCGGTCGAGATCCTCGCGCGGCATGACGAAACATATATGCCATCCGAAGTGACAGATGCCCTCAAGGAGCAGGGTGTCTACGTGGCTCCGGACGATGCTGTCGTCACCAATTAACCATTGAGCCGGATGGTCTGTCCCCAGCGCATCAAAGGGGGCAACCATGCAGACGGTCACGCAAATCGCACAAGCTATCGTCATCCGAGAGGGTGGCTATGTGAACGATCCCGACGATCCCGGCGGGGCGACGAACCATGGTGTGACGATCCACACGATGAAACGTCTGGGCCTTGATCTCGACGGAGACGGCGATGTCGATGCGGAAGACGTCAGACTGCTCACGCGCGCCCGCGCAGTGTCCATTTTCATCGAGCACTACTTTCGCAGGCCGCACATCGACCGTCTGCCCGCGGCGCTGCATCCATCGGTTTTCGATATGTACGTCAATGCGGGGGCGCATGCGGTCCGCATCCTGCAAAGGCTGCTGGTCGACATGCGTATCGAAGTTGCGGTCGACGGGGTGATCGGCCCCCAGACCATCGCCGCGACACAAAAGGCCATCGCTGCCGCGCCGGATCATTTGGTGGACGCCTACGGAATCGCGCGGCGCAACTATTATTACGAGCTTGCCGATCGCCGCCCCGCCAGCAGAAAGTTTGCCCGCAGGCGCGATGGCGGTAAAGGCGGCTGGATCACGCGCGCCGAGGAATTCATCGCCCCGCGTTTTCATCTCACCGATAAGCAACACCGCGAAAGGACATCGCTATGGGACTGATCTCGGGCGTCTTGCATTTTCTCTTCGGCGACGGGCGCAACACAGTCGCCGAAACGGTCGAGGTATTCCGCGAAAACGCTGAAAAAAGCGCCGTGCGCGCCGCTGACGCGCGCGCGCAGAGCCTTGCGCAGTTTGCAGCCGAATTCCGACACCAGCGTCGCGGGCTGTTTGACCGTTTCATCGATGCGATGAACCGCTTGCCGCGTCCCGCTTTGGCCCTGGGGACGATCTGGCTTTTCATCGAAGCGATGCGCGCGCCCGAGAGTTTTGCGGATGCGATGGTAGGTCTTGCGGCGATTCCGGAACCGCTCTGGTGGCTTATGGGTGCGGTCGTCAGTTTCTACTTCGGGGCCCGTCACCAGGCAAAAGCGCATGAGTTTCAAACCGCGCTGACGCAGGTTGCGGCACGGGCCATGAGCCCGGATGAACCGTCCGCTGAAAACCCTGCCCTTGATGAATGGCGCCGCAGCCATGGACGCTGATTGGCCTTCCAAGGTCGAACGTCGGATCGTGGCGCTGGAGACGCGGATCGCGGTCGAAGGTGTGCACCGCGAGAACGTCGCAGACAGGCTGTCCGCGATTGAAGACACCCTCAAATGGCTTGTGCGTCTGATCGTGGGCGCGCTTCTTCTGGGGCTGATCGGCTTTGTCCTGCAGGGGGGCCTTGTCGCCTGACGCTGCGCCAATTTGTATCGCCGATGTGACCTGCTGGCTATGTCACACTGGCCCATAATGCGCTATCTAGATGCCCATGTTGATAGAACTTGGACACTTCGCTTTGATTCTGGCCTTTGGCGTCGCCATCGTTCAGATGATCGTACCGATGGTTGGGGCGCACCGTGGCAATGCCGCATGGATGGCTTTGGCAGAACCTGCGGCGACCGTGCAATTCCTGCTGACCGCGTTTTCTTTCGCGGTGCTGACATGGGCTTTCGTGACGTCGGACTTTTCGCTGCAACTGGTTTACGCGAATTCGCATACCGACAAACCGATGATCTACAAGATCACAGGCGTATGGGGCAATCACGAAGGGTCCATGTTGCTGTGGATGGTGATCCTGACCCTTTTCGGCGCTTTCGCGGCGTGGTTCGGTGGCAATCTTCCCGCGCGGCTGCGGGCACGGGTTCTTGCTGTGCAGGCGTCGATCGGCGTGGCCTTTTTCGCATTCGTGATCTTCACGTCCAACCCGTTCCTGCGGCTCGAAGTGCCGCCGCTGAACGGGCGTGATCTGAACCCGCTTCTGCAGGACCCGGGCTTGGCCTTTCATCCGCCATTCCTCTATCTGGGCTATGTCGG
>JGI12048J13642_10720314_pt1 | contig 28442 bp, 29 predicted proteins | sample ElkSlonscriptome_16_FD_13642 | JGI IMG/M metagenome (IMG submission 13642)
TTAATATTACAAATTATTTAACCTTCTCCCCCATTTCGTACTCCACTACCTTATCAACTTTTCCATTTTCTTTATAAGTGGTAACTGTTCCGTGCAGTTTGCCTGCTCTATACTTTCCTTCTCTCATTACTTGAGTTTCATAGAGCCGCTGTACCTTTCGCTTGCCGCCTAGCTCATCGGGTACTTCTTCAGTTCGCCATTCTCCTTTGTTATAATATTCCTTGAATGGCCCGTGTTTCTCTCCGTTTTTATATGTGTACTCTGACTTCTTAATATCGTCTGGCCAATAATCTTCAAAAACTCCATTTTTTAAATGCTCTTCCTGAACCTTACCTGCACGGTATACTTCAATTAGCCGTATTGAACCATCTTCATTAAAGTGATACCATGAGCTGTGTTTTCTGCCTTCCAGGAAGCTTCCTTTCAATAGTTTAGTTCCATCGGGATAGTAGCTAATATATTCCCCTTCAAACTGTATTCCCTCTTTAACGGTAGTTTTTAGTTTGGGCTGGCCATCTTCAAAAAACTGTTCCCAAGGACCATTCTTTATACCATTCTCAAAATGGATTTTCTCTGAAATACTCCCATCGGCAAAATAGATGGTGGTTAACCCGTGCTTTTTACCTTCAATATAATTTTCTTTCGAAGCCAAATTACCATCAGGAGTATAAAACAGCCAGGTTGAATCTCTCTTTTCATTTAAATAATTGCCCTGCGCCATAAGCGCACTATCTCCCGGGTAGAAAATTTTTGCTTCAGCTTCGCCTGCACCTTCATACATAATCAGAGCCTGCAAAGACCCGTCCTCATAAAACCTTTCAAGCGTACCAATGGGCTTATCATTTTTAAATGTTCCTTTATATTGAAGGGTATCATTTTCATAGCGCTTGATCCATAAACCCTGCTTGCGGCCTTCAGCATCCGTTTTATTCGGTGCTTCTTTCTGAGCACTCGCTAACTGAACACTGAAAATCAGAAATACAACTAGTAGTTTATTCATAGCGATTGTGCGAAGGATATTAGCTTTTGGGTGAAGAAGGTCCATGAAAATCTCTCTTTATTCTTTTTTACTGCTGAAATGAAGGGTGCTTCCCTGGCTTCACCAAAGTAACGCTGCAAGGCACTGGCTATTGCTTCAGGTTCAGGTGGAACAACGAAACCAGCAACTTCATTTTCTACAATTTCAGACAAGCCTCCAACATCTGTGACTAACATAGGCTTATTAAACTGATAGGCTATTTGGGTAACCCCACTTTGAGTAGCGGTTTTATAGGTTTGCGTTACGAGATCTGCAGCCCCGAAAAAATATTTTACATCACTTTCCGGGATGTACTCATCGTAGATTATAATCGTGTCTGAAAGGTCAAGACTATCAATCAGATCCATGTATTTCTTCTTTTCATCATAAAACTCCCCTGCAACAATTAGTTTAATCTTCAAACGGCGTACCAAATCAAGTCCAAGTGCTTGTATGAGCAGGTCAAGCCCCTTATAGGCGCGGACAAAACCGAAAAACAAGATGATCTTGTCATGCTGATTTAACTTAAGCTTTTTTCGCGCTAGCTGCTTATCAACGGGCTCTCCAAAGATGTCGTAAATAGGGTGTGGACTTGTCTCTATAGCCTTATTCAAACCAAGAGCATTCAGTTCCTTAGCGACTGCGTTTGATAGCGTAAAAAAAGCTGTGCATCTCCGCGCAAAGTACTTTAATAAGGGTATGTCGTAAAATTTAGGTTCATGTGGAATGGCATTGTCAACCATGCCAATAACTTTAATGTTTTTAGCTACCAACCTGGAAGCTATGCTACCAAGGGCAGGTGCGAGAAAAGGATGCCAGTATCGGATAACTACTAAATCGGGTTTTAGCTCTGCAATTTTGCGTGCAGCACTGATCCAGGAAACAGGGTTCACACTTGAAATCCAGCGCTTAATCTTCAGGTCGGCGGGACTTTTAGCATCTGTATACTGAGATTTTCCGGGAAATAGAATGGAAGGATACTGAAGTGAAAAACTTACCAATGTAACATCTACCCCTTCCTGCTCAAGAGATCTGGCAAGAGATTCATTAAAATGTGCAATCCCACCCCGATAGGGATGTGCCGGACCAATTAGTACAAGGTTTTTGATATCCTTCACAAAACGAAATTAGCTATTTGGCTAGTGGAAGATTTGTGGAACTCGCGAATATTTCAAGAATTAACACTGAATAAAAAAAGCACCCCGAATCTCGGGGTGCTTCAATCTTCAAAAATTATTCAGGATTTTATTCCTTAATGATTTTTCGTTCGGCGATTTTACCATCTATGTTCACTTGAATAATATAGGCTCCGGTTTGAAGCTGTGAAATATTAAGAGAGTTTTTATTTACCACACCTATGTCTACCATTTTACCACTCATATCAAAGATGCTGTAGCTCATTTGAGCATAGGCAAATGGCACATCAATAAACACGTCTGTACTCGCTGGATTTGGATAAACCAATAAGTCGATATTTTCTTCGGGATTATCCGTAGAAAGCGGGCTATCGCCTTCAGTAGCTGTTAGCGTAGTATTTGTTTCTACATCCAAAAACACGTCAACATGCCCGGAGGGCCAGGTAATCATTACGCTGTCAATCTCCGTTTCCTGACCGAGTCCGAAATATGCATTTAAAGAGCTCATGTATCTAAAACCATCTCCGCTTCTCACCTGACGCATAAACTCCATATTGGGTGTATACACATTAATCATAGCTCCAATACCGTTCAAGTTACTAGCGGTTCCGATCGTATTTACAACGAGATAATTGTTTTCATTCCCTTCATTGATGTATAAGGTATTTCCACCAACGATATCGAGAAAACCATCATTATTTAAGTCTCCTATAGGACCATTTCCAGGACCAAATTCGTGCTGAGTAAATGTCATGTCTCCATTTCCAAGCATAAACGTTCCACCCATTCCCAAAAGGTCGAGGTAACCATCATTATTCCAATCGTGAGTAATGTTTTCTATACCCGTTCCTTCAATGCCAACTATTCCGCTTCCAAAAGTTACATCGGTAAAAGTACCGTCGCCATTATTTTCCAAGAGCTTATGTCCTCCATCCGAAAATGTATTGACTCCTATAAAAATATCGAAGTCTCCATCGTTGTCGAAATCTCCCCAGGCTGAAGACCAGGTTTGAATTGGGTCATCCAAGGCGAGTTCTGCAGCCACTTGAGTGTAGGTGCCGTCTCCATTATTTCTATGGAGTTCATTGTACTTTGCTTCCGAATTACCTCCGCGGCACTTTGCTATAAACATATCTGTATCTCCGTCATTGTCATAGTCAACCCATATAGAACCGTAGTTTCCACCATTGTCTACTTCTCCAAGTCCACCCTGATTAAAAGAAAGATTTCCTTCACCATCATTTATGTAATAAACGTTTGGTTGTACATCGTGACACATGAAAACATCTAATTGCCCATCGTTATTGATATCAACACAATTTCCGCGTTGGCAGAAAACATACTCGCTACCCGATACTTCTGTGTAAGCTGTTCCGTCCTCATTCGCATACATAAAAGAAACTCCTTGTCCACCTCCAAAAATTAAATCGTTATAACCATTGTGGTCAATATCTCCAGCCGTTAAACTCCAGGAAGGGTTGTGAGCTGGAGGAGCATTATTCATATTCACAAACTCAAAATCTCCTGTTGTTTGATAATTTATTCTGATCTCACCTGCGCTTACAGCCACAATATCATCCAGAAAATCACCATTCATATCCACTGCACCGAGCTTTTGACCTCCCCCAAGGATACTCTGCTCTGTGAAAGAAACAGGTGGTGCTGGTGGTTCTATGTATTCTTCAGCGGAAATTTCAAAGTCAAAACCCTGACTTTCCCATCTGTTATCCCACACGATGTAAACTGTTTCACCCGCGTAAACAACGAATTCAGCCAAAGTAAGATACGGCCCCCATTGTCCTCCGTCATCATCATCTCCACCACGGCAAATAAATCCATCTTCACAATTACCTTCATAAACATGTACTCGTGTATCCTGTTCTGCATTTTGCTCCAGGTCTGAATTAAGCGTTACCAGGTAATCAGATTCTGAATCTGCTGTAAAAGTATACCACTCACCTTCAAGAGGGTTTGGGTTTCCATTATTCGCACAGATCAATGGAGGCTCTTCTCCCATAATAGTACCTACTGTATGCAAACCCACAGATATTTCCGTGGCTGTTTCGCAGGTACTCTGTGCTGATAAAGAAATTCCACAAAAAGTGGTCAAAAGAAGTAAAAGGTTTTTCATTGTTGGTTTTTATTGGTTTTCAAATTGGCCTAGCAGGGGCCTTCTAATGAGTTTATATATTCCAATAGAAGATCTCTACCTTCTTCGTGGATTACGGAACGACCCATAAGCGGCATCATAACTGCCTGGTCGTTTGTATTCATTCTAAAGTATAAAACGGATCTATCTGCATTACCGGGTACAATGATTTCCTGAAGACCTTGGCCTGGTATTACCTGATTAGGATCCACACAAACTCCCATGTTCTCCGGATCAGCAGTTTCATTCCATGCCAATCTTAGAGGTGTATAATCACAGTGAGAGTTTTCTCTGTGGCAATGAGCACAATTCATATCCAGATAAGCTCTTACTCTGTCTGGTAAAGCGTAAGAAGGATCATCCCAGGGTACAACCGTTTCAATTTGTGCAGGAATATCGGGTTCCAAATAACCCATTTCTATAAGCTTTAAGAGCTGATTGCGAACTCCATCCGAATAGGGATAATCGCGATTGATGTTTTGAGGCTTTGGTCCGATGGGTATCGCAGTGTCGTCGCTTTTATGGCATGTTAGACATTCAGCTTCTGAAGGAATTCTCCAATTCACTTCTTTAAGATCATTATTCTCATCCAAATAACTCACGGGCGTTGTACTTCCGCTCAGATCTAAGAATGCTTCTGTTTGGTCATCGTTCCAAACGTATTCGGCAAACTCCCACTGACCATTGCGCATAAATTCAATGCGAGTCTCTATGACGCGACGATTGCCTTCAGGTTGTACGTTATCAAAATAAAATGTTTTGATTAAAACTGTACCATCTTGAAAGTCTAAAATATTATGATCTGTAGTATAAGATGCTTGTGCCCCTTCTGGCATCCAGATAAATCGAAATTTATGTGCGTAATCTGCAAACAAAGGTGTAATTACACTGTAAGGAACTACACCATAAACGGGGCTGTGATCAACCATTTCTCCATCAAAGAAATTGTAATCAGAAAGTTTTTCATATGGCACTTCCGCCATATCGAATACGACAGGAGACGACGGTTTTGGCGGCTCTTCCGGAGTTTCTTCATCACTTTTACAAGCCCATAAACTTACCAGGGCCATAAAAAAAATTAACGGTCTTTTCATTCCAAACTGCAGGTTTGACTACGAAAGATACTTATTAAATGACCGGTAAAGCAAATTTGGGAATCCAAGTAAAAAAGCAGAATTGAAAAGCTAATCCAACATAACAACGCTTCCATCAGCCAGACTGTAGTAGCCAGCTACGACTTTCACTCCTTTTTCTTTTACAGCCCTATTAATAACAGGAAGTGAATCTGTTATATTTTCTTTAACCATGATTGCATTATTCTTGATGGCATTTTCCAGTAAGTTGCCATCTTGATGCCGAGCCATGTGCACCGCTGGCCGAATGAGATCAAGAATTTTATTGATATGCCCTTCATGGGTAGCAGGTTCCAGCGCGGCTGTAACTGCACCACAACTTTCGTGGCCCAGCACAAAAACCAGCTTGGTGCCTAAATGCTCAATGGCATATTCGATACTACCCAGCACTTTGTCTTTTGCAACATTTCCCGCAACGCGAATAACAAAAAGATCGCCCAAACCCTGATCGAAAATGATATCCGGCAAAACCCGCGAATCTGCACAAGCCACGATGATAGCAAACGGAGCCTGTCCATCTTTTAACATGTTTCGACGCACATCATCCATATGTGGATGCTTCAGTTCGCCATTAACAAAACGCTTATTTCCTTCGATTAATTTTTCCAATGCTTCGTCAGCAGAAACTTTGTTGGGTTCCATAATGCTTTATATTTGGATTTAAAGATATCTTTTCAATTTTTGTGCTGCCAATTATAACCATAAAAGATTGAGTAATGAAGATTCTAAGATTTTTGTGCGCAGGGTTGTTTTTACTTCTTTTTTCATTCAAGGGCACATCTCAAACCGACAGCCTTGTTTTTGATGGAGGGAATATCGTAATCGGAGAAATTAAAGAAATGGTAAAAGGAGTGCTCACAGTAGAAACTGATTACAGCGACTCAGACTTTAAAATTGATTGGGAAAAAGTGCAGGAGCTTTATTCTGATCAACTGTACACTTTATCACTCACGGACAGAAGTCTTTGGACCGGTGCCAAGTTATCTTCTCCAAAGCCCGGACAAATTAGAATAGATGCACGAGAAGGATTCAGGAACGTTTCGTTTAGCGAAGTTGTTTACATCAGACAACTAGATGATACTTTTATATCAAAGCTCTATGCAAATGTTGATTTAGGTTATAGCATAACCAAAGCTAATAACTTGCGACAATACACAGCGAGAGCTTCTCTAGGATATAAAGCTGACAGGTGGAAAATAGGTGGAACCTATGACCAGGTACAATCTACCCAAACTGACGTGGAAAAAGTTCAACGTACTGAGATTGGTGTGAATGGTGATTACAGCTTGAGAAACGGAATCTTCTTCGGTGCACAACTCAACCTATTGAGCAATACGGAACAAAGGCTTGACCTCAGAACAACGGGCATACTCGGAGCTGGTTACTACATATCCAGAACGAATGCATTGTATTGGAATGTATTTCTGGGAGCCGCTATCAACAATGAGAGCTTCGATAACACCGGATTCGTTGAGAACGAAGACCCACAGTTTACACCAGCAAGAGAATCTACCGAAGGAGTTATTGGTACAGAAGTAAATCTCTATGATATTGGCGATTTAAACCTTCTCACAAATGTGTATTGGTTCCCAAGTTTTACGGAAGAAGGAAGGAATCGTGTAAATGCAAGATTTGATCTGAAATACGATTTACCATACGATTTCTATGTGCGAACCGGAATTACCTACAACTACGATAGTCAACCGGCAAATGGGGCTTCTACAACCGACTACGTTTGGCAGTCGGGTTTTGGGTGGGAACTCTGATTATTCCCTATCTTTGCGCCCCAATTTTTTATCATGGCGCTAGTAGTTGTTGGACTTTCCGGCGGAGTTGACTCCAGTGTGGCAGCCTACCTTTTAAAGGAAGCAGGCCACGATGTAGTGGGCCTTTTTATGAAGAACTGGCACGATGAGAGTGTAATCATCGCCAATGAGTGTCCGTGGATAGAAGATAGCAATGACGCCATGTTGGTGGCTCAATCCTTAGGCATCCCTTTTCAGGTAATAGACCTCAGCAAAGAATACAAGCAGCGCATCGTAGATTATATGTTCAAGGAGTATTCTGAAGGGCGAACACCTAATCCGGACGTGCTTTGCAACCGCGAAATCAAATTCGATATTTTCCTGGACAAGGCCATGGAGCTGGGGGCTGACTACGTAGCTACCGGTCACTATTGCAGAAAGGATTCTTTTGAAAAAGACGGAACAACGATTTATCGCCTGCTGGCCGGAAAAGATGGCAATAAAGATCAGAGCTATTTTCTCTGTCAGGTTAATCAGGATCAGCTTAGCAAGGCGCTTTTCCCGATTGGAGAATTACTGAAATCTGAAGTACGCAAAATTGCCGAAGAGCAGGGCTTTGTTACAGCTGATAAGAAAGACTCTCAGGGCTTGTGCTTTGTAGGGAAAATAAGTCTACCAGACTTTTTGCAACAGCAACTCAAACCCAAAAAAGGAAAGATTGTAGAGCTGCCAGTCGGGTCAGTTCCGAATGGCAAAACAGACGAACTTGAAGCCATTACAGCTCCTCATGCTTTCAATGCTAGAGCCGGCGAAGTGGTTGGTGAGCATAACGGTGCACATTTTTTTACTGTAGGTCAGCGCAAGGGGCTGAACGTTGGCGGAAAGGAAAAACCGCTCTTCGTTATCGGGACGGATATTGAAGAAAACGTGATTTTTACCGGTCAGGGCGACGACCATCCCGGGCTTTACCGGAAGGGAGTCTTTGTCCCCAATGAAGATATTCATTGGGTGCGCGAAGATCTTTCAATGAAACCGGGCGAAGTGAGAAAATACGAAGCTCGAATACGGTACCGACAACCATTAAGTGTGGCAGAACTCCATATGTCTGAAGACAAACTGTACATCGTTTTTGATCAGCCCCAGCGCGGGGTAGCTCCGGGACAATTTGTAGCCTGGTACGAAGATGATGAGTTGATTGGGTCTGGGGTTATTCACTAGATCCTACAACATCTTCAACAACATACTTATTCCGGTCGGGATTGGTAACCCTGACTAACTCGGAGACAAAGCCCCCAATAAATAGCTGGGTACCCAGAATCATAGCTGTCAGCGCTACGTAAAACACGGACATTTCAGCGATATTCCTGGCCAAAACGCCGTGATACAAAGCCCATAATTTATAGCCACCGATATAGGCAAAAACACCAAAACCGATAAAGAACATCAAAGCCCCAAGCACCCCAAAAAAGTGCATGGGTCGCTTTCCATATTTCGACATAAAGCTCACAGTGAGTAGATCAATGGGCCCTTTGATAAATCGCGATATCCCGAATTTGGTCTTTCCGTATTTCCTCGACTGGTGAGCCACCACCTTCTCACCTATTTTATCAAAACCCTTGCGTTTTGCTAAAACAGGAACGTAACGATGCATATCGCCATAGAGCTCAATATTCTTTACCACGCTCTTGCGGTAAGCTTTGAGTCCACAATTAAAATCGTGCAAATGTATTCCGCTCATGCGGCGGGTAGCCCAGTTATATACCTTCGTAGGAACAGTTTTAGAAATGGGGTCATAGCGCTTTTTCTTCCAACCGGATACAAGGTCGTAGCCATCTTCCTTTACCATTCTGACTAGTTCCGGAATTTCTTCAGGAGAGTCCTGAAGATCGGCGTCCATGGTAATAACTATATCACCCCGGGCTTCCTGGAAACCCACCTGCAAACCAGCCGCTTTTCCGTAATTCCGCGAGAATTTCACTCCGCGCACATAGCCGTATTTGCCGGCAAGTTCCTGAATAACTGCCCAGCTCTGATCAGAGCTACCGTCATCAATGTAAATTACTTCAGCGTTGAGTTGATTCTCAGATACTACGCTGTGAATCCACTCCTGCAATTCAGGTAGCGACTCTGCTTCATTGAGCAAAGGAATAACAAGAGATATGTCTGGATAAGCTCTTTCTGACAAATTAGAATTTTCTATTCGGGTTTCTTTTTCATAATGGCGGCAATGATAGCCGAAATCACCACATAAACAATCAGTCCAATGAAATAGCCTTTTATCTGTCCCATTACTGAAAAACGCTCGATGGTATCTTGCTCAGCTTCCATCAGGGATTCTTTCATTTGTTCTTCGGGAACATTGCCATCCATAAAACCGTGCATTCCTTCAACAATTTGATAGGCCATGCGCTCTCCCATTCCCGGATCTACGAGCTGTACATAAAGAATGGAAAAAACAGTTGCAATGGCAGCGCCGATGGCGAGACCAATAAATGACAATAAAAAAGCTTCTTTAAAGGTAATGACTCCGCCATTGGCTTTTCGTTTTCTGCTGATAAAAATAATGGGAAGCACGATAGCTACTGCGTATCCAAGCAGTCCTACTATACTCAATAGAGCAAAGCCACCGTCTGCTATTATAATTAACAAGAAAAGGATAATTGATATGGCTCCCATTAAGAGCCCCAGATTGATTTGTTCTTTTTTCATGTGCTTAGGTTTCGTTCACACAAATAAAGCGAATCATTTGAGAATTTTCATTGTGTGAGTAAATAGAGTTTGTACTTTTGCGCCGGGCAAGTCTCATACGACCAGCTCCTGCAGAACTCCCCCAGGCCTGGAAAGGAGCAAGGGTATGCGGTTGTAGCGGTGCGATGTGAGTAGCTTGCCCACTTTTTTTTTATTCATGCAAAGAAAAGTAGTATTCGTTACCGGATGCACATCAGGTATAGGCTTAGCAATTGGCAAGTATCTTTTGGAGAAAGGCTGTATTGTTTACGGTACGAGTAGAACACTAGACGATGAAACTTTGCAGGGTATCCACATCTACAGAATGGTATTGGAAGATACCGCTTCCATTCAAAAGGCCGTAAACCAAGTAATTGAAAAAGAAGGCAGGATTGATGTATTAATCAATAATGCAGGATACGGCATGGCGGGAAGCCTGGAAGATACCAGCCTGGAAGAGCTGACAAAAGTATTTCATGCAAATGTGTTTGGATTAATTGAGTGCTGCAAAGCGGTTATTCCACATATGCGCAAAGAAAAATCAGGCAAAATCATCAATATCTCCAGTATTGCGGGTGAATTTGGGCTCCCCTTTCGCGGTGTTTATTCGGCAAGCAAGAGCGCTGTAGATCGACTTTCAGAAACCTTCAGAATGGAATTGAGACCCTGGAATATTCATGTAAGTATCATTCAACCGGGCGATTTTAAGACCAATATCAATAAGAATAGAATTGTAGCTAAAAAGGGATTGGACGAAGACTCTCCCTACTATAAAATTTTCAAGAGAGAATACGAACAGATATCTGCAGAAGTAACAAAAGCAAAAGATCCTGTTTTGGTAGCTAGAGCCGCATGGAAAATTATACGATCTAAAAAGCCAAAGATGCGCTATCCCGTAGCCACCTTTGTTCAGCGCACATCAATCTCCGTAAATCGCATACTTCCTTCGCATCTCTTCCAAAAGATATTGATGCGAATATATCCGATAGAATAATACTTGGGCAAGTAAAGAGATTCTTTACTTTTGCCGCGATTTTCAATAATACTTATAAAGAAAACATGGCAGGAACCAGAACATTTACAATGATAAAGCCGGATGCAGTGGAAGCTGAAAAAATAGGTAATATCATCAATATGATTACAGAAGCTGGGTTTAAAGTGAAGGCGATGAAGCTTACTCGCTTAAACCAAAGCGAAGCAGAAACATTTTACGCTGTACACAATGAGCGCCCATTTTTCGGAGAGCTCGTTGAATACATGACTTCAGGGCCTATCGTTGCAGCCATTCTTGAGAAAGATAATGCTGTTGAAGACTTTAGAAAACTGATCGGAGCTACAGACCCGGCAGAAGCTGCTGATGGAACTATCCGTAAGTTATACGCAGAATCTAAAGCCAAGAATGCGGTGCACGGATCAGACAGCGATGAAAATGCTGAAATTGAAAGCAATTTTCACTTTTCAGGAAGAGAAATTGTTGGATAATTCTAAACGAATTGAATTTTAAAGGGCGCCTGGCGGGCGCCTTTTTTATTTGATCTCTACAGATTTAACCAAATTGGTTTCCAGCTCCTGGTTTACCTTTTCTACTATTTTGTCTTTGGCAAAGCTCAACTCCTGCCGCAGGGGAGCTGAATCTGTAGTGACAGTCAAGATGCCATTTTTGAGCTTCAGTGTTTTTGTGCGCTTTGAGATAGATGGCCCCATCATTTTTTCCCAATAGGTGGTTATAGCAGCTTCGTAATACCCTTCTTCCAGGCCATATGCCTTCATCAGGCGGTTTATTACCGCACCTAACGGTTCTTCATTCTGATTTCTCCCCATCTACATTTCCCTTTTTAACTGTGAATACTTTTATTTTCTCACCAAAATCTGAAAAAATACTGGCTATCCTATCGGCATGTGTATCCGTAATGAAAATCTGCCCAAAATTGTGCTGGGAAACCAAATTCATCAGGTGCTTCACACGTTCATCGTCTATTTTATCAAAGATATCATCTAAAAGGAGAATGGGCGCTGTTCCTGTATAAGCCTTTAATAAATCGTACTGCGCTAGTTTCAACGAAATCAAAAAGGTCTTCTGCTGGCCTTGCGACCCAAATTTTTTGAGTGGATAGCCATTGATCAGAAACCTGAGATCGTCTTTATGGGCACCTACGTTGGTATATTGAGTGCGCTTATCTTTTTCCAGGCTCGAATCAAGAATAGCCTTAAAGTTTGAATCTGTTACATGCGAAACATACTCAATGGAAGCTTCTTCTTCTCCCCCACTTATTGCCTGATAGTGATCTGAGAATAAAGGATTAAAAGCGCGAATGAAATCTGAACGAACGTCGTGTATTTTTTCAGCGCCCACAACAAGCTGCTCACTCCACACTTCCAGATTTTCTGGCTGAAAAACCCGATTTTCCCAAAAATATTTGAGAAGGGCATTGCGCTGCCGTAAAACCCGGTTGTATTGGATAAGGGCATCGAGGTAGGATCGGTTGAATTGCGATACGATGCCATCAATGAATTTTCTCCGTACATCGCTACCTTCGCTGATTAGATCCTTGTCGTACGGTGAAATTACTACCGATGGATACCTACCTATATGATCGGCCAGCTTTTCGTACTCTTCTTTGTTTCTTCTGAATACCTTCTTCTTCCCCTTTTGTACGCCACAGTAAAGTTTATCGATCTGATCGTCTTTTTCAATCTCCCCTTCTATCACAAAGAACTCTTCTCCGTGCTTAATATTCTGTTTATCTACCGGATTGAAATAGCTCTTGCACAGTGATAAATAATGAATCGCATCGAGCAAGTTTGTCTTACCTTGTCCATTAAGCCCTGTGAATATGTTTACGCCCTGATCAAAATCCATGCTGGATTCCGCGTAGTTCTTGAAGTTTAGAAGATTGAGACGCTTTATTATCATTAGATAGTTGGCGAAATTATCAAATCATTTGCTGGTGGGCTGTTTAAAGAGCCAAAAAAGTATATTTTTGCGGCTTGAATTAATTATGCGCTATTATGGCCAAGAATAAAAAATCAAGCGAAGAAACAATTGTAGACGTTCAGGGAGTATACTCCAAAACAGAACAGTACGTTGACGATAACAAAAACACCTTGCTCATCATCGCAGGTATTCTAGTCGTTCTTTTTGCCGGGTATTTTGCGGTAACCAGACTTTACCTGGAGCCCAGAACAGAAGAGGGAATGAATCTTCTCTGGAAAGCAGAGTACTGGTTTGAAATCGATTCGCTCGATAAGGCTTTGGTTGGTAATGAGTCTTATTATGGTTTTGAATACGTAGCTGACGAATACAGCGCAACTAAAGCGGGTAATCTTGCATCTTATTACTGCGGTATTATCTACATGGAAAAAGGTGAATTTCAACTTGCCATAGATTATCTGAAAAATGCCGATCTGGACGATGCTATAGCAGGCGCTGTTGCGAAAGGCACAATAGGTGACGCATATTTGGAGCTAGGAAATTATGGAGAAGCTATAAATTATTACGAAGCAGCCATTGACCATTCAGAAAACAGCCTGACTACTCCTACTTATCTAAAAAAAGCCGGTTTGGTTTACGAAGAATTGGGAAGCGAAGACCCCAGTAATTATGAAACTGCGCTAAAGTATTTTCAACGGATAAAAGATGACTATCCCAAGAGCACAGAAGGCAGGTCAATAGATGCATACATTGCTCGCGTAGGTGGATAATCATGGCCACCAGCGAAAAAAATCTTTCTGAATTTTCTCAAGAAGAAATTCCTTCTGCCAAACCTTACAGATTCGGAATCGTAGCTTCTGAATGGAATGAGGAGATTACATCTGCCCTTTCTGAAGGCGCCTACAACACTCTTTTGGAGTTGGGCGCAACTGAACAGAACATTACCCTAAAAACAGTTCCGGGCACTTTTGAGCTCCCCGTAGCATCTAAACTGATGATTGAGTCTGAAGGCTTTGATGCGCTCATTGCAATTGGCTCAGTAATCCAGGGAGAAACCCGTCATTTTGAATTTGTTTGCCAGGCTGCGGCACAGGGTATTAAAGATGTGGGACTTCAAACCAGAGTACCTGTCATTTTCTGCGTGCTCACTGACGACACTAAGCAGCAAGCCATTGATAGATCTGGCGGAAAGCACGGAAATAAGGGAATTGAAGCTGCGGTAGCTGCCGTAAAAATGGCTCACTTCAGACAGAGTCTCAGCTAAACTTTCGTCTTTACTTTAGACCACTCTTTTATTTGCCATTTCGTAAAGACATTGCATAGATGATTCTGATCTTCATCGTGTACTTCAATCTTGCAGGTATGGTAGCAAATACCTTCAGAACTTAGTTTCCCGAGAATTTCGTTTTGTACGGTTTCATTGCTCAGGGTATGCCTCGCATAAGCTGTTTTTCTCGCCTGATAAAAATACTCAACTTCCAGGTGCTGCATGATTAACCGGTACTTCTTGGCTTCTATCTTTCTAAGTAAGTTCAAACCACTGCAAAACTCGCCTACCGTTGCCAATCCGCAAGCATGAACACCTTTAATGTGGTTCAGATTCCTTCTTTTATATGGAATTTTAGTTGTAATGGTATCGTCTTCAATCTTATGCACAACAATACCATGGGGCTTATTAAATGGAATACCGCGGCCCATGATAAAATTCAATTTCATAAGGCCCCACCCACTCTTTTGAGCCTCTGCCAGTAATTTTACAAGATTAATTTTCAAGGATTTGGGCTATATTGGGTTTAAAGTATAATTCACTTTTGAGCACTTTTCCATCTTCTCTGTAAATCGGCTTTCCTTGTGAGTCAAGCTTACTCATGTTGCTTCGCTGAATTTCAGTGAAAACTTCTTCAATCTTTTCCTGTAATCCGTGCTTCAAAATTGTACCGCAAAGTATGTAAAGCATGTCTCCAAGAGCATCTGCTATTTCTACCAAATCGCCGTTTTCTGCTGCTTCAAGATACTCTTCATTTTCTTCGCGCATGAGCTTGTAGCGAAGTAAAATATCGTCTTTGCTCAGGTTGGCTGTTGGTTCAAGTGCATTTTCAATGCCAAACGCCTCGTGGAACAATTTTACTTTATCAATAGTTTCCTTGAATTCCATTCGCTGAATTTTGGATTTAAAGTTAGAAGAGATAAGAATAATCTGCTATTGATTTTTTCAACAGTAAAACATAAAATGCTTAACAACTTTTAACCCAGATGCCTGTGCATATAAGGACCTAACTTAAGAATTTTGCGTTTGAATAAAACGGCCTTAATATCTAAGGCGGTAAAGCTTGATATAATCCATATAAGAGTGATAAATTCGCGCACATGAACGTAGAATCATCATCAACCGATAATCAGCCCGAATCTTCTGCCGCAACTGGCAGTAAAATAGATATCCAGGCATTGAATGAAAAGATCCAAAAGGAAAGTGCTTTCCTGGATGTTCTGAATCTTGAAATGCAAAAAGTGATCATTGGCCAGCACGATATGGTGCAGAAGCTTATGATAGCTCTATTAGCAGATGGACACATCCTTTTAGAAGGAGTTCCGGGTCTGGCAAAAACACTAGCCATCAAAGCTCTATCTGAGTGTATAGACGTTGAGTTTAACCGGATTCAGTTTACGCCAGACCTTTTACCTGCAGATGTGTTGGGTACCATGATCTACAACCCAAAAAGCCAGGATTTCACCGTAAAACGCGGACCGATATTCTCCAATTTCGTATTAGCAGATGAGATAAACAGAGCCCCCGCCAAAGTGCAAAGTGCCTTGCTGGAAGCAATGCAGGAGCGCAACATCACCATCGGTGGTACTACCTTTAAGCTGCCAGAGCCCTTCATGGTTTTGGCAACTCAAAACCCCATTGAGCAGGAAGGAACCTATCCCTTGCCAGAAGCTCAGGTAGACCGATTTATGCTCAAGGTGGTTCTGGACTATCCGAAAAAAGAAGAAGAATCTCTTATCATCCGGAATAATGTGAGCCCAAATCCATATCCAAAACCCAATAAGGTTGTAAGCGCCGAAGCTATCCTAAAGGCGAGAAAAACTGTGCGCGAGGTGTATATGGACGAAAAAATTGAGAAATATATTGTCGATTTGGTTTATGCAACACGGCTTCCCGAATCATATAATCTGAACGAATTAAAAGAGCTCATTGGTTTTGGAGCTTCGCCAAGAGCGAGTATCAGCATGGCTTTGGCTGCCAAAACATTTGCATTTATCAATCACCGGGGTTACGTTATTCCAGAAGACGTACGAGCGGTTAGTAAGGATGTAATGAGACATAGAATTGGTCTGACATACGAGGCCGAAGCAGAACAGGTATCTGTAGAAGATGTGATTACCAAAGTTCTGAATACCGTAGAGGTGCCGTAAAAAAATTACCATGGCAACAGACACTGCTGAACTTCTTAAGAAAGTCAGGCGAATTGAGCTGAAAACAAAGGGCTTAACGAACCAGATATTCTCTGGCGAATACCACTCTGCCTTTAAAGGCAAGGGTATGGCTTTTAGCGAAGTGAGAGAATATGCCGTTGGCGATGAAGTGCGTACGATTGACTGGAATGTTACAGCGCGCTTTGGGCACCCATTTGTGAAGGTTTTTGAAGAAGAACGTGAGCTGACGGTAATCCTGGTGGTAGATGTCTCTGCCAGCGATAATTTCGGATCTACGGAGCAACTGAAAAAGAACATAATAACTGAGATTTGCGCCGTGCTGGCCTTTTCAGCTATTTACAACAATGATAAAATCGGGGTAATTTTCTTCAGTGATCACGTCGAAAAGTTTATTCCTCCCAAAAAAGGAAAATCACATATACTGAGAATTATTCGCGAGTTAATAGAGTTTGAGCCGGAAAACAAGACAACAAATATCGGAGAAGCCTTGCGCTATCTCAATAATGTTGTTAAGAAGCGAAGCATTGCCTTCCTGATTTCTGATTTTCTGACAGACGATTACGAAGATGGATTAAAACTGGCGAACAAAAAACACGACCTCGTAGCCTTGCAGGTTTACGATCAGCGAGAACTGGAAATGCCCGCAGTTGGCAGAGTACTTTTCCAGGATCCGGAAACCGAAGAAATACGCTGGGTAAATACCAACTCCAGGTCTGTTAGGGAGCAATACAAAAAGGCGGGTGAAAGAAGAATGTTGAAAGTGAATAATGCCTGTAAAAAAGCAGGTGTAGATCTGGCTAGTATTGCTACAGACGAATCTTACATTAAACCGATTAGAAACTTATTTAGCAAAAGAACTTGAGAAGTGCAGCGACATATGGACTCTTGCTATTGATAGCGCTGGCATCGGGGTTAAATCTCAATGCTCAGAATGCCGATGCTCTTATAGATCGCGATGAGATTCTTATTGGCGAGCAGGTTGTGTTGAGCCTTTCTTGCAGGCTTAGCAAAGAGAATCCTGAAGACATTGTTTTTCCGGTGCTTACCGATACGATTGTCAACAAAGTAGAAATAGTTAGTCAGTCGTCAATCGACACGCTGCAAACTAGCGATGGAGCTTCTGAAACGCGACTGGAACAAAAATTTCACATCACTTCGTTTGATACGGGATACTACGTAATACCACCCTTTCAATTTAAAATTAACGGAGAAATTGAACAGACCGACCCCTTGCTGCTCGGAGTAAAAACCGTAGAAATTGACACGACTGCCAGTATAAAACAAGCTAAGCCAAATTACTCTGTGGATGTTGGCTTTGCAGATTATGTAAAAGTTTACTGGCCCTATGGCGCAGGAGCAATAGGTTTGGCAATACTTGCCACTGTAATATTGATCATTCTCAAAAAGCAGAAGGCACGTCCACCTAAACCGGTATCGAAGCCAGAAATTATTGATACCCGGCCTCCTCATGAAATTGCCCTTGCAGAGCTAAATAGAATTGCTGAAGAATCAATCTACAAGAAGGGTTTAGTAAAGCAATACCATACAGAAATTACTGAAACCCTGCGCGATTTTATCGAAGGTCAGTTCAATATCCACACGCACGAACAAACTTCAAAACAAATCCTGGATGGATTAAAGTATTCGGGAATTTCTGAGAAAAGCACCACGAGACTGCGCACCATTCTTCTTAGAGCAGATATGGTAAAGTTTGCCAAACTCCTGCCCGAAGAGCAGGAGAATAAGCAAGCAGTAGAACAAGCCGTTGAATTCGTTCAAGAAAATCAACCCAGAGAGATAAGTGAAGATGAATAGGAGTCAAAAAATCATATTGATCAATACGCTAATCGGTTCGGGAGGATCGCTTGCCATTTGGCTCTATTTTAAAAGCAAATACAGCTTTGCCCATGAATGGATATTTTGGTTTTTACTTCTCATCCCTCTGCTTGGCTTGTACGATTTCTTCAATTCAGAACGGAAGTTTCCCAGGGTACAATTATCATCGCTCAAAGAATTTGGAAATACCAGGGGTGTTTTCGGAGAACTGATTATTCCGGTAAATTACCTTCTGCGGGTTTTTGGATTGTGTTTACTCGTCCTTGCACTTGCCAGACCCCAGTCTGAATTGAGTTGGAAGAATGTTACTACAGAGGGAATAGACATTGTTGTGGCAATGGATATTTCTGTCTCGATGCTGGCTCAGGATTTCGACCCGAACAGGCTGGCAAGTGCTAAAGAAGTTGCCATCGATTTCATAGAGAACCGACCGAACGACCGAATGGGTCTGGTGGTTTACGAAGGTGAAAGCTTTACACAATGCCCACTTACGACGGATCACAATGTTTTGATTAACCTGTTTAAGGACATAAAACCCGGAATGGTTGAAGGCGGAACAGCCATCGGAATGGGTTTGGCAACCGCAGTAAACAGGTTGAAAGAGAGTGAAGCCAAGAGTAAAGTTATCATACTGCTTACCGATGGTGACAATAATGCGGGAGCTATATCTCCAACAACAGCTGCTGAAATTGCCCAAAGTTTTGGAATTCGCGTCTACACTATAGGAGTGGGCTCCAAGGGTAAAGCTAAATCCCCCGTCGCTGTTTATCCCGATGGAAGGTATAAATACGACTATGTAGATGTGAGAATAGACGAAAAAAGCCTGCGCGAAATTGCCGATATGACTGGCGGAGAGTATTTCAGAGCTACAAATTCAGGCGCTCTGAAGGACATTTATCAAGAAATAGACTTACTTGAAAAAACGAAAATTAACGTAACTGAACACAGCAGGAAGTCAGAGGAGTTTTTTCTATTTGCCCTAATCGGCTCGGCCCTAATATTTCTGCAATTTGTATTTAAAGAACTAATCGCACAAACACTACCCTAGTGAGAAAAAACGCGAAATACAAGCAAGGTGCTATGTTTACAGCGGCAATTATCCTGGAAGTAGTTTTCTGGATAGCGGTGGCCCTTGTAATATTTGTTATTTCGAATGCACTGCCCGGACTCAGGTGGGCAAATCCACATCTTTTCTGGCTCCTGTTGATTGGCCCTGTGATGCTTATCATTTTCCTTGTCACAATCTGGTCTAAAAACAGGCGCTTGCAAAAGTTTTCAGATTACAAACTGCTGCCCTACCTGGTGCCGAATATTTCCAGTGTGAATTCCACAATGAAGTATATCATGGTTCGGATGGCTATGGCATTTTTAATTGTTGCGCTGATCAATCCACAGCTCGGCTCTAAAATGGCAGAAGCCAAGATCAAAGGTATAGACATTATGATTTGCCTGGACGTTTCTAACTCCATGAGAGCGAATGATTTAAAGCCCAGCAGATTGACACGGGCAACACGCTCTATTGAAAAACTACTCGAACGCCTTCACGGCGACCGAATTGGTATCGTAGTTTTTGCCGGACAGGCTTTTGTTCAGTTACCCATAACCAACGACTACGGTGCCGGAAAGCTTTTCTTATCGGGTATTGATACGGATATCGTTCCGGTTCAGGGAACGGCCATTGGCTCAGCTATAGATCTGGCAATAGAAAGCTTTGACTTTGAATCGCCGGCGCAGAAAAGTATTATCATTATTACGGATGGCGAGAACCACGAAGACAATGCCGTAGAATCAGCAAGACTTGCAGCTGAAAAAGGAGTTAAGGTATTTACAATTGGAATGGGCTCAACGAAGGGAACGCCCATCCCGGAATACCGAGGCAGCCAGCGCGTAGGTTTTAAGAAAGATCGCGAGGGGAATGTGGTCGTTTCTAAATTGAATGAATCCATGCTAAAGGATATAGCCAATGCAGGCGACGGGGCTTATATCAAGGCATCAAATGCAGAAGTTGGATTGAATACACTTCTGGATGAGCTTAACACCATTGAGAAAACAGAAATGGGAGCTGTAGCCTATTCCGAATACGAAGACCGGTTTCAGATCTTTCTGGCTTTGGCGATTTTATGCCTGGTTATTGAACATTTAATTCGCGAGCGGAAAGGAAAGCTCGCAAAATCATTAAATATTTTTGATTGATATGGAGAAGTTGCTAATCGCATTTTTGATTGTTATGATACTTCCACTGAGCTCCCATGCCCAGAAGGAAAAGCTCATAACGAGTCAGGCTAATGAATTAATGGCCGAAGGTTATTACGAAGAAGCCGAAAAGGCTTACGGCGAAGCTTTGAAAATAAATCCCGACTATAAGCCCGCGCAGTTTAATTTGGGAAATCTCTACCAAAAAAGAGCCCGCGATATCATGACAACTGCGGCTCAAACTGAAAATAAAGAAGAACAAAAGAAGCTTTTAGAGTCTTCTCAAAAATTCTCTAAGCAGGCCGTAGGGTCTTACGAAAATGTAGCTCAGTCAATTGATAACAAGGAAGAAATTAACAAAACTCAATACAATCTGGGTAATGCACATCTCCTTAGTGGCGATGTAAAAAAGAGTATTGAGTCGTACAAAGAAGCTCTTAGAAATAATCCGAAAGATGAAGATGCCAGGTACAACCTGGCTTTTGCCCAGCATCTTCAAAAACAGCAGCAACAGCAGCAACAGCAACAACAAAACGATCAGCAACAAAAACAAGATCAGCAAGAGCAAGAACAGAAAAAGGAACAAGAGCAGAAGCAAGATCAGCAACAACAGCAACAACAACAAAAGCAACAAGAACAACTAACGAAGGAAGAAGCTCAGAAAATGCTCGAAGCTCTTATGAAACAAGAGAAAGACCTTCAAGAAAAACTGAAAAAGAAAAAACGCAAAGCTCAAAGGGTTAAGATTGAAAAAGACTGGTAATTACATAGGGCTCTTTTTATTGCTGTTTCTGAGCTTTATCAGCTTTGGACAGGAGACGTCATTTTATGCCACGGTAGATAAAAACCCCGTGAAAATGGGAGATGTGTTTTCCTATAAAGTCACTTTGGTAAATGGCCGTGGGAATATTAAGGCACCTAACCTGGGCGATTTTAATCTTGTATTCGGCCCGTCGCAGTCATCTCAATACAGCCTTTCAAACGGACGCCAGAGCAGCACGCTGACTTTATCTTACACCCTTCGACCTAAGAAAACCGGTACCTTTAATATCGGACAGGCCAAAGTTCAGGTAGATGGTAAAACATATACCAGCAAACCGATTGAAGTTAAAGTAATAAAGGGAAGTGGAAAATCGGGTTCTGGCACGAACACGAGGCCAGAACAAAGTCAACAAAGCCAGGCTCCGTCAAATGACGAAAATGTTATTCTCAGCATCAATTTGAGTAAGGGTACGGCGTATATAGGAGAGCAAATTACAGCTACCTATGTTCTTCTTACAAGGTATCAAAATCTGGATGTGGGAGATATGCGTTTTCCCACTCTTAACGGGTTTTGGACGGAAGATCTGAAGGACGAAAAAGCAAGCTGGCAAAGGGACTACGAAATAATAAAAGGCGTTCCCTACAGAAAGGCAATTTTGAAAAGGCAAGTGCTATTTCCTCAGCGGGGCGGTGAGCTGAAAATAGAGCCAATGGAAATAGAAGGTAGAATTAACCGCTCCTTTTTTAATCCCGGAAAAGCCGTAACCATTGTATCGAATTCGCCAAAGGTGAATATCAAAGCTTTGCCGGGTGGCGCACCAAAAACATTTAAAGGGGCGGTTGGTAGCTACAAGTTCAATGTTGACGTTGATAAAACTGAGCTCCAGGCAAATGAAGCGATTAATCTTAAGATCGATATTTCGGGAACGGGTAATTTGCCACTAACTGAAGCTCCTGAAATAGAATTTCCTTCAGATTTTGAAGTTTACGATCCCGAAGTGAGCGATCGGATTAATGTTTCGGCGAACGGCGTATCTGGAAGAAGAAGGTTTCAATACCTTATCATTCCGCGATATCCCGGTGAGTACCAGATTGATAAAATATCATTCAGCTATTTTGATCCCGCTTTGCGAACCTATAAAACAAAAAATGCTGGCCCCTTCAAGTTTGCTATTCAGGGTGAAGGTGGATCCGTACCAACTGCCGTGCAGCGAAGAAAAAACCGGGTTACTCCTGCGGCCAATGACATTCGGTACATTTTTACCAATCCCGCCGGCCTGATGGTAAAAGGTAAAATGTTTTACGGCACGGCCGGATTTTATACGCTTCTCGCAAGCCCTTTTCTATTGCTCATGATCTTCTTGGTTTTCAGAAGGAGAAAAAAATCGCTGGAACAAGATGTGATAGGCTCTAAAAGACGAAGGGCAAACAGAATGGCTAAGCAGCGACTGAAAGAAGCAGAAAAAGCCTTAAAACAAAATGATTCAAAGGCATTTTATTCGGAAGTATCCAAGGCTCTTTACGGCTATCTGGAAGACAAGCTCTCCATTCCGAAAAGCCAACTGTCCAAACCGGTAATTACCGATAAACTAAATGCTGCAAAAGTAGATCGAGCCTACATTGATGAGCTTTTCAAGACGCTTGAAATCTGTGAAATGGCTCGTTTTGCCCCTATGGATAATGCAGATGAAAAAAGCATTTTCAAACAGACGGTAAGCTTAATAGGAACACTTGAAAACAAGCTGAAGTAATGAAATATTTGATTTACATATTGGCTTTTACTCTTCCGTTGTTTGCAACAGCAGAGAGCGCCGACCTGAATCAGGCCAGAGATCTCTTTGAAAAAGGAACTGAAGCTTATAAAAGTGGCGATTACGAAACGGCTCTAGCCTTTTTTCAAGAAGCAGAAGCCAAATCAACCGGTTTCGCAGTCAACTACAATTTGGGAAATGCTCACTTTAAGTTGAACAACATCAAAGAATCAATTCTATACTACGAAAGAGCCCTGAAATACGAACCCGCCAATGAAGATGTGATCTACAATCTGCGACTGGCCAATGATCTTATCGTAGATAGAATAGAGAACTTACCAAAGAGTAAATTGAATAGATGGTGGAGAGACTTCAGGTATGGAATGGGCCCGGATGGCTGGGGTTCTATTGCCATTGCTCTTGCCTTTCTCGCTTCTATTCTACTTCTCATTTACTCGTTCAGATTTCGCGCAGGAGTGCGGAGATTTGGATTCTACGGGGGCATCATAGCCATTGGCTTGATGATCTGCGCCATTACGCTGGCTCAATCGGCTAAAAACTTCAGGGTGAATAATATTTCAGGAGTGATCTTTACGGATAAAGTAGACGTAAAAAGCGAACCCCGCTCTGAAAGCACAGATATTCTTGTTCTACATGCCGGAACAAAAGTAGATATCATTGACGCCGATGGGGCGTGGTACGAAATACAAATTGCGAGTGGCGACCGAGGTTGGCTCAAGGCTGAAACCTTAGAGGAAATCTAAAATTCTACGACAACTCCAATGGTCGGAAGAATTGTACCTGCCGTATTGGGAATTTCTTCAACCAGGTACTTATTCATATTGTTCGGATCCGTTACAGGATTGCCAGAATCATCTCTCACAACATCGATATTTGGTCTTAAATCGGTTTCATTCCCAGTTACGTTTTCAATATCGAGGTATACGTTCAAACTCCACTTATCGAAGAAATACTTCTTGTCTAATCGCACATCCAACTGATAGCTCGTACCTATTCGTTCAGTATTGACCAGATCCCAATTCTCAACTCCCTGACCATTGATATCCCAGACGTCCTTCATGGCGGTCGCATTGATGTCGTATGGCGTGTAAGGAGTGCCGCCCAACACCCGCAGTCGGGTTCCAAACTCCCAGTTCTTTTTAAACTTCTTACCGGCTGTCAAACTCAATATAAATTGGTTGTCCCAGGAAGATGGAACAAAGTCGCCATTTTTATCTGTAAACTCGCTTCTCACCAAAGTAAGAGCAGCTATTCCATACAATCCCTTATAGAGTTTTCTCTGAACAAGGAATTCAACACCATATGATCTTCCCTCGCCAATACTCACAACTGGTTCATTTCCGATTACTCCAAAATCTCCTCCTAGATTAGCTAGATTAATGCTGTCTCTCAGTGTGAATGGATAGTGATCATAAACCTTGTAAAAACCTTCTACGGAGACCTTAGTATTTGATTTAAATACATATTGTAATCCGGCAACGAGATGTTGGTTTTGGATGTAGGATATGTTATTTGATTTATTCACAAGATTACCCTGATTATCCCGATACCCCAAAACCGTATATGGTGGTAGTTGGTAGTAGCGCCCTACATTGGCATTAAAGGTAAGCTCAGGTAATATGCTGTACGAAAGCGAGAATCGTGGCGAGAGTTGATCAATCGGGTTTGACATATCTGCCGAATAGTTATTCCAATCTGTTCGTATTCCGAATGATAGCAAAAGCCTTTGTTTGAAAAGCGATCTACTTAATTGTCCGAAGAGACCGTATTTCTGGAAATTTAAGGTAGACGAAAAATCTATGGTCTGTAAGCCGTCATTAGTTGTAAGAATCCGATTAAAAGTGGAGTTTTTATAAGTTACATCTTCCACATTTATTCCCGCATTGATCTTCCAGTCGTCAATTCGCTGGGTATGCTCCAGTCTCAATTTATTCTCTATCTCTTCTGAATTATAGTCTAGTATTAGGTTAGAAGGATCAGAATCATCGTTATTTTCATACTTCTGCGCTGTATTATTCAGGTGATTTCTGCTCAATACAACATTTTGAAAACCATTTTTAGAGAAGTGCTTGTAATTGGCTCCAATGGTGTAATTCCACTGCTCATTCTCGGGAATATTACCCAGAATATACTCCGCTTCTCTTCGCTCTTCTTCCGTTTCAGCATCCTGAACTGCATCTTCATTTAAGGCAAATTGATCAAGGGCACCGAGGCCCACAAAAGTAATTTCGTTCTTGGAGTTGAATTTATGCTTCAACTTAAACTGGGCGTCGTTGTAAGTAGGGAGAAAAGGCAATCCGAGCACTCCGAATAAAAACTGAAGGTAACTGCGCCTGGCAGAAAAAATATAGGATGTTTTTTCATTGATGGGGCCGTCCAGGGTAATTCCCAGATCACTTGCTCCCAGGGTAATATTCGTTTTAAGTCGCTCAGAATTACCTTCTTTCTGCTCAAACTCCAGAACAGAACTTAGGGTGTTCCCTCGATTTGCCGGAAAGGCCCCTGAATAGAAATCTACATTCTGAATGAAATTGACATTAATAATTCCCACTGGCCCACCGGAAGCACCCTGTGTGGCGAAGTGGTTGATATTCGGCACTTCTATTCCATCTAGGTAAAACCTGTTTTCATTCGGGGCACCCCCGCGAATAATGATATCATTTCTGAACGAAACGGTTGAAGACACCCCGGGTAAGACTTGTATAGCTCTGGATATATCACGATTTCCCCCTGGATTGCGTTGAATTTCATTGGTACCTATGCTTTGCAAAGAAACGGGGCTCTCTTCGTTACGCTCAAAAACTTCTGTGGTAATCTCAACTTCTGCAAGCTGTGTGGAGCTCTCTTGCATAGGGATATCAAGGTCGGTGGGTTGCTTGGCAAAGACTTCTACTTCAAAAATTGTTTTAGGCTGAAATCCAATATAAGTGCATTGAATATTGTACAAGCCAGGTTCAATTCCTTCAATTTTATAATTCCCGTCTATATCAGTACTCGCTCCTGTAGCAGTGCCTTGAATAGCCACGTTGGCAAATGGAATGGGCTCATTCGTAAGCTCATTAAATACCCGTCCCTGGATGGCTCCTTTTTGGGACATTACATTTAGAGTAAATAAGAACAAAATAGAAGTAAGGAAAATCTGCCTGAAACGCATTGCTGAAGTTTGGAAAAAGAAAATGCTAACAGTAGAGCATAACAGTAGTTTTACCCTTTTGTTTTTGCTAGCGATAAATTTTTCTTTCGTTCAATGCCCGTTGAAAAGCTCGGGCATTGGCATTGTGTTTACTGAGATTGGTAGCAAAAGCATGATACCCCGAGAAATCGGCTTTTGCACACATGTAAATATAGTTGTGGTCTTCGGCATTTAGCACTGCATCAATAGATTGTTTGGAAGGAATATTTATGGGTCCGGGAGGCAATCCCGCGTATTTATAGGTATTGTAAGGACTCTCTACCGATAAGTCGGCGCGCAAAACGCGTTGCTTATTAAAATCGCCCAAAGCGAAAACTACTGTCGGATCGCTCTGCAGGCGCATTCCCCTATTTAACCTGTTTAGATAAAGACCGGCTATTCTTCTTCGCTCATCTGGAAATGACTGCTGCTCAGCCTGTACAATAGAGGCGAGCGTTGTGACTTCACTTTGGCTTAGCCCCAATTCCCGAGCCCTGGCTTTTCTCTTGCCCGTCCAGAAATTTTTGTACTCTATCGCCATTCTTGAAATAAACTCATCCGGGTCCGAGTCCCACTCCATGAAATACGTATCTGGAAGGAACATGGTCTTAAAGGTATTTTGACTAAATCCCAAATCCGCAGCCACTTGCCCCCCTTTCAACTTATTGAGAATAGCAGCTGAATCTGCTTCAATAAATTGCCCAACACTCCCTGCTAGTTCTTCCAGTGTACGAGTAGAATTGAATGTTACGCGCACTTCTTCTTCACCCCTACCTGCCCGAAGATGGTCTACCAGATCGGCCCCGCTCATTTTATTCCTAAGCGTATATTTTCCGGGAATGACCAAATTATCACGGTAATTCTTTTTATCCATAACCCAACTTAAGTCGCGTGGGCGGCGGATAATATCCAAGGAGTCCAAATAGGCAACAACATCTGCCTGAGACCAATCGCTTTGAATAAAAATTGCTCGCTCTTCTTCTTCCAGATTTACCATAGGGGCATAGACGCGCTGATAGGTTTTGAAACCAAAGTATCCGCCGACCACTAAGACCAAAATGAACCCTATTCTAATTAAGCTCTTCACTCTTCATTTATTAGCTGCATGGTACACTCATCCACAAAGTTTGCCTCGTGGAAAACCCAGTCCTTTTTCATTCCTGTTTTTTTGAATCCATGTTTTTCAAAAAGTGCAAGACTTTTCGGATTATCCATTAATACATTGCAATAGAGCTGATGTAAGGTCAAAGTATTGAAAACATAATCTATTATGATTTTAAGACATTCAGATCCCAGACCCTTACCCCTGTCTTCACTATTCGCGATTAAAATGCCGATTCCGGCCCTCTTATTTTTAAAATCACAATCGAATAAATCAACAGCCCCCAAAGGCTTATCGGAAGCTTTATCTTCGATAATTAAACGGAGTTGGCGGTCTGAATAAATGTCGCCAATTGATTCAATATACTGAGTTAGCGCCGTTCGGCTGTAAGGTTGAAGCGTATTGGAAATCCGCCAATTATCCCGGTCGTTTTCCCAAAGAAAAAGAAGGTTCAGGTCTTTTGGTTCAAGCGCTCTCAAACGGATATGTTCACTCTCTAATATCATCTAAATCTATTATTCCTTTGTAAACAAATCTCGCCGGCCCTTGAAGCCAGATATTCTCAAACTGCCCGTCGCGTTTTTCAAAATGAACAAAGAGTTTACCACCTTTTGTATACACTTCAACGGGGCTTTCAATATCCATCGTATCTGCTATTGCCAGTGCCACTGCTGTCACTCCCGTGCCACATGATAAAGTTTCGTTTTCCACACCGCGCTCAAATGTCCTGACTTTTAAACCACCTGTCTCCAAAACTTCAACGAAATTAACATTTGCACCACCCATATGCTCAAATGCTTTGTTATGGCGAACAGGTTTTGCTTCCTGCTCTATATTTAAGTCGTCTAAAAGATCCTTTTCAATAACCACATGAGGGGAGCCCGTATTCAGAAAAGTGTAGCCCGCTATTTCATCAATACGACTGATATTATGCATTTGGATGCCTACGGTATCAGCTGTTGTCCGGTACAAGTGCTCTCCATCGGTGGTGCTGAATATGCCATTTTCGCCTGCCAGACCCGTTGAACGGGCAAACTGAACTGCACATCTGCTTCCATTTCCGCAAAGACTCTTTGACCCATCGGGATTAAAAAAGATCATTTCAAAATCCTGAGTGGCATCCCTGATTAACATAAGTCCATCTGATCCAATGCCAAACTTTCTGTCACACAAACGCGAAATAAGTTTTTCGTCTTGGGGAAACTCCTTTCGACGATCGTCTATTATTATAAAGTCGTTACCCGTACCCTGGTATTTTTCAAAACTCCAGTTCATAGATTGCGTAGTGATATATAATTGCAAAAGTACACAGCTCTGCTAAATGACA
>JGI12048J13642_10244558_pt1 | contig 28365 bp, 21 predicted proteins | sample ElkSlonscriptome_16_FD_13642 | JGI IMG/M metagenome (IMG submission 13642)
GCTAAATCAAAGGTCGGATAGCACTTGAAGTAGAAGAGAATATATATCAGCTTGTCTGTCACGGTGTTCAACCGAGGTTTGCGACCAGCCCGTTGAGCTCGTTGTCTCAGGGTTAGATGGCGACGGGGAATGGGACTTCTGCAAGTGCCTCGGCAAAGACGGGCGTTAACCTGTCCAGTGCTTTACGGTTCAGTCCAGTGAGCGCACGCAGCAAACGCATGAGACGAGTATTTTCTCGTGCTTCATTTCATGTATTATCCCCTATTTCACAACAGTAGACCTGTTGTGAGAGATCTCAGTAACCCGTTCGATGGCTCGTTCGCGCAGCGTGGCGCAGCCACAATCCCATGCCATTGAGATATATCTTGATGCAGAGGGCTTTCACGTCAGGAAGATACGACTGGGAGTGAGGATCTTCTCGAAACTGACGATGACAGTCTCGGCATAGATCGCTTTGCTTCCCGTTGCGACGACCATTCTTAACGACGTAACGGCAATGGCAGCATGGACAATCCATAAGCCTCAAGGTGTACGTCATTTCCCATTATGCAAAGCCTGATTAGCCGGACTGGATATTACACAGACAGTTTGTTGTTCTTGTCTAATCTGTACACCGTTTTACTTATTTTAAGTTTATGATAGACGTATGCGCTACGCCTGTGGATTGAAAAACTAATGACTAGCACTTTCATGACTGATGACTTAACCCGTGAAGACATTGTTGATCGCTACAGAAAAAGAATTGCTGAAAGCAAGAGGGCAAGATTAACTCAGATAGAATGTGAGCAACTAGCATATCTTTTAGTCGAAACACTTATACATTTATCGGATGCGGGCGAGGATTCAGAGAATGTCATCCGCTCTTTGTGTCAGGAAGAGGTTGACCTTCTGAAGGAAGGATACCCTCAAGAATCAATTGATACTTCTTATATCCCAACATATACACGGCTGATTCAGGAAGCGATCGCCTCTGGTCAGCTTAAGTTAACAGACCTCAACAGCTATGAAAAGGCTAGCACTTCTGGAGATAGCTCAGATAAAAATACGGAGTGGCAACACTACGCTTTAGATTTTCTTGTGCCTGATAATTATGCTAAAAGTCCCGTAAAAAAACCAGGCCGGACAGAAAAGCAAGAAAGTCAAGTCCCACAAGATTTAATTGAGGTAAAAGCTTATCTGGGCAAAGCTCGCGATCTCCTCAATAGCAGCACAGCAGAAGAGATCGCGATCGCCCTCAGTGCGCTGACTGGAAGATACTATACCGAACTGATTCAAGAACAGCCATTTGAGAAGACTGAGTTTCCCTACCTCATGCGCTACAGGGAGACATCAGAAACAGCATCAACAATCGAGATAAATGTTATAACGCTAATTCCTGTAGAGGAGATTTTGCCCCATCTACAGCGATGGCAGCCAATGGTCTCTCATCTAAGTAAAGAAAAAGCCTCAGAATCTCAAAAGCGTGCTTTTATCGCCCGAGTCAATCATCGTATTCGCAAAGCCTTCGAGTTCACTCAAATCATCCCTGTCGTCGAGAAAACCAAGACAGTGTCAATGCAGTGGTTAAGAAACGCGTATGGAGCGATCGCCCTATACTTTTTCTGTCCACCTACAGGCCAACAACAGAATTTTATAAATCTTACTCTCAGCCACTTATTAGAACCAAAAACTCTAGACAATCCAACAATAGAAACCGTGCAGCAGTGTTTTCATTATCGTCCCGCACAACAGGGGCACCCCATTCGGGCAGTCGGAATCAAGCTTCCGGCTCATGGACCTGTCCCATTGAATAGAGCAGAGCTATCATCTGAAACCCAAGCATCTCAACAAGATGATCAATACATCGCGTCCGATCTATCTACATCGGCACATACAGCAGGCCAATCAAAAAGTATCATAACGACCAACCCCACGACTTCCTCGACAGAAGTAGAAGCTTCCCACGAGTGGGAAGCTATCGTCAGAACTCAAATCAAAACAATCGCGGATCAGGCACAGGCTATCAACTGGCTTACAACTGAAGTTCGAATGTTGAAAGAGAAAGCTCAACACCTCACAACAGCATATGACAAAGCAAATTCCCAAGCTGATAATTTGCCCGTCATCAAGGAAGAGTGCCAACGGCTAAGAGCAGAAAATCAAACTCTCCGACTAGCGCAGAACAAAGTAGACGCGTTCAAAGCTCTACTTCTAGATCATGACACTCGGAAGAAACCGCTCGCTCGGACAAAAGAACAATCACGCCCGGTATTAGATTCGTTGCCGTCTGGCTCTGACTCCAAGCTTGCTGAACAGCCAAAGCCGAACAATCGTACAGCTTCCCAAAAAGGGGCTTCACACAACTCCCCCGTTTCAAGTCAATCATCACCAACCATCAAATCTACATCCAGCAGCACTTCAGACCGTGGTTCGGAACAACCGGAACAAGTAGACTCAATCCTTCCTGAAGGCTATCAACTACAACCAACCAAAGCTAGTAAAGCTCAGCAGCGAGCAGCATCTATTGTTATAGCTATCCAAGCTTGGAATCGTCAGCATCCTAGCCGCTCGTTCGCAATCACCAAAGGCTTGCTAGAACACGAATTTGGCATCAACCGAAAAGCAGCCACAGAATTTCTTGAGGGTAATCGCCAAACCCTACAAGACTACTATCAAAAGATTGGAGTCAACAACGAACGTGGACATAATCGTCAACCAGGACGAAATATCGAAACGCTGAAGTCATTCGTTAGTAATAAAGTATCCCAACAATCACAATAGCGATCGCTCCCAGAACATACTTGAAGAGGACGGGGCAATCGCCCTCCCTAAGTTGTCCATCCGTTGATAGATTGCTATTGTTAATCTCGCTGAGTACGAACCCACTGAGACTCAGGTTTCACAACAAATGCAATGTACAGAGGGATTTTCCAAAGAATGTATAAGGGAGCTGTAAGCAGCGCTTTACCAGGAATTTGGTGACGGCCAAACCGATACCAGCTAATCAAAATAGCAGTTCCCATCAATAGACCAATGAGACCTAATACGATTCCAGGTAGCCATTGACCTGTCAGCCATGCCAGAACACCCAATACAACCATTGATCCTAGCCACAGAGCGACCAACAACGACAGCGGCGGCACACACAAATCGAGAGCCATAACCAGCAGGTCAAAACGACGCTGGCTGATTGCCTCTTTGAACAAGCGGGGTCCCTGACTCAGCAACGTCTGCATATGACCATGCTCCCATCGAGTCCGCTGGCTGGTAGCCGCTGAATCTTTGTCGGGCAGCCGACCTAATACATCCGCTCTCTCACAAAAGATTGGAGGAGTGCCATCAATCGCCAAGTCAAGTCCTAGCTGCATATCTTCAACAATGTTTCCGCTAGCAATAGGAGCATGGTGAATTACTGACCAGGGGAAAGCCATACCTGTTCCAGTCAGAGGGCAAGGCATCCCAATGACACCAAGTCCTGCAGGACGAACCCAGTTTTTCACAAGAAACGCCAGGGCAGAAATGGCATCCTTTGGAGTTGGCTCAGCAGGCTGCTCCATCAAATATTTGCTTTGCACTGGACGCCCCTTCTGATGAGCTAAAGTCGCTGTTTGGTCAATAACCCCTGCTGCAACTGCGCAGTCAGCATCCACAACTACAACAACATCTGGCGGATCTTGCTCCAAGTAGTCAAGACCGTAAGCTAATGCATAGCCCTTGCCGCGCTGCTCTGAGTTGAATCTCTCTAGCACCGTCGCTCCTTGAGAGCGAGCTACAACAGCCGTTTCATCGTCACAATTGTCAGCAATCACTACGAGGCGATCGCCCGTTTGGATCTGCGGCATCACATCCGTCAGCGTTGCTCCAATACCTGAGGCTTCGTTGTGAGCTGGAATAAGTATCGCAATTCGAGGACGTTGAATTGTCTCCAACACCGTCTGACGAAATGAACTGAGAACCGTTGCCGCAATGCATTCCAGACTAAACACCAGCATTGGAATACCTGGCACTAGCACCAGCACCATAAATAATACGTCAGTTAATACATTCACAGCTCACAACAACTCCTAACCATTAGAACAATCAATTCAACCAACGAACTTCAATCATGACGATCAGCAAACCGCAACTCGAAGTGTATGCGCACCTGCCTCTGTCAACCTCAAAGAGCCCTTACGACTTCCCACGAGAAACGGCCACGTTAAGGTCGGGTGCCTGCGATCGCCATGGACAACGGTAGCGGTTTAACTTCTGTTGAATGACCATCCAGATAAACGTCGGGTCATCCAGCAAGTAACGCTTCCAGAGACGCTTCGGTTCCTTCATCAGGCGATACGCCCACTCTAACCCCAACTCGCTCATCCAGCGAGGAGAACGAGTTAATGTTCCAGCCTCAAAATCAATGGTGGCTCCGATCGCCAAAAATATTTTGACCCCTGGCATAGAGACTTTATGCTTGACAATAAATTTTTCTTGCTTGGGTGCACCCAAGCCAACCGCTAAGACCGTTGCTCCCGATTCATGAACTTTCTCTATGATGCGTTTGCATTCGGCTTCGTCCTTCTCAAACCCAAAAGGAGGAGAGTAAGTTCCTACAATCATCTCACGGCCCACATGAGCATTGATGACCTGGCGCGCTTGCTCGGCAATGCCCTCTAAAGCACCCAGCAAGAAAATCGTTATGTCAGGGTTGTCTTTATGGTGATTGTAAAATGCCGGAAACAAGTCTGAGCCAGAAATTTTTTCCTTCAGTGGCACTCCTAAAAAGCGAGCTGCATAGCAAACGACTCGACTGTCGCATACTCGATAATCCGCCCCATCATACGTTTTCAAAAAGTCCTGGTCATGCTGCAGCTGGACAAAATGATCAGCGTTTGGAGTAAACACAACCCCTCGCTCTAGGTCGTTTAGCAGTTCCTGCATCGAAACATTGTCAATCGCTAAATTGAGTATTTTTACACGCGTCATAATTTATACGAACCTCTCAACATTGCCTGATACCGTCGTGGGTCAGCTCTAGCTGACTCAGATTTTCGATGGTTGAACCCTGATTGAAAAAAGATGTTTCTGCTGTTTCTAAACCGCCACACCAATGGAATCTGGAAACAACGACCAAGACGGAGTACCCAAGTTTCACATCACGAGTATTGACTTCACCATAAAAAGCATCAACTTCCGAATGGCCAATACTCACTGCACCCCCAATCTTAAACTTCCCGCAAAAAGCGGTGAATCAATCCTTTCGCAGCTCAGTTTGACTCACAAAACAAGAAGTCTTTATCAAGAATTCATCAAAGCTTGTTGTCATCCTCCCACTGACTTCAATATTTCCCAATCCACCAGACAGAATGACATCCTGGAGAGCAAACCCATTCCAAAGACCGGGTTGCCTACAGTTATGACAGCACATCCTTGGATCGATTAAAACAGGGCAAGTGTCAGCACAACGATTGGCTATCCATAGATATCTCGGATCTCTCGTCGATCCTGACTGCACATTCGTCCAGGCGGATAACATTTATCAGGAAGGGATGGGCACTATGGGAAAAGTCGCACTAGTCTTCTTCAGAAACTCATTCTGCCCGACTTCGTCTAGGCTATTAGTGGCTTTAGCACCATCCAGTAGTTGTCTCAATAAACCGGGATTCTCTGGAGCAGGTGCTGATACATTGACATCTACGATAGAAGTCGATGTGCCCTGTGTTCATCCACCTGTGCTCCACACAGTCAAAACCACTTTGTCGTATCCAAACGATGTTGAAACGCCTCTACTCTTCGACCCTCAAACGCTCTACAGATCCACGGGAGACGCATTGGATGTTGCTCAAGGTTGCACTCGGACATGCCCTGCATCCACTGGTCGCATCAGGTGTGATGCTCATGTGGGCCATGCCAGCGATCGCCCAATCGGCCACGACCCAAAATATCAGAGATACGTTATCGCCTCCAACAGTTTCCTTGTCTACTGATGAGCATTTTGTGTTGGAATCCTCTCTCGCTCCACAGCTTAAAGCGACATCTGCAAGGAGCACTCATGAAGCGATCGCATTAGACGAAGACGAAGAAGGCATTGACTATAGCGTGTCTGAGGTCAGGAGTCTGACTGAGACCAGCGCCGCAAGCCATGTCGACATTGACTCAGAAACGAATCCGTTCCCAATCTCAGGATTGGGAGGAAACTCTCGCCAGTCGAAGGACGTTCTGCTGACCTCAGAGGTTGGCGATCGCTCTGATGCCTCTACCGAGACCCTATCCTTAGAGGACAAACAGGTTGATAGAACAGAGCCTGCACCTGCACCCCATGGTTCTCCCTATCCTCCTCCCACCTCCTATCCATCCTTTGGCGAAACGCCGAATCTATTTGACTATGTTCCAGTTCTGGAAAACGGGGTCGATGCAGACATTGAGGTCGAGATCGAGGTAGAAGATGTTCTTCCGGTTTCCGATCGCAATGCCTATTTGTTGGGGCCTGGCGACACCGTTCAAGTCGATATCTTTAATGCACCAGAACTCAATACCGCAGACAACGCCTACACCATCTTGGATGATGGCACTCTCAATCTGCCTTGGATCGGTCGTGTGTTTTTAGGAGGGCTCAATTTAGAAGAAGCCGGAGCGGCGATCGCCATTGAGTATTCTCCCTTCTTACTCGACCCCGTTGTGACCGTCAGTCTATTGACAGAGCGGCCTACTCGCATTGCTGTGGTCGGAGAAGTCAACCGCCCAGGAACTTACACCACTGGTGCTTTCGCGACCAGTGGTGCCTACGCCACCGGAACGGCACGAGCTGCAGCCGGAGGAGCCAACCAACAACAGGTCGGTGAACTTCGTACAGTCATTGAAGCTATCCAAACCGCAGGCGGCATTACTCAAACCGCTGATGTTCGAAACATTCAGATCCAACGGATACAGCCGAGCCAGGAAATCACGGTTCGCACCATCGATTTGTGGGCGCTGCTGCAGGAGGGTGACCTTAGCCAAGATTTAACGCTGCGTGATGGCGACACCGTACTAGTTCCCACTGCAACTCAGTTCAATTCCGAAGACCTTCAAGAACTGGCTTCTGCAAGCTTTTCGCCAGACATCATCACGGTCAATGTTGTGGGAGAAGTAAACACCCCCGGAAGTATCCCTGTTCCCCCCAATACGGCTTTGAATCAAGCCATCCTGGCTGCCGGAGGATTTGATAGCAACCGGGCTCGCAGGAGCCGGGTGCGCCTAATTCGGCTCAACCCGGATGGCAGCGTGACCGATCGAACGGTGCCGATTGATTTCTCCGATGGCCTCAACACAGAGACCAACCCACCCCTGAGAAACAATGACATCGTGGTGGTCGCTCGCTCTGGCCTCACCCGTGCCGCTGACTTTATCGATATTATTGGAACCATTGCAGGAACGGTACTCAACCCAGTTCGAGGAGTCATCGACATTGTTGATACCATTGGCGATATGCGCGATCGTCGGGAAGATAATGATCGCGATGAACAACGCTTGGAGTTAGACCTCGAACAGCGAGAGCAAGACAACAATGACGACGATGATGACGATGACGATGACGACGATGATTTCGATGATGATGATTTCTAAGCCGAATCATTAACCCATGAACGAGGCATTCAAAGTGCCGCAAGTGATAAACTTTTGTCCAATCTTTCAATGTCTACGCGGCAACAAATGCATATTTTCCTTAAGTATGTCAAGATGCTCGCCGTATGCCTTAATCCTTAGCGAGAATTTGGGAACCCTTACCCAAGACAGGCAAAAGCAAGCGACTTCGGTTTCGACTAGACAAAACCACTAGACAGAACCAAATCTGTTGAATGGCATCCCCAGCCACCAGCAGCACCGCCCCTTAAGTTTTAATGTGCCGACATTATAGTCACTGACCTTGAAGGAGTGGTCTGTCCCCACGGAAAAGCTCAGGAGAGGTTACAGCATACGAATGAGTGATAGAGAATCCATCGATATTGATCTTGGCTTGGTATACCGTGCTGTCAGACGTTCTTGGCTCCTAGCAATTGGTGCCTTTACCGCATGTGTCGCACTGGCAGCCTTCGCGTCCACGCGTCTCACCCCAACCTATGAAGCCGATGCGAAGATACTCTTTACGAAAGTTGACCAACGTGCTGCACTCACAGGTCTTGATCCTCAAGGAACGGGACAATTACAGTCTCTTCTCATCGACCAAACGCCTCTCAGCACAGAGATGCAAGTGCTCACCTCAAGACCCCTACTCGAAGAGACTATTGAGCGCCTCGATCTCAGAAATGACGAAGGCGAACCCCTCACCCCCGAATCTCTTAGCCCTGGAATCGACCTTAGCATTATCGGCGGAACAGATGTTCTCGAAATTCTCTATACCGATCCCGATCCCGATATTGCTGCGGCTATCGTCAATACTCTGATCGATGTCTATCGCGAATATTCCATCACCACCAATCGCGCTGAAGCCAAAGAAGCCAAGGAGTTTCTACTCACTCAACTGCCCCAGACTGAAGAAAATGTGCGGCGGGCCGACCAAGCCTTAAGAGATTTTCTAGAGCAAAATAATGTTGGCGTTCTCGAAGAAGAAGCCAGCTCTTTGGTCACGAGCCGAGAAGCAATTGATAACCAAATCTCAACGATCGAAGCCGACCTCGAGGCAGCAGCGGCACGGGCTGAGACGCTACAAAATCGTCTCCAGCTCAACCCTGAACAAGCCTACACGGTTGGATCACTGACCCAAAATCCTGGCGTTCAAGATACACTCACCGCTCTTCGCACAGTCGAACAAGAATTAGCCATTCAACGATCTCGCTATAGCTCCGAGAGTCCCGTTGTCCGTCAATTGCAAACGGAACGAGATTCTCTTCAGCAACTTTTGCAACGGCAACTCGCAGAAACGGGGGGGAGCTCATCGTCAACCTCCAATACCATGATTCAATCCAATCCCAATCAGCAGAGCATTATGCAAACGCTGATTCAGGATTTGCTGAATACAGAGGCTCAATATGCCAGTCTTCAAGAACAACTAGACGTTCTCCAAGGCTATCGCGACAATTATCAGTCCCGACTAGGTGGGGTTCCGGCTCTCAGGCAAATTCAACGCGAACTCGAACGTCGCGTCGCGATCGCCGAAACGACCTATGAGGCTCTGCTCACCCAGCTCCAAGCGCTCGAAGTGCGCGAAAACGAAACTTCTTTCAATACCCGCGTCATTCAACCCGCTACCGTTCCAGAAGATCCCATCGGCGGCGACAAAGTCCAAATCCTCGCCCTCGGCGTCATGGGCGGCGCTTTCCTCGCCATCGCCATCATTGCCCTCTCTGAGGTCTTCCGATTCCGGAAAGCTCAGCAATTTGCTCTCGTCTCCGACAACCCCAAAGAACTGCTCCACTCCTCTGATCCCGATGTCGCCCCCTCCAACTCCACGCGCTCATGAACCTCGCACTCCATCCCCTTAATCTGAAAATTGAACTTCAAAGTCTCTTTGCTCGCGCAGAGCAGGTCTTCGTCGTTGCATCCGTTATCCTTTACAGCAATGCTATCGTCCCTCTCCTCATCACTCAAGGTGCTAGCGAAGGCGATGGAGTCGATATTTTGTCCTTTAATTACACTCCCCTCAACCTCTTATTTTTACTCAACTATTTCATCTCAGCCATCTTACTCACACTACGCTGGAAGAGTACACTTCATACCTTGATAGCTGATCCGTTCTGGCTGATCCTCACAGTAATGATTCCGATCTCTTTATTGTGGTCAGTCAATCCTGACGAAACGACATCAGGCTCCGTCGGAATGATAGGCACCATACTTTTTGGAGTCTATCTAGCCAGTCGCTTTTCCTTAGATAAGCAACTGTCACTTTTGTGCTGGAGTTATGGCGTAATGGTGGTCTTTAGCTGGATTTTTGTTGTGGCATTACCTAAATACGGCGTTATGGGTGGAGTTCACGCCGGTACGCTGCGTGGCGTCTTCACCCACAAAAACGGTCTCGGAAAAGCAATGGTATTCAGTACTGCCCTATTCATTTTGCAAACCCGTCGCCTATGGTCACAGAATCGTTGGATGTGGTTGGGTATTGCAGGTAGCGTTTCTCTGATCTTAGGATCAACCTCTGGGGGAGCGTTAATCAATTGTACTATGCTCGTCCTAGTGGTTCTTGTTCTTCAAGTTTTTCAATTCAAGTCTAAGCATCTTATCCTTGGTCTCATACTTCTAGCGATCATCCTAGCAACGTTTTGGGCTTGGTATACAGATATATCCATCATGGTTCTAGAAGCCATTGGAAAGGATGCATCCCTTACTGGAAGAGGCGATATCTGGCCTTATACACTCGTAAAAATAATGGAAAGACCCTGGCTAGGCTATGGGTTTAACGGTTTCTGGCATGGTGCAAATGGTGAATCTATTTTTATGATCCGAGCACTCCGCTGGGATGTTCCTAACTCACACAATGGTTACTTAGATTATATTCTCCAACTCGGCTTTCTTGGATTTATTCCCCTTTGCCTTGCCCTTTGGAGCACATTTGTCAAAGGCTTCGCCTTGCTACGCAATCGATTCAAATGGAGTCACGCCTGGCCCATCGTTTTCCTCGCATCTATGATCATTGTGAACTTTACAGAGACGGATCTACTTTCCCAAAACAACAGAACCTGGATTTTCTTCACAACTGCCGTACTCTCGACAGCGATTGAGTTTAGAGAGCGCTTTCGAATTTCAGAGCATTCAGATCAAGATACTCTTCCTGCACTTGCTCAGTCTATCTCCGGATCTCAACAATCTTGACGTCTAATCAAATAGCCAGACGCTACTGCACACTCAATTCCTTAGCCTGAAGTCCTTTATGCTCAATTTTTTTCTTCGCATCAAAAGCAAGCTCGCCTCTGTTGCGAGTGGCTCCATGGTTAAGGATAGTTTCTGGATGCTCTTATCACAGGCATTCAGCGCTGTCATTCAAGCTGCTTACTTTATACTTCTTGCTCGCACATTGGGAGCACAAGACTACGGCAGCTTCGAAGGTGTTAAGGCAATTTTTCACATCGTATTTCCTTTTATTGGATTAGGCGTAGGTGACCTCCTTGTTCAAAATGTTTCTAGGGATGCCTCTTCCTTTGCTCGGCATTGGGGAGACACTCTAGTTGCTCTCATGATTAGCCTTGGAGTGGCAATTGTTTTTCTTTTTCCTATTACAAATATACTTATACCCTCCATCTCAGCTCCGTTTATCTTGCTAGTTCTGCTCTCCGATCTATTAGGACTCAAACTTTGGGAATTAGCAAGCAAAGCATTTACTGCTGTACATCAAATGCGACGAGTTGCGCTTATCAAGGGTGTTTACGTTGTCGGTAAGTTTTTAGCAGCTCTTGCCCTACCTTTTTTCCCTCCCGAATCTCGACTACTAGCTTGGGGAGGACTCTACTTTCTAGGCTCAATCATACCGGGAATAATTTTCTTTCTCATGGTCAATCGTGCAATTAGTGCGCCTATTTTTAACTTCAAAACTCTTAACATTAGTCAGTGGAAACAGGGGTTTTACTTCTCTCTCGCTAGTTCAGCAGAGGGGATAAACGCTCAAGTTGATCGCACGATGTTGGTGAGCCTTGCGACCCCTGCTGCTGCGGGAATCTACGGAGCAGGATATCGTTTCATCGATATGGGATTCTTACCCATTTTTGCTATTCTAAGTGCTAGCTATGGTCGTTTTTTCAAGCATGGCGAACAAGGAATTAAGGGAACACTTAATTTTGCTCAGAAGTTGCTTCCTGCAGCCTTGGGTTACGGGTGTGTCTCTGCTGTAGTACTGATTCTCTTTAGGCCTTTCGTCTCGACTATTCTGGGGCCAGACTTTGCGGAATCATCACTAGTACTGCTTTGGCTTGCTCCGATTCATTTACTAGCAGGTCTGCAATTTCTTGCCGCCGATACATTGACAGGAGCTGGGCTTCAGCGATCGCGCAGTATAATTCAGGTCTTTGCAGCTATTTTAAACGTCAGCCTCAACTTCTACCTTATTCCCATTTACTCCTGGAAAGGGGCTATCTGGGCCACTCTTAGCTCTGAGTTCTTCAAGACAATTGCTCTATGGCTTGTTGTGTTTTTCATCTACCGTAAGGTCTCCAAAGCAGATCATCTGTAAAGACCTATTATTCGTCACTTGTCAACAATCTTTCAACTAGGAACCATATTATGCGTGTTTTACTTTTAGCGTTTGAATGTAATCCAGAATGGTACTCTTTACCGGCAGTTGCTTACTATTATGCTGAAACATTGGCACAGCATGTTGATGAATTAGTCGTCGTTACTCAAATTCAGAATAAAGAAAATATCGAAAAGCATGGCGGGATCAAAGGAGCAAAAGTTGTTTTCCTTGACGTTGAAAGTATTGTACGTCCCTTTGAAAATCTAGCTGTTTTCCTGATGGGAGGACACAAAAGAAATGTAGGTTGGACTATTTATCGTGCCTTGATGTACCCAGCCTATGTATATTTCGAGTGGAGCGTCTGGAAACATTTCAAGTCAGAGTTGACACAAGAAAGATTTGATATTGTTCATCGACTCACACCGATGACTCCCACCCTTCCTAGCCCCATAGCAAAATGGAGCCCTGTTCCTTTCGTGCTAGGACCTCTCAATGGTGGACTAAGATGGCCTAAGCAATTTAGTGCTGAGCAAGGCCGCGAAAGAGAATGGCTGAGCAATTTCCGTGATGCTTACAAACTACTTCCTTTTCAGAAGTCGACGTACAAAAATTGTGATGCTGTACTAGCAGCGTTCAACCACACAATAGTAGATTTACCTGATGCAGCTCAACCTAACATAATCAATTTCCCTGAGGTTGGGATCGACCCATCTCTATTCAATCTTCCGGTTCGAGGGTCTAAGGAAAAGCTGACTATTCTCTATGTTGGGCGTTTAGTCCCTTATAAAATGCCAGAGGTTGTGATTCAAGCATTTGGTCGCAGCTCTATTCTGCAACAGCATCAACTCATCATGGCTGGAGATGGAGCCGAGCGATCGCGCCTCGAAGAAATAGTAGCTGAAAAACACCTCGAGCATTGTGTCCAGATTCTTGGGCAAGTATCCCATGAGACTGTCAGCCAATTGATGCAAGAGGCAGATATCTTCGCATTTCCCTCAATTCGAGAGCTTGGTGCAGGCGCTGTGATTGAAGCTATGGCCTGTGGCCTCACTTGTGTAGTCGTAGACTATGGTGGCTGTGGCGGCTTAGTTGCCGCTGATCGAGGAGTCAAAGTCCCAATCGGTGATACTGAGCATCTGATCCAATCTTTTGTAGAGGCTTTAGAAGCATTAGTCCAAGATCCAGAGAGAGTTAAGAAACTGGGAGAAAATGCTTATCATCATGCCCTAGCACTTTATTCATGGGACGCAAAAGCTCGGAAAAATCTTCAGGTTTATGACTGGGTGCTAGGTCATCGCAGCGACAAACCCGACTTCTGGGAACCCATTGCTCTCGAACCGACTGAGTCCTTAAACCAACCTCATTCAGACAGTTCTGAAAACGGCAAGCCTGCTGTCCCTAAAGTCTTAGACTCTAGATCGTAGGAAACAGTGCGTTGATATTGTTTGGGTCACATAACAGATACATCCATCATCTAAAGTCTGTTCAACAACCCTGCGAGAAATTCACAACTGAGAGACTCTGGCGGGGTTTCGAATGGACAATAATCGCTAGCCCCTTCTTCTGCAGCTAAGCTTCATGACTCTTCTTCCTAACCAGCAGCGACTACGCCGCTCAGTTGGAGCAATCGTTTTAGCGATCGCAACTTTTACTATAGTCCTCACCCTCAACTGGGCATCTTTCTCATCGTCTTCGACGATACCTATCTTCGTTGATCAGTTTGGGTATCGCCCGAGTGATCCTAAAATTGCTGTCATTGTTCAACCCGAGCAACTCATATCTGATTCCTCTGAAGCACCTGCCACTGAGCTGTCTGACCGTTATCAAGTCATTCATATACCTAACGAAAACTCTATTTATGAGGCTTCCGCTAGACGATGGAGAGACGGAGCCATCCATGCTCAATCGGGCGATCGGGCGGCTTGGTTTGATTTCTCTGCCGTTCGACAGCCAGGTACCTATGTTGTGAGGAATTCTCGCACTGGTGAGTCATCGTCAACGTTCACAATTGCTGAAGATGTATATCACAATGTATTGGTTGCAGCAACTCGCATGTTTTTCTATCAGCGCAGCGGCTTTCCAAAACATCCTCCCTATACAGATCCCCGCTGGATGGACGATGCAGCTTTCCTCGGCCCAGGTCAAGATACCGAAGCCCGATTCTTAAATGACAAAGATAATCCGGATTTGGAACGAGATGTGCAAGGCGGTTGGTTCGACGCTGGAGATACTAATAAGTATGTGACTTTTGCAGCACAACCTCTCCACCAACTCCTAGATGCCTATACCCAAAATCCGTCTGTTTGGACTGACGACTTTAATCTTCCAGAGTCTGGCAACGGGATTCCAGATTTGCTTGACGAAATCATGTTTGAACTAAAGTGGTTTCAACGCATGCAAGATGAAGATGGCGGAGTTTTCATCAAAGTTGGCACAACTGATTACAAGTCGGCAACTAGACCTAGCCTTGATCGACGACCGCGATTCTATGCACCCAGGTGTTCGTCTTCGACCATTGCTCTAGCTGGCGTCTTTGCTCATGCAGCATTAGCCTTTCAGTCTGTTCCCGAGCTGCGAACCGCTGCCGAGACGCTTCAGTTGCAAGCGAAACAAGCTTGGGACTGGTTTGAGGCACACCCTATACAAGTGGATTGTGACTCGCAGGAGATTAAAGCAGGAGACGCAGACCGAAATGAGGCTGAGCAAATCGGATTAGCCGTAACCGCAGCTGTCTATCTATCACAGATTGATTCAAAACCGGAGTACCACGACTATATTCGAGAACATGCATCAGAAACCCGTCCATTCACAGATCCTATGTGGTCTCTGTATGAAGCTCATGTTGGTGATGCCCTCCTTGCTTACATGCATTCTGCAGAAGCTCCTTCTGACCTCAAGCAAACTTTTTCGACTGCCTTCTCTCAAAGAATCCAAAATTCTCCAGATCTCTATGGAGACGACACAAACATCGATCCCTACCGAGCGTTTATGCCAGATGCTCAGTACCACTGGGGAAGCAACGCGATCAAGGCCAACGTCGGCAACGCAAATTACGATGTCAGTCTCTACAAATTAGATCTTGAATCTGCTGAGTCTTTTGAAACCCGATCCCTTGATGTCCTTCATTACTTTCATGGGGTCAATCCCTTCGGCATGGTCTATCTCACCAATATGTACGATTACGGAGCCGTTGACTCAGCCAATGAAATGTATCATGAGTGGTTTGGCAACGGCATGTATGACAATGCCAAAAGCTCAGCAAGTGGCCCAGCTCCTGGTTATCTGACCGGAGGACCTAACAAAAATTACACTGGCTCTGCTCCTCTGGCAAATTCTCCGCCGATGCGGGCATACTTAGATAGAAACGATGGAGGAGAACTCAAAATGTGGGAAATCACAGAACCGTCTATTGGATATCAAAGTGCATACCTAAAGCTTCTTTCAAAGTTTTGACTCACCCCCTAAAGTCATTTGCGTTGTTTTATTAACAACACATTTGCAGCCTGTCTAAAAAAGTCTATTTGTTCTTAAAAATTTCGCAATTTCAAACTTATTCTTTAAAAGAAATATTTTCGTAAGGAGAGTTCAATTTCAATGACTACAGCAACACCTCGAATTGTCATTGGTATTCCTGTCTACAACGGCGGAGATTTACTTGCTAAGACAATCGAGTCGATTCTTAATCAAACCTTCTCTGACTTCCAGCTCATCATCAGCGACAATGCATCGACAGACAATACCGAAAAAATCTGTCGTACCTATGCTAGTCAAGACACCCGAATCGAATATATTCGTCAGCCAGAAAATCTTGGGATGGCTCCCAATTTCAACTTTGTCTTCCGACCTGGAGACGCTCCCTACTTCAAATGGGCAGCCCACGACGACATTATTAAACCTGATTATTTGAGTCACTGCATTGAGCTTCTTGACAATGATCCGTCGCTGACACTAGCCCATTGCCCTACTCTCCGCATTGATGAGCACGGTAACGAACTCGGAATCTACAGAGATCTGACTCTCGCGGGCGATCGCATCAGTGAACGATTCTGGCGCGTCTTATGGACAATCAATATTTACGAAATCTATAGTGTGATGAGATCGGATGCCGTCGCCAAAGCGAAACCTGCTGGCTCCTATTTTGGCTCAGAGCGAAACATTCTCACTGATGTCCTCCTCCAAGGAAACATCGCCTACCTTGATGAGAGCCTCTTTGCAAGACGTGACCACAAAGGAGCTCTCACATCAATGCATATCGAATCAAAAGAACAAGACAACTTCGAACAGCGGCAAGCCGTTCATGCTCCTAAAGCGAAAAAGATGTCTAGTGCTCAAGCCTCCGCTCTGCGTTTTAAAGAATATCTTGCTTCAATCTTAAGGCTGCCCATTCCTTTCAACGAGCGACTAGCTTGTCTTCAAGTTCTACTCGACTGGGGACTCAAACGTGCGCTTGAAGGTGTCACTGGAGCTGGAGAGAAGTATCGTCAAGAGCTTTACGCCACACAAGTCAACCAAGAAGCTTAATGCATTGACTCTAGTCTCTACACCCACAGATTAAATGTTTTTTTCTTCCAGACAGGTTCAAGACGCATCTCCTTCTACACAATGTCTAGACTCCCATTTATTTTTGTCTTGTCAGCCCTCTTGAGGTTTTCATCTGCTCTATGGCTTCCTCTGTATCAATCTGTATTGCAACGTATAAACGACCCAGCGGCCTGAGAAAACTGCTCACCCACCTCAACAAACTTGAATTTCAGCACATACCTCCACCCACAGTGGATGTTATGGTAGCTGATAATGACGCAGCAGGATCTGCTCGAAACATCTGCGACACAATCCGACCCAACTTTAAATGGAATCTAGTCTACGATGTCGAGCCCCAACAAGGAGTCACCTTTGCTCGAAATCACTCTGTGGCGATGGCATCTCCAAATACCGATTTTATTGTTTTCATTGATGATGATGAATTTCCCTCACCTCAATGGCTTGAACAACTTCTAACGGTTCAACAATCTTTGCAAGCTGATGTTGTTACCGGACCTGTTATCCCTCAATTCGAATCAGACCCAACTCCTCCTTGGATTATCAAGGGTGGCTTTTTCGATCCTCCTCAACGCGTCACAGGTCAAATCTTACATATTGCCTATACCCACAACTCCCTGATTCGGGCTTCTCTCTTGCGAAACCTTGATGTACTCTTCGACTCGACCTTCGCATTCCGCGGTTCCGAAGATGTCCATCTTTTTATGAGGCTTTTTCAGCAAGGTGCCAAGATTGTTTGGGCTCAGGATGCAACTGTCTATGAATCGATCCCTATAAAGCGAACTCAATTAAAGTGGCTCCTCGAACGTAATTTCTACGGTTGGAGTAGCCACAGCCTTCTCGAATCTCAGTTTTCGCCCTATCTTCACAGCAAAGCTCTTCGGCTCACCAAAGGAACAACACTTCTCACAATTGGCCTCTGCACTACACTCCCTTCTCTCTTCTTAGGTAAACATGCTTTTGCTAAAGCCCTGATTTTCATATCTCGTGGACTGGGTACACTATCAGGGCTTCTCGGCTCTCAAGGTGGCTGGGATGGTTCTAAGCGATGAAAAGAATTTCTGCCGTCTCTCTTGCCTTCCCTTATATGTTTTTGTCTAATTACATCAGGCTCTTTTTATTGTCTTTAAAGAATCAGCATGGCTAACCAAAGTCCAATCCAATGGGGTATTCTCGGAACTGGCTGGATTGCATCCCAGTTCGCACGAGGGTTCAAATACGTGTCTGATGCCTCCCTCGGAGCAGTAGCCTCTCGCTCGCGAGAGTCAGCAGAGGCATTTGCACAAACCATGGGAGTACATCGAGCCTATAGCAGCTACGAAGAGCTATTATCCCAACCAGACATAGATGTAGTATATATCGCGACACCTCATATACGTCACCACACAGACTGCCTTCTCGCACTAGAGGCTGGAAAGTCTGTTTTGTGCGAGAAGCCATTCACGATGAACGCTCACCAAGCTCGAGAGGTGTTCGACTTAGCGCGATCGCGCAACCTGTTTTGCATGGAAGCCATGTGGATGCGATTTATTCCTCTGATGCAGCAGGTACGCCACATCATCAAAAACGATGAAATTGGTGAAATTAAGTTACTTTCAGCAGATTTTGGTTATCCCGTGCCATTTGACGCCAAAAGTCGTCTTTTTAATCGGGAATTGGGTGGTGGCGCACTGTTAGACAGAGGTGTATATCCCCTTTCATTAGCAGTGTCTTTGATGGGAAAACCTAACCGTATTGTCGGACAAGCGTCTATCGGTTCGACAGGCGTAGATGAGCAGTCGGCAATGGTCTTACATTACGATCATGGTGCTTTGGCTACGCTCTCCTCGACGCTTCTCACCTATGGTTCCAACACTGCCACGATCATGGGCACTCGTGGTCAAATTGTTATTCACCCACCATTCTACTATCCGGAGAAAGTCTCGATTGACCGTTTTCCCGATACGCAGCAGATGAAGCCCACACCGAGATCATCAGCATCAACAAGTTTAAAAGAGCGAGTAAAGGTCAACTTGAAAATGGCTCCTTTTTTCAAGCGTCTTAGACGACTAAAACCCCATGCGAGTCAATCTTTAGTGAGATTAGAAGCTGGACAAGGCTACCATCATCAGGTTGTAGAGGTAGGGCGTTGTTTACGCGCAGGACGAGTAGAGAGTTCACTGATGCCATGGATAGAAACTTTGCAAGTTATGGAATCAATGGATACGCTTCGTGAATCTTGGTCTCTCACTTATGCTCAAGATGAAGCTTAGTTCAACAGCAACTTAATTAAGGAAAAATTGCTATGAATATTGCTATTGTCGGCTGCGGTTTTGTTGCTGACTACTATCTAAGTACACTATTTCTTCATCCAGATTTAAACTTAGTTGGTGTAACTGACAAAAATAAGAAAAGAATAGAAAAATTTTCAACACATCACTCTCTTCCTTCGTATTCATCGCTAGAAGAATTACTAGCAGATTCGAAAGTAGAAATCGTTCTCAATTTGACAAATCCCAGAAACCATTATGAAGTTTCCAAGGCATGTTTAAATGCCGGAAAGCACGTTTATTCAGAAAAGCCAATTGCTATGACAATTGACCAATCAAAAGAGCTTGTAGCTTTGGCCGAAAGTAAAAGCTTACATATCTCTTCTGCTCCCTGCAGCGCTCTTGGAGAATCTGCTCAAACTGTATGGAAAGCTATTAGAAATAATGAAATCGGTTCTGTTCGACTTGTATATGCAGAAATGGATGATGGTCTAATTCACAAAATGTCTTATGAAAAATGGCTAAGCGAATCTGGAATGCCTTGGCCATACAAAGACGAATTCGAAGTGGGCTGCACTCTAGAACATGCTGGATACTATCTTAACTGGCTGACAGCTTTTTTTGGGCCAGCTGAACGGGTTGTCGCCTTTTCTTCGTGTCTCATTCCTAATAAGCAAACTGACTGTGAACTAGCGCCTGCTGACTCGCCCGATTTTTCATTAGCATGCATTAAATTTAAGTCAGGCATTGTAGCTCGTCTGACTTGCAGTATTATTGCCCCACATGATCACAGACTGACTGTCGTTGGAGATGATGGTGTAATTAGTCTGCATGATTGCTGGCATTATGATAGTCCGGTATACATTCAAAAATTAACGCGATCGCCCGTTCGACGTACGGTCAGGCTAGACTCTCAAAAGAAGAAGTATCCAATGGTTAGAAAGACTCCTAAGTTTAAGGAGCAGGGAGCTGCCAGAATGGACTTCTGTAGGGGAGTTGCAGAGATGGTTGCTGCAATTCGAGAAAACAGAAGGAGCCGCATCGAAGCAGATATATCGCTTCACAACAATGAGCTTGCGATTGCGATTCAAAATGCACTAGAAACAGGCACAAGTTATGAGCTTACAACTACGTTTGAACCTGTTGCTCCGATGGATTGGGCTAAGTAACACTGCTCGAATGCAGAGCATCAAGCAAGATGGCGATGATGACCATGTCAACAAGCAACGCCCTAAATCTGATTCTCTCCGAAGGTGCAGAATCTCTCTACAGAGGCTTTCTTACAAGCTTGCGAAACCCGATAAACTAGAGCCCGTAGCAAAATCGGAGCAAATCTTGTGCTAGACGAACAAGCCAAAAAGACAATTCTGCAGAAAATCCCTCACGGACTCTATGTCTGTGGTGTTACCGATGGTGAGGAAGAAGTCAACGGCTTCACCGCAAGCTGGGTCATGCAAGGATCGTTCGCCCCTCCCTTGGTTGTGAACTGCATCAACACAAAATCTATCTCTCACAGTATGGTTAAGGCAAGTAATGCCTTCGCCATAAGTGTGTTGGAAGCAGGGCAAAAAGAAATGGCTCAAAAATTCTTCAAGCCGATGAAGCGGGTAGGCAACAAGTTTGAAGATGTGGAATTCTACCTCGGTGAAACCGGATGCCCCATTATTCAAGACTCTCTAGGCTATGTCGAGTGTCGTGTAGTCGGTGCAGTGGAGCATGGAGATCACACGGTATTTGTCGGTGAGGTTATCGCGGCTGGAGTGCATCGAGAGGGTGAGCCGCTGTTACTCGAAAATACGGGCTGGAGTTATGGGGGGTAAGCCTCCGAGCATAAGACTCTAGATTGGGGCGCACACTGGTGCGTCCTTTTCAGCACGATTGAATCATGAAATCGAAAATATTCCACCAGAACTTATCTGGATAGACTGATTTTGCGTCTGAAGCTAGATATCAGTGACTTCAAGTGTTCAAATGACTGAAGACGAACAACAATCGCCTCGTTTTCGACACCGAAATTTCTAGCGCAGATGTAATCCGAAAAGCAGAGGCAGATCACCGCCCTTTAGTGGTTTATGAACCTCCAAACTATGGCATTAGACAACGGCAAATTAGATCTCAGCAAGAACAGCGTGCGTTAACCCAGGAAATATTAAATCGAGTTGATGAACTAAAGTAGCTGAAGTGGTTCACCGCAGTTCGTTTATAGGTCATGCTATTCAGCAGGCTGATACATGAGTAACGGTGATGTTGAGCAGCGTTCTTTGGATCCTGTTAATGGGTTTTTTTGTTGGGCAAATTGCTCGACGGCTAAAGGCTCCAGCACTTGTTGGCATGGTACTGGCTGGCATCGTTATTGGTCCACATGTCGGCAATGTCATTAGTCCGGAAGTCTTGTCCGCTGCTGACTCCCTTCGTACGATCGCCGTCATGGTGATTTTGATGAAGGCGGGGTTGGGACTTGATTATGAAAAGCTAGCTCAGCAAGGAACAGTGGCATTGCGGTTGGGATTTTTTCCTGCCGCTGGAGAGGCGATCGCCATCACCCTAGCGGCTATCTGGCTATTTCAGTTTGACTGGCCGACAGGACTACTTTTGGGATGCATCGTGGGAGCCGAGTCGCCAGCTGTGATTGTGCCCGGAATGTTGCGGCTCAAGAGTTTGGGCTGGGGGGTCAAAAAAGGTATTCCAGACGCAATTCTAACTGGGAGTGCTCTTTCAGATGTGTTGCTGCTCCTAGTGTTCAGCCTACTGCTGGCGTTTCTGACCCAGGAGACAACAGGGTTGACTCTACCCGGAGGTGTTACACTCAGCGCCATTCAACTCTTGCCCCTACAGATCATTCTGCAAGTTGGTTTGGGGATCGCACTGGGATGGCTCGCGGCTCATCTATTGGTGTCTGTCTTAGCGAAGCAGAACTGGACTCAAAACGCCGTACAGGATGCTTTGGTAGCCGCAGGAAGCGCTCTGCTGCTGGTTATCTTTGCGGAAAAGTTACCTATTTTTTCAGGCTATCTAGCGGTGATGGCGTTGGGCTTTTTTCTGATTCAAATTGATGCTCCTTTGGCACGACGGCTACGAGAAGGATTCACCAGTTTGTGGATCGTTGCTGAGATTGTTTTGTTTGTGCTGTTAGGAGCGAGTATTCAGCTTAATGTGTTGGGAAACACTGTTTTTAAGGGACTGTTGATTTTAGCTATTGGAACCCTGATTGGGCGATCGCTCGGCTGGTATCTTTCGACTCTGGGCAGCAACTGGACATGGAAAGAGCGGCTGTTTCTCTTGCCCGGAAATTCCGCCAAAGCGACGGTTCAGGCAGCGATCGGAGCCATTCCATTGGCGCAAGGGGTAGCGGGAGGCGAAATCATTTTGGCGATCGCCGCACTGTCGATTTTGGTCACGGCTCCTCTAGGCGCTTGGGCGATTCCGACCTTTGCACCCAAGCTCTTGGAACTTGGAGAGGTAGACCCAACAAAAGTGGCGATCGCCCGTCGCATCGTGTTGCTAGCAGCAGTGGATACCTCGCCTCACGCAATTCAGGTGCTGAAAAAAGCTGCGGATCTGGCTCGTCGCAGTGATGCCAAGGTGGTGGTGCTACACGTTGTTCGAATCGAGGACGAAAAGGGCGTTCAGGATTTGCAGCATCAAGCCAGTCGCCTCCTTGCTGATGTTCGTCATCAGTTCATCACTACACCAGGGCCTGTCCCTGAGGCAATCATGCAAACAGCAAAAGAGTACGACGTTGCAGAGATTGTTATGGGAAAGCGGGGCGATCGCCCTCTGGACACTTTGCTCGTTGGTTCGGTGTCTCAGGCTGTCTTGGAAAAAAGTCCTCTTCCTGTTCTGGTGGTTGAAGGTTCTTAGTAATTGCAGGATGATGGGCGATCGCTCGTCATCTTTCATGCTCTCCCTGCTCCCCAGTCCTCAGCTCTATAGAGCTTTGAACCAAAACTCAATTTCAGACGTTTCTTCAACAAATCGAGCCGAATGAACTGCTCCTGCAGAAACCCGATACCATTCACCCGTCTTGTAGCGGGTTTCTTGCCCATCCATCGTTAGAATGAGTTCTCCTTGAGTGATTACCCCAACATTATCGGTCTCGTGAAAGTGAGGTGAAATCTCCGTGCCCGCAGGGTAAGAAGCAAACAGAACATCACAGCCCTGAGCAGCCAGTTTAAACGCATCAAACGGTCCGTCAAAAGCTGGCAACGACTGAATACGCTCTGGAAAATGCGTCATTGGAATCCTCCTTTTGAAAAAGAGCGAAACGATAACATCGTGGTATCGTCGTCATGGCAAAGTCTTGCCTCGTCTTTGCACCAGTTCTTGCACCAGAATAACGGTATTCATGCTCAAAGCTATTCTCTACGATCTTGACGGTACGTTAGCCAACACCGATCCCGTCCACTACCAAGCATGGCAAGAGATGCTGCGTGAATATGACTTTGAAATTGACCCCGATTTCTATCAGAAGAAGTTTAGCGGACGGCTCAACGTTGATATTGTGCACGATCTGCTGCCTAGTTTGACCGATGCTGAAGGACGCGACTTGAGCGATCGCAAGGAAGCTCTATTTCGGAAAAAAGCGCAGCAAACTCTTCAGCCATTGGCAGGGCTAACTGAGCTAATCGATTGGGCAAACCGGCATCACCTCCACCAAGTCGTAGTGACGAATGCGCCTGAAGCGAATGCTGAATTTATGCTCGAAACGCTTCATTTCACCCAAACTTTTGAATTTGTCATCTTAGGTGACAATCTTGCCCACGGAAAACCACACCCTTTCCCCTACCAGACTGCAATTGAACGGTTAGAAATTGAGGCTCAAAATGCCATCACCTTTGAAGACTCCCCTTCTGGAGTCCGATCTTCTGTCGCCGCTGAAATTGAAACCGTAGGAGTCGCAACCTCTCATCCACCTGAGGCTCTCCGACAGTTGGGGGTGGCGATCGCCATCGAAGACTTTACAGATGAGCGACTGTTGCCGCTTTTGCAAAGCAGACTCGGATGATACATCGACTCTGTAACTGAGCTAGAACTGAGCTAGATTAGACTCACCACCATCTTCCAGTTCTCATGTCGTGCCTTTCATTTGATTGCAAAGCTGTTGAACAAGTGGCACACCAGATGGAGAATGAGAAGCGCAAATTACATAGATGGTCTGACATTATTTCATGACACGACACAAGCGTGTGGGGATTTTGACGAGTGGTGGCGATTGCGGAGGACTGAACGCCGTTACTCGCGCAGTGGTGCGCCGTGCTCGCGACTATGGGTTTGACATCTACGGGATCAAAGACTCAACGATGGGTCTGTTGAGCCGCCCTATCGATGCCGAGGTTCTAGATCTAAAGCGTGTTTCAGGTATTCTTCGCTATGGCGGCACGATTCTAGGCACCATTAACAAGAACAATCCTTTTGCCTTCCCAATGGCCGATGGCCGTGTGTTAGATCGGTCTGAAGAGGTGATTGAAGGCTACCATCAGCTAGGGTTAGATGCCTTGATCGGCATCGGGGGAGATGGCAGTCTGGCCATTCTCAACAAGCTTGCAGAACAAGGCAATTGGCAGTTGGTAGGAGTGCCCAAAACAATTGATAACGATGTTGGCACAACTGAGCATTCCATTGGCTTTCACACCGCATTGAGCATTGCTGTAGAAGCGCTCGATCGGCTCACTTATACGGCCATCAGCCATAGCCGTGTCATGGTCTTGGAAGTCATGGGGCGCGATGCCGGACATATTGCTATGAGTGCAGGCATTGCTGGAGGGGCACATGTGATTCTCGTTCCTGAAATTCCTTATTCTATCGATAACCTGTGCAGCAAGCTCCTAGATCGCAAAGCTCGTGGAAACAACTTTAGTATTGTCGTGGTAGCAGAAGCCGTAAAAACTGAAACGGGAGAGCCTCTCCTTTACACCAACAGTTTAGGTCAGACGTTGTATGGCGGCATTGGGCAATACATCGGCAACGAAATTTCTAGTCGCACAGGAATTGAAACCCGCGTCTCTACATTAGGACATCTCCAGCGTGGCGGCACACCTTCAGCATTAGATCGGCTTCTGGGTTCCGCTTTCGGTGTCGCAGCTCTTGATCTCGTAGCTCAAGATAAGTTTGGTCGCATGGTGGCTTGGCAAAATCGTCGTGTTGTAGATGTTCCAATCGCAGAGGCGATCGCTCAATATCGATCAGTAGAAATTGATGGCGCACTGGTAGAAACCGCTCTAGGTCTCAACACTTATATTGGCGAGTTGGAGAAGTAGATACGGTTGAGGTGATCCCACTCCGATCGGCGCTGCCTCGTAGAATATCTTGCCTATGCTGAAATGACGGATATCGTTACTCGTCACTTCAGCATAAGCATCGTTGTTCATTAGAGAAGCTTCATCAATTCGGTGACGGTTGCAGCCTGTCCGGTCGGTATAGCAAAGCTCGCGGCACAAAAACAGCAATCGTATCAGAGATAGCAAATCGCTGTTGGATTAGGCTGACCTAAAAGCGTGCCCCCCCCTTTTTGTAGCAGCCCTTTTTGTAGCAGCCCTTTCCATTTTGCATGCTGACTTCTTCTTGCTGTAGATTCTCCACTCCAGCACCCTATCGCTTCAGAGCCTCACGGATAATAGGATGTTGAGAAGCGACAATGTCCAAAGATTGTCGCAACGCTTCTAAGCGGGTCTGTACCCACCACTGGGTGGGTAGCCACTCCAGAAGCTGTAGCCGCTCCAGCCGATCTTTTACTTTTCCGTAAGCGCCCACAATAAATACGGTTCGCTGTTGATTCTTTGCCTCTTTCACCATATTCTCGATCGCTAACGAGGTAGTCACGCCGAGCTGAGGAACATTGGTCAAATCCAAAATCAAGACTTCGTATCTTCCAATCATAGAAAGCTGTTGGGAAATCGCCTTAGCAGCGCCAAAGCTCATCGGGCCACTCAGATGAAACAGCAACACCTTGCCTCGGGATTGCCTTAGCAGATACCGCTCTTCTGCATTTAAGAGTCGTCCGTCATCATCATCCGAGAGCGTCTTGATGCTCTCAATCTGGTGCGCTGTTAGCTTTTTGACTGTGAGCAGATTGGCAATAAAAACGCCCACCGCTACCGCCGTAATCAAATCTACAAATACCGTCAGAAACAAGACTCCATACATCAGCCCCGCCGCCGTGAGCGAAACGCGATGAGCTCGCTTCATGAAGCTCCAGTCGATGATGTCAATACCGACCTTGATCAAGATGCCTGCCAAAACAGCGTGGGGAATAGGCTCTGTGAGGCGTCCTGCCCCAAATAGAATGAAGAGCAGCACCAAAGCATGAACCATGCCTGAGATAGGAGTACGTCCACCAGCTTTGACGTTGATCACGGTTCTCATGGTCGCTCCAGCCCCTGGCAAGCCTCCACATAGACCGGAGACGAGATTGCCGATGCCTTGACCGATCAGTTCGCGGTCAGAGTCATGCTGAGTCTGAGTGATGTTGTCAGCAACAAGAGACGTTAAGAGAGAATCAATCGCTCCCAAGACACCCAGCATCAGGCCGTATCCTAAAACCGTTTTAATCTGTCCAAACGGCAACACGGGCCACTGAAGCGAAGGCCATCCTGTGGGGATGTCTCCGATCCGGGGGATCGCAGCTTCTGGCAAGAACAAGACCGAGAAGAGGGTACCGACAACTAAGGCGACAAGTGGGGAGGGGAGAATGCGGTTGAGGCGTCGAGGCATTCCAAAGACGATCGCCAACGTCAATGCTCCAAGTCCGACTGCAGACGGGTTAGCATTCAAAAGATATTGAGGCAGATTGTTCAGTGAATCGATCACCCCCGCCGAGTTGGGGTGCCCCAAAAATGGCCCAAGTTCAATCAGGATGATAATGACGCCGATGCCTGACATAAACCCCGAGATCACGGTGTAGGGCATCAAAGTAATGTATTTACCCAAACGCAAGATGCCAAACAAAATTTGAAACAATCCGCCGAGCATCACCACGGTAAAGGCGATCGCCATGCCATTTTCAGTGTTGCTAGCGCTCATCGCAGCAAAAACCGTTCCGATGACAACTGTCATTGGGCCTGTCGGCCCTGAGATTTGAGAAGGTGTCCCCCCAAACAAAGCCGCTAATAAACCAACAACGATCGCACCATACAGTCCGGCGATCGCCCCGGCTCCAGATGAAACTCCGAAGGCCAATGCCAACGGCAACGCCACAATGGCCGCCGTCAGTCCTCCGAAAAAGTCACCACGCAAATTGTGAAAGTGTAATCCGTGAACGATATGAGTAGAGAGAAATTGTCTAGCAGAAAACATCATTTGGCTCACATTACGCCGCCTCACGAGATGGAGACCTAAACAGTCATAGATCGAAAATTAACCATTTGCCGTTGATTTTTACTATGATTTAGCTATTGTTGTTGGCAGTTTTTCTATGTAAAGCTGCTCTCCGACTTTCAAAATAGCGATCCCATGATTCCGATCGCCCCACAAGCTTTTTTAACGTGCTACGATGGCCGCAGAGCACAAATATCGGTTAGCAACATTTGTTTCTAGTATTAACGGGTTTTCACGTTTTTCCATTGACAGACTTCTCTCCGAAATTTCCCTCTACACATTCCTCAATTTTTGGAGACAACATATGTCAATCTATGTAGGCAATCTTTCCTATGACGTCACAGAGGCTGATCTAACGACTGTTTTTGCAGAGTATGGCTCTGTTAAGCGCGTCCAGTTACCCAGCGATCGCGAGACAGGCCGGATGCGCGGCTTTGGTTTTGTAGAAATGGGTGAAGAAGCTGAAGAAACAGCTGCCATCGAAGCGCTAGACGGCGCAGAATGGATGGGACGCGACATGAAAGTCAACAAAGCGAAGCCCCGTGAAAATCGCGGTGGTTCCTTTGGTGGCGGCCGCAAAAGCGGTGGCAGCTTCTCTAGCGGATACTAAAGCTTGAACTATTTTGTCTAGCCTTTGCGGCTAGGCTCAAGTGAAAAAAGGAGAGACAGCTTTGTCTCTCCTTTTTTAATGATTAAATGTGATTTTGAGCCGCATTTGAGTTGCAAAGAAATGGCGGAACGAAAAAGGGAGTTCTCAATCCTCCTAAATCCCCGTACGCCAATGGGCTAGAGAAAAAGGGGACTTTCTGCGCTCGACGACGCATCATACATTCACACTTATCATTTCCAGCCCGTCGAACAAGATGAAAATATAACCGAATGGGGCGATCGCCAGCTATTTTTCCCTGTCCTGAGAACTGTCAACCATCATTTTTTTGAACGAAAAATCATGATGTTAGTCGCACATAGCAGGTTTCGTGCAAACGTGTCATTCGATAGAAATATTGACTCTTTGCATTCCCATCGTTGAGAGGATGTTTGAGAAGTCGTCAATGCGACTTCAGATCCCCCCTAGCCCCCCTTGAAAAAGGGGGAACCGGAATCAAAGTCCCCCTTCTCAAGGGGGATTTAGGGGGATCAGTCTTGTTCCAGCGTGTTGTCTAA
>JGI12048J13642_11188872_pt1 | contig 28342 bp, 10 predicted proteins | sample ElkSlonscriptome_16_FD_13642 | JGI IMG/M metagenome (IMG submission 13642)
GAGCCGCTTGTGCGGCAGCTCGAGAATCCTGCGGCGGGAATCGGACTGGTCAGTCATTGCGCTCGAACTGCTCCGCGAGGAGTCGATCGACTTCGTCGTCGGAGAGGGACTCCACGGCGCCCAGCGTGTCGGTGTCGGGCTCGCGGGAGGGGGTTGGCTCCGCCTCCACCCCGTCGGCGGAGGTCGCGTCGTGCGCATCGGATGCGCCGACGGCCGGGAAGAGAAGAATAAGGAGGTGGTCCGTCAGTGCCGCAAGGGTCGGATAGTCGAACAGCAGCGTGGCGGGAAGTCGCCGCTCCACCTCATTCCCGAGAACGTTCTTGAGCTCCACCGCGAGGAGCGAGTCGAGCCCGACTTCGCCGAGCGGGCGCTCGGGGTCCAGAGGGGCGTCGGCGGCCATCCCGAGGACGGCGCGAACGCGGTCCCGGACGCGCCGAAGAAGCACCCCCCGCCGCGCGTCGACCGGGGTGGCGGCGAGCAGCGACGGGAGGTTCTCTCCGGTCTCCTCGTCGCTCGAACGGCCCCCGGGAGTGCGTTCGGGTGTGACGGCGTCGACGAGTTCGTCGAGCAGCGAGCCGCCCCGCGCCGCGGCGAGCGCCGCCGGGTCCGTCAGGCGCATGGCCACCGGGTGAGGTTCCGGAGCCCGGAAGAAGCGCTCGACCCGGTCGATGCCCTGACGCGTCGTCAGCGCGTCGATCCCGAGGCTGCGAGTCCGCTCGAGGGTCTCGTCGGCCGTGGCGGACCCCGTCTCGCTCCAGGGCCCCCACGCGATGCTCGCCCCCTGCACTCCTTCCTGCCAGCGGGTCGCGGCGAACAGGTCCATGAAGCCGTTCGCAGCCGCGTGGTTGGCCTGTCCGGGAGAGCCGAGGACGGCCGCGATAGAGGAGTATGCGAGGAAGAGCTGGAGGGGGGGCGCGGCGACGCCGGACCCCACGTTGAGCGAGCCCTCCACCTTGGCACGGAACACCATCTCGAAGTCTTCCCACTCGATGCGTCCCAGGGTCCGGTCGGCCAGAGTACCGGCGGAGTGGATCACCGCCGTGAGCGGCGGAAGCTCGTCCGCGATCCACCCCATGAGTTCGCCGACGGCCGCAGGATCCCCGACGTCGCAGCGCCGGACGCGCACGTCGACGTCGTCGGTGCTGAAGTCGTCGATGGCACGGCGGGTCTTGGCATCCGGCTCACCGCGGGCGGCGATCACCACCGATCGGGCTCCGCGCTCCGCGAGCCACCGGACCGTCTCGAACCCGAGCCCCGATCGGCCACCCGTCACGAGAATCGTCCCCTCGACGAGGGTCTCCAGGTCGAGCGCGACGGACGCGACTGGGTGGGTCAGCACGATCTTTCCGACGTGGCGTGCGTTGGCCATGAAGCGGAAGGCATCGGACGCCTCCTCGAGTGGGAATACCGTGACCGGGAGCGCGCCGAGTGCGTCGTCTCCGACCCACGTCATCACCTCGCGGAAGAGCGCGCCGACGACCTCCGGCTCCTGCTCGTGCGTCCGACCCCAGTCGATCACGTTGTATTCGATGTCCCGGTCCAGGTCGGCGACCCGTTCGGGACTCCAGATGCCCCGCTTGCCGATCTCCAGGAAGCGCGCCCCCCTGGCCGCGACGTCGAAGGTGCGGTCGACCAGCTCGTCGGCCAGCGAGTTGAGCACGACGGTGGCGCCCTCGCCCCCGGTCGCGGCCATCACGCCGGCGACGAACTCGTCGGAGCGGGAGTCGAAAACGTGATCGATGCCGCGTGCCCGGAGACGGGCCCGCTTCTCCTCCGATCCGGCGGTTGCGAAAATTTTCGCCCCCACGCGCGCCGCGAGAGCGCAGGCGGCCGAGCCGACGCCACCTGCGGCGGCGTGGATCAGGACCCGGTCGTGCGGGCCGAGGCGTCCGAGATGATTCAGTGCGAAGTGAGCGGTGAGGTAGGCCACCGGCAGTGTGGCCGCTTCGGCGAAGGAGAGCCCTGCCGGACGGGGAGCCACGAGTGTGGCGTCGGCCACCACATGCCTGCCGTAGGCGTGGCCCGCGGCCGCGACGACGGCGGTGCCCGGCGCGAGATCCACGCCCTCCCCGACGGCGGTCACGACGCCGGCGCACTCCGATCCCAGTGGCCCGGGGTCTCCCGGGTACATGCCCAGAACGTTCAGGACATCCTTGAAGTTGAGCCCGCTGGCGGCGACCCGGATCTCGACCTGACCCGGACCGGGGGGCGTGCGGCTCCCCTCGTCGAAGGCGAGATCGTCGAGAGAACCGCTCGTCGGGGGTCGGAGCCGATACTCGGCCGGAAGGGGGCCGGAGGCGTCCCGACGCACGGAGGGGACGAGCCGGGGCGCCATGCGATGGGCGCCGCGCAGGGCGAGCTCGGGCTGTCGGTCCGGTTCGGAGATCCACCGATGGATGGCCTCGACCTCCCTCGCGTCCGCGCGGGCCGGGTCGAGGTCGAGGGCCCGAAGAGGTACGTCGGCGAGCTCGAGTCGGGCGGACCGAAGCATCCCCTGGAGCGCACCGCCGACGGGGTCCAGATCACCGTCGTGCTCGTCGACGCGAACGCCGCCGCGGGTGACCAGACCGACCTCACCGACCGACGTCGTGCCTCGAGCGATCGCACGCACGACTCCCAGCAGGCTCGCCGCATCACGTCGGAGTCGGCGACGCAGAGCGTCGGGGTCGAGCGAGGGGCCGCGCACGGCACCGCCACAGTGGATCACTCCGGCCCAGCGGTCCTGCTGCTCCACGATCCGGGCGACGCCGTCCACCGCGTCCCGGCCCGACGCGCCGACGTCGCGAACCTCGACATCGGCACCATGCGCCTCGAGGCGGGCCGCGACTCGGCCGGCCAGCCCGGCGTCCTCTCCAACGAGGAGCCAGGGACCGTCGGCGCGGGGCACGGCTCGGACCGCCATGACCAGGCCCTGCCCGGACGAGGCGGTGCCGTGCGCGTCGCTCGTCTCGGACAGCGGTACGACCCGCGCGTGTTCGAACCCGGTGTCCTCGAGCAGGCTACGCCAGGTCGAAGGCGGCACGCAGGGGTAGTCGTCCCTGAGGTCGGCGTCGGTGAAGTGCCACCACCCGTCGGTCAGTCCGACGGTCAGATCGAACCACCGATGCGGGTAGAACACCTCCACGGCCAGAAGCATCCCGCCGGGACGGAGGAGCTCTCCGGCCGAACGCACCGCTCCGGTCAGGTCGCGGGCCGCGTGCAGGCAGTTGGCTGCCACGACCAGATCGAAGCCACCCGAATCGAGCCCCTGTTCGGCGGCGGGTCGGTCCAGATCGAAGGTGTGGAATCGCATCCCGGGGTGCGATTCGAACCGTCGCCGGGCTCGCTCGACGAAGAGGCCCGAGATGTCCGTGAAGTGGTACTCCACCTCACGGCCGGCCGCATCGCCCGACTTCGCGAGCCGATCCAGGATTCGCCGAGTGGTTCCACCGGTCCCCGCCCCGATCTCCAGAATCCGCAGGGGCCGGTCGCCATGCCGAGCCGCGGTGGCGACGGCCTCGGCGACGGCGCGATTGAAGATCCGCGCGGCGGGCGCGTCGTAGTACATCTCCTCCGCGACGCTGCCATCCCCGCCGGGGAAGAGCAGCTCGAGGGGATCGACGTTTCCACGAAGCGCCTCGGCCAGGTGCGGACCGCATCGTTCGAGGAGCACGAGTTCCGGGGGCGTGTCGCCGGACCCCTCCACCCCCGCGCCCACAGCCGGCGGCGCGGAATCGGGCACCCTCACGACCCGCCACCCTTCGTCGAGCGGCTCGAGCGTGCCCTCTTCGGCCAGGATGTCCAGACACCGGTCGAGGAGCCGATGGCGGTTGCTCGCGACGCCCAGTCTCTCGGCGACGGATGCGAGTTCGACCTGCGCTCCCGGCTCGGGCGCCCAGCCGAGCGCCCCGAAGGCGTGACCTACCCAGGCGCCGGCCCGCGACTCGAGCTGATGGACGAAGTCGTCGTACGCCGATGCGTCCTCACGGTCGGCCTCCCGACTCAGCGTCGCCAGCGCACCCTCGGCAACGGCGTTTCGCACGGCGGGATCGGCCGTCGGAGGGGTCGTGCCCGAGGGTTCGGACACCCATTGGACCCGAAGGAAGGGGTCGTCGCTTTCCGCGGCGAGATCACCGGACTCGACCCGGCGGAAACGGACCCCCTCGAGGCGCGCGAGCTCGCCGCCGGCGTCGTCCAGAAGTCTCAGGTCGGCGGCGGCGGTCCGATCCCCACGCTCGACGACCCGGGCATGCACCCACGCCTCCGAGAACGGCTCGGACGTCGCGGTCACGGAGCCCACCGCGAGCGGGAGGTAGCTTCGACCGTCCGGCTCGCCGAGCGCCGGTCCTACCGACTGGAGTGCCGCATCGAGCAGAAGAGGGTGCACGCGATAGCCCACCGGATCGTCCGCGCAGGCCTCCGGCAGGCGGATGCGCGTCACGGACTCGTCGTCCCCGACTCGGAGCTCCGCGAGCGTCCGGAACCGCGGCCCCAGTTCGAAGCCCCGCTCCGACATGGAGCGGTAGAGGGCGTCGACGTCACCCTTCCGAGCACAGCGAGCACGCAGGGCGTCGAGGTCCACGCGGGGGGGTGCGGGGCGCTCGGTGGAGGCGAGCGCGGTGCCGGAGGCGTGCAGCGTCCACCCGGCTGCGTCGTCGTCGGAGGCCGGGGTCGAGTGGATCTCCACACGCATCGATCCGCCGTCGGCCGGGCGGGTCTCGGTGTGCACCCGGCGCGGCCCCGAATCGAGAAACAACGGCGCGACGAAGTCGATCTGCTCGAGGCTGGCGCGTCGGCCGAGCGCCCGGCCTGCAGCTGCGAGCGCCATCTCGATGAATCCGGTGCCGGGGAGCAGGACCCGCCCCAGAACGCGGTGTTCGCCGATGAACGCCGGCGCCTCCGCGCGCAGCACCCGCTGAAAGTCGCGGCCGTCTCCGGGCCGGGGGCGCTCGGACCCGATCAGGGGGTGCGAGCCGGCGACGTCCTCTCGCCGCCCCTCGCCCATGTCGACCCACAGGCGGATGCGCTGGAAGGGGTGGACGGGAAGCTCGGATCGCCGGCGCGGCCGGTCGTCCGGGAGGGCTGACCAGTCCGGGTCGACGCCGGAAACGTGGAGGTCGGCGACCGAACCCAGGATCGTCTCCCATGCCTCGCGATTCCGGTGTAGCGAGGGGTGGACGGGCAGGCCCAGGTCCGACTGCCCCACGAGGCCCGACAGAGCGGGGTGGGGCCCGATCTCGACCGCCCGCTCGACGAGCGCGGATGCGGCCTCGACCGCTTCGGCGAATCGGACCGGCTTCCGGATCTGCCCGACCCAGTAGCCGGGGTCCGTGAGGTCGTCGGGGCGTACCGCCCCTCCGGTCACGGTGGAGATGAACCGAACGCGGGAGGCCGGGTTGAGCCGGACGCCGGAGAGTGCCTCCTCCATCCCCGAGCGAGCGCCCTCCATGAGTGGCGAATGGAAGGCGTGGGATGTGTGGAGCGCCTTCGTGCGAATCCCCGCCTCGGAGGCCAGCGCCTCGATCGCCCCCACCGCCTCGATCGCCCCCGACACGACCGTCTGGGCCGGCGCGTTCACGGCGGCGAGGGAGAGTTCGCCCCCGACGTCCGAGATCCAGTCGGTGACCCGCGCCTCGGGAGCCATGACGGCGAGCATGCGGCCCGGGCGGCTGACGCCGTACATGGCGCGCCCCCGCGCTGCAACGAGGTTCAGGGCGTCCTCGAGCGAGAAGACGCCTGCGACCCGGGCGGCTGCGAACTCTCCGATCGAATGTCCGAGCACGACATCGGGCCGGACACCCCACGAACCCCACAGCTCGGTGAGCGCGTGCTGGAGGGCGAAAAGGGCGGGCTGCGTCAGATCCGTCCGGTGGACCAGTTCGGCCCGCGGGCCGTCGGGGTCGAGCAGCTCCAGCAGCGGTACCTCGAGTCGGTCCCCGAGGATCTCCGCACACCGGTCGATCTGGCGCCGGAAGATGGGAGATGCGCGGTAGAGTGCGGATCCCATGCCGGGGTGCTGGGCGCCCTGGCCGGTGTAGAGGAACGCCACCGCCGGTCGATCGGTACGGCTTCGCGACCCGGACCGGACCTGCGCAACGGTCTCTCCCGCGCTCCACCGATCGAGCGCGTTGGCCGCCATCTTCGTGTCCGATGCGACCACGGCGAGCCGATGCGCGAAGTGGGCTCGGCCCGCGCCCGCCGCGTGGGCGATGTCGCCCAGAGCATCGGTCGTACCAGCCAGGTGGCTGGCGTAACGGCGTGCGGACTCGCGCAGTCCGTCGTTCGTGGGAGCGGATACCGTGACGACGTGGACCGGAGGCTCGGGCAGGCCGGCAGCACCCTCGCTCGCGGCCGTGGCACCCGAGCCATCCGCACCCGGGCCCACCTCCGGCGCCTCTTCGAGAATCAGATGAGCGTTGGTGCCGCTGAAGCCGAAGGAGCTCACTGCCCCGCGACGGCGTCCCCCTCGTGCCGGGAAGGGGGAGGGAGACGTGGGAACAGTGAGCGAACTCTCCGCCCAGGGGATGTGGGGGCTGGGCTCCTGAAGATGGAGGTGGGGGGCGAGCTCGCCCGCGCGCAGGGACAGGACGAGCTTGATCAGGCCCGCGATCCCCGCCGCCGCCTCGAGATGCCCCATGTTCGTCTTCACGGACCCGACCGCGAGGGGGTCGTCACGCCGACCGAAGACCGCGCTCAGCGCGCGGATCTCGATGGGGTCCCCGAGGGACGTCCCGGTGCCGTGTGCCTCCACGTAGCCGATGTCGTCCGGGGACAGGCCCGCCTGGGCGAGCGCCTCGCGCATGACCGCCTCCTGGGCCGGCCCGCTGGGCGCGGTCAGCCCGCTGCTCGGACCGTCCTGATTGACTGCGCTCCCACGGACCACCGCGAGGATTCGGTCACCCGAGCGAAGGGCGTCGTCCAGTCGCCGGAGCACGACGACGCCACACCCCTCGCCCCGGCCGAACCCGTCGGCTGCCGCGTCGAACGTCTTGCACCTGCCGTCCGGTGCGAGCATGCGTGACTGCTGGAAGGCGGTCGTGAAATCGTTCGAAAGGATCAGGTTCGTGCCGGCCGCGAGAGCGAGGTCGGATTCGCCCGCCCGCAGGGACTGGCAGGCGAGGTGAGTCGCGACGAGCGACGACGAGCAGGCAGTGTCCACGGTGATCGCCGGACCCTGCAGGCCGAGCAGCCACGAAATGCGGCCGGACGCCATCGAATGCCCGATCCCCGAGGCGAAGTGCGATCCGAGCAGTTCCGCGGCGCGCTCCGAGGAGAGCTGCATCTGGGCGTAGTCGTTTCCGGCCATCCCGACGAACACACCCGTACGACTTCCCTCGAGGGCGAGCGGATCGATTCCGGCGTGCTCGAGCGCCTCCCACGCGACCTCCAGGACGAGCCGCTGCTGGGGGTCGATGCTCGCCGCCTCACGCGGCGAGATCCCGAAGAATCCCGGATCGAATGCCGAGATGTCGTGCGGGAGGTACCCGGCCGGGGGGAAGGGGGAGGGCGCGTCGGCCGCGGGAAACCCGGGGCGCTCCACGGGAGGTCGCTCACGTACCGCATCGACGCCCGCCCGAAGGGCCGCCCAGTACGCGTCCGGTCCGTCCCCGGCGGGGAAGCGGCAGCCGATGCCCACGACGGCGAGAGGGCAGGTCCGCTCCCCCTCGAGCTGCTCGACGCGCGCCTGAAGGCGCTCCATGGCGAGGAGCGCTCGCTTGAGCGGGGACAGCTGCTCGTTCGCTCCGTCCGGGGGCGAGGGGGGACGGCTCACCGCGATTCCTCGTCCTCGAGGCGTTTCAGGAGCATCGCCTCGACCTCTTCCTCGGAGAGCTCCGCCACCTCGCTCTCGCGGTCGCCGCGTGCCGGGTCGCCCCCGCCACCTCCCGCGCCGCCGCCGCGCGACGGCGATCCACGAGGCGCGACCTCCTCAGCGGTCGACGACCCCTCGACGCGCGAACGAATCAGCTCCGCGATACCTCGAATGGTTGGGTAGTCGAAGATGAGCGTGGAGGGCAGCGGCTCCGCCAGGCCGAGCCGCGTCCGGAGCAGCTTGCCCAGCCGCACCGCCATCAGGGAGTCGACTCCGAGCTCCATCAGTCGGGCGTCCCGCGAGGGAGGACGGTCCGGGTCGGACCTCAGGATCTCCATGACGCACTCCCGGACGGCCTCCATGACGACCTCGTCCCGCTCGGTGCCGACCGCGTCGGCCAGAAGGGACTCGATCGCCGACGAGCCGACTTCGGGCGCGGAGGTCGCGCCGGCGTCCGATTCGGAGGCGGGAGAGGAGGCGCTGTCGGCGCGCTGGTGCGAGGTGACCTGCGTCGAATCGGAGGTGCGTTCCTGCTGTCCGGCCCCGGTCGCTGAAGAATCTCCGGCGGCCACCGAGTCTTCGGCCACCGACGGAGCCCCGGTCACCGTCGCGAGCAGGATGTGCTGCCGCAGGACCGAGGCGGGCGAGTCGGCCGGCGGGAAGGCGGCTGCGTCGTCGAAGCCGGTCTCGGAGAAGAGCTCGAGCCAGCGGGGCACCTCCAGCAGCGGACCATCGCTGCGGAGATCATCCTCGAAGTGCTGCCACCCCTCGATCATTCCGGTGGTGACGTCGTGCCATTCCAGATGTCCCGTCGACTCGACCAGGACCAGCATCCCCCCCGGCGCGAGGAGTGAGCGGACCGTGCGCAGCACCGCCCGCAGGTCCCGCACCGCGTGGAGGACGTTCGAGGCGACGACGATATCGTACCCCCCGGGCTCGAGCCCCTGCGTACGGGGGTCCACCTCGACGTCGAACGGACGCGTGCGCAGGAACTCGACACCCGAGAACTTGTCGGCGCCCCACTCGAGGAAGACGTCGGAGACGTCGGTGTAGTCGTACCTCGCCCGGTCGTCCGGAAGGAGCGGCACGAGCGAGGACGTCGTGCCGCCCGTGCCGGCGCCGATCTCCAGGACCCGCACCGGCGCGGTCGGCGGGCGCGCCGCGATCCAGTCCCGCAGCGCCGCTGCGGCGATGCCGTTGACGTACCGGAGCTGGCCCGCGCCCTCGTACAGCTTGGAGGCCAGATCGAAGGAGCCGTCAGGGAAGAGCGTCGACAGCGGACTCTCCCGGCCCGCCAGGATCGATTCGACGAGTGAGGAGGAGTGCAGGACGTACCGCAGCAGCTCGGGGTCGTCCGCCATCCGCTCCTCCACCCGTTCGCGGATCGGCTCGACCTCGACTCGGGACGGCGTCTCGGTCCACCGCCACTCGCCGTCTTCCCGCTCGAGGACGCCGTCCTCCTCGATCGCCGCAAGCCAGCGCGCGACGATCGGACGGTAGAGCGGGTCGATCTCGGCGCGCTCCATCACACCGTCCAGCGACGCGCGTCCCGCGGATTCGTCGAAGGCCCCGAGCGCGACAAGGGCGTTTCGACCGACCGCGTGGGAGAAGTCGGCGAGGGCCGCCCACTTCCCCGGGTACGAGGCGAGGTTGATGTCGATGGGGGCCAGCCCGCTGCGCTCAAGCGCCCCGGAGCGGGCTGCGTCCCACGGGGACGCGGTCTCTACGATCGCGTCGTCCAGCCAGAAGTGTCGGCGGAGGAAGGGGTGTGTGGGCAGCGAGACCTTGCGACGTGCCCGGCCGCCCTCGAAGGCCACCCAGTCGGGGTCGAGCCCGTCGACGTGCAGCGCAGCCAGCACCTCGAGAAGCGGATCGGACCGGGCCGGGTCGATGTCGATCACGTGCCCTACCTCCTCTCGGCGGAGGGCCCTATCCAGGTCCGAGGAGGGGCCGGACACCGCCGTCTCGAGGAACTCGGCGTCGACCATCCGGTTCTGCGGCACGAGTGCGCCATCCAGCCCGGAGAGCATGGGAACATCGAGATCGCCGGCGACGCGGACGGCGGCCAGGTGCCCACCCCCCTCCGCGGCGACGAGATCGGGGTGGACGCCCCAGCCCTGCCAACGTCGGGACAGCGCGACCTGTGCCTCGACCACGTCCGGATCTCCCGTCGAGAGATTCGGGAACCGGAAGGCGATCGCAGACCGGTCCTCGCTTCCCGTCCCACCGGTGCGAACGCCCGCGGCGCTGCCGGACTCGAGCCACTCGGCGATCGCCGCCGCCGCCGCCGGGGAGTCTTCGGCCACGACGGTCATCCGGTGGCGGAAGTGGGCGCGCCCCGTGTTCGCCGTGAAGCAGATGTCCGGGAAGGCGTCGTCGGTGCGGCCGAGGTAGGCCACGTATCGCTCCGCCAGCACCCCCAGGGCCTCCTCGGAGGCGGCCGAAAGTGCCAGCAGATGGTGCGTGCGCTCGGTCGGTGCCCCCTCATGGGTGCCCGCGTCGCCCCGCGGTCGCGGAGGGGACGGAGGTGCCTCTTCCAGAATCAGGTGGGCGTTGGTTCCACTGAACCCGAACGAGCTGACGCCCGCCCGCCGAGCACCCCCGGTCGCCGGCAGCGGCACGGTGTCGGTCGGCACGTCGAGGGGCAGCTCGGTCCAGGGGATGTGCGGATTCGGGGTCTGCAGGTGCAGGTGCGCCGGAACCTGCCCGTATCGAAGCACCTCGACGGTCCGGATGAGTCCGGTGACGCCGGCCGCCGCCTCGAGGTGGCCCAGGTTGGTCTTCACCGACGCCACCAGCAGAGGCTTCACGCGACTTCCGGTGGCGAACACGGCGCCGAGCGCCTGCGCTTCGATCGGGTCTCCGAGAGGCGTACCGGTGCCGTGGGCCTCCACGTAGCCGATGTCGTCCGGCTCGAGCCCGGCGTCGTTCAGCGCGGCACGGACGACCGCCTCCTGGGCGGGGCCGTTCGGGGCGGTCAGTCCGCTGCTCCGCCCGTCCTGATTGAGAGCCGAACCGCGCAGCGTGGCGAGCACGCGGTCCCCGTCCTCGAGGGCGTCGGAGAGCCGCTTGAGGATGACCACGCCGCATCCCTCGCCCCGCACGTATCCATCGGCCTCCGCGTCGAAGGTCCTGCACCGACCGTCGTCGGACAGCATCCCCGCCTGGCAGAAGTCGACGGTAACCTCGGGCGACAGAATAAGGTTGACCCCGCCCACAATGGCCAAGTCGCTCTCCCTGCGTCGCAGCGACGTGGCGGCCACGTGGGCGGCCGCCAGTGAGGAGGAGCAGGCCGTATCGATGCTCAGCGCGGGCCCTCGGAGGTCGAGCAGGTACGCGATCCGTCCCGCCGCCACGCTGAAGGCGGATCCCACGCTCGCGTATGCGTTCGCGTGTCCGGCGAGCGACCGTCGTCCCCAGTCGTTGGAGGCGATCCCGACGAAGACCCCCGTGGGGGACCCGCGGAGTCCCGTGGGATCGATCGCCGCGTGCTCGAGCGCCTCCCACGCGACCTCCAGAAGGAGTCGCTGCTGCGGGTCGATGTGCGTCGCCTCGAAGGGGGAGATACCGAAGAACTCGGGGTCGAAGCCCCGCACGTCCTCGAGGAACCCCCCGCGCCTCGTATACATCCGACCCGGCGTGCCCCGCACGGGGTGGTAGAAGGCGTCCGCATTCCATCGATCGGCGGGGATCTCGGAGATGGCGTCGAGCTTTCCGAGAAGCGCCGGATGGAGCGCCTCGGGCACCGGATCGACGCCCGGAAGCCGGTGGGCGAACCCCACGATCGCGAGCGGCTCCGACGAGGAAGACCGGGCTTTCGCCAGCTCTCCGCGCAGCCGACGGATCTCGGAGAGCGCGCGCTTTACGGGCGAAGCCGGCGTCGGGGTGGTGTTCGAGCTTGTCATCGGCCTTGCCCCTCGTCGTCGACGAGTCCTTCGAGCTCCTCGAGGAGCAGTCGCTCCGCCTCTTCATCCGAAAGGGATGCGATCCCGGGATCGATGTCCAGCGCCGGTGCCGGTCCGTCGGGAGCGTCGTCGCCCTCTGGAGCTCGTTCTCCACCGTCCTCGCCGAAGAGGATGGGGGAGAGGTGCGCGGCCATCGCGGGAATGTCCGGGTGGTCGAAGGCCAGGGTGGACGAGAGCGCGACGCCGAAGTCCCGAGTCAGAACATTCCTGATCTCGACGGCCATCAGCGAGTCCATTCCCTGATCCCGGAAGGGGCGGTCGATTGCGATACTGTCCTTCGGGACGCCCAGAACGCGCGCCAGCCGCGCGGCGATGTGCCGCCGGAGGCCTGCGGGGCGACGGTGCGACGGCAGCGATCGGAGTTCGGCCATGACGGCGCCCGGGCGAGTCTCGGGACCTCGCGATTCCAGGCCTCGAATGCCGTCGAGCAGGGGGCCGAGGTGCGAAGCCTCCTGCAGGAGACGGTGCCGATTCAGGAGGGCCGGCACGAGCGACGGCTGACCCGAGCCGAGGATGGCGTCGAGCAGCGCGGGTGCGGTGTCAGAGCCGATCGCTCCGAGACCCATCTCGCTCCAGCGCCGTTGAACCGCTCCCGCGTCCTTTCCGGCCATGCCCCCGTCCCACAGGCCCCATGCGAGGGATGTCACCGGCCACCCCGCCTCGACCAGTTCGCGCCCGAGGGCCTCCAGTGCATGGTTGGCCGCGGCGTAATTCCCCTGGCCGGCCGGATCGAGGAGCGAGCCGGCGGCCGAGCACAGCAGGAGGAAGTCGAGCGCGGTGGGCTCGAGGCACCGAGCCAGATGGATCGCACCCGTCACCTTGGGCCCGAAGGGTACGCGGAATCGCTCCGGCCCGAGGTCGGCGAGCAGGCCGTCATCCAAGACTCCTGCCGCGTGGACGACCCCACGGATCGAGAGGTCCCCTTCGGACGCCCGCGTCACCAGCTCGCGCACCGCCTCCAGATCCTCCAGATCGGCCCCGATCCAGCGCACGTCCGCGCCGTCGGCACGAAGCGTGTCGAGCGTTCCGGCCGCCTCGCCCGAGGGTTCGGAGCGAGACGCGAGGACCACGCGCCCCGCGCCCCGCGACACCAGCCAGCGGGCCGTCGCCATGCCCACGCCACCCGTTCCCCCGGTAACCAGATACGCCCCGTCGGCACGTACGTCGACGGGCTCCCGACGGTCCGAGATGTGCAGCACGATCTTGCCGACGTGCTCCGCCCGGGACATGAAGCGGAGGGCATGCTCGATGCGGGCGCGCGGGAAGACCTGCTTCGAGAGCGGCGAGAGCTCCCCGGCGTCGACGGCCCGGCGCACTTCGTCCCACGCCGCGTGCTGGGCATCGGCGTCGCGATCGATCTCGTCGAAGAGGTCGAAGCTTCGATAGCGGACACCCGACCATGCGTCGGCCACGTCGCCGGCATCCCGGAGGTCCCGCTTGCCCAGTTCGATGAAGGTACCCCCACCGATGAGCAGTTCGAGGCTCGCGTCGATCGCCTCATCCGTGAGGCTGTTGAGTACGAAGTCGACACCCTCGCCGTCGGTCGCGGCGAGGATGTCGTCGCGGAAGGAGAGGCTGCGGGAGTCGAACGCGCCGCGTACGCCCATCGACTCGAGGAAGGCCCGCTTTCTGGGGGAGCCGGCGGTGGCGTACACCTCCGCGCCGAGAGAGAGGGCCAGCTGTACGGCGGCCTGACCGACGCCGCCGGCCCCACTGTGCACGAGAACCCGCTGGCCCGCCTCGAGCCCGCCGAGGGTCACCAGCGCGTGGCGCGCCGTCAATGCGGCGATCGGGAGCGTGACGGCGTCGGTCCATCCGGTCGTGGCAGGCAACGTGAAAATCCGTTGCTCCGTGGCGAGCACGTAGTCGCCGAACGCGCCCTCGGCCAGCGCGAGCACGCGGTCGCCCGGCCGGATACCGGTCACGTCCGGGCCGACCCGGCTGACCACTCCGGCGCACTCGTGGCCGAGCGCCCGGTCCGTACGCGCGTCGACCATCCCCAGGCCGGCGAGCACGTCGCGGAAGTTCAGGGCGGCACGAAGAACCCGGACCTCGACCTCGTTCCCCACGGGGCGGCGGCGATCCACCTCGGTGAGCTGGACCGATCCGAGGTCGCCGGGGACCGTGAACTCCGCGATTCGCGTGCGATCGGCTCCGCCACCCGCGGGCTCGGGGGTCGGTGCCTCGAGCCGCTGTGCCAGCAGCAGCCCCGATCGGAGAGCCAGAACGGGCTCGTCCGTCCCATGCCGGAGAAGCCGCGAAATCACGCCCGACTCTTCCTCTCCCTCGTCTGCCGCGAGGTCGAGCGCGGTGGTGGCGAGCTCGGGATGCTCCCGTCTGAGAGCACGCGCGAGCCCTGCGAGGCTCGCCGCCGCCGGGTGGCCGCCCTCATACCCCGCCTCGGGCGCCTGTGCGGCGCGCGAGAGGAGGAGGACGGGAGTCGAGCGGTCGACGGGGGCACGGGCGAGTTCGAGGACGGGGCGGGCGAGATCGCTGGCCGCCAGGGCCACATCGCTCGGGGTCGCGTCGCCCGTGGTTCGGGCCAGCCCGGAGCAGAGCACGATCGCCGAACGCGCGGCACCCTGTGACGCGAGATCGCTCCCCTGGTCGAGGATCTCTACCGTTGCGCCGTCCTCGCGGAGTCGGTCGGCCAGCCCTCGGGCGAAGCCGTCGTGGTCCCCGACGAGCAGGACCCTGTCGAGCGGGGCACCGTCGGGTGGTGGAAGCTCGACCTCCCGCCAGCCGACCCGGTAGAGCGCCTCCTCGGGGCGGCGGAACACGGCGAGGTCGGAGGGAGCGGGACGGAGTACCAGACGGTCGACTCGTGCGACCTCCACTCCGTCGTCGTCGAGCAGGCGAAGGTCGAACACGCGAGTGCCTGTGGGCCCGGCGACCTCGCGCACCAGGGTCTGGGTCGGTGCGGAGCCGGGTCGGGCGGCGAACGCCCCGATCGACGCGGGAAGGTGGATCGGGGCGTCGGCTCCGAGCAGCACCATCGTGGGATGGAGCGCGGCGTCGAGCAGGGCGGGGGAGAGTCCTCCGTCGCCCGGGAGGCCTTCCCTGTCGAGCTCACCGAGCGCCGCACCGCCACCATGTCGGAGTCGGGACAGCCTGCGATAGCGGGGTCCGAACTGCGCCCCCGCCTCGGCGGCCACCGCGTAGAGCCGCTCGACGTCGACATCCTCATCGAGCCCGTCGATCTCCTCGCGGCGATCCGCTTCGCCGGGCCCGGTTCCGTCGGGGAGGGTGCGGAGGCCGGCCTCGAAGGCGAGGGCCCATCGCCCGGTCGGGTCGCACGCGTGCAGTTCGATCCGGCGTCGATCGTCCTCGGAGTCACCCGGTCTCACAATCAGGTGAAGTCGTCGTGGCTGGTCGCCGAGCACGACCTTTCGGAGGAACGTCGCGTCGACGACCTCCACGGGCCTCTCGACTACGTGCGTCCCAGCCTGGCGCGCCATTTCCAGCATCATGGCGGCAGGAACGAGCACCTCGTCCCGGATGCGATGGTCGGCGACGCGCGGGTCGGACGCATGCAGAACCGTCTCGAAGGTCGGGTCCTCGATGGCCGGCGAATCGAGCCGGAGGCCCGCCAGCCCCTCCCCCGCCGGCGAGCGGGATCCGGCCCCCCGCTCGGGGGCGTCCAGCCAGTATCTGTCTCGTTGCCAGGGGTACCGGGGAAGTGGAAGGCCGGCGGGCGCAGTTCCGGTCAGGTGGTCCCAGTCGGGTTCGACGCCGGCGCAGAAGAGCGCGCCTGCCGTGTCGACGAGGGTGGCGCGACCCCCCGCGTCCCGCTTCATCGACGGCAGCACCGGGACCTCCCGATCGTCCGCCTCCGCGATGGCGAGCAGGTCGCCGGTCAGGACCGGGCGCGGCCCGATCTCGACGAACACCGTGGCCCCGCGATCCAGCGTGTGAGTGATCGCCGGTTCGAAGAGGACAGGGCCGTCGATTCCCGCCGCGAGGTGTTCGGCGTCGAAGCCCTCCGAGGCCAGAGGCGCGCCCGTGATCGTGGATACCAGCAGGCAGGAGGGCTCGCCGGTACCGGGAACGGAGAGCGGGTCGGCGGGCGGCACCGCGGACGCGTCGGCCGTGAGCGCCGACCGTACCCGGGCGGCGATCGGCGTCATCATGGCGCTGTGGAATCCGTAGCGCACCGGCAGCCTCTTCACCTGCACCCGCCGGTCGGCGAGCTGCTCGACGAGTCCATCGATCGCCTTGCCAGACCCGGAGAGCACGACCGACCTCGGAGCGTTCACTGCCGCCAGTTGAACCGCTCCGTCGGTCTCCGCGACCACCGCCTCCGCCTCGGCGCGCGTCATTCGGGTGGCGAGCATCGCCCCTCGGGAATCGGCCTCCTGCATCAGGCGACCCCGTTCGTGCACCATCCGCACTGCCGTCGCCAGATCGAGGTGACCCGAGACGTGCCCTGCGGCGATTTCACCGACCGAGTGCCCGACGACGGCGAAGGGGTGGATGCCCCATGACGCCAACAGGCGTGCGACGGCGACCTGGACTGCGAAGATGGCGGGTTGAGCGAGGGCTGTATCGTCCAGGGTGCGTTGCGCGTCGCCCCCCTCGAGGGCGTTGCGAATGGACCACCCCGCCAGCGGTTCGAAGATCTCGTCGATCTCCTCGAAGGCGGCCCTTGCTACGGGCTCCTCCCGGGCGAGTCCGGTTCCCATGCCCATCCACTGCGACCCCTGGCCGCTGAAGACGAAGACCGGGCGCGGCTCGCTTCCCTCTTCGATCCGCCCGCGGCTCACCCCTTCGATGCGCGCTGTGGGCTCCGCACACTTAGCTCGAAGGGCGGCCGCAGCCGCGCCCGCGGAAGATGCGACGACAGCCATGCGGCTCTCTAGCCTCGACCGCCGGGCGGCGGTGGCCGCGCAGTGGAGGCGCAGCCCGTCGGCGTCCTCGCCGAGGGCGTCCAGATGCTCGGCATGCAGCCGCGCGAGGGCGACCAGGGCATCCCCTCCCCTCGCCGAGATGACGAGGGGCCACGGGGCCGGCGCATCCTCCGAGTCACGGGGCGGCAGGGCGGGGGCCTCCTCGAGTACCACGTGCGCGTTGGTGCCACCAACGCCGAACGAGCTGACGCCTGCGGTGCGCGGCCCGGAAGACGCCCACGCCCGGCCCTCGGTGGGGATGCGGAACCCGTTCCGTTCCAGCTCCAGCAACGGGTTGGCGGTCTCGAACCCCGCATGCGGCGGCAGCCAGCCGTGGCGGACGGCGAGCGCCGCCCGGATCACCCCCACGACGCCCGCGGCGGCCTCGAGATGGCCGAGGTTGGCCTTGGCGGACGCCAGCCAGCGATCCGAGCCCGGGGCGGGGGCGCCGAGAGCCTCGCCGAGCGCTTCCACCTCGATCGGGTCTCCGAGGCGGGTCCCGGTGCCGTGGGCCTCGACATATCCGACCGCTGCGGCCTCCACGCCGCCGTCTTCGAGGGCCGCGCGCACCACCTCCATCTGAGCCCGACCGTTGGGCGCCGCCAGAATCGTCGAGCGTCCGTCCTGGTTGACCGCCGAACCCCGAACGACCGCGATCACCCGTTCGCCCTGTTCGAGTGCATCGGCCAGTCGCTTCAGCACGACGAAGCCACAGCCCTCGCCTCGGCCGAAGCCGTCGGCCCGAGCGTCGAAGGTCTTGCATCGTCCGTCGGGGGACATGAATCCCGCCTTCGAGAGCGAGATGAAGGGCTCCGCCCGGAGCATCAGGCTCACGCCACCCGCCAGCGCGACATCGCAGCTCCCGTCACGCAGGGCGCGTGTGGCGAGATGGAGGGCCACGAGCGACGAGGAGCAGGCCGTGTCGACGGTGAGCGAGGGTCCGTGGGCGCCCAGGAAGTGGGAGATGCGGTTCGCGACGACCGCGTGCACGACGCCGGTGATCGTGCGCTCGTTGATGGTATCCGGTCGGAGATAGTGGTGGAGGACGAAGTCGTCGTTGTAGGAGGCCACGAACACGCCGAGGGGACCGCCGCGGATGGCTTCCATCGGGATTCCGGCGTCCTCGAGCGCCTCCCACGCGACCTCGAGCGCGAGTCGCTGATGGGGATCCATCCGCTCCGCCTCTCGCCGCGGGATGCCGAAAAAGGCGGGGTCGAAGCGGTCGATGTGGTCGAGAAAGCTGCCGGACTTGACGGAGGTGCGCCCGGGAGTCGAGGGGTCGGGATCGTACCACTCCTCGATATCCCACCGGTCCGGCGGGACCTCGCGCGTCGTCACGGTGCCCGCGCGGAGCAGGTCCCAGAAGGCCTCGGGCGAATCTACACCCCCTGGAACCCGGCACCCCATCCCCACGATCGCGAGCGGTTCGGACAGGTGGTGCAGGCCGTCGCGGCGCGCGCGGCGACCGAGCAGTGCCCGCTGGACGGCGCTCAGCGATTCGCCGCTCATCGGTCTCCGAGGAGCTCGCGAAGGGCCTCGGCGTCACTCAGTCCGGCGACCTCCTGTGCATGGCGCGCCAGATCGCCAGCGGAGTCCTGCTCAGCGGAGTCCTGCTCAGCCGGGGCCTCGACCGGGGCTGTGTCCCGGGAAGGCAGTGAGGTTCGGGCTTCCCCCGGGGAGGTGTCCCGCAGCCGCCCGGAAAGGTGCCCGGCAAGGAGATCGAGGGTCGGGTAGTTCCACGCGATGGTTGCCGATACACCGACCCGGAAGGCTCCCTCGAGGTGGTTCCGGAACTCCATCGCCATCAGCGAGTCCATGCCCTGAGCGCCGAAGGTCGCGCCCTGCCGCACGCCCGACGTCCCGACGCCGAGCACTCTTCCGGCCAGCTCGCGCAGGACCTCCCGGATCGCGTCGAGTCGCTCATCCCCGTCGAGTCCGTCGAGCCGAGCCCGGAGGGAGTCGGGCTCGGGGGTGGCTTCGCCGGTCATGTCCCGGAAGAGCGGGTCGATCCGGCTCTGGCTGCGGCTCTCGGCGTAGCGTTCCCAGTCGATCGCCGCGACGAACGAACGAGTGAGTCCGGCGGCCGCGATCCGCTCGAAGACCCGGACCGCCGTCTCGGGCGCCATCGTGCCGATTCCCTGGCGCCCGAGCTCCTCCACGTATCGCGCACCATGCCCGTCGGCGATGAGGCCGGAGTCACGCCAGACGCCCCAGTTCACCGCCTGCCCCTCGAGCCCGCGGCCCCGGCGATCTTCCGCGAGGGCGTCCAGTACGGCGTTCGCGGCGGCGTAGTTGGCCTCGCCCGGGTGAGGCATCACGGCGGACGTGGACGAGAAGAGGATGAAGCGCTCGGCCTTCGGGAAGGCGCGATCAAGTGCGAAGGCGCCGCGGACCTTCCCGGCGAACACCCGGCGCAGCGCGTCCTCGGGGAGGTCGCGAACCAGGTGGCTGTCGAGCACCCCGGCGGCGTGGATGACGGCGACGATCTCGGGTCGAGCTTCTGCGCGCCACTCGCGAAGGAAGGCGTCCAGCGACTCGGCATCCCCGACGTCGACCGCGCGGGTCTCGACGCTCGCGCCCATCGCCTCCAGCTCCCGCACCGCCGCGACGCGCGCCCCGACCTTCGTTTCCGGGCGCAGGTCTGCCCACTCGGATCGCGGTGGAAGGGGCGTGCGGGACAGGAGGACGAGAGGGCCCGCGTCCATGCCCGCCAGCTGGCGGGCGAGCGTGAGCCCCAGGTCGCCCAGCCCCCCCGTGATGAGTGTCGCGCCCCGGGAAGGCCAGGGACCGCGCTCCGCGCGGGGGACGTCAACCCGAGCCAGGCGAGGGGTGAGCCACGTCCCGCCACGGCGCGCCACGTCCTGGTCGAGTGTCGCGGCCGAGAGGGCCGAAACCAGAGCGTCGGCACTCTCCGACGGCTCGGCGTCCGGATCGAGGTCGAGCAGTCGCACACCGAGCTCCGGCTGCTCCTCGCGGAGCGTACGGCCGAAGCCCCAGAGGGCGGCACCGGTCGCATCCACCCGTGACCCCGGATCGCACGACCGAGCCCCGCGCGTCGCCAGGATCAGCCGCGGAGGCGCCTGGTCGCGAGAGGCCAGCGTCTGGACGAGACGTCGCACGGTGTCGCAACCGGTGACCGCCGCGGCATGGGGGTCGTCGGACCCACCGTCCGCCTCGAGCACGATCACGCCGGCGGGAGCGGAAGCCTTCGGGCCCCTGTCTGCGGTCGGGAACGCTTCGTTCAGGTCCCCGGGGGCGACGCGTCGGGACGCGGGCAGCGCAGCGCTCACCGCGTCCGCCAGCGGAGACGGGTCGGCGAGGAGGACCCACGACTCGGCGGCGGCGGACTCGGCGGCGGACTGGGCGGCGGGCAGGGACACCGGCTCCCACGCCCAGGCGTGCAGCCACGCGCGAGCCTCGTCGGGCCAGCTTGCGAGGGAGGGAGACGCGCCGCTCCCGGACCAGTCTTCCCAGTTCTCCAGCCAGTACCGTGCACGCTGCCACGGGTACGCGGGCAGGCGGACGGGTCGCGCTGTCCGGGGGGCGTGTACCGTCCAGTCCACCGCGACGCCCGATACGTGCAGGCGGGCGAGGGCATCCAGCATGCGCTCCCTCTCGGACTCTTCCCGCCGGAGCAGGCCGACCGCATTCACCCGCGTCCCTCGGTCCGCCGCGATGTCCGCGAGGGAGGAGAGCAGGATGGGGTGGGGTGAGACCTCGACGAAGGTGTCGAATCCGGCCTCGATCATTCCCCGCACGGTCTCGTCGAGTCGCACGGCACCGCGGAGATTCCCTGCCCAGTAGTCCGCGTCCAGCGGCGACTCCGACACCTCGGCGGCAAGGGGCGTGGAGTGGAAGGGAATCTCCGGTGGCGTCGGGGCAAGCGAGTTCAGGGCCTCGAGCAGCGGGGGGACCAGCGGATCACACTGGGGGGAGTGGGAGGCGACATCCACGCGGACGCGACGACAGAACACGTCCTCGGATTCGAGCGTGGCGAGGAGCGCGTCGAGCGCTTCCGGATCGCCGGAGACCACGGTGGATCGTGGTCCGTTCAGGGCGGCGATCGAGAGCCTTCCCGTCCAGCTCTCCAGCCTCGCCTCGACCTCGTCGCGTCCGAGGTCGATCAGGCCCATGGCTCCTCGGCCGGCGATGCCCGCGAGCAGGCGGCTGCGGGTGGCGATGACGCGCATCGCGTCCTCGAGCGAGAGGGCGCCCGCAATGTGCGCCGCCGCAACTTCGCCCATGCTGTGGCCGACCACCCCGTCCGCCGATATCCCCGAGGCTTCCAGCAGTCTGGCCAGCGCGATCTGCACCGATACCAGTGTGGGCTGGATGACGTCCACCGCCTCGAGGTCGGGGCCGCGGCCCTCGAGCACCGAGACGATCGAGAAGTCGACGAAGGCGGCGAGTGCACGATCGCACTTCTCGATGGCCTCGGTGAACGCCGGTGCCGAGCCCAGCAGATCCCGCGCCATGCCCATCCACTGCGACCCCTGACCGGAGAAGACGAAGGCGATTCGCGGCAGGGAGGCTGCCGGGGTCACGCCCTGAACGAGGCGTGGCGCCGCCCCAGTCGCCAGGAACTCGTCCAATGCTGCGACCACGTCGCCCGCCGACTCGGTCACGAGCACGACACGGTGCGCGAGGTGCTCCCGCCGGCACGTGGTCGTGTACGAAACGTCCTGGAGGTCGGGTGCGTCGTCGCCTGCCAGCGCGGACCGAAGTTGCTCGATGCGCTCGGCCAGGGCCTCCTCGGAGGCCGCCGAAATCGCGATGGGATACGTCCGCTCGCCACCCGCGTCCGGGTCGCGCCACACCATGGCCCCGCGCGAACCATCATGCTGCTCCTCGGGCAGCCGGGTCTCCTCCCGGGCCGCCACCACGGCATGGGCGTTGGTGCCCGTGATACCGAACGAGCTCACGCCGGCGATGCGAGGCGAGTCGGCGGGCCAGGGAGTCGCATCGGTGGGGATCGCGATGCCCAACTCCGACCACTCGACCTCCGGGTTGGGGGTCTGGAGATGGAGGTTGGCGGGGATCACGCCGTGCTCGATCGCGAGCACCGTCTTGAAGAGCCCGGCCATGCCGGCGCAGGCCTCCGTATGGCCCATGTTGCTCTTCACCGATCCGACCATCAGCGGCCGGTCCGGCGCGCGGCCCATTCCCAGCACACTGCCGAGGGCCCCGAGCTCCACCGGGTCGCCGACCCGGGTCCCGGTGCCGTGCGCCTCGACATACGGCACCCTGTCCGCCGATACGGCCGAGCGCATCCACACCGTCTCGAGCAGCTCGGCCTGCGCCTCCATACTCGGGGTGGCGAGCTGACCGCTCCCGCGGCCATCCGCGTTCACTGCGGAGTCGAGAATGAGGGCGCGGATCGGGTCCCCCTCGGTGTCGGCCCTGTCGAGGCGTTCGAGGACCACCGCCGCGACGCCCTCGCTCCGGACGTAGCCGACGGCGTCGGCATCGCCGAACCGGCAGCGTGCTCCCGGCGAGAGCATCCCCGATCTCGAGTACCCGATGCTGACGTGGGGCTGCAGGATCAGGTTGGCCGCGCCGACGATGGCGACGTCGATCTCGCCATCCACGATCGCCCGCCGCGCCATGTGGAGCGCGGAAAGGGACGCGGAACACCCGCTGTCCACGGTGACGCAGGGGCCGCGGAAGTCGAAGGCCCAGGAGATCCGGCCCGATGCGGCGTACCGGCCACCCCCGGTCAGAGCATGAAAGTCCAGCTCCTCGGGCACGCGGTAGATGACGTTCTCGTACTCACCGGACCAGAGGCCGACGTAGACCCCCGTGCGGCGGCCGGCGATCGCGGAGGGAGGGATGCCCGCATCCTCCAGCGCCTCCCAGACGACCTCGAGCAGCAGCCGCTGCTGGGGGTCCATCTTGGCGGCTTCCCGGGGCGAAATCCCGAAGAACGCTGCGTCGAAACGGTCGACGTCCCGCAGAAAGCCGCCCTCGGCGGCAACCATCTTTCCGGGAGTGCGGGGGGTGGGATCGAGAAAGCGCCGGACGTCGAACCGGTCCTCCGGCATCGGACCGACGGTGTCCCGTCCGTCACGCAGCATCTCCCAGAACGCGGCAGGAGACGAGACGCCGCCCGGGAAGCGGCACCCCATCCCGACCACGGCGACCCGGTCGTCTGCGGCGCTCATCCGCTTCCTGCTCCCACCACCCAGTTCGTCCCGATCTCGTTCCGAAGCCAGCGAAGCAGGGGGCCGGGGTCGTCCTGCAGGTAGAAGTGGCCTCCCTGGAAGGTCCGCACGTCGAAGGGGCCGTTCGTTTCGGCGCTCCAGGAGGACAGCTCAGCGACCGGAACCACGGGGTCGCGCGACCCGCCCACGGCCACCAGCGGGCAGTCCACCCGGGGCGTACCCACGTGCTCGTACCCCTCGAGTGCGGCGACGTCGGCGCGCAGGGCCGGAAGCAGGAGCCTCAGCAGGTCCCTGTCGGCGACGATCTCCTCGTTGATCGCGCCGTAGCGCCGCTGGATCTCCTCCACGAATCCGTCGTCGTCGAGGTGGCGCATCGGAGCGTCCCGCCGAGCGTGCGAGGGGGCCCGACGCCCGCTCGCGACCAGTGCCACGGGGGATCGGCCTGCCGCCTCCAGACGGCGAGCGACCAGCAGCGCGAGCCACGCGCCGAAGGAGTGACCGAACAGGACGATCGGAAGATCACCCAGCTCCTCCACTGCGGTCGTGGCGTCCTCGGCGATCCGGTCGAGATCGGCTGCGGGCGCCTCACGAACGCGCCATCCGCGTCCGGGAAGCTGGATGGCGCACACCTCGATCTCCTTCGGCAGGTGAGTGTGCCACTCCCGGTAGGCCGCCGCGCCGGCACCCGCCCACGGAAAGCACACGCAGCGGAGCCTGGCCGCCGGGCGCTGTTCGCTGACGAGAAACCACTTCATGAACGGACCTCCGAGTGACGGGACTCGCGGCGGCACGCTCATATGCCGCGGGCTACACAGACAGGGAGCAAGCACCATGCCCGTGAATCCCGATCCTCGCGAGGTCCCGGAAGGGGGACCGATAGAGTACGCAAGCGGCATTTGCGGCGCTACGGGCAGCGCGACCGTGGCACATCCCCGTCACTCGGATGCTGCGGGGCTGCAACACTACAGATGCATATGAGACTCGGTGCGAGACCGCCCGAAGTCTCTACCCACCGACTCCCATGGCTCCACGCGTGCTCCTAGACTCTCCCTCCTCCCGCTTCTCCGACCTCCGGGCAATGTCTCAGGATCTTTTTGCTCATGACCACATCCTGCCATACGCTGAGGTTTTCATCCAGCCGGAGGCGGTTCACTCATGTGCTTCATCGATATCGACGGTCACGTCGGGTGCGGTGGGGCCCCAGACCTCGTACCCCAGCACGTTCACCGGTCGGCCGCTCGGTCCCGGGGGGTCTGGTGACCCGAGCACGGTCGACTCTGCGTCGGTATCTTGTAGCGCACCCATTACGTCCAGCCATACACAGACATGACCACCTCGTCGCTCACCATCGCCCAGATGCTCGAATCCGGAGGTCCGGGCGGTGCCGAGACGGTGCTCCTCCAGCTTTCGGACGAACTCATTTCGAGGGGACACCGTATCGTGCCCGTGCGAAACGACGACGGCGAGACCTGGCTGGATGACAATCTCAGGGATCGGGGACTGGACCCGGTGTATGTCCCCTTTCGAAAAGCGGTGGATTTCCGGGCGCCGGCGGCGCTACGGGAGATACTGCTCGAGCACGAAGTCGACGCGGTTCACAGTCACGAGTTCACGATGGCCGTGTACGGCGCCGCCGCGCTCCGTGGCTCGTCGATCCCGCATGTCACGACCATGCACGGCAACCAGACCATGACCGACGCCCTGCGGCGTCGGGTCGCTCTGAGGTGGGCGTTCCGTCGCAGCGACGCCGTGGTTGCGGTGTCGACGTCTACTCGCCAGCACCTGGAGGAGAGTCTGGGGCTACCCGCCGGAGCCGTCCACACCATCCCGAATGGTATTCCACGACGGCCGGGCGACGCTTCGGGTCCGATCAAGGAGTTCGGCATTTCGCCCGACGAGGTCGTGATCCTGGCCGTCGGAAACCTCGTCGAGAGGAAGGGCCACATCGTTCTCCTCCGCGCGCTCGCCAAGCTTGGACAACAGGGCCTCTCCGTACCCTGGCGGGTCATCATCGCCGGTCGCGGAGAGGAGCGCCCGGCGCTGGAGGCCTTCGCCGAGGAATCCGGTTTCGCGGACCGGGTGCATCTCCCCGGGCACCGCGACGACATCCCGGACCTGCAGGAAGCCGCTCATGTGGTGTGCATGCCATCCCTCTGGGAGGGACTTCCCCTCGCCGTTCTCGAGGGCATGCATGCAGGGAATTGCGTCGTTGCGTCACGAACGTCCGGTATCCCCGAGGCGGTCGACGACGGGGTCCATGGCCTTCTCGTCCCGCCCGGCGATACCGATGCGCTCGCATCCGCCCTTCGGCGGGTCCTGGAGGACCGTGATGTCCGCGAGGGCCTGGGGCGGGCCGCCGAGCAGCGAGCCCGAAAGGACTTCAGCGTGGCTGGAATGGCGGACCGCTATTCCGAGTTCTACCGGAGGGAATGACGTCCCTCCGCGTCGTTCCCCCTGAGGGACGCGGAGGCGAGCAGTCGGTCCAGGCAGCGGTCGATTCGGTCGAACGACGAGCGGAACACATCGCGCTCTCGTCCCCACGGGTCGGGGATGAGGCGCCGGTCCGGAAGCTGCGGATCCAGGTCGCCCAGCACGAGAACTCGGGTGTCCCGCCCGAACTCGCGTCGGACACCAGCGACCTGACCCGGCTCCATCACCGCGACAAGAGTCGATGCATCCACGGTGCATTGAGCCAGCACGCGCGAGGTGTGGGGCGACAGATCGAGCCCGCGCTCGCTTGCAACCTCGACGGCCCGTTCGGGTGAGCCGCGACCCGGTTTGATGAATCCGGCCGATTCTACGGAAATCGATTCCCTCCCGTCTTGCGCTTCGAGCATCTGCGACATCCGATACTCCGCATATGGACTTCGGCAGACGTTGCCGAGACAGATGAAGATAACTCTCTCCGCTGCTGGAGCGGACTGAAGCCGGGCTAGCGCCCGCTGCCGACGGAGGGGATGGGTAGCTCGAACGAGCTGCGTACGAATGGCCTTGGCTACTCCTCGGAGCTGGCGAATCATGACAGGCCAGGCCAGGGGAAGGTCAGCCGCGGAGATCTGCGAACCATGTCAGGGTTTCTCGAACGAAGGGTTGAAAGTCGGAGATCCGCATGATTTCCCACCGGTCTCCGGGAAGCCAGGGAACAAGAAAGCGCCCCAGCGCCCCGATTCTAGAGGGAAGCTGTGGGTATACGGACCGATATCCCGCTGAGGCGCGCAGCATCCAGAGCAGGTGATCCACGTCGCCCCAGAACCACCGGGACCTCACGCCGGTTCGGTAGGTTTCGACGGAGGGTGCGACCCCATCAAGGATCGCGTCGGCAAGCAGTCGCGGAAAGTCGACGCCGGCGTCGATAGCGAGCTGCAGCGATCCCCAGAAGCGTGCGTTGATCTCCATGAGGAACGGTGTGCCCGTCTCGGAATCCTCCTTGAACTCGACCATCGCGACGCCCGTCCAGTCGAGACGCCGTACCAGCTTCCTGCAATGCTCTGCCAACTCTGCTCTCACAGGGACGCTCTCCCGGTAGACGCTCACCCCGCCCGTGGGCGGCTTTTCACGAATGCGTCGGTGCGCGAACCACGCCACCACCTCGCCGTCGATCGACAGCAGGAACACGCCCAGCCCGGGGCCCTGAATGCGGTGCTGGATGAGCACCGGGAACGCCTCCTCCGGGACGGCGTCGAGGGCTGACACCACGGCGCTGCGGTCGGCGGCGATTCGAACGGAGGTGCGGACGAGTTCGGTACCGCAGCGGACGACCGAGCGGGAGGGTTTGACCACGATTGGCCACTCCGCCGTTTCCGCGAAGTCGACAGCGACGTCGACGTCGCGATGCTGGAGCACGACTTGGGCGGGTACCGGGACTCCCTCGGCGCGGGCCAGGTCCATCAGTCCGGCCTTGTCGGACGCACGGTCGTACGCGGACCTGCCGGGAAGAGGTAGCGCGTAAGACCGCCGGTCGTCGTCGGCCCCGCCGGGACCATCGGATCCGAGCAGGGCGACCATCGAGGGGTCCGTCATGGGCAGGACGAGGTCGCAGGACGCCTCGGTGGCGATCCTGTGCACTGCGGCTTCAAAGGCGTCCACGTCCCGTTCCACGTCGGGCACCTGAATGCTGCGTCGGGCGTGCCTGGAGTCTCCCGCCAGCGAACGGTCCAAGGCCGAACATACGAGCACCTCATGCCCGGCACGCCCCAGGGAACGGGTGGCGGCGAGTGACGACCTCTGGTCACCGTCGGTTATGAGGATCTTGGCCAATTCGCGGCTCGGGTGTAGCGGCAGGAATCGGAGCAGGATGAGCCGCCCCGGAGCCGAGCGCAACCGAAGGCCTGTCGGAGCCAGGGGGTCGCTTGCGTGGAGGCGCACTGGACGTTGATCATCGGCTCGCCACCACGCCGACGTCCGCATCGTTTCGAATGTCCGCTCTAGATCCGGGCGGACCTGATGCGCCAGCACGGAACGATCTTCCGCGAGCTCGGAATTTATGCCGGGCGGGGATGTGTTGCAGCCGTGCCTATGGGTGTTGCTAAAGTGCGACACACTCCAAGTAAGTCGTTGCAAAACAACAACTTAAGCGAGTCTACACACCTGTGGCACATCTGTTGCATCCTCGGGAAATCTGCTGAAAAGAGCGAAGCGATCGAAAGGTCGTGGCGCAGAGCTTCGGAGCTAAAGCGTGCCTCCAGGATGGGGACGACGTCATGCCAGCCGGGCCGCCAGCGATAAATCAATGGATTTCGTCGGCGCGCCCTGCGCGAACACCCGGCGTGAATGTCAATAGAATTATCGGAGATCTCTGGTGAACGTTCGATTTGGCTTGCAGCGGGTTTCTTTCCTGGCACTCTTCACGGGCGTGGTGGTCGCATGCTCTGGCAGCCCTACCACCCCGGGAGGGACGTGCGATGCCTCCCCTGGCACCGGTCTGGTGGCCGGAGGAGGAGGGTGCACCGATGGATCCGCACCGATTGTCCAAGCATCTCGCGTTGAAGTGAATCCAAACGACCTGGTCTTGGGCGTCGGTTCCGCGGTGAACGTGTCCGCGGTCGCCTATGATCAGAACGGACAGCGCATGAGCACCCGCTCCTTCAGCTGGTGGTCGGAGGATCCGAGCGTCGCCTCCCCATCCGGTAGCGGAGACGTCACCGGAAGGAGGCGCGGCCAGACAACGGTCGTCGCCACGATGGACGGAGTGTCGGATACCGTAGCCGTGAGTGTTACCGCACCTCCGGTGTCGTCGATCACGGTGACGCCGAGCGCGAATACGCTGTCGGTGGGTTCGACGACGCAGCTGTCGGCGACGACGTTCGCTGCGGACGGCTCTCGGCTCGCCGACCAGCCGATCACGTGGAGCAGCAGCAACGCGTCGGTCGCGACGATCTCGTCGCAGGGCGTGGTGAGCGCGCAGTCGGTAGGTAGCGCACAGCTGGTGGCAGCCGCCGAGGGTGTCGAGGGCACCGCGACCGTGACGGTCGAGAGCTCGGCAGGCACGCCGCCGGAGATGCCTCAGGACCTGTCCATCAGCGTCGGGTCCGAGTCGGGCGG
>JGI12048J13642_10164657_pt1 | contig 28238 bp, 15 predicted proteins | sample ElkSlonscriptome_16_FD_13642 | JGI IMG/M metagenome (IMG submission 13642)
GCTTTGTTGGCTTCCGTACCAGATGTCGATCAGAGGTCCCTGACCGGTGCTCGCAGTGGTGAACGCCAGATCGCTCGTGCTCGCGCGGTTGCCGAAGGCGTCGACGGCATCGATCCAGAAGCGGTAGGTTGTCGCGGCGGTCAAGCCGGTCAGGGTGACCGAATGGGCATTTGCGAGGGCCGACGAATTCGCCTCACCCAGGCCGTAACTTGAGGTTGGGCCGTAACGGACGGTCCCGGATGTCGGCTCGTCGGTCGTCCAGCTGATGATCGCCGAGGACTCGCCGGCCGACACGTCTACGGCACCAATTTGCGGCGTTATCGTGTCGGCGGTATCGATGGGACCGGGAGGGGCGTTCAGAACCTCACTGGTCCAGCCACTGAACGTTTGCCCGGGCGGCACTACGACGACGCTTAGGCGCATGTCGAGTGGATACCACGCGTCGGGATCGTCCCAGTTCCACCCAGACACGAAGTTGCTGACCGGGACGCCGTTACTATCCTTGATGGCGGCGCCATAACGGCGTCGATCCTCATCCCAAAGCATGGGATAGCTCCCAATCAGAGGCATCGACGAGACTGGCTGCGACCAGGTCTTGACGATCGGGTAGCTTACGTCCTCCGCTTCAAGTGCAGTGACATCTCTCGGCGGACTAGTGCAGATCTCGCGTTCTAACGAGTTCTCTGTATCCGCCTCGAGCTCTGTACCGTCTGGAAGAATCGTGCCCTCGTCAAGAATCGAATTGTGCCCTTCGCGTGGGTCCAAGAGCTGCCAAATGCAGAACTGGAGCTGCATATCTGCAGTCGCCTCGGCGGAAGGCTGACCGCGAACCTCAGCGCGCGCGTAAATTGTGCCTTCGGCATAATTGATCGGTGAGATCCAGTCACCGTTCGCCGCATCGGCCGGTGGCTGATCCCAGGGGAAGCCGCCGTCGGCCTTGACCACGTCTCGGTTAAGCTCGAAGATTTTCATGAGCGGCGTGCTGGGATTGCCACTGCCAGTGCTGACCGTGATCGGCTTTGTGACCTGGCTGGTCTGGCCGCCCTCGTCTACCACCTTCAACGTGACGTCGTATGTTCCGCCTTGCGCATAAGTGTGCGAAGCTAAAGCACCTGTTTCGGTGCTGCCATCATCGAGATTCCAGTCGTAGCTCGCGACAGTCCCGTCCGGATCGTAAGAGGCACTCGCGTCGAAGGTTACGTCGAGGCCGGCGCTCTCGAAAGCGAAGTCGGCGACCGGCGGCTCGTTCGCGGGGTCTACGGCCGAGATGTTAACGGTCGCCTCGTCGGTCTTGCCGAGATTGTCCGTAACGGTCAAGGTTGCAGTGTAGGCTCCGGCGCTGTTGTATTGATGCGAGGGCGCTTCTTCGGTCGACGTCGCGCCGTCGCCGAAATGCCAGAAGTAGTTACTTATACTGCCGTCGAGATCGTAGGAATTTACGGCGCTGAAGCTGACGGTGAGTCCAGGTAGACCCGAGGTCGGGTCGGCGTCGAGCACCGCGACGGGGGGCGTATTGCCGGCCTGAAGTTCGGCCTCGGCGACAATGTCCGAGATTTGCGTTGGCGTGAGTGCGACGTCAAAGACCTGCACCTCGTCAAGAAGCCCGTCGAAGTAGCGCTCGTAACTATTCCACCGGTAACGCCCGACTTCCAAGGGCTGGCTGTTGGGGCGTAGCGGGCCGACCGACGTCACCGGTGGATCGCAGGAGCCATCTACGCAAAGTGTAATCAGCGCGGGGTCGTTGGTGGGGTCCTGAGTGGGGTCGTGGTCGTAGATGACGGCCACGTGCTGCCAGCCCTGCTCGCTGAGAGACCGGGTGGATGTCGCCGAGACACCTTGGTCGTTGTTGTCGAAGACCTCGAAGTAGAGTCGCCCACTGCCGTCCGATGTCCCAGCGCTCAGCATGAAGCCGCGCTCTGGCGCGCCCTGCTTTGTCAAGATCGGGTTGCGATCTCCGAGGGCGCTATCATTCAGGTGAATCCAGGCGGAGATCGTGAAGTCTTCGGTGACTGTGCCGGACCTGCCTGGCATCCCGGCATCAAGGTCTCCGTCGAGGATGCTTGCGTAATCACCGCCGGTCAGCGACAGAGCCCCGTCTACGAAGCCATCTGCCTCTTGCCATTGTGCGCCCACTGAGAGCAGCAAATCATTGTTGCCGTAGTAATCATCGGCAAACTCGATGCCGGCTTGCTCGTCCATCAGCCAATAGGCGAGCGGTCCTGGCGCCACCTGAGCCGCGGCGTTCCCGGCGAACACCGAGGCAGCCAGATAAAGAACGGCGAAGCATGGCCGAAACAGACCGATCGAAGCTTGCGGTGTCGGCCGCCGGAACTCTGGTGCTTTAGATAATCTTTTGGATTCCATGTCTTAGCACTTGATTTTAAGAAACAGATTGCGAAGAGTACTTCCGTCGTCGCAGTCTTGCGACATGCTGTCCCCGTCATTCTGCCTCATAGGTCGGGGCTCATTGTCCTGGCTGAAAGGCCGTTGCGCGTTGCATAATCCCTGAGCTGGGGTGTGCGTCGCCGAGAGCCCAACTCTCTGGATGGGTGCTACACATTCCGCGCGACGTCGAAACCGCCGCGTCCGCCCTCTGGCACCTGGAGGATAGACCAGATCCTCCAGAAGTCTAGCCGACTGCGACGAACGGAGGTAAGGCGGCGACCGATCCGACGGAAGGCGCGAAATGGATGAGAATCCGTAACCGCTGGCGACTGTTTCGCGCGTACTATCCTTGGGTGGAGCATCCCCGTTCGAATGGCATTGGCGGCCGTCTGAGCGAGGTAGGTCGTCTCGTGGCCTCTGCTGCTCGGCCGCTTGCGGCGGATCCCCGAGTCAGCGTATGGCCGTGCAATTCCAGTGCTGAATGACCTCGTCACGCCTGGACTTCCCGCAAAGATGCCGCTCGATTAGGGAGACGCTTGTGGTGACGCGCTGCAACCTGGTAGGTCTCTCGTGCTTCCTTAAGATAAGCCTCTCGAATCTATGCGTTGAGCACATCGATAGCTGGGCTGGGCTCAGATGGGCACGAAGCGAAAGCCCTGATGCAGTAGGTCCGCCGCTATCGACTTACCGGACCGCGTGCATCAGCGTGATCGAAGTCCTCGACGAAGAGGCGACCCTGATAGGGTTTTACTTTCCTGAATCCTCGTCAGCAAGAGTCTGCAATGCCTAATGTTCGAAAGATGTTGGTTGTTCTGGACGCTTCCCAACGCAGACGCGCCGCGTGGTTGCTTCTGCTCATTGTTATCGGGACGGCGCTGGAGACATCTGGCGTGGGACTGATCATCCCTTTCGTGGTCGTGATTACCGAGCCGGATATCGGTGCTGAATACCCGAGTGTTCAGCCGATCTTGAACTGGCTCGGGAATCCGGACCAGATAAAGCTGGTCGTTATTGGACTGTTGGCGATGCTGGGTTTCTTTATCTTCAAGACCTTGTTCCTGGGCTTCATGGCTTGGCATCGCGCGCATTTCGCTGCGACGACTCAAGTGATGCTGTCTCGGCGGCTCTTCACGACCTATCTTCGTCAACCGTACATATTTCACCTAAGGCACAACTCGGCGCAACTCATGCGCAATGTCTCGATGGAGTCGAGTCAGTTCACCGCTGGCCTCAACAGCCTGATCCAACTCGTCACACAAGCCTTCGTGGTACTTGGGGTGGGGGGGTTGCTCCTCGTGGTCGAGCCGCTCGGGGCCTTGTTCACTTTTGTTTTGTTCGGCGTCGCTGGCGGTGCCTTTAGCGCGATGGTGAAAAAGCGTGTGCGCTGGTGGGGCAAGGCGCGGCGTTTTCATCAGGGCAGGGTCATTCAGCATCTGCAGCAAGGGCTGGGTGGCGCCAAGGAGGTCAAGCTCTTGGGACGCGAGGAGGTATTTCTTTCCCGGTTTGCCGCCCACGCGATCGGGGTTGCTGAGGCGGGGCGCAAGCGGGCGTTTGTTAATGCCTTGCCGAAGCTGTGGTTCGAGGCCCTTGCGGTCCTGGGGCTCGTGGCGCTGGTGTTAACGCTGCTGGTGCAGGGCAGGCCGATGGAGGCGATCATGCCGACGCTTGCCGTGTTCGCGGCTGCGGCCTTCCGGGTCATGCCGCGCTTGGGGCTTCTGATGTCGAGCAGCCAGGAACTGCGTTTCGTGGGCCCGGCCATCGAACACATTTATAGGGAGCTTAAGGAGCTCGAAGGTGTGGCCCCAATCTACGAGGCGAGTCCCTTACCCTTTCGGCGCGAGATCCAGCTGCGAGGGGTCGGCTTCACCTACCCGGGGGCGTCAAATGCTGCGATCAGTCAGGTCAACCTACGGATTCCGCGTGGGTCATCCGTCGGATTCGTTGGCGGGAGCGGGGCGGGAAAGAGCACCCTCGTGGACATTATCTTGGGTTTGCTCGAGCCGAGCGAGGGTCAGGTGCTGGTCGACGGAGTGGATATCCGCACCAATCTGAGGGGTTGGCAGGGGCAGTTCGGGTATGTCCCTCAGAGTATCTACCTCACCGACGAGAGTCTGCGCCGGAACATCGCCTTCGGCCTGCGACCGGAGGACATCGATGACGAGGCCGTGCGGATGGCCGCCAGGGTGGCAAAGCTGGAGGGTTTCATCGCGACGCTGCCGGATGGGATCGAAACGAAAGTTGGGGAGCGCGGGATAAGGCTGTCCGGGGGGCAACGTCAACGCATCGGAATCGCGCGCGCCCTTTACCACAACCCTGAGGTGCTCGTGCTCGACGAGGCGACGAGCGCTTTGGACACGAAGACCGAGGAGGGCGTGATGGACGCCGTGAATGCGCTGCAGGGCACGAAGACGATAGTGATCGTGGCGCATCGTCTTACGACTGTGGCTCGGTGCGACAAGCTTTACCGCATCGAGCGGGGACGACTTGTCAGCGAAGGTGCGTTTGACGAGGTTGTGAATGCCTGACTGACGCTGCCGCCTGCCGAATACCCGGATCCGGGCTGGGGATCGGCGCAGCGATGCCTGCTAAGCTAAGCGTCACTGGTGTCAGCTGCTTCATCTTACGAATGTTTGTTGGACAACAAGTGGCGTTCATTGAGATCTGCCCTTCGTTCTCTGAGGCTTTGTAAGATCGCATTGTGGCGTCGCTATTTGAGGGCTTCTTGCGGCGCTGCCGTAACGCGATTCTGAAAACGCCCGGCAGGGCGCTGAGCATCCGGCAAAGCATGGGCAGTGTCTTCCGACCGACTTTTCGGTCGGACTAGGCGGCGAAGCTTCTTTTTTAGAGGAGATGTGGGCGATTGACCGCTTTTCTGGCAACACTGACGATGCGATGGGGGATTCGATGAAGGTTGGCATACTTGCCGGTGGCCTTGGGACTCGCTTGGCGGAGGAGACCGAGATCCGTCCCAAACCGATGGTCGAGATCGGCGGTAGGCCGATACTCTGGCACATCATGATGCACTACTACCGCTACGGCCATCGCGACTTCGCGATCGCATTGGGATACAAGGGCGAATACATCAAGCGCTGGTTCCGTGACTTCGGCATCCTCGCCGGCGATATGCGGATTGAAACCGCTACAGGGCATGTTACGACGACGAACGACGGCGATCGGCCCGATTGGGAGGTGAACCTGATCGAGACCGGCTTGCATACGTTGACCGGCGGGCGCATCAAACGCCTACAGCGCTTCGTCGGCAACGAGACCTTCATGCTGACCTGGGGAGACGGTGTCTCCGATGTCGATCTGGACGCGCTACTGGATTTCCATCGATCGCATGGAAAGCTCGCAACGGTGACCGCAGTCCGGCCCCCGGCGCGCTATGGCAACCTGGAGTTCGAGGGCGACCTCGTGCGCAGCTTCTCGGAGAAGTCGCAGATCCACGAAGGCTGGATCAACGGCGCATTTTTCGTCCTCGAGCCCGGGGTCATGGACTACATCGAAGGCGACGACGTGATGTTCGAGCACGCTCCGATGGAGCGTCTTGCCGCGGACGGTCAATTGATGGCATACCGCCACGAGTCGTTCTGGCAATGCATGGACACACTGCGCGAGAAGCACCTACTGGAGGAACTATGGAAGAGCGGGAACGCGCCGTGGAGAACCTGGTAGGGGAAAGCAATTCTTCTTGTTTGCCGAGATGTACTGGTCCCTAGATGTTCGGCCGAGCGGGCGGCCGGCCGATCGATTCAATCAATGGAACGCATCTGAGCGTCGGAGCTGTAAAATATGAAAGTACTCGTGACCGGACATTTGGGTTATATCGGGACCGTATTGGTGCCGATGCTGCTCGAGCGCGGGCATGATGTCGTGGGGCTGGATTCGGACCTTTTCGAGGATTGCACCTTCACGGGGACGATCGCCGATGTGCCGAATATTAGGAAGGATGTGCGCGATATCGAAGAACCCGACCTCGCCGGATGCGAGGCAGTGATCCACCTCGCCGGCCTTTCGAATGATCCACTTGGCGACTATAAGCCCGAGCTGACCGAAGCCATCAATTACGAGGCATCGGTGAGAGTCGCGCGGCTGGCGAAGAACGCCGGTGCTCAGCGTTTCCTGTTCGCCTCCTCTTGCAGCAACTACGGCGCCTCCGGCGACGGGTTCTTGACGGAGAGCGCACCCTTCAACCCGGTTACCCCTTACGGCGTCTCGAAGGTGCGCGTCGAGCATGCCTTGCACGAGCTCGCGGACAGCGGCTTCTCGCCGACCTACCTACGGGCGTCAACCGCATACGGCCTGTCGCCAAGAATCCGCTTCGATCTTGTAACCAATAACCTGACGGCTTGGGCGTTTACGACCGGCAGCGTCTACCTCAAGAGCGATGGCTCGCCCTGGCGGCCGATCGTTCACGTCGAAGACATCGCGCTATCGTATATCGCGGCCCTGCAAGCCCCGCGCGAGTTCGTGCACAACCAGGCTTTCAACGTCGGCACCACGAGCGAGAACTATCAAATTCGCGAGATTGCGGAGATCGTGCGGCAGGTAGTGCCCAATTGCGAGATCGGATTCGCTCCGGATGCCGGGCCCGATAAGCGCTGCTACCGGGTCGATTGCAATCAGATCGCGCGCGCCCTGCATGACTTCAAGCCCCAGTGGACCGCTCGGCGCGGGGTCGAGGAGCTCTATCAAGCCTACAAGCGGGTCGGACTCGCGCTGGAGGATTTCGAGGGCGAGCGCTTCAAGCGTATCGCCCACGTTCAGAAGCTGGTCGCAGAAGGGCGCCTCGGGAGCGACCTGCGGGTCGTGGACTGAATGTCCGGCTGCTGGATGTCCGTCTCCTAACCGAGATTCTGTCGCCATTCAATGCGGATGCCCGCCCGGGAGCGGTTGTGCAGTTGCCGGGCAGACATCGAGCGGATCTGAACCGGGTGGCCCCGGCATGCCTTTCCGGACGGCAGCCGGATGAGCGGGGCCGGAGCTCATCTTCTTTAAGGAGTAACACCTCATGCCAAGGCTCTCTGGTTGCCGCTCCTGCGGTGCCGACGGACTCGTGTCCTTCCTCGATCTCGGTGTCACCCCCCTTGCCGATCGACTGTTGACCAGCGTGCAGCTCCAGGAGCCGGAGCCGCGCTACCCGCTGGAGGTGGCATTCTGCCCTGCCTGCACCTTGGTTCAGATTCTCGAGACCGTGCCTCCCGAGGAGCTATTCTGCGCGGACTATCCCTATTTCTCCTCATTTTCTCCGGCCTTGCTTCGCCATTCAAAGGACAACGTCGAGGAGCTCATCGCTCTGCGAGGCCTCGACGAATCTTCGCTGGTGCTCGAGCTGGCGAGCAACGACGGCTACCTTCTGAAAAACTACGTCGAGCACGCAATCCCCGTTTTGGGGATCGACCCAGCAGACGGCCCGGCTGCAGCTGCAGAGAAGATCGGCGTCAGGACGCTGAATGCCTTTTTCACGGAGGAGCTGGCGAATAAGCTCGCTGCAGAGGGCAAACGCGCGGATGTCGTGCATGGCAATAACGTACTCGCTCATGTCGCGGATACGAACGGTTTCGTCAGAGGCATTAGCACTCTGCTCAAGGATGACGGTACCGCGGTGATCGAGGTTCCCTACGTGAAGGATCTGATCGATCACTGCGAGTTCGATACCATCTACCACGAGCACCTGTGCTACTTCTCGGTTCGGTCGCTCGATCATCTATTTCGTCGACACGGCCTCTACCTGAACGACGTCAGGCGCTTGTCGATCCATGGCGGCTCGCTGCGGCTGTTCGTGGAAAAGCGCGAGGATCCGCGCTCGGGCGTCCTCGCGCTCTTGGAGACGGAAGCCAGAGAGGGTGTGGACACCATTGGCTATTACCGCGATTTCACACGCCATGTCGAGAAGGTGCGCGCGGACCTGACGCGGCTTCTCAAGGACATCAAGTCCGAGGGTAAGCGCATTGCCGCTTACGGTGCCGCCGCCAAAGGCAGCACCCTGATCAACTACGCCGACATCGGAACGGACCTTGTCGATTTCGTGGTCGATCGCAATGTGCACAAGCAAGGACGGTTTATGCCGGGTAAGCATATTCCGATTCACGCGCCGGAGCGGCTCCTGGAAGCAAGACCTGATTATGTTCTGATCCTTCCGTGGAACTTCACAGAGGAGATTCTGGAGCAGCAGAACGAGTATCGCCGTTCCGGCGGCAAGTTCATTGTGCCCATTCCGGAACCGCGGATCGTGTAGCGGAGCACGGTGAGCTAGGCGGGGGTCGTTCCCGTTGCCCCGGCCTTAAGCGGTGGATACGTCTCCCGGGTTCGTCTCAAGCCCGGGAGGCCCAGCTCGAGCGGGGCTGGGGCTTGCTGGATCTGCCCACTGTGGGGCCTCTTGCCTCGGCCGAACCTTCTACGATTTGCTGTGTGGCTTCCGGTCCCGCCGCCGCTCAGATGGCTCCCCGCGGTCGGGTGGGCCGTGGCACGAGGTCCAACAGATCGGCGATTAGAGGTACTTCGAAGATGAACCAAATCCATTCATGTCCCAGCTGCGGTGCTTCCAAAATGGAGGTCTTCTACGAGGTGGAACGGGTGCCGGCGAACAGCTGCATCCTGATGGGCTCGCCGGAGGAAGCGACCGAGTATCCGCGCGGCGACATCCGGCTCGGGTTCTGTCGGGAATGCGGCTTCATCTCCAACACTGCCTTCGAGTCTCATTTAACGGAATACTCCGGGCGCTATGAGGAGACTCAGGGTTTTTCTGCAACATTCAATACCTTCCACAAAGGACTCGCCGAGCGATTGATCGAACGCTATGGCCTGCGCGACAAGCAGGTTTTGGAGATCGGCTGCGGGAAGGGCGAGTTTCTAGCATTATTGAGTGAGCTGGGTAACAACCGCGGCATCGGGTTCGATCCGGGATATCGGGAAGACCGAAATCTACGGATCCGGGATGGGCGGGTCACCTTCATCAAAGATTTCTATTCGGAGAAATACGCCGATCATCAGGCGGACTTCGTCTGCTGCAAGATGACCCTCGAGCATATCCAAGAGACGGACAACTTCGTTGGGACGGTCCGCCGCGCTATCGGTGAGCGCTCGGACACGGTCGTCTTTTTCCAGATTCCGGAGGCGCTGCGGATACTGCAGGAATGCGCGTTCGAGGACATTTATTACGAGCATTGCTCGTATTTCAGCCCCGGATCGCTTGCGCGCCTTTTTCGTCGCAATGGTTTCGATGTGCTGGCGCTCGAGACGGAATATGCCGATCAGTACTTGACGATCGAGGCGCAGCCGGGTGTTGGCGGCGGCGAGGCACCGCTGCTCTCGCGCGAGGATGACCTCGGGACCTTGCGGGATCTGGTGGCGACCTTTCCGGCGCGGTGTACCGCGAAGATCGAGGGCTGGCGCGAGAGTTTCCGGGATTGGGAGGCCTCCGGACTGCGGCCGGTGCTCTGGGGCTCCGGTTCTAAGGGGGTGTCGTTCCTCACGTCAGTGGATACGGATCGGCAGGTCGAGTACGTGGTGGATATCAATCCATACCGACAAGGATACTACATGCCTGGTACGGGGCAGCAGATTGTCGCTCCGAGCTTCTTGAAAGAGTACAGGCCGGACATCGTGGTCGTCATGAACGGCATTTACGTCGACGAGATCTCCCGTGACCTGGCGGAGCTCGGCCTGAAACCGCGCGTGCTTGCGCTTTAAGAGGAGGCGCGCGTGGCTGCAGCGAACGACACGAGAGTGGGTCAGTGCACGGTCTGCGGCTCGCCGGATCTGCACGAGTGCATGCGTATCGATGCGATGCCGATCTATTGCAACGTGCTCTGGCCGACTGCCGATGCCGCCAATAACGCGAGACGCGGGGACATCGATCTCGTCTGCTGCGGGCACTGTGGGCACCTCTTCAACCGCGTGTTCGATCCGGGTCTAATGGACTACACGGAAAGCTACGAGAATTCCCTCCATTTCTCCGGCCGCTTCAACGAATATGCCGGATCCCTGGCTCGGCGGCTCGTCGATCAATACGGGATACGCGGGAAAGAGGTCATTGAGCTCGGGTGCGGGAAAGGCGATTTTCTGGCGATGGTGTGCGCAGCCGGGGACAACAGGGGGACCGGCTTCGACCGCAGCTACGAGCTTGAGCGCGACGGCGGGGCATCGTCAGGAAATCTGACTTTCGTCCGGGATTACTACTCGGAGAAGTACGCGCACCTGCCGGCCGACCTGATTTGCTGTCGTCACGTGTTGGAGCATATCCAGTTTCCCGGGGATCTGCTTGGTACCTTGAGCCGGGTGCTAGAGCGGCAGCCGCGAGCGCTCCTATACTTCGAGGTGCCCAATGCACTTTACACGCTTGAGGATCTCGGTATCTGGGATCTGATCTACGAGCACTGCTCGTATTTCACGCCCACCTCGTTGGAGCGTCTCTTCTCAGGCCATGGTTTCGAAATCCTGGCGCTCGATTCGACGTTCGGCGGACAGTTCTTGTACGTCGAGGCGACGCGGGGAGTGCCGCGCCAGAGCTTGTCTGCAGTGGGTCGGCATCCGGTTGAGAAGGTGGCCGTCGACGTCTCGGCGTTTGGGAAGAAATACCGTTCAAAGGTGGCCGAGTGGACGTCGATTCTGAACGATTGGCGGGCGGAAGATAGAAGGGCGGTCGTCTGGGGTGCCGGTTCCAAGGGCGTCACCTTCCTCAACGTCCTGAACGGCGTCGGGGACATCGCGCATGTCGTCGACGTGAACCCGCACAAGCACGGCCGCTTTGTGCCTGGCACAGGCCAGAAGGTCGTCGGCCCGGAGTTTCTGCGCGAGCACCAGCCCGATCGCGTCGTCGTGATGAACGCCATCTATCTCGAGGAAATCCGGGGAATGCTCCGGGAATTGGGTGTCGATGCGGAGGTCGACGCCGTTTGATGTGTCCCGCCTTGGTTCAGCCGTACATGGTGTCAGCGCACAAGGCCGGAGCGGTCTTCCAGGGTGAAGCAACAGAGCGGAGCTTGATATGTGTTCGCGCACAGCGGATTTTCTGATCATCGGCGGCGGCATCATCGGAATCAGCCTGGCGCTTGAGGCGAGGCGGCGCCACCCCGATGCGCGGGTTGTTGTCATCGATAAGGAACGGCAACAAGGGTGGCACGCCAGCGGAAGGAACAGCGGTGTCCTGCATGCCGGCTTCTACTATTCTGCGGATAGCTTGAAGGCGCGCTTCGCGCGTGAGGGCAATCGACGACTGACGCGTTACTGCTTAGAGCGCGGGCTTTCGATCAACCGCTGTGGCAAGCTCGTCGTGGCGGCAGACTCCACGGAGCTGCCCGCGCTCTCGGAGCTGGCTCGGCGCGGGGCGGTCAACGGCGTGGAGCTCCAATTGGTCGACGCCTCCGAGGCACGGGAGATCGAGCCGCGGGCGCAGACCTTTGAGCGCGCGCTCTTTTCCCCGACGACGGCTTCGGTGGATCCGCTCCAGGTGCTCGGGTCCCTCTATCGCGACGCGATGGAGGCGGGCGTGGCAATCATGATGGGCTGCGCCTATATCGAGCGCAAGGGTGCCTTGGTCCGTACCTCTGGCGGCCAATTGCGCGCCGGGTATGTCATTAACACCGCCGGTCTCCACGCCGATCGGATTGCGAGGGATTTCGGCTTTGGCGAATCCTACGCGATCATCCCGTTCAAGGGCCTCTATCTTTACAGCGACGAACCGGCCGGGGCGCTTCGGGCCAACGTCTATCCTGTACCCGATCTTCGCAACCCCTTCCTGGGCGTACATTTCACGCTGACTGCGACCGGGAAGATCAAGATCGGCCCGACGGCGATACCCGCCCTCTGGCGGGAGCACTATCGCGGACTCAGCCGTTTCAATCTAGGCGATTTCGTGGAGGTCGCACTTCGGGAGTCGAGCATGCTTTTGCGCAACGATTTCGGCTTTCGCAGGTTGGCAGTGGAGGAGGTCGCCAAGTACTCAAAGCCGAGGCTGGTTGCGCTGGCGCGGCGATTGGTACCCAGTGTACGCGGCGCTCGGCACTGGAGCTGGGGCGCCCCAGGGATCCGGGCTCAACTCTACGACAAAAAGGCCCGCCGTCTCGAGATGGATTTCCGTTTTGAAGGCGACGACCGCTCCTTCCATGTCCTGAATGCCGTTTCCCCGGCGTTTACTTGCGCGCTGCCATTCTCGGAGTTCCTCTTTGAGCGAGTCGATGCGCTACTCGCGCGGCGGAGCACAAACACATCGGTGCCTGACAGGGTTCCCTCCTGTTCGCAGCCGGCGCCAGCCTAGTTCTCGAGGCAATCGGCCAGGAAAGCGGCCGCTTCGGCCGCCCCGGTCGCCTTCACCGGTGCCCTCTTGGGGCGGGCGAGGAGGCGACGGACGGGCTCGATGAGCTGCCCACTGTCGAGCGCTGTGGCTTCAAGTTTCGCGCAGTTGCCGTGATCGTGCATCCACGAAACGATGTCGTCGGCCTCCGGCCAATTGCGCCGCTCCACGTAGAGGACCGGTAGTCCGTTACAGGCGGCCTCGACAAAGCTGCCGTAACCCGGTTTGGAGATAAGCAGATCGCAGCTCGCCAGGGCGTCGATGAAAGGGATACCCAGCTGCTCGAAAGCCGTAAGATCGGGGTGTTCGGCCTTCCATGAAGCCGGCACGATCAGGTGGACGCCGGTCGTCCGGGGCCATTCCTCCACCGGAGGCCGGAACTCCATCCCACCAAGCGAGACCATGATGAGGAGTTCGTCCTTGCCAAGCCCGATCTGACTTGCGATCTGCGCCCGGCGGTGGCTGCCCAATTCCGCAACAGGCCCGATGTTCATCGTGTTTTCGAGGTGGGGCATCGGGAGTGCGGGCTTGAGCCGTAGGAAGCGGGTGGCGTAACGATAAGCGTCGAGCATCTCATCAAGAATCTCCGCTGCATTCGGTCCCGCGGAGGCGAAGTAATGGCCGAAAACGCTTGCCCAATCCAACGAGCACATGGCAACCGCCGGGATCCCGGCGCGCTTTGCCGCCGCCAATGGTAGGTACGGGATATTCGCAAGGACCAGGTCGGGCCTCAATCGGCGCAGGCGCGTGGTTTCCTGCGCCACACGGTCCTCCCACAAGTCATGAAACAGGGTGTACGCATTCCAGGAGCCCCGGACATCCACTTCCAGGGCGTTCAATTGACACATCCCGACATCGAGGTCCGCCGCCAGGATCGCGGAGCCGGCTCCGAAGCGCTCCCGCAGCTTGAAGGCGGGTGCGGCGGACACGAGGGTGAGCTGGAGCCCAGCAATACACTGCGAAAGCGTGTGCACAACCGGCGCCGTTTGGCCGATATGCCCGAAGCCGTGCGCCGATAAGTAAATCGCGAGATGAGGGCGTTGACCACGCCCGGCGGATCCGGCTCGGCGCATCGCATGGCTCCCTTGACCGAAGCTCCCTAGTGTCGCTGAGCTTGACGCAAGGCTGCAAGCCCTGGAACATGTCGCACCAAAATTCCGCCGTCTTGGGTGGGCGGCCACGAGAGGACCAATTCGCTCGAGCGGCTCTGAGGATGGTGAGACAGCTGGCGCGGGTAGGGAATCCGCCATTACTGGGCTACTGGGTACCCTGGATGGGCCTCGCTCGAAGCTTGAGGCGTTGCTGGAGAGAGTGCGCGTGCGTGCCACGCGGGGCATCCGCCCGTTCGCTCTGTCGCCCCCTTTGATCCCCTAGCTGGGGCACTCGGGTCGTGAAGGCCGGGCATTTGTCACCTCTTCGTGGATTCTCAACCTCGCGCAGCCCGGAGCCGAACGGGCACGCTTAAGGGAAGGGGGCGCAAGCTCTTCCCTGGCGCCCCCGTTACGGCATCGCAATCGCTATTTTTTGGAGGCAATTAAGCAATGTTTGCTCGACGAGGACCGAACCGATGTACTGCGGCCTGGGTTCCTGTGTTGCTGGTCATAGGAATCGCAAGCCCACTCGCGCTTGCGCAGTCGTCCGACCTGGATGGCGACGGCGTGTTGGATTCTGAAGACAACTGCATCGCGACGCCGAATTCAGGTCAAGCCGACGGCGATGGCGACGGTTTCGGCGATGCCTGTGATCAGCCGCAGAGCGCCTACTGGCCGCTGGACGAGTCCATCGGAAGTAGCGCCTTCGATGAAGAGGGCGGCAACCATCTCAATCTCGGGAGTGCTGCCGATTGGGACGATCAAGGCGGCGAGATCGGCGGTGCGCTCGATCTCTCCGGCGGCAAAGGGTTTGCGAGCCGGGCGAATGGGAATCTCAGCACGAACATTCCGGGGCATGGATCCGGGGCGGGCCCGCAGCAGTTCACGCTGATGGCTTGGATTCGTCCGGACGATCTGACCAATCGCAACCCGATCCTCTCGAAGCAGGGCACGTCGGCCGCCGGGCCGCGCCGGGCGTTCATGCTGAGCGCGGGTCGAGACAATGGCGCCGGGCGGCTCTACTTCGAAGTCTTCGAGAGCGACGGCAGCGGGAGCGGCGATAAGACATCCGTTGAATCCAACACGCCTTTGGCGGCTGGCGAGTGGCAGCACGTCGCTGCGACGTACCGTTATAACGCGAGCCAGGACAGCGGCGAGATCGCGCTGTACATCGACGGGGAGCGGGTCGGTCTCACTAATCTCGTCGGCAATGCCAACAATGCCGTGGGCCCAATCCAGGGCAACCGCCAGCCCCTGGATCTGGGGCGCTACTTCTGGAGCAGCGGCTATCAGCGCTACTTCGATGGGCTGCTCGACGAAGTGCGGATACTGCCCGTCGCACTTAGCGCTGCGGACATCGCCAATTTTGCAGCCGGCCCGGTTTCTACTGCGGGCGGCGGCAGCAGCGACGGATCTTCGGGCGGATCTTCGGACGGGTCTTCGGGCGGGTCTGGGAACAAGCCCCCTGTCGTGACCTTCACCGCTACGCCGGACCGTGGTCCGGCGCCGCTCGCCGTCGAGTTTGACTCCACCGAGTCGCAAGACCCCGACGGCTGGTTCAGCAGCCGCTGGTGGGATTTCGGCGATGGGAATAGCACCTGGGGCAAGAAGGTCAGTCACACCTATAAGCAGACGGGGGCATATACCGTTACGTTGACTGGGACGGACAATGAGGGTGCGGTCGCGGAGGACTCTACGACCATCGTGGTCGGTGTGGACGATGGCAGTAGCGGGGGTGGCAGTAGCGGTGACGGCAGTAGTGGTGACGGCAGCAGCAGCGGCGGCGGCAGCGGATCCTCGGGCGCTTCAGGCAACCAGCCACCTGTAGTGGCTTTCACTGCCCAGCCGGCAACTGGGCCGGCTCCGCTTTCGGTCAACTTCGACTCGACAGACTCGCAAGACTCGGACGGTTGGTTCAGCAGCCGTGTTTGGGACTTCGGCGATGGGAATAGCGCTTGGGGCAAGAAGGTTACCCACACCTACAGCCAGCCGGGCACATACACCGTCACCTTGACGGGGACGGACAACGATGGCGCGAGTGCTGTTGCATCCAAGACGGTCGTTGTTGGTAGCGGCGGTGGCGGTAGTGGCACCGGAAGCGGCGGCGACACCGGAAGCGGCGGCGACACCGGAAGCGGCGGCGACACCGGAAGCGGCGGCGACACCGGAAGCGGCGGTGGCACCGGAAGCGGCGGTGGCACCGGAAGCGGCGGCGACACCGGAAGCGGCGGTGGCACCGGGAGTGGCGGTGTCGGCAAGGAGCTGGTGGTCTTCGACTGGAACCGCCCCGTGACGAAGCAGGACCTCGGCTTTCCTAAGAACCAGGCGGGGAAGGTCAACGTTGCCAAGCGACTGTTCCCAATGGAGCCGGGATCGAACGGGAATTGGAGCTCTCCGATTAACTACGCTGGCGGCACGCTGCACCTGCGCGCGAAGATGATTACGAGTCAACCCGTGGTCAAGGACATGAGGGTGCAGTTCTGCGTCTGGCAGCCGGTGCCTGGGAATTCGTTCGGTCGCGAGGAGTGCGTTCACCCCCCGGTCTATTTGAGAGGCCGTGCTGGGGCGGTAAGGACATGGTCGACGCCGGTTGCCAAGATGGCGGTAATAAAGAAGCCGATCGTTTGGACGGAACCGCGCTGGCGTTACGGCGTGGCGATCAAGAACGCGGCGGGCAAACCAGTCAGCGCGTATAACAAATGGAATTGGAATGGGGAGGACCCATCGCAGTGGTATCCGTTCCACTGGCGGTTCACAGTGGTTGCGGTGCCCAAAGGTAAGTCGTTTAGCGGCTGGGAGAATTATCCCTAAAGCAGGGAAGACCTGCGCAGTCGTTGTGCGGATGTTGGCCTTGGCCAGGGACGGCCTCCGTCATCGACTGCTTGCCCGAGAAACTGCGCCGTGGCCGCCTCCGGCGCGTTCATGCGCCGGGCCGTGATTATTGAGCGGTCCGTCCGCTGCGAGTCTGCAGCGTTTTCGCCCATTCTTTGCGAATTCGGTAGCGCTGCGAAAGGGCCCAATCGAAGACACTACGATACAGGCCCAACCGGCGTCTCAGCGACAATCGTGTCGCGGCGATCATCCAACGATACTCGCCTAGCCTTCGGGTGAAGTTGAGCGGGGCCTTGCGGGCATTGGCGACATCGAACCAGCGGGCGTAGGCCTCATGGTCTTCTTTCGCGCGGGCGTTCGTGATTCCGTAGACATACATCGACTGCCCTTCGTGGCGCCGGGAGAGAAACAGATACTCCGGAACCTCCGCGAAGCGTCCCAGCAAGGCTAAGTGCGACAGCAAGACGCCGTCGCCATGCTTGTAGCTCCCGATTAGGCGCGTTTTACGCAATTCGGCCAGGCGAATCACGCCAAATACTTCGAAGCACCTGTGGCCGTGCAGCGTCTCGCGGAACCGGACGTTCGGGTCTGGGTTTCCCGTGTCGAAGGGCGAGACATAGTCCTCGATCGGCTGACCGTCGGCATCGACAAAGCGAATGCGGGGGCAGGCCAGCACACAGTCCGGGTTTTGCTCCAGTGCTTCGATGCACCGACTGAGAAAGCTGGGCGCCATCATATCGTCGTGAGCCAGCCACTTGAAGTAACGCCCACGGGCGAGGGGCAGGATTGCGTTAAAATTCGGCGCTGCACCGAGATTCTCGGGGCTGCGGATGTACTGGATGCGCGGGTCGCTGGCGGCGGCGGACCGGCCGATTTGTTCGGTCCTGTCGCTCGAGGCGTTGTCTCGAATTATTAGCTCGAAATCCCTGTATTCCTGAGCCAAGACGGAGCCAATCGCCTTCTCGAGGAAGTTCTCGCCGTTGAATACCGGTAACCCGATGGTCACGCTTGGATTTGTCATTCTGAACACACCTGGAGGGAAATGACCTTCAATGGGCCGGCCTGTGAGAAGAGTGGATTTGACGTATCGTACGCAGCTTACCAAGATGTCGCCCATGCATGGAACAGGTGTCCGTCGGGAAATCTCGACACTTCGGCATGAAAGCCAGCCGGGTGGTTCGGCCGACGATGACTGGCGGCGTAAAGCCTGCCAGTGACAGATCGTTGTGCGGGCTCAGTACGGCTTTGGTTGTCCGGCTAGCCCCGATGTCAGCCTGGTGAGCGTCCGGAAAGGAAGGGCGCCCCGGTCGCGAGCCTCGACCTGAATGCCCTCTGCTGGCAGCAAAGGGTAGCCGTTGCCAGGAAAACATCGGGAAAGCGCGCTTGGGGCCTGTCTGTGGCGACAGCTTAATGCGATCTCGATAACGAAGGCGATCGATGCCGCTGTCCCTGATCTCGGACTTGATTAACAGCCCCCTGACCTAGTCGGTCAGGTGTTGCGGCCAGATCGTGGATCTGATGATCGAAGTATTCCCACAACCGGTTGAGCGCGCGCGCGTAAGCCTGGATGGTCTTCGGCTGCAGGCTCTTGAGCTTGAGATGCTGGCGGTGGGTTTTGGAAGAGGTGGCCATACGCTGTGGTCTCCCAGCCAGGTGTGGCCGGAACCAAACACGGCTGATCGGCTATTGTTTGAGTCCCGTGATGACCGTTCGGGGGCTCGGCAATGAAGCCCTTTCTCGAGTAGCACCCGGTCGTTGTCAAGGAAGATCTTGCAAAATCAGGCTGCCTTTTGCGTGTCGTTCTCCTCGGTTTTCGGTGGACGCCCTGGGTTGAGCAGGAAGGTGGATTCGGGTGTCCTGTCGCGCGTTGCTCCGCTCCAACGCTCGGGGGCTTTCTCCGCGAAGCGGTTTTACGTAACAACAACAGGAGTTTTAGGCGATGTCTAGGATCGCCGTGATTTCGACCGTGCGAACCCCTTTGGCCGAACTCCGGATGTTCGTGCATCATCACCTCGAGGTCGGGGTCGATCGAGTCATTCTCTATTTCGACGATCCCGCGGATGAGGCTCTCCCTGAATTTTGCGGATACGGGCGAGTAACCACCATCGCTTGCACGGATGAGTACTGGAAGAACCGGGGAACCCTAAGGCCTAAGGCCATCGAGCAGCGGCAGATCACGAACGTCAACCACGGGATGACGCTCGCCCGAGGGAGTGGCTGTCGTTGGGCGGTCCATATCGACTCCGACGAGTTAATTGCCCCGGTCGTCGACCTGAAACATGTCCTGGATGGCTGCGAGGCGGACGTGCTGCGATTTGAGATGTTCGAGGCGGTTTCCGAACGTGCCGCTTATCCCCACATCTTCGCGCCAACCCTGTTCAAAGCGAAACCGCGTCGCCGTCAGCAGATTCTTGCCAAGCTACTCGGATGTAATCGTTCCTTCTTCCAAGGGCAGTACTTCCGAGGACATAACACGTCGAAGCGCGCTTTCGCGCTAAACGGCAAAGTCTCCGAGGCCGGCATTCATGGACCTATCCAGGCCAATGAGGACGCCGTGTGGAAAGCCACGCGCGCTATCCGCCTGCTACATTACGATTGTGTCGGTTTCGACAATTGGAGAACTAAGTGGTCGCGTCGACTGGACGGCACCGGGTACGCAAGTCAGATCCGTCCTCACCGGGCGGAGCAGTTCCGTCTCTTCAGGGAAGCCTTTGAGCAGGGTGAGGAAGAACTCCTGTGCCTGTACGAACGTTTGTATCTCATTCCGTGGAGCGAGAAACTCGTCCTTCGCGCTCTGGGGCTGTTGAAGACGATTACCCTGAATCCCGCGACGTTCGAGCTACGCACGGGCGGTATGAGGGGAGAAGCTTGAAAAAAGCCAAAGCGGAACCGGAGCCTGTCGATGACGCTCCAACCCTACCGGTTGGTCTATGCGCAGCGGGCAGTTTCTCTGTTGTTGGAAGTAGTGGATCAATCCAGACCCATTTGGGGTGGGGCTAGCCGGAGGTGGGTTCCGTTGGGGCATAGATTTCGAGCTCGATTCGCCGGTTGATCCACGGCCCCCGTAATCGTTCCTCCTCCGCGTCGACCTTGAGCTCGTTCTCGCCGCGTCCCTCATAGCTCAACCGCTCGATCGCCACGCCGCTATCGCTCAAGAAACGGGCGACGGTGGCCGCGCGCTGTGCCGATAGCCACTCGTTGACCGACGGGCGCCCCCTCGCGTCCGTATGGCCGACAACGTGCACGGCGACGTTCTCGAATTCGTCCAGGACGGACGCGATTTCGGTGAGCATCTCCTCCGCCTTGGTGTCCAGCCCGGTGTTGCCGATGGTGAATTGCACTGACTTGCCTAGATCTGCAGAGATTTTGCCCTCCGCGATTCTGGCTACGCTGACATCCAGGGTATTGAGTCGCTGCTCCAATGCTGCAATCCATCGCTGCTCGCGTGCTTGTTGCGCCGAACCGGCTGATGTGGATTCGTCAGGCGTTGAGGGGGCGCTCTCATTGGGCGGCGGGTTGGCAATCCTTGCATCGTCGGCGCTAGTAGCCCAGTGCACGGAAGCATCGGCCCCTTCGTCAGTGATGGTAAGGGTCTTCGAGTTTGCGGGATCGGAAACGTCGTTTTCCACCGCGGAAGCTCCGTTCTTCGGCGTGGCAAAGGCAGTCGACGACGTCGGGTCCGAAGCCTTTTCGGCTTCTTTCCGTTCGCTTTCTTCGCGGGCGCCGAGCGCCTCGCCCCGCACGGGGGGCACTTCCGCCTCTTGTGCGGAGTCCTTTCCGAGATGCGGCGAGGTGACTGTCACGCTTTGTGCTGGCTGCGGTACAGCAGTATCGGCGGGGGCACGCGATGAGTGTTCCCCCCCCTGCGAAGCTTGGGGTTTCGTTTCTGAGCGAGGGTTGGTGGTACTCGCCGGCGCGCTCGTTGCGGATGACGGCGCGACACTGCGCTCGTTCAGCTGGGCCGAAGCAGATTCGCTGCCCGGGTGTGTCGATTCGACGTCTTCCCGTGCCCCGCCCTTCGTCCCGCTCGGCACAAAGGCGGTTCTTATGCGCTCATTCAGATCGGGAATTCCTAACCACAATGCGATGACGAGCACCCCGAGGAGCGCGGCAAAGGTCAGTGCGCTCCGCTTCCGAGGTGGCTGGGACTCCCGTGGGGCTTGCGCGTTGACGATGAGGGGATCGCCATCAGCTTCGTGAAAAGCTAGATCGGGATGGTTGAAGCGACGATCCCGCGCCGGCACCGTCGAGGACGTATCACCGATCGGCGCGGCCTCAGGGGATATTATCGAGGACCAATTCCTGACAGGCTGGTGCGTGTCGTGTTCAGGGGCCTGGGCGCGGTCCCTGCTGGGGCGCGGCGATGGAAGGGGTTGGGTCGCGGGCGCCCGCCATCCATGTTGTCCTGGCGGCGAAACACCACGGGATGGACCCAGCCTCCCTTGGGCCTGTGAACGGCGCAGAGAGTGGGGTCCGGACGTTGGCGAACTGTCATGGTGATCGGCCGAGGATCCTGCTGATTCGGGCCTTACCTCGGCGGTGGCTTCTCGCTTGCCGTGTGGGATAGCCGAGTTCCCGTCGCTTTTTCCGTTGAGTGTCTTGTCCCTGTTGGAGGTCCGCGAATCGCCTTCACGCTCGATCGGCAAGAGCAGGTGTTCGGCTTGAGAAGCGACGAACTCATCGACCAACTCCTGAGTTACTTGGGATTGTCCGGCTCCGTAGGCATACACCAGCGCTGTATCACCGATGAGATTGATGAGGCGGGGAATGCCCTTGCTGTAGTGATAGATTGCATCGCATGCATCCGGCGTAAAGAGCTCATGCTCGCCCCCGGCAACTGCGACACGGTGTTGGATATAGTAGCCGGTCTCCCGGGCGGTAAGCGCCCCAAGATGATAGGAGGCCCCGACTCGCTGTGCGAACTGTTCCAAATCGCGATGCCTGAGGAGGGCACGCAACTGTGGCTGACCGAGTAGCATCAACTGCAGGACTAGGTCCTTATCCGCATTGATGTTCGAGAGAAGGCGGAGTTCCTCGAGCCTGCTGAGGCCCAGGTTTTGTGCTTCGTCAACGATCAGGAGGGTTCGTCGGCCCCGAGAATACTCTTCGATCAGGAAGTCGATGAATCTCTGCTGCAGTTCAAGCCTTGAGGATCCAATGTTGTGTATCCCAAAAGCTTGACAGATCCAATCGATCAGGTCGCCGAGGGACTCGTGGGTATTCGCTATGAGGCCCACCGTGACATCTGTGTCGAGCTGCTCCAAGAGATAGCGCATCAAGGTCGTCTTGCCAGAACCGACATCCCCAGTGAGGACGATGAAGCCGGCTTGGTTCAGGAGCCCGTACTCAAGTATTGTCAGCGCCTCCTGGTGTTTCTTGCTGAGATACAAAAAGTCGGGGTCAGGCAGCAGCGAAAAGGGTTTTCCGCGCAACCCGAAGAAGGCTTCATACATCGTCTGGCTCCAAATGGGCGCTGACCGTGTGTCGATGGAAACGACGATCCTGGCGTTCGTGGGTCATACCGGCGTCCCTACCTGAGAGTGGCCTCGGGAGGAGAGGGCCCATGTGACTACCAGCCGATGGCGAGATAGCCGATCGTTTCCCTGACGTGCCATCTCTCGGAATCCTGCCATTGCTCCTCTGCGATGTACACGTCTCCGCTGGGCCTGTCCTTGTCGATGTCTCCGGATCCGGCCTCCCATGCGATGTAGTCGATTGTCTCGGCCAGGTGTATCTGGTCCGATGCCCTCTGCTCTGTCATCCCGACCATAAACCCGGACTCGTCGACGTCGCACAGCCGTGTCGCCACTGCATCACCACCGCGTGAAGTGGTCAAGTGAAAGCGGACACCTCGGTCGGATCGGCACCTCCGTGCAGGCGCACGGCGTGCTTTGCCAATGGCTGATCCAGCTCCTCAATCTGGTGACGGGCAATCTCGATCGGCCCGGCGGTGTCATGCTCACCTCGCCGGCGGTCGACCCGCTTGGCATCCTGCGCCTTGCCGAGCCGGGCAGCTTCGGGGCCTGACGCAGTCGCGTGCGTGGGCTGATATGTTTTGACCTGTCAACTACTGGCACTGACTTTCGACGATATCCCTCTTTATTTCTTCATTAAAACAGCTTGTTGCAGGCTCTGTGTTGATGTGGGCGAGGGGCCCGGAGAGTGTGGGCAACCTGTGGGCCGCGCTGGCACGGTGCGCGCGTTATGGGCGGACGGTAGGCCATCCCTGGCCGAAAACAACCTAGTCCAGGAGGGCTGAGACGCTGAAGTTATCCCAGTATTTGACTGCGTTGCCCATCGACCACACGCCGACAGTCCCGCCGGTCAGACGCGCTGGGCTGGCATCGTACGCTTGCACTTGCCAGTCGGCGGGCTCGCTTTGGCCCTGTGCCCAAATCTTGGCGCGGATCTCGGTCTGACTGCCCGTGTCTTCCACCTGGATGCGGAAGCTGTACCAGGTGCCCGCTGAGGGAGCGATCCCGGTGTCGCCGTCGCCCGACACTGCGTGTCCGTCGGCATGCGGGGCGATGTGGAACGAGCCGCCGTTGTAGGAACGCAGGCGATAGTACGTGTCCGAATACGGGTAGTCGCTGAAGAAGGTCAAGCCGATACCGCCGGACGGCTCGGTGACCATCAGTCGCCCGCTGTACTCGTAGGCGGAAACCCCGTCGAGGGTGGGTCCGACGTAGTGCGAGTGGATGTTCGTCGCCGTCGATGAGGTGGCGAACACCTTCGCTCCGTTGACTTCCTGGACTGCGAAGAGGCCGTCGCTTTCGGACAGGCTATTGCTTGCGCCTGTATCGAGCCAATCGAGCGGATCGGCGTCCACCGTGTAGCCGTCGAAAACTTCGGACATCATGGTCTCATCGGTTGTTGGCTCGAGCAGAATGTATCCGACCGTCTCGGTTGTGTGATTGATCTCGCCGTCGCGCGAGGTCTCCTCGTCGACCCAGACGTCAACACTTTCGAGCCCAAAGTTCGCGTACCGAAGGCTGGCCGTATCGGGTCCGTCGGTGGTTTGCATGTCCCCCAGGAAGAACGGCAGTTGCTCGAACGCAGAACGGTACACGAGTGTGTGCGGCTCATGGGTGACCGTGTCGCCGGTGCGTCCCACCTCGAAGCGCAGTCCCTCGAGTTCGCCATCCGATGGCTCCCAGGCGATATAGGAGATCGTCTCGTTCGCGTGGGCCTGGTTAGAGGACTCCTGCTCCTGCAAGCGAGCCCGGAATCCGAAGGGATCAATGCCCTTCAAGCGGGACGTGACTGCGTCTCCTTCATTGACCGTCGTCACGCTGGCCAAGACGATGGGCGCGTCGAGGAACGGAGCCGCGAAGGGGACCGACATGAAGTCTTTGCCAACCTCGGCCTCTTCGGCCTCGATCCAGGTTCCGTTCGGCAGTTGATGCATCCCGCGCTCCACGACGAGGTAGCTGACGATCTCTGTCGCATGGCTTTTGTCGAGATAGGGCCACTCTTGAACGCGGGCCTCGAATCCGCTGCTGTCGACGTTGCGGACGCGGATGACCGCCGGCTGACCGCCATTGTTGCTGAGCGGATTCGCAACGACGATCGGGTCAATGAACTCCTGCGTGAAGTCGACGCGCACCCACTCATCGTTCGCTTCGAACTCGCCGACCGCGACCAGTCGATTCGTCTTGGAGTTCCCTGTTACGTGTACGTGATCGGTCTTCGCAACGGTATCGCTACCGCGATCGCCGGTGACGGTCAAAGTCACGTCGTAGTCACCTGGAGCAGCGTAGGTATGGCTGGGATTGGCCTCCGTACTGGTGCTGCCATCGCCAAAGCTCCAAAGGTAGCTCGAGACCTCGCCCTCCGAGTCGTCCGAAAAGTTGACCACCAGCGGCGCAGGGCCGGAGGCTTGACTCGACGCGAACCGCGCTACGGGAGCCGGAGCGGTCGTCGTGATGAGATTGGTCTTCGTCTTCGTCGATGATCCGCCGGGCCCAGTTGCCTTGAGGGCGACGGTGTAGGTACCAGCCGAGGCATAGGTGTGTACGGCCGTTGAGCCGCCGCCTCTGGAGCCATCGCCAAAGTCCCACTCGCAGTCGCTGACCGTACCGGCCGAGTCATCGGTGAAGATCACGGTCAGAGGAGCCACTCCGTACGTCGCGCTTGCCGCAAAGTCGGCTTCCGGTGCAGGCGGGGTCACTGTCACGAGGCTGGCCTTCGAGATGGAGTCCGAGCCTGCGGGTCCCGACACGGTTAGGCTCACCGTATAGCTGCCGGCGCTCTGGTACTTGTGCGTTGGCGCCGGAAGGGTGCTGGTATTGCCATCACCAAAGTCCCAGGCCCAGGAATCGATGTCACCGGTCGAGGTGCTGTTGAAGGCGACGTCGAGGGGCGCTGAGCCGGAGGACAGGTCGAGGGTAAAGGATGCCTCGGGCGAGACGTATACTGGATCGCTGTCCGTTGCAACCGCGAGGTCATCCCAGTACTTCATGCCGCCACCCATCGACCACACGCCGACGGTCCCGCCGGTCAGGCGCGCCGCGCTCGCATCGTAGGCTTGTATCTGCCAGTCGGCGGGCTCGCTTTGACCCTGTGCCCAAATCTTGGCGCGGATCGTGGTCTGAGTGCCCGTGTCTGCTACTTGAATGCGGAAGCTGTACCAGGTGCCCGCTGAGGGGGCGACACCCGTGTCGCCGTCGCCCGACACCTTGTGGCCGTCGGGATGCGGAGCGAGGTGGAACGAGCCACCATTGTAGGAGCGGAGCCGGTAATAGGTATCCGAGTACGGGTAGTCGCTGAAGAAGGTCACGCCGATCGAGCCGGACGGCTCGGTGACCATCAGGCGTCCGCTGTACTCGTAGGCGGAAGCCCCGTCCAGGGCGGATCCGGTGTAGTGCGAGTGGATGTTCGTTGACGTCGACGACGTGGCGAACACCGTCTTTCCGTTCACCGCTTGTACTGCAAAGAGGCCGTCGTTTCCTGACAGGCCATTGTTCGCGCCGGTATCGAGCCAATCGAGCGGATCGGTGCCCGCCGCGTAGCCCTCGAAGCCTTCGCGCAGCTCGGTGGTCACGGCCGAAGCCTCGATTGCTGCGCTGGCTGTCGCCGCATGTTTTGCGCCATCGTCGTCGGTGACAGTCAGTCTGACGGTATATTTTCCGGCTGAAGAATAGCGGTGGCTCGGATTGGCCCCGCTACCGGTTTTGCCGTCTCCGAAATCCCACGAATACGCAACAATGTTGCCGTCGGCATCCGAAGAGGCCCTCCCATTGAAGCCAAGCAGCTGGCCTGCCTTGCCGGCATAGGGTCCCGCGGCGTTCGCCACTGGAGCCCGATTCGGTGGGCTGGGGGCCTCGTTCGAGGGGATGGTCGTGCTGACCTCCTCGGCGTAGTCGCTCCACAGGCTCCGGTCGGCCGAGTAGGCGCGAACGCTGAAGTAGTGCGTACCGGCGCTGAGGCCGGGAATCGTGATAGCCGTATTGCTGCCGGCATCTAAATGTGTATGGTAGTCGGCGGAGGCCGGTCCGTAGGCGACTTCGTATCCGCCGACTTGTGGATCCTCCACGGCATTCCATGCCAGCCTGATGTCTTGTGCGCGGCTAGGCTGGGCGAACGCGAAACAGAAGATGACAAGCGACAGAATCCAGAAATATCGGTCGTGCCACAATGGCCTGTGGCCAAACATTGAAACAGGGCTAAGGGGAGCAACTCGGAGAGCTGCGCTATCGCAAACCCGCGGATACTGATTCCTCATCTCAGGGGCCTCGTCGTGAAGTTCACCGAAGCACCTGAAGCGGATTGCCACCAGCGCACTTCGGCAGCCCTGCTGCCGTATCCGGCGGGTCGTCTTGATAGCCGCGCCCGGGACTTAGGCCAGTGGCTTTGCGTCCCACGCTTTCGCGTGGTTTGCCTTTTTCGTTGCGTTCCGTGTCAGTGGGTGCCCGCATCGCCGCGCGCGCTACCCGCCTGACACGCCTTCAGTATCGCGCCTGCTCCCTCAATTAATCGCGAACCAGTTCAAGGACTCACAGCAATAAGGGCCGTAGCTACTGGCCGCGCATCTGGACTGTGAGCAAGTCAACAAAACCTCTGCCGCGCGCTCCAAGTGAGCGAAGGCGGATGGCCTGTGCTTGCGACGCTGCGACGAGTCTGGTCCTGCCTTTCATCGCCTTTCTGCGTGGTGCGCAGGCGCCAAGCCGCACGAGCGCGATCCATTGGAGGCGCAGGTGCGTTAGCTCGAGGCAGAGGTGGTGCGCCGGTGTTATCATCCGTCGCGCGCGTTGGGGCCCCACCGCAAGTTGGTCTGCGGCCCAGTTGTGACTCCGCTTTGCAGTCCGGGGCGCTGCGGATTGAGCCGGCAAGGCCTTCGGGTTCGTTGCGGCGGCCCGAAAGCGATTCCTTGCGATACGATTGAGATGCCTCGCCTCGTCCATGCCACCTGCCCGCTCTGCGAGGCCTGTTGCGGTCTGAGCTTGACGGTCGAGGCGAACCGCGTGACGCGGGTGCGCGGTGATGCGGCCGATCCGTTGAGCCGCGGCTACCTGTGCACCAAGGGCGCGGCCCTGCCTGAGCTGCACGAGGATCCCGACCGGTTGCGCACGCCGGTGCGCCGGACCCCGTCGGGCTGGGAGCCGATGAATTGGCCCGCGGCGCTCGACTTCGCCGCAGCCGGCCTCGCGCGCGTGCGCGATGCCCAGGGTCCGGACGCCGTCGCCGTCTATCGCGGCAATCCGAATGCCCACAATCTGGGCCTGATCCTCTACGGCCATGGCGTCATCCGGGCGCTTGGCACGCGCAACGTCTACTCCCCGACGTCGATGGACCAGCTGCCGCACATGCTGGTCGCCCTGCGCCTGTATGGCCACCAGCTCCTGATGCCGGTGCCGGATCTCGACCGGGCCCGCTTCGTCCTGATGCTCGGGGCCAACCCGGTTACCTCCAACGGCTCGGCGATGACCGCGCCGGGGGTAACCCAGCGACTGCGGGCCATCCAGCGGCGCGGCGGGCGCATCGTCCTGATCGACCCGCGTCGGACGCGCACGGCGCAACTGGCCGATCGGCACCTGTTCATCCGTCCTGGAACCGATGCGCTCTTGTTGGCGGCGATGCTGCAGGTCATCTTCAGCGAGGGCCTTGCGCGACCGGGGCGGCTCGGTTCGTTCACGGATGGGCTCGATCGCGTCCGCGCGGCCGTCGCACCCTTTACGCCCCAAGGCGTCGCCGAGCGGACCGGCATCGCCGCCGAGACGATCATTGCGCTGGCCCGCGAGCTGGCCGGGGCCGAGCCGGGTCTGGTCTATGGTCGGATCGGCACCTCCGTGCAGGCGCACGGTGTGCTCTGCCAATGGCTGATCCAGCTCTTGAACCTGGTGACGGGCAATCTCGATCGACCCGGTGGTGTCATGCTCACCTCGCCGGCGGTCGACCCGCTCGGCATCCTGCGCCTTTCCGAGCCGGGCAGCTTCGGGGCCTGGCGCAGTCGCGTGCGTGGGCTACCGGAATTCTGTGGCGAGCTGCCGGTTGCGGCCCTGAGCGAGGAGATGGAGACGCCGGGGCCTGGGCAGGTCCGCGCGCTGCTGAGCATCGCCGGGAATCCGGTGCTCTCGATGCCGAGCGGGCCGGCGCTGGAGCGCGCCCTGCCGCGGTTGGATTTCATGGTCGGCGTC
>JGI12048J13642_10316899_pt1 | contig 28070 bp, 24 predicted proteins | sample ElkSlonscriptome_16_FD_13642 | JGI IMG/M metagenome (IMG submission 13642)
TAGTTTGTTCTCTATCTCCTGGCAGTCTTCCAGCTATAACCAAGCTTGGTTAGAGACTGCAAATAATTGGAAAGTTTGCATAGGTAAGAGCGTAGCCACAATGAACCTGACAACCTGTGGCCATGAAATCACTAAGGCTGTTCAGACTTACCAGCGTAGCTATGATTGTGCTGGCGTTCCTCTACCAGATGAGTCCGGGTATGTTTGGCATTACGAAATTGAATACTTCATCAAAGAGAGAGGATAGTTCTATGTACTGGGATAGATTCGACATATGTACAGCGTATTATCACTACGCTTGCTTGATAACATCGTATGCTGAGACTTGTCGCATCATGGATAAGCTAGCAAAGCTACGTTACAGACCAGGACTGAGTGATAGCAAACTGTCCACCATAAGCCCTAATGCAAAACAGATTTACATGGGCTTAGTTCGTAACAGTAAGCACCTGTTCTGGAGTAAATAATGTACAGCTTAACCTGCTTCACTCTCGCTGCCAGCGCTGCTGTGTGGTGCCTTGCTCATCTACTTTGATTAAGTAAGTAAGACACAAGCTAGGAAGGTATACCTTTCTAGCCTGAGTCTGACTTGTATTCCCAGACTCCTAAGACTAATGACTGAACAGCAAATTTTTGAAACTTTGAAAGCACTACACCACAATGTTTACAGCATGGGTGCAGCTATAGATACTAAAGCACCTAAGTATCTATACAAGATGGAAGATTCTGTGTTTATGTTTTCAATCAAACAACACAACGAGGTGTACACAAAATATTTCCCTGACTTCTACAAAGTAGAAGAGGGTAAAGTCTACTTGCGTACTCACGCAGAGACGGCAATGAACTCTATTCAATGCAACCTGACTGTTAATGGTAAGCCTGTGCAGTATCAGTTTGATGGAGAAGAAGATGCTGAGGGTTGGACTGTGTTAGCTGTAGCTTTTGTTTCTTAGCTATCACTAGCACCACTGCTGTTGTGTGGTGGTGCCTTGCTAATTTAATCTGAGGTAAAAATATGACTGCACATAATCCCCTCTATTGGTGGAAACGCCTGGTATTTTCAGATGAGATTAACAAAGTCGTCATTGCTAATAGAAGACGCGATTTCTTTGGCTCTCTCAACAGCATTAACTTCACTGACGAGTTAAAGATTCAACTTAACTGGTGGTTAGCTGAAAGAGAAGACCAGTTCTGGCGTGTACGTAGTGCCATAGTCAAGCACAGAGTATTGGAGGACTTGGTTCGCCCTAACTTGTATGCTAGTAGTGGGTACACTAGACAACCTTGGGACGGCGACGCATTTCGTGAGTACATGGATGCACAATGCAATGACAGCAGACTTAAAGTTTCTGAGGTCTGGCCACAGTACAGCTATAATCTTAAAGTTCTTAAGACTTTAAGAGAGCGGTCAGCATCTTCTGTCAGTGAGAGGTACAACAATTACAACGTACCGTATTGACTTGACAAAAGCTTAGGGTGTGTGCTACAATGAATCTTGAGAGTACAGTTGGTTGTTCCCATTATCTGTACTCTCTTTTCTCTCTGTTCTTTATTGAGGTAACGACAATGGATAAGTATTGAGTACTTGAAACAAAGACAAGATTGATTAGAGTGAGAGAGTTCGACTCAGAAAGGCTGCATTCCTTTGAAGCAAGCTTCGGCTATCAGACTATTCATATCTGTTTGGATAAAGATATGCTAGCGCAAGCTCTGTTTAACTGGCTTACCCTATCACTTACAGAGATTAGAGGAGATGATAGAACAGTAAGCGTTGAGGTAGTAGAAGGTGTTACCTTAGACTTTATGGCAATAGTAGAAACTGTGATGCAAGACAAAACTGACTACACATTTGAGTTGAGTAGCAATAATGACTAAGACATTTGTTGACAGCGCCCACATTAAACAACTGTGGTGGCACTACCATAGACAAGAGCATGTCACTCCAAGAGTGATGAGAGATAGACTACGTGCTTTAGCTAGTAAGCTCTTAAGAACCGACAACAGTGAAACGTTTGTCACTCTTTTCTCTAGTGAAGCCTACTCTTTAGGTGAAGCACTATTTGATGTGGCTTCTAGTGCTAGTAGAGTGAGGGTGTACTGTGCCAAGACTGACGATGAGTATCGTGAGTTGACACAGCTAGCCGACCGTGCTATACTGCTACCAGTACCTAGCAACCACACTAGACTGGTGCGGTGTTGGTATGATGACTTGTCTCAAGGAGCACTAAGGACTGAGGTTAAAAACAAATCAGTCCTAGATCTTTCGTACACTTACCGTAAATATTTCTAAGAGGACTGAGAAATGAACTTGCAAGAAATTCAAGAAATGATTGAGAACCTAAAGCAAAAGAAAGGCAGAGCTTTTCTTACTGCAACAACAGCAGAAGACGACGTGGCTGAAGACCTCATCGCTATCGGTGAAGCCTTTGGCAAAGCCGAACTGCTGATACAAACAGCGCTCGTTCGCAGCGTGAGATTGCAGTCTAAGGGCATAGAGTTTAAGGAACTGCCAACTAAACCAACCAGCAAACTGGGGGAAGGCGAGCCTATCGGTCATCCTCATGTTCCTTCTCCTAGTGAGCCTACGCCTATCGGTAGTTACTCTGCAAAGCTTGAAATAACAGAGCTTACGTTCAGTCAAGTCATGCAACGAATGCTAGACAAGATTGCAAACGGTCGGGAAACTATGAGTACCCTTGAAGACCCTGGCAAAACTGTCTGCACTAGCTGTGGCGTAGAACATACGCATAGACTGGAGCCTGATGGCACAGCAGAATGCCCTAAATGTGGAGGTACTGTGAAGCATTGGCTCGGTGCAATAACCGAAGACTGCGTTTAGTATGTTAAGAATTGTTACAATTTTTTAACAGGCTTGACAACACTGGCTGTATTCTGTATGATGTACCTTAGATACAGCCGGTTGGTTAGATTTAACTAACCACTTAACCAAAATCCCTGGTACATTAGGGGTTGACAAACTCTGAGGACTGTGCTATAATGAACACAGTTCATCAGAATCGAACTAGCACACAGGCATCGCAGTACGCTGCGCCTTGTGCAAACTGCAAACATCGCACACAAGACAAGGATAGATTTACCATGGCAATCCAAACCGTAGACCAAGCTGCTGGCGTGAATAGTGGAGAACAGCTCGTTGACCAGTACCGCGCTATCCCTCTCGGCAGTCTAAAGTCTACCACTCGCAATAAGCTGACTTCTTTCTGGAAGCAAGCTCTTAAGGGCATCACTGAATATGAGCCGCATGTTACGGCGGTCGAGTTCGTAGGGGACAACTTTCTCATCTCTAAAACCAAAGTGTTTTGGGAAGGCTACCTAACCTCTTCCGAAGTTGTTACTCTCGGTGATTTGGCAGAAACTCGTGAGGTAGAAAACGAAAGTTCTCACGTTCAGTTCGAGGTTCAGCTAAGCCGTGTAGAAAAACTGCTCACTGACAAAGAAGATGGTATCCTCAATGGTGCGCCATTGATGCAGCCCATCGTGTGTATGCAACTACCAAAGTCTGAACAGTTTATCATCGTCAGCGGTCGTCATAGGCTGTCTATGCTCCTCACTCTATGCCAAACTATTAGTGGCTGGGCAGAACTCGGAGTTCCTGTCCTCATGTTCAAAGCGGAAAGCAAATCAGAGGTCATCGGTTACATTCGGACTGCCAATGGCAGCCGGAGTATGACTCAAACAGAGAAAGCAATGCTCGAAGGTGCCGCCGCTGGCATCAACTTGAGTGTGTATCGTGACGTTGACGAACTGTACGAAGATAGCCGCAAAGCTAGCAACGTCACAGAACTCAAAAAATTCAATCGCTCAGTGTGGGCTGCTGCTCTCAGCGATACGGTCGTTGACCAAGCAACTACCATTAACGGTGTCGCTGACATCGGTAACGCCTGCCTCAGTGAATTCAGCAAGAGATTGAAAGCTCTGGCTAAGGGTGCTGACAAAGTGCTGCTAGAAGTAGAGCCGGACGGTACGACCGTCTACGAGCAACTGACCGAGAAGATGACCGAGTGGGTAGCCACGAACTGGCACGTCATTGAGGGTGAGTTCCAAGAACCTAAGAAAGTTCGCGGAGTTGTCGCCATGGACGAGAACAATCAGCCTGTCATGCTGTTCAACCCATCGCGCAAAGCTCGCGACATCGGCAAGTTCGTTGCCAATCTGTTTGCAGACAAAGTAGCTGAACAGTTGGCTGCTAGCTGGCAGGTTAAGGCGGCTGCTGCTGAGGCTGCTGCAAAAGCTAAGACTGCTGCGAAAGCTGAGAAGAACGTTAATAGCGACATCAAGAATCTTGATGACTTGATGAAGTTAATGCGTTCTCAAAACACCTTGACTCCTGAAGTTGAGCAAGCTATGATGCAGCAACGTGAAGCTCTAGTTGCACAAGCTGAAGAAGCTAAGGCTGAAGCTGCCCAACAAACTGAGGTACCTACTCCTCAGCAGGTTGTTGAAGCTGCACCTCAAGTGGTGCCTCAGTTCGACCCTAACGCAATGTTTTAAGAGTTCCGCTCAACCGTAACAGCAACAACACAGAGGCAGAGAGTCGCAAGGCTCTCTGTCTTTCCTACTCTTGGAGGTATTGTGCTACCTGATGATAAAGAACTAGATGCTTTAATTAGCCGTATAGCTAACAAAGCACTAAGAGAAAAAATAAAACAGCTACCCGTGGAACACGGGCTAACAGCTCAAGACCATGAGATGTTCCGCCGATGTCTGAGGGCTTACGCCGAAACAGACAAGTTGTTAGCAGAAACTAGAGAACAAATGAGAGAAGGCAAGCATGAAAGTGACCGTTCAGCTATTCAAAGCAGACCCAAGCGAAGCAAAGGGAAAAATCAGCCTGAGAGTTTATCAGCTATTCAGTCGATACTTTCTAACCTCGAACTATAGCCACTGCGGGCTAAGAATGCAGATAGGTGACAGCGACGTGGGCTATGAACTCACAGTCGATGGACTACAAACTTACGAACCACCCAGGCTAGCAGCAGAAGAGGTGGAAGTAGAAGTGCCTGATGTCGAGTACCTTAAAGAAACACTCGACCGTATATATAAGTACCAACTGTTTGGTAGTAGAGCTAGTCTTACTAGCATGGCGCTTCACCTTACAAGCTGTGAGGGCACTGCCTTAGTGTCTGATGACAGTCACATGACATGCACTGGCTTTGTGTGCTATGTCCTCGACTATCCTTCTTTGTTGCTGCCGGATGATATGGAGTTGTTATGGATTGGGAATGGGTTAAAAACGAAGTATGCCCTAAGTGCGGCAGGTTATCGTACAGTCTTTACAAAGCTGCTAGAGGTGCGACACGGAGGCACTGCCATGCGTGTTCGTATCGCCCTACTAAGGATGGTAGCTCGGACTTACATAAGCCTTTGGCAAAAGTGGTATGGCCTGCGTATTCTGCATTCGGTTCGCAAGCTGAACACGCACAGCTAAGCTTTCGCAAGTTGAGCAAACATATCTGTGTCAAGTTTGACGTGAGAGTAATAGGGTCAACGGTTATGTTTCCTTGCTACTGGAACGGTAAGGTGATAGGTTACAAGTGCCGTGACTTCTCCATCCCTAAAAAACAACCAGGTCATATGTGGATTGTTGGCAACTACCAGCATATGTTCGGTTGGAATACAGTCCACACTAAGGAAACTATAGCCATCGCTCTCGGTGAGTTTGATGCCCTAGCTGTTACTGAAGCAACAAACATTCCTTGTCTCTCATCTCCTAATGGAGACAGTAGCTTAGTCAAAGTAATCAAGCGAGACTTCAGAGCGTTTGAAAACTACAACAAGATTGTCTTTATTCCAGACAAGGATAAGGACACTGACAACCCAAACGTAGTGCAGCCATCACAAGCAGTAGCTGAAGCTGCTAAGCTACTAGGCTTAGAGAGGTGTTGGATAGCTACCCCATCTCTTGACGACCCCAACGAGTACGTCATGCAGAACAAGAGTACGTTACTAAAGCAGTTGTTCTGGTCGGCAGTGCCAGCTAGCCAAGAGCTGTGGTATGAGAGCAGTAGGGAACTTATCCAACCTATTGCTTTTGGTCGGATGACCGGGTGGGCTGAGTTCGATAAACGCATCCAAGGGCTGCGTATGTGTGAGACTACATACATCCTTGGGCAACCGGGAGCAGGCAAGACTACATTCCTTTGCTGGCTCATGTGGCTGATGACACAGAGAGCTATCAACATGGCTGCGCTTATACTTGAGGGAAGCGTTCGTCAGTTTGTGACGAAGCTAAGCCATACGTTTTACGGTGGCAACATCTTTACTGCCTCTGATGCGGAGGTGGACGAAATAGCTAAGCAAATCGATAAGCATATCCACTTTGCTAGGCAGCCTGAGAAGATAGAGATGGCTATTCGCACAGCAGTAGTGCAGCATGATGTCGAGGTAGTAGTAATCGACAACATCACGGCTATCAGTAACCCTGAAGAAGTGTTCGCCTCTACCTCTCAGCTTGTTACCCTATTTGATAAGCTAGCTGCCGAACTCTGCATTCACATAATCATTCTTTCTCACGTAAAGATAGATGCTTACGGTGAAAAGGCTGGCATAGGTAGTGCAGCAGGGAGTCGAGAGATTGGAGCTAAAGCATACAACATGCTGGCGCTTCATGCTCGTAAAGAAGTAGGGTTAATCAAGTGCAGAGAGAGAGGGGATGCTGAAGGTTGGTGGCCTCTAGTATACGACCCTAACTCTGCTAGGTACATCGAGGGTGTACGTGCATTGGAGTTCTCGGAGTAGGTATGGTTGACTTAAACCACGCAGAAGCACAGCTAATGGAAGATTGTCCTGGTATCACTAGGCTGTCCTCCCACCTTAAGCCACGGTTCATCACTGTGGTTATGAAGAAGAACCACAATCCTGACTTCAAGCTGTTCCTGCCTGAAGAGGGTAGGGGTTACATCGTAGAATTAAAAGGGCACATCCAAGACAGGCTGTTCTTGCCTATGCTTGAGCATTTTCCTCCTGCTCTAAAAAAAATTTACAAGGTAGTCCTTGTAGAGCGAAGCATGAAAGAAAGAGCTAAGGTTAAGCGACGGCTTGACAAGATTGGTATCTCATGGTATGATGATACTATCAATCCTGCTTGGATAGTAGAAGCTACCAGGCTCTACACCGGACTAGATAAACTCACTGACCAGGAGCTAGCAGAGCTTAAATCATGTCTCAACCATTTTCCAGACAAAACGAATTAACCCAAGATGCTAAGGTGGTGGGAGTTGACATTGAGACTACGCCTATCGTCAACTTGAGAGTAGAAAAAATTTGGTCTATCAGCTATCACTGCGATAAAACTGAAGGCTGCGTGTACTGGGAGCAGGGCATTACAACAGAGCAGTTGTCTGTCTTGTTTAAGAATGCAGAGTACAACTACAATCTTGCGAAAAACAGATTTAACTACGACATCTTAGCTTTGCGTAGTCTGCTAGCTGGAGATACTCCAGCAGTGCCCGCATTCCACAACGCACAGTTTGACAAGCGCATTTTATCAGAGTGCCTATATATTCCGAAATACTTTTGCACTCAGCAGTTGGCCTATTGTCTCTGCCCTCCCTCTATGCTCGGCAGCACAGGAGATGAGGACGCTTTGCGTTTCTATTCTCTAGCTAACCTAGCTAAGCTAGGGTTATGTGAAGCTAAGATAGACTTCCAATCTGATTGGGAATCTTTCTCTGCTAACATGCCTGCCTACAACTTACAGGATGCTAGGTCTTGTTATCAGTTAGCTTGTTCTCTGCTTTCAGGCATTGACACCGAAACGTTTCAAGCATACGTTATTGATATGTGTGCTATGGAAATGGTCATTCAGTTTGGTGGCTGTACCATTGACCAAGATGCCTTGAGTGAAGTCTTTCTAGAGAAAGAGATAGAGCTTAAGAAAATTAGAGACAGGTTAGAAGAGTTGGTGCCCGCTATATGCACTAACGAAGTGAAGCTTATGACTAGACATCCAAAGCCTCATCAAAGAACTACACCCAAGCGTGGTATTTACGATGCTACTGATGTAGGTAAGTATGTCATAGTTAGAGAGAAGGGCTTCAAAGTGGAGGCTATGAAAGTAGAAGAGTTTAACCCTAACTCTGACAACCATGTTGCCTGTGCTTTGATGTATAAGTGTGGATGGGAACCTAGCACTTACACAAAAAGAGGTAAGCCGAAAGTAGACAAGGCAACACTGGAGCCATTGGCTAAACAGTGGGAGCTAGCTGACTTAATACTCAAGCATAGAAAAGTTGAGAAGCTGTTGTCTACTTACCTGCGTCCATACAAAGAGACTGACGAGTGGAACAAACTCTACCCTAGCTTCCCCCTCTGTGCTACCCGTACAGGTAGGTTAGCTAGCCGTTCTCCTAACTTTCAAAATGTGCCTGACGATGACACTAGGAAACTCATCGTAGCTCCAGAGGGATGGGATGTTGTGTGTATTGACCTCAGCCAGATTGAGTTAAGAATCTTAGCTTGGGATATGTATGTCATCTTGGGTCAGGTTGATAAAAGTGCTGGCTATCTATGGAACGCCTATCATGCTATCAAAGATGTGCATAGCGAGAACCAAGCTATGATGGGCCTAGCTAATAGAGAGGATGGTCGCAAGCTAGCTAAGATAGGCAAGTTCCTGTATATCTATGGCGGCAGAGAGTCAAGACTTAGCAAGTCATTGGGTATTAGTATGAATGAGGCGCGAAGTATTATTAAAAATTTAGAGGGCAACGTCCCCTCTCTACCCGCTTTGCGTAGCTACTTCATCGGCTTAGCTAAGACTAACCCTTTCATTCGTACTCTCTACAACCACAAGATTGCTTATCCTAAGCTTCATGGTAGCAATAAGTACGAAGTGCTCGAAGCTGAGCGTCAAGTATTCAACGCTCGTATTCAGGGTACTCAAGCTGACATCATTAAGATTCTAATGTGGCAGTGTCGCAAGCCTATGCAACAATATGGAGCAGTGATGATTGCTCAAGTGCATGACGAGCTTGTGTTTGTATGCCCGAAGGGTACAACTAAAGATTTCTGTCTGTCACTGATGCCATTGTTTAACAACGAAACTCTCCTCCCTGGCTTACCTGTTATGGGTGTGCCTGGAGTGGGGGATAACTGGTACGCTGCCAAGCGCGATGGCAGTAAGAGAGAAGATGCGTACAAAGAGGCGTTAAAAAATCAAAGACAATACGAGTTTGAATTGACTTGACAACTGAGGTCAAGTGTGGTATAATAGTCAAAGACGTAGAGGTCAAAATAGAAATGAGAACGTTGCAGAGCTTTAGCAGTGGTCACGCTTTTGAAACAGATAAAGAACGGTACGGTGTTCGTTGGAGTGACGAAGCTGCTAATACGTTAGCTTGTGTTGCAGAGATGCAGCAAGTGACAGTTGAAGAGACTGGACAAAACAATCAGGGAGGTAGGTACAAATACAAAACCCACGCAGACTTAAACACGGTGCTTAAGCCGATTGCCCAAAAGCACAAGTGTGTTATTCTTTACGGTGTTGTTAGCTCTCAAGTGTCTTCGGGTTTCGAGAATACTCAGACCAAAAAAGAAACGATGCCATCAGACAAGCTGATGAGCTACGCTTACTGTGAGCTTGACACTATCTTGCTCTCTGTAGATAACCCTAAAGATTGGCTTAAAGTTCGTAGCTACGGTTTCAAAGTAGACCAAGTAAGCGATAAGACTTTAGGTGCGGAGACTATCGCTAAGCGGTATGGACTCATGAAGTTAGCTAACATTCCGTCGTCAGGAGATGATGACCCTGACTCTGACAGCGGAGATGTTCGTGCCCAAGTTTATGGTTCTTTGAGTTCATTAGCTCCACAAAGCCAGCAGGCGAAGCAACCACCACAGGTCACACCGACTCAAGGCGGCTCAGCTTTAGGAGCGCTAGGTTCTCTACTTCAGTAGAGTAGTTACGGTTACGGTAAACTTACAATCTTCAAATCATGAACCAACAAAACATTCAGAACGCATTCCAAATGCTGGCTTCTCTTGAAATGGAGATGTCTCAGATGCGGCAAAAGATTGCAACTATCAACAACTTGCTGCAAGTGAGTCAAGTACAGCAGCAGTCACCGCAAACATTCCAACAGCAACAGCCTATGCAAGCCGGGTCTGTGCAAGGGAGTACTAAAGTTGAGCTTGCTTTGTGGGACAAGCCGGTAGAACAAGGCAAGACTCCCATGATTACGGGCAACGTTAAGTTTAACGACGTTACCTATAATCTAGCTTTGTTTCAGAGTAAGCCCAACGATTCATCGATGGTGTTTAACGGGTATGTGTTACCACAAAACGATGACCGTGAAACGCCGTTGTCTGAGAAGAAAGTTGGAGGTGCTTTCATCTATAACAACCAAGACGGCCTTAGCATGTCTTTAGCTATTGATGAGTCTCCCTTGCTTAACCAGACACAGGCTCGCGTGCCGCTTGTATTCAACAGCAACAAACAACCTGGAGACAAACAGCCTACCCTACGAGGTCAGCAACAAATCCCTGCTATCGTTGTCAAACCTGTTGACCAGGTGCTTCAAGCTCAAGGCATTCAGTTACCTAACATGCCTCAACAGCAAGCACCGCAACCGCAGCCTAGTCAGCCTGCCGACCCTATGCAGGGAATATTTACCAACTGGGCATCAGGACAGCAGCAGCCGCAGCAACAGCCTAGTCACAACGACCTGAACCAATTGCTTGGGCAAGGTCAGCAACCACAGCAGGGAAACGGTGGTGGTCAGCCTCCCACCCAAGGCGGAGGAATTCTAGGTTCTTTGCTTAGCTAAATTTTAGTCTTCAGGTGCAACCTTTATAGGTCTGACTGTAACACCAAGGCAGTAGCAAGCGTTCGCACCTGGCGCTTGCTTTCTTATTGAGGCATCATGGTAGATTTCAAACGATTATTAAGAGAAAAGCTAATGAAGGATTTTGTAAACTTTTTGAACGACGCTCACAACTACAGAGTTTATGAGTACCCCGAACTCTCCGAACTAACGATGGAGATTCAAGATGACCTCCGAACTATGTATGCTACGACAGTTCAAGAACAACTTTTCATTGAAAAAAAATACGAGGGTGGTGGCATTGGAGTTAGCCAGCTTGGTAAGCCTGCTATCATTACAGCATGGGATTACCACATGGGCAAGACACACAACGGGCCACCGTCCTATGCTCTGAAACGCAAGTGGTTAGACGGTCATCTCTTTGAGTTGTGGGTATTCTTTTTGCTCCGGAGTCTCGGATATGAAGTGGAGCATCAAGCTTCAGTGTCGGTTAACGCCGTGATTCCAAACGGGCATCCTGACTTTGTGGTGACTAACAAAAAAGGTTGTATGTTTGTAGTAGAGTGCAAGCATATGTCCGATTCTAACTACAAGCAGTATAAAAAGAAAGGGATGTATAATGACCAGTACATCACTCAGCTAGCTTTATACTGTCGTGCCCTAAACTGTCCTGGAATGTGGGTAATCGGCAACACTGACACTGGGGAGTGCATGGGCATTCCGTTTGATGAGCTACAGATTAAAGCTAACGAAACTTATGTGACTCGTGCTATGCAAGTAGCTTCTGTAGTCACAGCTTGCGAAGACTTTAATCAGTGCTTGCGGTACATATCACTACCTCCGCATCAGACTACTAGAGATGGAAGGCGATATCCACCTCCAACTATGTATGCAGGCAAAGGTGTCCTTCACCCTGCTGCATCTCTTTGGAAGCTAACTAAGAATGATGTAGGTCAGTACACTATCTTAGGGTATAATTATCCGAACGAAGCAAAGCAATATGAACCAGAATGGGAGGCGTAATGATTAACATTCTCAAAACAACGACAGGAGATTTGCTCTCTTGCTTGACTCAAAACCCTGGCTCACTGTATGTGGGTCGAGGTAATGGAAGTCCGTTAGGTAATCCTTTTCGAGCTAAAAGCAAAGACCTATCTGATATAGCCCACGTTGTAGCTTGTTACCGCAACTACCTCAACTTCATAGTTCAAGGATGGGAACCGTTTCATGCTGCATCATATTGTGAAATGGAATACGGAGCAGAGATAGCCGAAGCTTGGAGCAACAACCGACCTAGCAGAGAGAAAGTAATCGCTACCCTTAATATGTACGTCGAGGTGTACGTAGTGCAAGGGAGTCTTAACCTAGTGTGCTTCTGTATAGACCGTCCTTGGTCTAAACAAGAGCAGTACAGCGAGTGTCATGCAGAAGTTATCGCAGCAGCAGTTCAAAAATTAGCGGAGATTAAGTACGGTGCTTAACGTTATCCTGCCATCTAAGTCTACTGATGTTATTGAGTTGATGGACTGGAAGCTTGATGAAGAGAGTAGAAAATTTGTTAGCGAACACAAACATTACTACAAGTACTCACTTCTAAAACCATCAGTACCTATCACTCAATTTGATTTAGAAGACTACAAAAAAGTAGTGAGAGAAAGACTGTCAAGCAAAACTTTGTGGCATGACTTCGACCGTGTAGAGTGTGTTTCCTTTCCTTGGCATGATAACAAAGCTAGCTACAACATCTACAACATAGATGAAGTACCAGACGAACTATCAAAGTTCGTAGCTCAAATAGTGTATTACGTGCAGTCACGAATGGTTATGGAGAGGTTAAAGAACCATGAAAGAAATAATAGCTGACATCTTTACTGTTCACGGACAACCTGGTCAGTGGGTATGGAAGATATGCCCAACTAACGGAGACACAAACAAAGACGGACTCGCGGTTATGGGAGCAGGCATAGCAAAAGACCTAGCGAATGATTACCCTAAGGTAAAACAAACACTAGGTCAAGCTTTGCTAGCTTACGGAAACAAACCAGTACCGATGCTAGTAGACGAACGTAACTGTATGTGGTGGAGCTTTCCAGTTAAGCACCACTGGAATGAGAAAGCTAACATGCAGCTTATCACTCTATCTCTTATTGTATTCAAGCGAATACTTTACGAAAGAGAAGACAAGAGAGGCCCAGACTTTGTAGTGTTTCCTAGAGTTGGGTGTGGTAACGGCAAGTTAGATTGGGAACGAAACGTTCGTCCTTTAATGCACGAAGCTTTTGAGAAAGATGACAGAATTGTAGTAGTGTCACTCCCTTTCTAGCTCCATCCATACTTGGTCATCTTCTGTGTCTTCAACGTAGTAGATAGTACCGTCTTCCTCTCTGCATGTACGCTCATAATTTACCGCATCACATGATGGGTATGTAGTAACGGGAGCAGACTCTCCATCTTGGGGAATCTCGCTCCCATTTTTGTACTCACTTTCACACCCAAGCAAAAGAATTAATACTCCTAAACAGGAGGTTGCGCATATTCTAACCATTCAAACAAAATGTAGCCTGCTGCTCCAGCATTGCCCCGTGAAAATTCTTTAGTGTTGTCATTAAAGACTACAACTGAAGCACCAGAACCGCCACATCCTGAGTCAGCAACAGCAGCATTTAAGTTAACGCCAAGCTCACCGCTAAGAAAACCTCCTCCACTACCTCCGCCTTTCCCACCATCACTGAATGAGCCAGCAGCGGCTTGTAGTTTTATGTAAGCATTACTACACAGACGACCTAACTCTCCTCTTATCCACTGAGGTTCATTGTCAGATGAATTAGGACTATTGTTTATCCCTAAGTCTGAAGCATCTCTGTATCTACCTAAGGCTAAACCTCCTAAACCTCCTTTAATAGTAAAGTCCGGAGCACTACCGTCTTGAGTGTAAACTCTTACATCACCACCGTTGATGCCGTCAACACCATCATTCAAACCTTCTACTGGAACACCACCAAAAGAACCTCCTGCCCCGATACTTAAAATAACAGCCGTCGAAGGACTAAGTTCATCGTAGCTGTAGTTATATACTAAAGTATTTCCTTCGTTACCCCCACTCCCTCCTCTAACATACAAAGGTAGAGATAAGAAGCCGCCACCCCCACCCCCACCGCTACTTTTAGCTGTCACTTTTACACTACCTCTAATAAAATTGTTAGAAATCCAGTTAAAGATAGAACCAGTCCCAGCACCGATGTTGTCTAGGGTCACTTTGTTAGACTTTCTAACTATTAGTCTGCTCTCTAACAGAGTAATTCTATTGATGAGGTCAGCTAAGTCAGGTTCTTCTGATGGAGTAACCCATTGTGCTACAAAATCTGTGCTGCCCTGCTTAACTAGAATTTGACCGTTTTCCCCACCAGCAGGAATTCCCTCACCCTTTAACTCCACCGGGTCAGTGTCAGCTATTCCATCTCCTGTCAAATCCCAAGCTAACTGAGTACCATTTGACCAGACGGGAATAGGAGTATAAAGAACTCCGAGGTTAGTCCACGTTCCGTCACCGTCTGAGATGTAAAACTCTTTGGTGTCTTGAACTAAATAAATTTGATTAACGGGTACTACTGGGTCAGTGGGTAGATTGGCAGCACTATCTACCGTGCCGTCTAACTCTAGCCCGCTTCCCACTAAACTATTAAAGTAGTCTTGCGGAGTACCGACGTTACCTTCAGCTAACCACAAGTCATAAGCACTAGCACCTTCAAGGCTAGTTAGATATTCTTGAAGAGTCCCAGTGTTACCCTCGGCTAGCCATAAGTCATAAGCAGAGGGGCCAGCCACGTTACCAAAGTTTACCCAATTTGTTCCGTCACTGACATAAAGAATACCGTCAATAATGTAGCCGTGACCAACGTTAGCTTCTGACGGTGGAGGTAGCTGAGACACGTCGGTGTAGCCAGGGTTTTCCTGTGGCATCACACCAACAGGGCCACGTATATTTACTGGTGGTATTTCAGGGTCAGGTTCACCATCACCGTCTAAGTCCCATGTTAGCCGACCTAGCTCATCAACCATAGGAACAGGGTGGAGTATAAAGTTTTCTAAAAGAAACTTAGACAACTGAGTGTACTCTGCGAGTAGTGTGTAAATCCAATCAATTTCTGTGTTGTAAACAACAGACTTAAATTCGCTAGCGTACTTAATAAACTGGTAACGAGAGAGGGGGGTAGAACGCATAGCTACTACCTCAGTTTCATTCTGCAAAGCTGGGCCTACGTAGGTAATGGTAGTGCTAGCAGTTTTTTGCAGTTCGTTTTGAGGAATGCGATTGCCATTAAATGTTTGGTACACAGCAAAGTCAATAACACTTAAGTCAGTGTCGAGAGACAGAGGTGTAACATCAATAGTCCAGTTAGTTCCTGAAACTAAAATAGTTACTGGGGTTGTGGAGTAGTTCGGATAGTCGGCCATGAGTTTTGGTCTCCGTAATATAAATCAATGATTGCTTCTTGCTGCTCAATTGGAAGGTTGTTGAGAGTGTGAGTACGAGTCTGCTCTTGCTCTAACGCGCGGATGGCAGCGGGCCAAGACATTCCCCGCTCCTGCGCCCACTGTTCTACCTCACGGTACTCCATCTCTAACATGGTTACAGCAGCACGGGCGTACTCTAACTTTTCGTATTCTATTGTCAACTGCTGCGATGTATAATCACCACTCAACAAGTCTCGTTCTCTGTCAACTACATAATCCCTACCCTCTTGAATTGCATTCCTAATCTCAGCTTGACGCCAACCCATGCTGGACATTACATCAATGCTGTAAGTATTAAACCCACCAGCGCTAGCTAGCCTTTGCCACCAAGCACGAAAGTCTGCTGCTCTATCTCTCCTATCTCTAGGAGTTCCCCACCAAGAACGTTGAGGAGGACGAACCATGTTTCCCTCGTCATCAAACTCAGCAGGTCTGCCAAAAATAAACCCTGGGTTAGAGCGATTAATGTTGCGAGTAATAGGTATAATGTTTTCTAATCTATACCGCATCATCGGTGACATTGTGACACCCAAAAAGTTAGATTGTTGTGGTGCGTCAGGGCCACGAAGAGGCTGGTCAAACTGAGGGTCACGTCCTGTTACTTCAGCAGCAATAACTTTCCAAGCACCAAAGCTTTGCTCTAACTGTTCTCTAAGAAACCTGTTGGTTAGCGTGTCATCCCAAGGTAAGTCATCGTACATGCTTCCGATGTCTTGAGTTGACCATGTGCTTGTAGGCCAAATGCCATTTGAGCGTAAAATAGAATCAGTGATGGATGTAAGTTCTCTAGTGCCTTCAGCGATGGGGTCGAACTGCGCTCTCGGCATGGCAATGACAGAGGTAGGAGTTCCTTGTTCATTGCGTTCCGTAATCCAAAACGATGTGGTGGTAGGGTCAATCCAATCTTGAATACCACCTCTAGGAATTTCTTCTTGGTCGTCCGGTCTGTTCATCATGGCATACAATCTTTGGTACGCCATAAACTTACCTGGATGACGAACCATCATACGCCATACAGCGAATGTGTTTCGAGAAGTAAACATCCAGAAAGGACGGATGTTTCCCATGAACTGGTCAAAGTTTGCACGGTCAGAGTAGTCAAAGAAATACTCTCCAATACGTTTGATTGCATCGCCTAAGTTCATCGTAGACTGAATGTTTCCATGAGCTACGCGCATCATAGAATTTAATCGAGTAGTGTCGGTTAATGATTTAGCTAAAGAAAATCTAGCTACGTTATCAAACAAAACGTTGGATGCAGAGAACCAGTGAAACAACCCGTCACCTACTCTCTCACCTGCTTCACCGTACTGGTATATTAAATTTTCAGCTACCCCACTGTAGCCTAACCTGTCAAAGTTTTGAAATATATCTTGAGTGTATCGTGCTTGTCTTTTAACAGACTCTACTACAGAGCTACTCCAACGACTATTAACAGCATCAATCGACCTCGGCTGATAAGCACGAGAAGACAGGTTAGTACCGAGCCAAGGAATAATTTCAGTTACTTCTCCTCTCTCTCGAAGCTCTTTCCATAGCTGTCGCTCAGTAATAAGCTCACCGTCAAAGCCACGGTAAATAGCTTTGGTGTCGTCATACATTTCAAAGAACTTATCCATCGACAGGCCTTGACGCCGAAGGTCTGCTATACGGTACAAGCTACGTCCCATATCTGTAAAGTAGCGGTCGAGCCTACCACCGCCAGCGTGTATTTGAAAGATGGGAGTGTACAACTGACGGAACACAAAACCAGAGCTTGCGAGAACGAGAGAAGTAAAGGTAGTGTTTAGCTGGTGGAAAAACCTAGCGATGCTGCCTAGTTGTGCAGGGTCAGTGAACACCTCAAGCTGACTGCGATACATAGAAGCTACGACAGGATGCACATAAGTGTTGCCTGCTGCTTCTGTGTTAATACCAAATGTCCTAGCTTCTTCTGCACTAATAACAACGTCAGTGTCTGTAACACTATTAGACGTTAGCTTAGTCCATCTACGATACTTATCAGGTTCCGCTAGTCTCTGAGCTTCAGTAATACCCCAGCCATTTTCAATAGCTTCTTTAGCTGTGAGGTGAGCCATGAAAGAGCGACCAGCTAGCCGCTCAAGTTGAGAGCGGTAAGCAACTGTCATATCCTCAAACCTGTAGGGAAGAAACTCTGACAGATTCTTAAAGGGCAGTTCGTATCGTTGAATAGCGTAGTCAAAGATTTCGGTTCCTGTCATTGGAATACGATTAACTACGTTAGCCTCAACCAAAGCATCAAACAAAGCAGGGGAGCGACGGTCGATAACATCTGAAAATCCAACAGCCATAGCTCTGTTATTAAGAATTAAATCGTCAACTGATTCAACTCCTAATTCTTTGTAAATGCCAGGCCCAAACCTACCAGTAAGAACAGCGTCTAATACCATCTCATCTTCAACAGTAATCCATTCTGTTGTTCTTTCTTTCGTAAAACGAGTTGGCAAAGGAACAGTAGATGTGCTGCCATCGGAGTTTATAACTGTGCGTAGATTAACGTCGTCTTTCCTGTACCAGCCAAAACGTCTTACAGCTTCATTGTTAAATACTCTAGGAATGTAAGATATAAAACCATCTCCAATGTCATCTAGATTAACACCAAGAGTTTTGGCAATCTCTAACGTAGCTCGCTGTTGCGCTGTTACATTACCAACAATTGCAGCTATCTGGTCAGCGTCTTGTTGTGGTATCCCTAGCTCAGCGATGTAGTTAAACATTCTTTTCTGTCGGCCACGGAGAAACTCAATAGCAGCAGGGCCGACCATGTTCAAATCTTTTTGAACATACGGGTGCATACCTACCTCAGTCATGTCAAGCTTAAGGCGATGCCACTTGTCTTTGTCTATGCCGAGACGACGGCGAATAGCCTCAAGCTGTTGGTCAGCCTGAAGAGAAGCATCAATATAAGCTAAGTTTTGTAGGATATGATGTACTGTCCCTTCTCCCCTTTTGCGAGCTTTGCGGAGAATAGTGCGAATAGCACCTTCGTCTGTCATAGTATCTAACAGACCAAAGCCTCTATTAACGAGAGCAAAGTTTTGTGCTAGTGCGTAGCCTAGAGAACGAACAGAACCAGGACTAGCTGGCATAATATTCTCTACTCTCATAGCAGCGTTCATAGAAGCGCGAGCATCGCTAATGTCTGCCGCTGTAGCTGCTGAGTGAAGAGTTCTGTTGCCCCTTCTGCGAGTAGGAGTAGACAAAGCTGAAGCTGGTCGAAACAAATTCTCAAGACGACGGCTAACCTCGTCTGCTCGCTCAGGCTTGTACTTCCTAGCTCTCGCTATAGAAGTATCAACCATACTAACATCGCACTTAAAATACTTTTTCCTAGCCATCGTGTTGTCCTACAAACAAAGGTCATCGTTGCGTAAAGAGGAACTGCCTTGACGATTAGCATCTCTAGCCAGCTCGTCTAAGTTACGCTGTTCTTGTATTACATCGTCAGCTCGAACTGCATTGTCAAGTCTCTGTTCAACATCATTAAGCTCACGAACTGAGTCTAAGGTAGCTCTCTCTTGGTCAGCCACAGAATTACGCATGTTGTTTCTTGCGTACGTTCCGAGAGCTAAGTCATCTTGAACTAAAATAGTTTCAGTAGTTCTATTAGGAACTCTCGAAGCTAAGTCTTGGTCAACTGCTACTCTGTTTCTAATAGCTTCTTCTAAAGTAGAGGTGGACGTAGCAACCTGACCTATTTCGTAATTGCGAGAGAGTATGACAATGTTGTCTCCATCTCTCAATGCATCAATGTCTCTAGCTCTTAGGCTATTGTTGAGTAGTTGAAGAAACTCAAAGTGAGGTAATTGACCTCTATTATCTTTTAAGAACTGAGAACGAATGTAATGAAGATATTGATTAGGGTGCTTGTTCTTAGCCCAATTTCTAAACCTGTTAGCGTACCCAGGCTCATAAACTTTAAGCAAATCCTGAATGACTTCACGGTACTGCTCTTGCACTACAGGATGATTCATGTCTGCGATAACAAAATCTAAAGGCGCTGCGTTGTCTAGTGTGTTCACTTCAACCGCGTTAGCAGTACCGACGGTAAATACTCTAGGCTCGTCAAGTTGAGTTCTAAAGTCAAGGTCGAGGTCAACTAAGTCTTCTGCTGGCTGTGCTTTAGCGTACCTCCATGCAGTATCAGAAGACTCACTGACGTAAAGTCCAATGCCGTACTCATTTGTGAGAGAAGTAGAAGGAACGTCTAAACTACTAGCTCTACTTCCGTGGTAGAAGATACGAGACTCTGCTTGTGGGTCACGGATGCTGACACCGAGAGAGCGAAGAACTTCTTCGTTTCCTTCTATCTCTGCTCTGCGGTAGTCACGCACGTACTGAGTAAACAATCTTTCTTTTAGCTCATCAGTGTTACCTACACGACGAACACCAGGATAAGCTTTGAGTGCAGCCTGAGCTTGTCGGTACGTCATACCGTCCACACGGTTAACCACTTGGCGCAAAGCTCTAACATCAGGCTCAAACTCTACACCCTCAATAGCATTGTCAGCTCGAATGTCGAGTATAGCTTGGCCTATCCTCTCGTCATCAAAGCCTTGAGCTTGTGCTCTAGCTCTGCTCGTCTGCCTCGGCGTTGGAGTTAAGCGAGCATTAGAAGAAAAGACTGAAAGCTGCTCTTCATTAACTCTTACAATAGAGACAGGTTTTAATTTTTCAGAGTTAGCAGTAGGTACTGAGTTATCACCCATCATCCGACGAGTAGCAAACTCATCTGCTGGGTTTATTCTCTGAAGCTGAGGTAGAGAGTTAAGCTGTTGTTGTGTCTGCTCTACAACATCTTCTAGCTCCATCAAATCAATCTGCATCTGCTGAAGTTCTTGACCTGCTGAGATAGTTTGTTGTTGAGTAGCAACATACTCAGGAGCTATAGCCTGAGCTTCTATACCTTGAGGTCTTAAACCTTCAGGCAAAGACTCTAGCAACTCTCGCTCTGCTAACTCAGGATAGTCAGCAAAAATTCTATTGAGAAGGTTCTCAGCATCTTCAATCTGCGCTGGTAAGTTTTGAGTAGGCTGTCCTTTAGCTAGCTTTTGATTAAGTCTTTGTCTTGTGCTTTCGTAGTACTGAGCAGTAGCACGTATCTCATCTTCAACTAGCTTTCTAGTCTCAGTTGTCAAAGGTAAGCTAGGGTCAACTCCAGGAACACTAGGCTCTGCATCAACAGCATCAGGAATCATACTGACTCTTTGGTCATCTACTGCTGCGATGTCAACTACGTTTCTTTGAGAGTCAATCTGAGGTAGAGACTTGCCCGCTCGACCGTACATCTGTGGGTCGAGTTTGCGTAGCGACCGAAGTCTGTAGACATCCGACAACCTAGCTTGTGCAAGATTATCAAAGATTACATCTCTACCTGCATCTCCCCAAAACCTAGCCAAAGATAATATCTCTTCGTCGCTTCTTCTAGCGAAAGTAAACTGGTTGCTAGAAGTTAAAGGTTTAACGTAGCTAGCTAACACGCTATCAGCAGGGAACCTGTAGTCGAGAGGCAAGACATCATCAACCTGGACTACAGATAGGTCAATAGGAAAGTCTTCGTTCAATGCACGAACAAAAGCACCGGACTCAGGTATCCCTAACAAACGAGCTATCTCATCGTTAACTTCGTTAATAGATTCAGCAGTAGTTTGTATCCCTATAATGTCATTTTCTATTCTGCTAGCAGCGCTACGAAGATTGTTGTTTGATTCTTCTAGCTGTTGCATAGCTAAGTTGTCGATAGCTAGCTCATCGCTAGACAAACTACGAGCAGCAGGGCTAGTAGCAGCATCAGCAATCAAAGCTTCGTTGTTATCAATTTCATTACGAATACCGCGTAATCGTTCTACATTACGACGAAGAGCCTCATTAACTGCTAGCTCGTTTTCTGCTCCAGTACGAGCAAACAAAGGACGACGACCGTTAGAAATAAAAGCTCTAACATCTGCATTAGTGTCGGCCAGCCTTACAAATATTTGAGGTTGTGTAGGTACACGGAGATTAGGCAAGTCAACAGTTCTAACTGCTCTCTCAGCCCTAGTTAGTATATTACCAAAAGAATTAGCTAAGCGTTGAACAACACTGTTGTTTCCTAAACTACCATACAAAGAACGGCCAGAAGGAAGATTACGTTGAACGCCCCTAGTAACTCTAGCTGCTGAGTTAGGGCCGTTGTAAGTAAAATCAAACTCTAACTGACGTGGGTAAACAGTGTAATCTAACTCTAACTGCGTAGCCCTTACAGGTCTGTTTGTAGTAGGAAATAAATCTAAACCCAACTGCTGGCTTTCTGGTACTGAGAAAAGGTTTAGTTGACCAGGAGAAGCTACATCATCTGTGCTTTCAACTACAGATACGCTAGGAACATTTAGCTCTAGCTCTAACTGCTGTTGAGAAGGCATACCTAAGTCTAACTCTAACTGCCTAACTCCAACAGATGTTGTTGATTCAGCAGCTTGCTCAACAGTTTCCGCACCAGCTCTACTAGCTCTCACTGTAGCTCTACGAACTACGTTGTCTATGCCAAAGTCAGCTATACCACCAACTACAAGGTCAGCAATAAAAGCAGCGCCAGTCTGAAGACCAAAACCTTGAGGCACCCAATCTAGCGCAGGGTTTCCAATAAAAGCTAAGTAATTATCTTCACTCCACTCTTGAGTAAAGCCTGTGTCTCTACCAAAAAACGCACCAAGAATATCAATACGTTGTAGCTGCTCTTCGCTAGGAGGAGTAGAAAACAAAGGATTAACTCTCGACAAGATACCAGCGAGAGGAGTACGGCTGGTACCTGCCCTAGTTAAATCAGCTACATCATACAAAGCTCCTGTAATTAAGCCTTCAGGAATGTTAGCTAAATACAATAGAGCAGAGAGAGAACCAGCATTACCAAACTCACCGAAGTACCCAGCACCAGGATTAAACCTAGCTCTCCCAGCTTCATCGAGTGCAGGCTGTAGGTCACGAATTAAATTGCGAAAGTCAGGACTACGCTCAGCTAATCCAGCAAAAAAACTGTCGTCTTGGTCAGGAGACAGCTCACCATAGTAGTTAAGTCCAGAGCCTACAAACTCCGTAGGTTCTTGAAATATAGCTAATGGATTCTGACCTCTCTGGTAAGCTCTAATCCTACCACGCAACGCACCAGGCCCACTACGCTCAAATATGTTCTCACCAATGAACCTACCTAAACCTACATCGCTAATGCGGTTGCCTATACGTTCAAAAGTTTCTCTGCCAACAGCTTCGCTAATTCGGCGAAACGTTCCGATGTCGTCTGGAGTGTTAAGCATAGGAACTCTCAGCCTGTCAGGAAAGCCTAAAGAGTCCATAACAACGTTAGCTAGAACAGAGGCACCACCAAAAGGATTACTAAGTCCTTGGATAACGATACTCTGTGCTACGTCAGCCCAAGTGTTAGGTTCTGTTTCTTCTCTCTCGGACTCCTCAACTCCAGCAAAACTGATTCCAGTAGTTCGCTCAATAAAATTCCTAGCTGTTTCTATAGCAGAGGTTCCAAACGGTTGTCCTGAAGTTAAACCCCTAGTAACTCCAGCAAACGGAGAAGTGATAGCAGGTGCGATAGCCTGTGCCTGTGCTCGTGAGGCACGGTCAGCCCATACTTGCTGTAAGTTAAAATAGTCTGTTTGCCAAGGCTCGCTAGGAGAGTCGACAGTAGTTGGCCCTGTCCAAGTGGGAACTGTTGCGTTACTCTGAACGTAGTTAGCTATAGCTTGAGTTGGAAGTTGGGGCTGAGTTAATGGAGCAATAGCACCAGCAGCATCAAATTCATTTTGCTCTGCTGAAGTTAGCTCAGTGAAAGAGACAGAAGCGTTAAGAGGTCGGTAACGAACTGCTGGCTCTTCAGTTGCTCTCTGTGCTCGAATGTTTAGCTGCTCTAGTTCGCTAACTTCGTTAACTAAAGGCTGCTGGCTAGGAGGAATTACCTCACCCTCAGGCACAGGGACAATAGACCCTTGACCTTCAATGACGTCAGGGTTTGGTACGTCAACGGCTGGCGCATCAGGATATATCCTCTCGATACTTTCATCGAGAAGTTTTTGTCCAGTAGGGTCAAAAATGTCAGCCATAGATAATCCAAGCTATTAGAACTAAAGCAGCGAGTAAGAAAAGAAACCGCCAGAACGATGCATGAGTGAGAGTGTATATTAGATAAGTTAGAAACTCGTAGAAGCTGTCTATGTACTGCAAGTCACCTAAGCCTAAAGAGTTTCCTGACTCTGTTTTACTTTCTCCTATGTCACATACATTCTTTTCCATCCCTGGAAAAAACTCAAGCGCGTACTTAGGTTGCCTAAACAAGAAATAAACTATTGAACCTTGCTCTAAAACAACAGACTGTCCTTTGAACAGTTTAGCAAAGTCACTACCGTTTGAGGAGTAGTAGCATTTGTTTTCACCTAAATACACAAATCTCCACACGTCGTTGTAAAAACTTATCTGAGCATTGACCCTAGATATGTAGGGGTCTGGTATTACGATGTCAGCAAACTCTCTACTTGCTCCAATTATCCAAGTGTCTTTCTTGTCAGCATCAAATATCTTAGGCTCAGAACCTATAACGTATTTAGTTGTGACGTAGATGCCTAAGGTTCGTAATGAGGTTCCACTTTGTTCCATAAGTTAAGATGTCTTTCACATTCACTACAGCCTTGGATACGAACGTAGTGGATGTTTCCAGCGCCACCTTGCAAACGGTCGTAAGAAGTTTGGTAGCGTCTCCCTGCTCTGTTGCCTAGAGTAGCAAAATGACCAGGCAAGTTGTTGTTGCGGTCAGCTACGCCTTGTCTACGTGCTGAGCTTAGTGCTAATGCTTCCTGCCCACCGTTGATAAGAGCGTACAAATCTTCGATAGTCTCTAGGTCTTTGCCATTGTTAGAATAGCGAGCTAACCATTGATAAACATATTCAAGTTGTTGCTCGTGAGTTGAAGCTAGTAACCGACCGTGCATAGCTCCGAGACTTAAACCGTTCCAATCAGCTAAATCTTGCATACCTGCGTGGTCACACCATTGAATGAGGCCAGTACAAGGCAACCCCGTTCCCGCAAAGCTGATACCATTTTGTGCTCTAGGGCTGTGAGTGCCAGCAGTCTCAAGGTCAATAACATCAGCTAGCCACATAGCAGGAATGTTTAACCTAGAAGCTGTACGAGCTAAGGCTATTCTGTATTCTCTGTTATTAGCTAAAGCTGCGTAACCGTAGTTGTTAGCAGGGTCGTTGTGAACCTGTACGTTTCCTCTGTTTATGTAACTAGACCTAAAGATAGAAGCGCGGGAAGGACGTTGAGGACTAGCTGTAGTATAAGCTGTGCTTGAAGATTCAACAAAACCGTTACTCGTTTGCACACCCTGAGCAACGTGCCTGTCCCAGTTACTCCTAAATATCTCTACGAGTTCTTGAGTATTTGCATCAGCAGGGATAGATGAGAGAGTAACTGGAGAAGCAGCTACACCTGTGTTGCGAGGTGCTTCTTGAATTGAATGAGTCATCGCCATGTACTCGCGAGGATTCATAGTCCAGTTGACAGCATCGTAACCAAACTGTTCGTCAGTAGTTTCTGGCTTCCACACTACAAAATCAATATGAGGGCCAGTAGCATTGCCAGTATAGCCTTGGCCGCCAACAGACGTACCAGGCTGGATAACTTCTCCCTCAGCCACACCGTAAGAATCGAGGTGATTGTACTGTTCGATAAAGCCGTCAGGAGTACGAACAGCAACAGAGTTACCCCAACCGCTAATCCATCCTGTAAACAGCACTTGACCGCCAGCAATAGTTCTAACGTTAGGATCAGACGAGCCATCAATAGCTATGTCGATTCCAGTGTGAAATCTTTGACCTCCAAAAATAGGATGCTCTCGTATACCGTACTCAGAAGTCACTGAGTAAGTAGCACCTGCTGATATTGGAAGCGTGAGCCCGCCTTCTCTATGTAATGGGACTACCGGGCGGGTAGTGGTGGCAATCCCTGATGAAAAGTTGAAGGCTGTAGTGGAATACCACTACTACTCAACGGTGGGCTAGCTCCGCTTTGTATCTCAGTATTTCTGTTTCTTAGGTAAGTTTCAGCAGCTTCTACTAGAGGGTCAATGTAACTAGAGTCGCTAGGGTTTTCAATGTTAAACCCATTAGGAATCCAACGACGAGCTAAGTCATCTCGTTGAGTTTCGTACTGACTAATTTCAGATTGAATAGTTGCTATGCTAATGTTGCTAAATCTAGCGATAGCAGCTTCAGCTTCATCTGAGTAAGACCTTTCTCTTAAACCTCGTAACTCAACAATAGCACGAAGGTACTCGTCAGTAAATCTAGCAGGCCCTAATCTGTTGTCAGGGTTAAACTCATCTTTGTAGAGTTCGATGTCTCTTTGTACCTGTGCTATCTCAGCTCTCAGTTGAGGGAGAGTTGTCCGAGTAATTTCAAGGTAAGTTTGTCTGTCGTCTTGAAACTCTTCATACTGAGCTAATGCAGCTTTTTCTTCGTTACTAGCGTCAGAACGTCTAGCACGTTCCATAGCGACAACATTGCTAGGGTCGCTAGGGTTGTTAATCCAGTTCCATGCTGTTTTAGAGACAGTAAGAATGTCTAAGTTCCGTTGGTCTTCAAAGCTTAGCTCAGGTGCTTGAGTGCCTTGTGCTTCACGAAGTCGAGCAATTTCTGTCTCCAACCCAACTCTTTCACTTAAAGATTGAAAGTCGTTTTGATAAATATCAGAGAGAGAAATGTCTAACCCAACTCTACGAAGCTCTTGCTCAATAACAGCTAGCTCTGCTGCCATGCGAGTAGGGTTACTGCTGTGTTCTAATTGAACGGCTTGTGCTTTAGAAAGAGCATCAAGTAACACCACCCTCTGTTCTGAGTAGGCGTAGTAACCCTCCATCGCCTCATCAAACTCACCAGCGATACGACCGTGTATGTCGTTAATCACTGTTAGTCTTTCTAGGGGGCCAAGGTCAGATTCTAAAAAGAACTCGTTAATCATTCCGTTAATAGAATTAACGGCTACTGCTAGACCACCGGAGCCAGTAGGATTATGACGGAGACGTAAAACAGTAGGAGCAACTTTATCGTAGAGAGCGTTGACGTTCTGCTCAATTAACTCATTACGCAGAGCTTGGTTTTGTTCTGCAATTCGTTCTCCGAACTGACGCTGCACTTGGCCTAACGCTTCAAAGCCAATGTTAGTTGCTTGTTGCGCAACTTCGGGAGAAAGACCACGGCTAATGTAGAGTCTTCTCTGCTCAGCGAGAAACTCGTTGAACGTAGTTACGCTACCGTTGTCTGTTCCGTTGGCAACAAAAGCTTCATAGAGTTCTACAGCTCTAGCTCTAATTTCTTGCTCTAGCTCTGGCCCTAAAGTAGAATCTAAACGTTCTTGTCTAGCTAAAGCAGCCTCTTGCTGCGCCTCTGCTATACGACTCTGCTCTTCTGCCTCTGCTGTTTTATAAGCACCGTAAGCATTTACTCCAGCTTCAATACCGCGAGCTAAGTCTGCAAATACTCCAGCAAAACCAGAGCTATAGTTTTGAGCTTCAGCAGTAGTAGCTTGTCTGTTAGACTCGATAACTTGCTGGTTGTACTCAAAGCTACGATTAACGATAGCGTTTGCGTTACTTAAGCTTTGCGCCGCAGTGTCCGTAATTTCAACAGAAGGCACATTGATGGGCTGCACCTGCGGTAACTGAGGAGGTACGCCATTAGTTCCGACTACGCTAAAAGGTTGAGCCGGATTGCGGTTTACTCTAGGTCTTCTTGCGCTATCCATAAACAGGAATCTCCGGCTGAACGTCTAAGATAGTAGGAAAGGTTAGCCCATTGGCGTCGTTGGCTATAGGACGATAGGGACTAACCGAAGGCTGAAACTGACTAAAGTTTGTAGTTCCTTGAAATTGCCAGTTAGGATTAAACGGTGGGGTTTGAACAGAGTTTCTTTGAGCTACGAGAGTGCCGATAGGTTGAGCAAGGTTTTGAGCAAGTGAGCCGATAGCGCCAAAAAAGTTTGGCCCTTGCACTGAATTAAGCTGAGCGTTTGCCATGCGGTTTTGGTTTGTGAGATTGATAGCTGAAGCCTGCTGTCCGATGTTAGCCTCAGCTTCACGGGCAAACCTCTCAGCCTCCAAGCCCACTTGATTTCGTTGAGCCTGCAAGTCAAGGATACTAGGCATAATGCGATTAACCGCATCTTGATACCTCCCTTGAATACCTCTTTGTGAGTCAAAGAATTGATTAATTAAGTCTTGATACTCTGTCAGTTGGCTTGCGCTACTCTCGGCAGCACCAGCCTGAGCGCCGAACACCCTGTCAATTGTGTTGCCAGACTCAAGTGCAGCTTGAAGCTGAGCTACAGTATCTAACAGAGACACTTCTCCAATAATCTCCATCATATCAACAGGATTTTGACCACGCTGCGCTAACGATGTAGCTTGACTACGTTCATCGTTTTGCTGAACAACTTGGCTAAGAGTATTAGCAACGCCAGCAGCTTGTAAATCTCCTTGACCTCTAACTTGAGAAGCTTGAGAAAGAAGAGACTGAATGGCAGTATTTATCTGTGCGTTTTGAGCAAGCTCGTTTTGACGTTGTGCAATGTTCTGCTGTTCTTGCTGAGCTTGACTCATAGCAAACTGAGTACGAGCATTCTCAGACTGAGCATCTAATATAGCTCGTTCTCTTAAGTACATTTGAGCAGAATTGCTTCGGGCATAGTCGAAGCGTCTACGAGACAGTTCG
>JGI12048J13642_10605149_pt1 | contig 28051 bp, 28 predicted proteins | sample ElkSlonscriptome_16_FD_13642 | JGI IMG/M metagenome (IMG submission 13642)
CGCCTCGCGCTGCGCGCTTGCAGGCGACCTACTTTTGTCAGTCGCAACAAAAGTAGGCAAAAGCGCTTTTTACAGGCGGCAGAGCGTTGCAGTGCGGATCGGTCGGCTGTTGGTTAGGTGTTTGATCGCGGCAATGATCCCGGATCTTCTTGTCCGAGCGGCGTGTTCGTCTTCGGCTTACGGGCGATCCAGAGATTCCGGCTTCGATGGTTGTCGGAGCAGGGTCGTCTCGATCCAGCACCTTGTGACCTTCAGCGGATGCTGAAGAAGGTTCCAGATTGGGGTTTGAGTGGGTTCGGTGGTATTTTTATGAGTTTTCTGTGCTTGTCAGCGACGTTAGCGGGGCCGATCCGAGAAACGGCGAAGCCTGTCTTTGCCCGTTTGCGTGGGAGGTGAATCCTGCACCGATGAATTCAACCCCGGCACCGGCCGAAGTCCGCTTTCGCAGCAGCGATTTCTGCCAGCTTCGTCATGCCCGCTGTCCGACAAGAATATCTATCGAAACCAACCCCGAACCTCTCCCATAGCCTCAAACTGAAAGCGACTCCAGTATCGCGAACAGGACTACGCGAGCGTGATCAAGACGAGCCCGCTCCGAAAACCGTCTAAGCCGGAAAATTTTAGTCACCCCGGCGCCGAAGCGGAACACGCTGCACGTAAAAAAATCCTCAATCGAAGCCCGATGCCTGACCCCAAACCCCAGACCGTTCAGGCCAGCACGTCGAATAGCTGCGGTCTGTAAAAAGCGCATTTGTCTCCTTTTCAGGCACTTGTGAAAAGCAGGTCGCCCGCAAGCGCGAAGCGCGGGGCGAAGTGATTTGATATTCAGCTACAAAAGCACCGGCACGCAGCCTGCGTGTCCTCGTGTCCTCGTGACCGCGCGCCGAAAAGGCCTTTGAATGCGATGCTGAGCATTCGTGCGCGTCAAGCGCAATGTTTATTACTAACGCAATACTTCTTATTACATCAGTCGCCTCAGCGCCTGAAAGACGTCAGATCCGACAGCAACTCCCGGCCATCAATGGCCTTCGGATCGGCAAGGTAGGCGGCCACCCGATCACGGCACTTGCCTGCGTCAGTTCGCACCAGGGCCGCCTTGACTCCGGCCAGCTGGCCCGGCGGGAGGCTGAATTCGGTGATGCCCAGACCCAGCAGCAAACCGGTGTATTCCGGATCGCCTGCCAGCTCGCCGCAGATCTGGATCGAGCGGCCCGCCGTGCGTGCACCGCGTACAACTGTCGCCAGCATTTCGATGACAGCCCTGTTGGCAGGGTCGAACAGGTGGCTGACGAGCTCGTCCTGGCGATCAACGGCGAGCACATACTGGATCAGATCGTTGGTGCCGATCGATATGAAATCCAGAACGTCGGCCAGCTGGCGGGAAAGAATCGCCGCCGCCGGCGTCTCGATCATTCCGCCAACTTCGATCTCGGGCGACGGGTGAATCCCGCGCGCCTGAAGTTGCTCCCGACTCTGCGTGATCAGATCGCGCGCCCGTTGGACTTCCTCCACCCGGCTCAACATGGGAAGCAGTATCCGGACCGGCCCGTGCGCGGATGCGCGCTGGATGGCTCGAATCTGGGTCTGGAAATTATCCTGCATGGCGAGAGACATCCGGATGCCACGCAAGCCCAATGCCGGATTGGGTCCGCTGAGGTGCTTGAGTTCGTCGGGCAACTTGTCACCGCCGGCATCCAGCGTCCTGATGGTCAGCGGCTTGCCCTGGAGCCTTTCGACCGCGTCGCGATAGACCTCGAATTGCGTCTGTTCATCGGTCATGTCGGGACGAGTAAAGATGAATTCGGAACGCATCAAGCCCACACCAACCGCTCCGATCTCGCGGCAACGATCGAGTTCGGCCGGCATTTCGGCATTGCAGAACAACCGGAATCGCTCGCCGTCAAGGGTCCGGTCCGGCTCCGACAACACCTGCTGCAGGCTGCGCCGATTACGCCGAAACAACGCCATTTTTTCGGCGTAATGACTGTGCAGCCGCTCGTCACGAGTGGCCAGCAGGATGCCGTAGTGGCTATCCAGAATTACCGGCTCACCCTCGCGCAACAATCGTTGCGAGCGATGAACCGCCACCACCATCGGTATGCCCAGACCACGCGCCACGATCGCGGCATGCGACCAGATGCTGCCGTGTTCGGTGACAAGCCCTGCAACCCGGCGCTGGTGCAGGGCGGCAAGTTCTGCCGGGCTGAGCGCATCGGCCAGCACCACCGTTTCATCGAGCTGGTGCGGCACTCTGTCGTCCAGGACGCTGGCCGGTCGCTCCGCCAACTGGCGCTGAAGCAACCGCACCACTTGATCGAGGTCTTCTACCCTCAGCGCCAGATAGTCGTCTTCGATTCGCTGGAACTCTCGTCGCAAGGCGGCTGCCTGCAGATCGAGTGCCCATTCGGCATTGATCTTTTCATCGCGAATGCGTCGTACCGCTTCGCCCAGGAGCATATCGTCGCGCACCATCATCGCATGCGCCTGGAGCAGCTCAGTGGCAGAACCACGACGATCGCCGCCCAGATCATCCTCCATGCGAGTAAGTTCGCCTTGGCAGCGCTCCGCGGCCTGCCTGAGCCGGTCGATTTCGTCGTCGATATCGCCTGTTTCCAGATCGTACTCAGGCAATTCCAGTTCGCCGCTGGAAAGAAGGTGCGCGTGGCCTATCGCTATGCCGTCGGACACCCCCGTACCGCTGAGCGAAAAGATCACTCCGCTTCCCCGAAGCGGTCTTTCACAAGTGCAACAAGCGCATCAAGCGCCTGTTCCTCGTCGGGCCCCTCGCACTCGATTTCGAGCTCGGTTTGCACCGGCGCGGCAAGCATCAGAACACCCATGATGGACTTGGCGTTGACCCGCCGACCTTCTCTCACAAGGCCAACGTTGCTCTGAAACTCGGCGGCCGTGTTGACCAGCTTGCTGGCCGCCCGAGCATGCAGGCCAAGCTTGTTGCACAGTGTCACGCGTTGGGTTTTCACGGGCATTCTCCGATAAACGTGGCGGCATGCGCACCGTGGGCCGCGAGCACGGCCAGCGCGGCAGCTGGCTGCTGCTGATGGTTGAGCGCGCGCAACAGCATGGGCAAATTGAGTCCCGTCAGAATCGGTGCATCGGTCAGCACACGCGCCACCGCTTTCAGCGCAAGGTTGTGCGGCGTGGCTCCGGGAAGGTCGGTCATGATCAGCGGCGGATCGCAATTCCGCCAGCGCTCCAGCGTGACGACAAGACGCTCCAGCGAAGCGCCGGGATCGTCCGCTTCCCGGACCGGCAACACAGTGACATCGATCTTGCGGTCGAGAATGACACCGGCCACATCGCACAACGCTTCGCCGATGCCTCTGTGCGCGACCAGAACGACACCGGTCATCTAATCAACTCCCTGTGATGCGTGACCACGTCCAATTTCCGCTCGCGCCAGCGGCGTGCCAGCTCATCCACCAGATAGACGGATCTGTGCTTGCCGCCAGTACACCCGATGGCGACCGTGAGATGACTGCGCTGCTCCTCGGCCCAGACCGGCAGCCATCGGCGCACGAATCGATCGACGTCATCGGTGAATTCACGGACGGTCGGCTCGGCGGCCAGAAATGCGCGCACCGGTGCCTCGAGGCCGGTCGATGCCCGCAGTTCCGGCTGCCAGTGTGGATTCGGCAGGCATCGAGCATCGAATACCAGATCGACGTCTCGGGGTACGCCCTTCTTGAACGCGAACGATTCCAGGACCAGGTTCGAGATTCGCGGCGCGCCGGCCGGTTTGACCATGTTCCAGATTCGCCGCCGGAGCTCGTGGATATTGCTTTCGCTTGTATCGATTACGTGGGCGGCCTGCTCCGCCAGCGGCTCCAGAATGGACCGTTCTTCGGCAATCGCCTGGGCCACAGTGCGATCGCCGCCCAGGGGGTGCCTGCGGCGCGTCTCGGAAAATCTCCGAATCAGGACTTCGGTCTCTGCAGTCAGGAAGACCAGTTCGCACGGTAGCGGCAGCTGGCGGATCAGTTCGGGCAATTGAGCGAGCTCTTCGATTCCGGCGCGTGCGTCTATCCCGATGGCAAGGCGGCGGTAGCGCTCCGGGTTTGATTCTATGTGGGCTGCCAGGGCCGGCAACATGGCGCCGGGCAGATTGTCGACACAGTAATAGCCGTGATCCTCGAGCGCGTTCAGCGCCACCGACTTGCCGCTTCCGGACAACCCGCTGATCAGCACTAGCGGCCCAACGGGCCCGTCATTCATGGCGCATGATCCGGCCGTGGCGTTGAAGAAAGTCGGCCGTGGCATCGAATCCCTTCATCTTCAGCATGACGTTTCGCACAGCCGCCTCCGCAATCACGGCCAGGTTGCGGCCGGGCAACACCGGGAGCAAAATCTTCGGAATCTCCAGATCCATGACCCTCGATTTTTCCGCGTCCCCGGACAATCGATCGATACTGGACTCGTCGCCGGGCTGTGGATGGTGCAGGTGCAAAATCAGGCGTAGAAACTTGTTCGACTTGACGGCGGCATCGCCGAACATTCGGCGTACATTCAGTACGCCGAGTCCTCGTACCTCGAGACAATCCCGCAGGACTTCCGGGCAGGTTCCGTCGATGATATCGGGTGTCATCTGAGTGAACTCCGGGCTGTCATCGGCAATCAACCTGTGACCCCGCGTGAGCAGTTCCAGCGCCAGTTCGCTCTTGCCGGCACCGGCATCGCCGGTAATCAGCACTCCGAGGGTGAATATTTCCATGAATACCCCGTGCATCACGACCCGATGAGCCAAAGCCCTGGCGACCTGGTATTGGAGGGTGGAAACAAGCTCCCAGCCAGGCCGCTTCGAACACAGTAGTGGCGTATCGCTGTCGCGCGACAATTCCTCCAGATCTTCGCCGGCGTCGCCTCCACCGGCGACGATCAACGCTGCGGGATTGGCGGAGCAAATGCCTGCAATCGTTTGCCAGCGCTTTCTGGCATCGAGCTGATCGAGCCATGCCAACTCTTCACGCCCGAGCACCTGGATGCGGTTGGGATGAATGAGGTTGAGATATCCCACCAGCGATGGCCGGGAACGGAAGCTGGTGACCGACAGCGAGCGCTTGTCTGCGTGGCGACGGCCACTGATCCAGCGAAGTTCCAGCCGCTCGCTGAAGCGTTCGACCAGGTCGCTGACCGTCATTTCGTTCATTGCGGCTGCTCGGTCTCGGCGTCTCCACTCAACAAGGTAACAAGCTGCCGGTAGCCATCGACGCCGCGAAGCGCGTCACGCCGATCGGGGTCGCTGAACAGCTCGGCGATCGAGGCCAGGAGTTTTAGATGCACGTCGCTGCAGCGAGCCGGCACCGCAAGCGCAAAGAACAGATCGACGCTGGCGGTATCCGGACTGTCGAAATCGATCGGTCGCCTGAGCCTGATGAACGCGCCGGAGACACTGGCTTGCTCGACCCGGCAATGCGGTATCGCAACGCCGTGGCCCAGGCCTGTAGAGCCAAGCCGCTCGCGCTGGCACAAGCCCTCGAAAATATCCCTTCTGCCTGCCGCCTGGTCACCGACAGCCAGCAGTTGGGCCGCCTTTTCGAGAACGGATTTCTTGCTGGCAAGGTTTTGATCCAGCAATACCCTGTCGGTGCTGAGCAGATCTGCAAGCGGTGCTTTGGAGGCCATCACCTGGAGTGCTGATCCCTGTTTCCAGATCCGAATTCAGCCGGCCTCTGCCGGCCGATCGTTGCGGTGGTGATCGGTTACCTTGCCCTTGTGGCGCCTGACTTGCCGATCCAGTCGGTCGGCCAGTTTGTCGATAGCCGCATACATATCCTCGGCAACGCCTTCGGCATGAATAGGATTGGTTCGCCCCCCCACGCCGACGGTCGCCTCAGCCGTGTGCTCGATCTTTTCCAGGCGCAGGACCACATGAATGCCGGTCAAGTTGTTGAAATGTCGTTCAAGCTTTTCGAGCTTTTCAGTAACGTATGCGCGGAGTGCCTGTGTGACTTCCACATTCTGTCCGGCGATGTCTATCTGCATCATCTGTACTCCAGTTTCTGCGCAGGATAGCCTGTCGAAGCGCGTAGCCGCGAACGGGCCACGACGCGCGACAGGCGAACATTCTGTATCAATGGTATACCACAGCGCTGGATGATTCAGCCCGATGTAACTCGGGCGGCCCGGCGGCGCTGGGCCGAGTTTGCAATGCCAAGCTGTTCACGGTACTTGGCGACGGTGCGCCTGGCGAGCTGCAGACCCTCGCCGGCCAGCGCCTCGACAAGCGCCTGATCGGAAAGCGGACGCTGCGGGTTCTCCGAGCGAATCAGGTGATCCAGCATGGCGCGGACCGCGGTGGCGGAAATCTCACCGCCATCAATTGTGCCGATCGCCACCGAAAAGAAATATTTGAGCTCGAAAGTTCCGCGCGGCGTATGGAGGTATTTGCCCGTGGTCGCGCGCGACACGGTGGATTCGTGCACCTCCACCAGTTCGGCGACCTCTTTCTGTAGCAGCGGCTGCATGGCCAGGTCGCCGTGGTCGAAAAAACCGGACTGACGCTGGACGATCGTATGGATGACCGAGCGCAGGGTATGGTTTCTCAATTCCAGCGAGCTGATCAGCCACTGTGCTTCCTTCAACTGGTCTCGCAGATAGTCGCGGTCCGTCCCGGAAGTGGACCTGATCAGGTCGGAGTAGGCGCGGTTGACCTTCAGCGCGGGCTCCTGCCCCCGGTTGAGCGTCACTTGCCAGCCGTGTCCGTCCGGGTGCACATAGGCGTCGGGCACGATGTAATCCTGATCATCGCGGGAGAAACGCAATCCCGGCCGGGGATCGAGGCGCCGGATCACGGCCATTGCCTGATCGATCTCCTGAAGACCGAAGCCGGAGCTGCGACGCAGCGCGGCCGGGTCTCCCGAGCTCAGTGCCTCGAGATGGTGTTCAATCAGGTGCTCGGCCAACGCAGCGCCGGGCGTGCCGGCGGGCAGCGTCCTGAGCTGAATGCTCAGGCACTCCTGCAGCGATCGCGCGGCCACACCGACCGGTTCGAAGTGCTGAATGCGCTCCAGAACTGCCAGAACTTCGTCGGTGCCTACGAGATGTTCCGGTGCAAGTGAAGCGCGCAGCGTCTTGACGTCGTCGTGGAGGAAACCATCGTCGTCCAGAGCGTAGATGATCGCTCGCGCGATCGCCTCATCGGTCTCGGAAAATCGCGCCAGGTTGACCTGCCACAAAAGATGCTGATAAAGCGAATCCTGGCCGGGATCGCTGATGAACTGGTCATAGTCGGGCGTCTGAGAGACTTCGGAAAATCCCTCTGGAATATCGTTCCAGCTAAACTCGTCGTCGCTGAAATTAATGTCTTCGTTTGCGCCCCTGTCGTCTGATCCGCTATCGTCTAACCCACTATCGTCCTTGCCGGCGAGATCGTCAGATTGACTGTCCGCATCCGCGCTGTCGCCTTCCAGCTCCAGCAATGGATTCGTCTCGAGCGCCTGCTCGATATGCTCACGCAGTTCGAGGCGGTTGAGTTGCAAGAGCGCAATGGCCTGCCGCAACTGCGGCGCCAGCTTCAGTTTCTGGCCGAGTTTGAGCTTTAAGCCTGTCGCCATTGACATGCCGACATTGTAGGCGATAGATAGCCGCGCGGGAATCAGGGCCTCAGATTGGCCAGCACCCTGCTGCGCACAGCGGCGAGCGGATCGCGGCGGATGAAATCTCCCACCAGCTCGAGATAATCAGGGTGCCGCTCAAGGAGCGCACGCATGGCCGAGTCGCCAGGTCCCAGGCCCAGCGGCCCGAAGCTTGCGTTTCCTTCGTGGGCAACGAAAGCGTCGTCGGCCAGAACATGGCGCCAGCCGTCTGCGGCCGCCCGCATGCACCAGTCGTTTTCTTCTCCGTAGCCTCGACCGAACGCGGCCTCGTCGAATTCCCCGATACGTTCAATGCAGTCGCGACGCATGTACATGCAGAAACCGACCGCGGTCGGGATCTCCGGATATTGCGGAACACCGGCTTCCTGGCAAGCAAGGGCCCAGACTTCAGGATCGTCGGGCACCGGAGACGGCCGGCAAAATTCCGGCAACGAAGCGATCTCGCCATTGTTGGTAAAAGGCGTTACCGAGGCTATACGCGCATCGGATTCAGCGCATTGCATGAGCCGTTCCAACCAGTTTCCGGCCGGAACGGTGTCGGAATTGAGCAGCACGACATCCGCGCCTTGTGCTTCGCGCATGCCGTAATTGGCGGTCGCGACGAAGCCTTTGTTGGCGGGCTGCTGGATGACTCGCCAGCCGCTGCATTGAGATTCGATAACTTCCGCTACGCGCGGATCGGTTGAGGCGTCGTCGATCACGAGAACCTCGACGTCCAAGGCAACCGTCGAGCGCACGGCGGCCAGGCAACGTGCCAGCTGCGCCGCCGCGTTGTAAACCGGAATTACCACAACCGGCCGGCCGGTCACGTCCGAGCCCCGTCTCCGGCCGTCCATCGATGCGGCAAATAGACCAGGCCGAGCGCCCGGGACTTGCCCCTCACGGTGAATTCGGTTTCCACGGTGTCGTGAACACGCAGGCCTTCAGGGTCCATCGCATGAGCCTTGACCACGTAGCTGCCGGGCAGGACATTCAGTTCGGGGAATTCAAGCGTAATTTCGTACCGGCCGTCGCCGGTGGATCTGGCCTGGAAATCATCGTGGTCGGATGCCACGCCGAATACCGGCGTGCCGTCGCCGCGGGCCACGCCGACCAACGCCACCGGCGGCCTGTCATCGGGCGAGCGCATCCGGATTCTTACGACAAGCGCACCGCCCATTTCCACGTTGTGCGGACCCGCCGCTCCCGCCGGCTCGAGCTGAACGTGGTCGATACGACAGATCGCGCCGGACGCCGCCGGCCTGGACTGCTGCTCACGGGAATCCTTGCGCTCGTGCCAGGCCAGATAGGCCTGGGTGACGTCGAAAACATCCCCGATCGCGCGCGCCGAGCCATCGTGCAGCCAGACTGCATGGCGGCAGAGCTTCTGGACCTGATACATGTTGTGCGAGACCATCAGCAGCGTTCCGCCGCTCGTCAGGTAGTCTTCGACCCAGCGAATGCATTTTTTCTGGAATGACTCGTCTCCGACCGCGAGCACCTCGTCGGTGATCAGCAGATCAGGACGGACCGAGGCCACGATTGCAAAGCCCAGTCGAACAACCATGCCCGATGAATAATGCTTGATCGGTTCATCGATCGCCTTGCCGATATCGGCAAACGCAAGAATGTCGTCGAGACTGGCGTCGATCTGCTCGCGCGACATGCCGAGAAATGCAGCGTTCATTCTCAAATTCTGCATACCGGTGTAATCGGGCTGGAACCCGGCACCAAGCTCCAGCAGGGCCGACAGCGTCCCGTTGACTTCGATGGATCCGCTGCTTGGTGCAAGCACGCCGGTGATCATCTTCAAAAGTGTTGATTTTCCGGCACCGTTCGAGCCGATGATGCCCATGGACTCGCCACGCCGCACCTCGAAGCTGATTTCGTCAAGAACTCGGGTGCCGCCGGTGGCATGACCTCGTGTCAGAAGCTGCCAGAAGGCGCCGAATCGGCCTGATTGCGCCGCGGCCGGCGGGAAACGCTTTTCCACTTGCTGGACGCTCAACAGCACGCTCACAGGAAGTCCTCGAAATACGGCGCCATCCGCCGAAAGAATGCAAGCCCGCCAATGAATACAAACAAAGAGACCCCCAGCAGGATGAGTGTATTGGTGCCCGGCATGATCTGGCCCTCCAGCAGGGCGGCGCGAAGGTCAGTCATCAGGCCTGCGACTGGGTTGGCATAAACGAGGATCGAAAGCTGTTCGGGCAAAAATTCGGGCGCGTACAGAATGGGCGTCAGGAAGAACCAAAGCATCATCAATGTCGGCAATAGATGCTGGAGATTCGGGAAAAAGACCCTGAGCGTCGCGGCAAACATCCCAAGGCCGTTGGCGAGCAATAACAATACGAATAGTCCGAGGAGCGCACTGAACAGACCCAGCGGTGCCAGATGGACGCCCATCAACGGCAAGACGCAGAGCACTACTGCATAGCCGATTATCTGCAGCGCGAAAGCCGCGGTGGTGCCGCTGATGGCGAGATATTCGCGCTTCATCGGTATCTTGCTGATCAGTGCCGCATGCTGGGGCATGCTCTCGCTGGCCCTCAGGATGCCATCGGCAAACCCCAACCACGGCCACAGAGCAATAGCAAGCCAGGCGACAAACGGAATTTCAAGCGCTTCCGGCGCCCGGGCCCGAAAGATCAGACCGAAAACCACGGAATACACAACCAGCAACAGCAGGGGCTGAACAATCACCCAAACCCACGCACCCCCACCTGCGCTGAATCGGTTGGTGAATTCGCGCCTGGTGAGTCGACCCAGGAGACTCAATTCGTCACGCATTTTGGCTGAAAGACTCTTGTTGCGATTTCGCCCAAGCGCGGCTCGATAACCACCGACTCCAGCGTGGCGGTGCGCTAGCCATGCCGGTCTCTGCTCCATATTCGTTGGGACCAAACCGACGGATGATGCCGGACATCGACGCTTCCTTTCAGAAATTTTCAGCAACAGGCAGGATTGTAATGACAACCCGCCTTCGTAACCGGGCTTTCTGCTGATCTGCAGGTCGAATGCGCGTCAGATTAGGGAGCAGCCACAGGGTAGAAGAATGCCTATGCGATTCGAGAGGCGGCTGTCGCAATCCGGCCAAAACCCTGTTGGCCCCGGGAAATCCTGATATAACTTGCGGCTGGTGCTATGGATCGATTCGGCGCGCACGGCGAGCACCGGGGCCCGTAAATCGTTATTCAGCGCGATCGAAGATTCCAAAGCCCGAGTCGTATCTTTCGAGCAGATCGCGAACCGCATTTTCCCGAATCTGAAGGTCGGAGCGATCCAGTTCGGACATCAGATTTCCCATGACCAGGTCGCGGTGCTGTGCGCGAGCGCGTTCAAGCATTTCGTCCCGGACCTCCTCGAATTCAACCGCTTTGCGCGGTTCCTGGGCATCCAGACGCAGGATATGCAGGCCGAATTGGGACTGGACCACGCCTGAGAGTTCTCCCGGTTTCAGCTCGAGCAGGGCCGTGCGGACCGGATCGACGATCTGGGCCGGCGGGACGTCCCTATACGCGCCCTCATTCTGTTCCAGCGCCGGGTCGTCGGAATGCGCGGCGACAAGCTCGTCGAAAACGGACGGATCGGCTTCCAAACGATCCGCAATTTCAACTATTTCACGCATGGCATCCAACAACGCTGTCTGGTCCGTTGAAATCAGGAGCTGGGTAAAATCCAGTTTCTCTGACGACTGGCGCTCGGACCTCAGAAACAGCTCTCGGGCGATCGGTTCATAGTCATCAAGCTGCTGGCTCTCTGCATAAAATTCGGCGTATTCGTTGGCGAGCACGTTGGAAAGCGCCTGCACCAGAAGCGCCTGGGTCTCGGGCCGCATGTGCAGGCCATCGTCGATTGCACGCCTCGCCAACTGTAGCGGCGTGACCAGATTGCGCAACATGTCGCCTATCCGGTCGGGATCCATCAGAAACGGGCTATAGTGTTCCGGCAGTACCCGTTCCTCCAGATACGCGTCGATGTCGTTGTTGGTCACAACAGCACCGCCCTTGGACGCAAAAACCTCGCCGCTCTGAGTGACCGTCGCTTCGATTCGAGAATCGCTGCACTCGGCATCACCCGCGAGATCGCAGGCATGTCCCGCGAAAGGCGCCAGCAGCGATATCAGAAGGCCCAGGCGGGCCAAAGCTGAAAGATCCATGTCGATTCCCTTAAACCGTTCTTCGGTTAAAAGCCAACCCCGGAGGCTTTCATTGCGTCGCCGCAGAAGGTCTCGGGGCAGTCGACGTTCAACTGGTTATGCGCCTGTTCGGTCGATGGTATTGCATCGTCGGTATAGAAAAAGTTCATGAAGTAGGTCGTATTCGGCTCAAGCGCGCAGACGCCACTGTTGGCCTGAAAATTCGTCCCGCCGAAGCGGAAGCCGCCCTGGCTGGGTCCAAACACGCAGCCTGGACCCATTTCGGCGTCGATCAGGAACGGACGGAAGTCGCCGGGGCACTGGGATACCGACCAAATCCTGGAGTTGGTGCCTGTGTTGTTAAGGTTGACCGGCACAATCTGCATCTCACCCACCGCACCGGGCGGATGATTGCCTGTGGTGAACTCCATCGCGACATATTGCGTGGATGGCACCCGGATTCGGATACTGTTGCTGCTGCCGGGGAACGCGCCGTTGAACACCTCAGCAAAGAAGAACGCATTGGCACTGGAGTCGTCGAAATTGATCTGCTGCGCGCGCGTCATGTTTGGCGGCGGCGGGCGGGAGGCGCAGGCACTGGTGGACGAGGAATTCTGAATCTGGACGGTCAGCGGGTTGTTGCCCGCAGCGATCGTGCCCTGCGACGAGGTGCAGCTGAGCGTGAGCGAGAAGTTGCCGTTAGACAAGCCGGAGGTCGCGACCTGGACGTTGCCCGAAGTGGCAAGACCGCTCTGATTCGCCCAGTTCGGGAGCGATCCGCCGGAAATGCACCCGGTCGTGTTGGAAGAATTCCAGGACACGGTGACCGGAACGCCTTCGTCGACGGTCACGCCGCTGGCGCTGCCGTTAACGGTGAATGAAGTGATTGCGGGCGTCGCCGGGCCGGAACAGTCGGCCAGTGAATCGACTGTTGCCGTCACGTTACCACTGGCGGTATTGACCTGAAGGTTGAGCAGCGCTGCAGTGCAATCGTTGGCACCGTCGGATATGAAGATCTCAGACTGTGCCTGAGCGTTGCCAAGAAAAGTTGCCGCGAAGGCGATAGCCATCACCAAAGTCCGGCTTAAATTTGAAGTACTGTTCATTTATGTGCTCACGCGAATTTTGATGGATAAGTCATTCAAGGATAAAGCAATTTCGACGGCCTTTTCAGGGCAATCGTGCCGAACTGCAAAAAATCCGGCTTATTGGTCAAGTATGCACCGGGAACGGTTAATAGGACATTAAGCGCAAGCACATGGTTCAAAAAAAATGGGCCACCCGGGGGGTGGCCCATGACACTTCTAATGTTGAAGTTCAACCGTCAAATGACGATCAATTTCTTCAGTTTCCTGCGATATCGACGAGAACGCGAAACGACGGCTTCCCTTGTGGTCGTAGGAACCGGCGTAGTTCGCGATGACGTCCTGGCCACCATCGGTCGGCACGAAGCCGTTGGTGAAACGCTGTGCCCAGAAACCAATCACAGGCAGGCCAAAGTACGGCGTCTGACTCTGCGAGGTTGCTAAGCGCTCACCACCACCCGGAATAGTGCCGAAGTTGAACTGAGCCCAACCGCCGTTGAAGCCAGCCGGAAGACCGAAGTTGCTGTAGGTCAGCGTCGGATCAGGGCGCAGCATTTCCTTGAAGATTTCACTTTCCTGCGGAATCGAGTTGTCATTGTTCGCAGCAAAGCGAATGATGTTCACTTCGCGACAAAGACGGAATTCCGGGCTGCCCGGCGGACGCGGAGATACGACCAGACCACCAGGTGCCGGGGTGCGTTCTTCACGATCCCAGAGATCAATATCGATCTCTTCACAGGCATCGCCGCCAAGCGGAACCGACCAGGTGTCGGTGAACGGTTCAAGCGGCGCGCCGGAACCGGCGCCGACCGAACCGACATTGTTGTCGACGTGGAACGCCTTGGTCGGGAAGGTAACGACCCACTCGGAACGCGTACCGATGAGCGGGTTGACGTTGTACTCGTTCATCAGCTTGTCGAACATGATCGTTGCATCGACGGCCTGAACCGAGAAATCCCAGCTGTCAGTCCGAACAACGCCGTTGTCGAACGTGTTGCTGGTGAAGTTGAGGCTCTGATCGAGGTTCGGGAACAGGTCACCCGGGTTGGTGTGGCTGATCTGACCCTGCAACCAGAAATTCTGAAGCGCCGTCGCGTCGTAGGAGAACAGCGTGCCTTCGTCGGCATTCAGAATGCTGCCGGTGCCGAACAGGCCGCCGGTAGGTCCTTCAAGGCCGGAACTCGAATTTTGGGTCCAGATACCGCCGTCGGCCCAAGCCGCCGTTACGGTTGCGCAGCTGCCGGGAACGCCGTTGACGTGCTTGATGGGCGTGAAGAACGGCGAGCTCTGCGGAATGGAGCCCATTTCGATGATTTCGAGGTAGCCGGAGGCAGTACGTTCCAATCCCTGCGGACCGCCGTCGAAGTTGTTGAACGAGTACTGGAAGGTCAGGAAATCCTGAACACCCACGCCGGGACCGCCGAGGCCTTCGCCCACGAAGTACGGTACCGTGCAGCTCGTGTCGCGCGTGACCATGGTGCCGCCTTCGCCGTTGCCGGCCAGGGTAACCGTAGCGGTCCACACATCGAACGGAGACAGGTAGAGGTTAAAGTCAAGCACTTCGCGCGAGTTCAGCGCTTCGATGAAGCGAACCTTTACCGCCTTGGCTTCGGTAGTCGTGTTGACAACCGAAATCAAGGTGTCGTTTCCACCGCGCGCGGTGTAATACGGATAAAGAAGGACTTGGCCGAGGCCGTCCGGATTGAGGTTTACGGCGTGCGAGACGCTTACCATTCCCGCGACACCTGTTACACCCGCAAGAATTGCGGCCGTTAAGGTATTTCTTTTCATTACAACACTCCTAGGTTTATTTCACAGGGCTCTGTCAGAGCAATCCCGGCCACGCCCTCTCAGCGACGCATTCCGGTAGATTGCAAGAATATCGTACACCAGCGCCGATTGCAAATCAAGCGCATATCTGGAACCGACCTGCTGTCAGCCGTCCAGAGAATACCACCACTGCCCCTCGATTTTCACCCATGTTTCGTTTATGGGGCGCTCGTTCTGCATGCCGGAGAGCACGCCCGGTGCGCCTACCGCCGTGTAGGCCAGAGAAACCTCGACGTTGCAGATGTCTTCTTCGCACTCGACGGCGGTGACTTCAGCATTGTCCCAGCGAACCGGCCGGGTGATCATCAGGGCCGCGAAGGAAGATGCTTGTGTCTGGGCTCTGTATCCAGGCGAGTGAAAGCTGTATGCCGAATCGAAATCCCTTGCCACAAGCGCGTCCCAGCGCGCCTGTGCACGCTCTGCGACCACCTCCTCCGGCGTGCGCGGCGGGCTGCAGCCGACAAGCAGCAGGATCATGACGATGGCGGAGACTATTCCGCAGACTCTAGCGGGTTTTTTGGTTTTCATAGCTGATTTGGGCTCTTTAGGGTGTTATTGTGTTTTCTGCGACCGGACAATCTTTCGTCCGAATTGCCGATTTCATTAACGATCTTGATTACCGATCTTCCGTGATTTCATTGCCGGCCATGCTCTCCGGCAACGGGTCAAGTCCGCGGAACTTGCGGCTGAATTCGCGCGAGACCCGTTCGAGCTTGGCGGTGCTTTCGACGACGGTCGGGGTTATCAGCACCAGCGTTTCGCTTCGGTTGAGACTGTCGTTGGTGCTGCGAAAAAGCGCGCCCAGACCGGGAATGCGCTGCAGGAACGGCACACCGCTACGACCCTTGCTGGTGGTTTCCTCGATAAGACCACCGAGTACGATGGTCTGACCGGACTGCACCGCCACTTCGGTCTCTCTGGTTCGCGTGTTGATCGCCGGGTTGCTTTCCGGCGTGGCGCGCTCACCGGACCAGGCTATATATTTAACTGCGTCTAACCAGCCATCCGGCAGGCTCTCGCCTCAAAATTTCAGAAATCGTTTCGGCGGCAGTATAGCCCCGATATTGAAAATCTAGCAACCGTGTCGCCATGGCTTAAGCGACGTCGCCAAGACAGGGGTCAGGTGGCCTCAGACTGCAACGGACGTTGCAGCACCGCTCGCGCCTCCTAGCTGTTCATCAGAGCTGACGTCCCATACAACTGGCCCGCACGGCGTTCAAATCGCCATAAGCACTCATGCTCGCATATCCTATGTACCGTATTTCTTCGGATTTTCGCCCTATCCAAGTCTTCTTAGAGGCCTTCTCAACTCAGAACCGGGTGGCGTCGCACCCCACCCCGGAAGCCCGAGGCAAGGCGCGCCGGGATAACTAAGGTTTGCTAAGGCGAGCGTAGGTGATCAGATTACTGGATGACCCACGCATCCACGTAATACCGCCGCCGGTTTGAATATTGGAGTAACCCTTGGGATAATTGCTGCTGGTGGCAAAGTCTTGCATATTTAGCGTTCCAGCTGATGTTCCAGTAGAGGAGGGTGGCTGCCCGACACAACCTGGACACAAACCATTGAAAGTCTGCATGCTGAATGTGACTGACTGATTCAGATCACCGCTTTCAACTCCCTGAGCCCAGATTGGCTGGCCGCTAGGGGTGTAAAAATATACAGTTGCGACGTTCGTTGCGGTGGAACCGCTACCCTGCACATCCAGGTTCACACCCCAACCGGGAAATGCCGGTTCGAAATATAATCCGGTAAAGCTGTCGCCACCGGCCAGATGGAACATTTTTTCCGCGCCGACCGACTGCGATCCGCTTTGGGCATTCAGATCCCATGTAAAAATCAATTCGTTATTGGCGAGCATGGTGAGTTCGGCGGTACCGACAAGTTGCCAAACCACATTGCCTGAAACCGGGTCCCGGTTTCCTTTTCTAAGCGCTGAAACCCATGTGCCATCGATCATAGGCTCGACGTCGCTCATGAACCAGACAGGCGTGCCGTTCGGCAGGTAGGTGTACCAAGCCAGCAACAGATCGCCGGCATTGTTACGCGTTATATTAATACCGCCACCCTGACGATCAGGATTATACCAGAGGCCAGCAGTCGGCGAAGCCCACCGATTGGCAGGAACTGGCTCAAACTGAACATTATCTATAAACGCTTGGCTTGGCTTTTCGACCAACATCCCAAGCGAATTTTTCAAGTACTCTGCCTCAGCCACGAACTCAAGCGTGACCGCCTGACCCCAAAGCTCAGGCGGCACGCTGATGGTCCGAGTTTCAAATTCAGGACAATTGAAAGTGGGAGTGCAATTATAATCCTGATCCCTTCCTTTCTCTTGCAAGAGAAGAAAAGAGGACTGGCTGGTAATCATACGAGTCTTCAGACTGACGCGATTCGAACGACTGGCTACTTGCCCTAAGCCGAGGATTTCTCCCAACTTCCGGTCGTACCTCAATTGTGAGGCTAACGGGACCGTCATCGTTTGTCGGATTGAACCACACGTTTTGCGGAACGAGGTAATGTAACCCGTTCCAGAGTGACCATATGCGACCCCCGCCCAAACTCTTTCGCTGCTTGGACTCAAGAAGCTTTCACAATTGTAGAAATTTGATGTATCCGCGCTAAGCCAATTCCAGTAGCTACCGCCCTGAGAAAAGGACCCGTTTAAAAGCTGCGCACTAACTTGGCCTGTTATTCCCGCCAGGGCCAATAAGACACAAAATAATATTCTTGAACTCATTTCCAGCTCCTATCGTTTCATTAGGATAATCCCGCCCGCACAAACGAGTACGGTCTGGGGCAGAAAGAACCAGAGCAACATTGACATCACCCAACACATAGCCCTGCTACGCGCCTGAACGAATGTCAGAACGGAAAAATTGAATCGAAAAATATCATTGGTTATTTCCGAAAAAGCTACTGCCGCCCAACCGCAGAATAACCCCAAGCGACCAAGGGTGTCAAGAAAATTTCACACTAAGCGAATGGGAGATTCCTGCTTCAGCTTTTCGCAAGGATTTTGTACGCCGGGGGGCAATGAAATGATACGAATCGGTCGACACAACTGGATAAGAATACAGCGCCCCACTGCGAAGGCCTGGCGGCTACGGGTCTGCTCGCGGATACGTCGCTACGCACTCTAGAGTTTTCGGCTCGCAGGAAGGATGAATCGAACGACGTCATTTCGGCGATTCGTCGCGCAGGCCCTTAAAGCCGCCCGGAATCGGCTCGACGGCACGGAATTTCTTTTCAAACTCGCGCGAGACCTTTTCCAACGTACGGGTGCTTTCAACCACGGTCGGCGTGATTAGAACCAGCGTTTCGGTACGGCGAACGTCGTCGACGGTGCTTCGGAACAGCGCACCGATTCCCGGAATCCGCTGCAGAAAAGGCACACCCGATCGAGTAAACTCATTGGTCTCCTGGATCAGGCCGCCGAGAACTACAGTTTGCCCGGACTGCACCGCAACCTCGGTGCTGATCTGGCGCGTGTCGATTGTGGGGTTCCCACCCTCCGGTGTCGGCCCTGCGGCAGAAATTTCTTGGCTCACGTTCAGATAGACCAATCCGCCTGGGTTGACCCGGGGCGTGACCTCGAGAATGACACCAGTGTTCAAGAACTGGGTGGAACCGATAGTACTGCCTGTGCCGGTTCCAGGAACGAACGACTGCGACTGGATTGGAACCTGCTCGCCCACGTTGATCCGCGCATCCGAGTTGTTCCGCACCATCAGCGTCGGCGCCGAGATGGTGCGCACGTCGGAGATCCGCTCAAGCGCGTTGATCGCGGCGCTGACGAAGTTGCTACCGACGTTGTCGGCAATGGCCCCCAGAAATCCCGAGTTGGCACCGAATCTTAAACTGTTTGCCGCTGATCCGTCGGCGAAACCTTCGGGAACACCCGGAAAACCTTCCTCGCCTGGCTGGGAATTAGCGAGGAACCACGATACCCCGTACTGGAGTTCGTCGTTGAGTTGGACCACAAGCACCTGGGCTTCGATCAGCACCTGCAGGGGCTCCTCGTCCAACCGCTCAATGGCGTTGAGGATGGAGTCGTAGTCGCTGGGCGACGCCTGAATGAGCAACGAGTTGGTTTCAAGCACCGCGGTGATGCGCACGTCGCCGTCGTCACCCAGCGTCACGGTGCCACCCCCGCCTCCTCCAGTGTTGTTTTCTTGCCGCGCCCTGGCCGCCGGCGAGGTCTGATTCTGGAATTCGCTGACCGAGCTTGCCTGAGCGGTTTCCAGGCCCGGCGCCAGCGAGCCGCGATCCTGGCGGGCGGTCGCGCGTGAGGACCCGCCGCCGCCCTCGCCGCCGAATACGTTCGCCAGGTAGCCGGCCAGCACTTCGGCGTCGAGGTTCTTGACGCGGTAGACGTACAAGCGACTCCCCGCCTCCGGGCTGGAACGGTCTAGACGTTCTATCCAGTTTTCGATCTCGTTAAGGTAATGATCGTTGGGCGTGATCACCATGATCGAATTGAGCCGCTCCAGCGGCATGATGCGAAACATCCCGGCCAGCGGACTGTCTTCACCGCCCAGGAGCTCCTCCAGTTCGGTGATCAGGTCACCCACTTCAATACGCTGAATCTGAAACATGCCCACCGACATGCCCTTGAGCCAGTCGACATCGAAGGTCTCGATGATCTGCATGTAGTTCCGCAATTCGGCCCGGTTACCCGCCAGTACCAGCAGGCTGCGTGCGTTGTCGGCGTTTAGAACCGCATCCTCGCGGGCGTAGGGCTCCAGCAGAATCTGCATCTGTTCGGGGGAAATGTATTCCAGCGGCACCGCGACCACCTGGTAGCCCCGCTGTAGCTGACCATCGGCCAGCCGGGGTGTCAGGTTGCCCCGAATGGCATCGGAAACCGGAAGCACGTGAAACCGGTCGTCGCGCCAGACCAGAGTAGCCCCGTTCCAGCGGAGCAGCATTTCTAGAATCGGCAATACCTGATCCAACGCCACGGGCCTGGCCGTGGAAAAAGTCACCTCGCCCGAAATTCCCGGCGCAATCACATAATTTTCCTGGAGAATCTCGCCCAGCACCGCGTGAACGATTTCCTGGATGCCCTGGCCCTCGAAATTCAGCGTGATCGCGCCTTCTCCTTCGCTGGACAGGGGCCGACGCTCGGCCGCCTCGCGGTTGATGAATACGCCGCTGCCCGGAAATTTTTCACTGCCCGAGAACGCCGACTCCGCTTCGTCGTCTTCTGTACCGGCCAGATCAAGCGGCGCATCAGCCGCGTCATCCTGTATGACTTGCGGTCCCGAGGGTCGGGCCGGATTGGTCGGATCGTCCGGCGCTGGCGTGGTGGCGCAAGCACCGAGTAGTGCTGCAAGCAGGGTTCCGGCAGCAATTGCCGACACCACGCGGAGCGCGCTGGATTGGAGAGGATCAAATACCATTCAAGAATTCCGTCTGAATCATAATTAGTTTTTTCGAACGTGCTCAGCCGCCATCATTCTGCTCGCGCGCGCGCCGTTCGGCTTCGGCCCGCAGCTGTGCCCGGCGTTCTGCGACCCGGCGCCGAATTTCCTCGGCCCGCGCGCGCGCCTGCGCGTCAGCGTCTTCGCTCCCGGCCTGCTCTGCCGGCGCATCCTGGTCGGGGGCCTGCTCGCTTTGCTGAGCCGTTCTTGGACGCGGCTGCGCACCGGGCTTGAGCGCGCTTGTCTCGACCTGTAGCTCGAGGTCCTCGGTGCGCCCGCCGTCGGTCTGAAACTGGACCCCGCGGGCTCGGATTTCAGCAATCTTCCAGGCCGACTTTTCGCCACCCAGCGCCATACCCTCGCGCAGCGTCAGCGTTTCGTTGGTGGAATCATCAGTGATCATCGCAAGCTTCAATTCCGGCGTGATGATAATTCCGGCCACGGTTGCTTCCAGCTCCGGAATTTCGACCTCCGGCTCAGGCTCGGGTTCCTCCTCAACCGCTGGTTCCCCTCCCGCGAGCTCCACGACCGGGAGCTGGCGGTCGGCGAAGAACACCGGGCGTTCGATGATCGTCGCATAGCTGGACAGCTCGGCCAGTTCAGGATTTCTGGCAACGGGCCTGTCGAGGACCGCGCCCGATGTACCGGTCGCTTCAATCGCGTCGACGTCCGGCCTTCCAAACAACAGAAAGGAAACCAGCGCAAGCAGGATCAGCAACGCGATACCGGCAATCAGAACCACGCTCAGCAAATTCCGGCGCGTATCGAGATTCATGTTTCGTCCCCGGCGCCGGGCTGGTTGATGTAGCCGTACATCTCGAAGCGGATATCAAGCAGCCCATAAGGCGTGCCGCCGCGTCGATTACGCTGATCGGCCGTCATACGCTGGTTGATCATCATGTTGTCGACGAACACGAGCGGCACGCCGCTTTCCATTTCGTGCAGCACGCGCAGGAAATCGTCCAGCGGGCACTGCATTCTTACGTTGACGCGCACCGAGCGAAAGCGCTCGGGGTCGGTAAAGCGCCGCGGCGAGGTATTGGTAATACTGCAAAGCTCGGCATCGGCCGCGCTCGTATCGACCCAGTCACGCAGCATGCGAATCAGCTCGGCCGTGGCGATGTTGGGGTCTTCGCCGGCGAGAAACAGCGCGCTGTCCATCTGCGAGGCGCGCAGTTCGTTGAGTCGCTCACGCAGAGGCTCGGCCAGTTCGACGTTTCCCTTGAAACGGGAGATCTGACGCTCCAGCTCGTTGATCTCGCCGCTCAGCGCGACCTGGCGCATCACGAACCAGTGAAATCCCAGGAAATACACCAGCATCAGCGCAATGGCAAGAAGCCCGATCGCGAGCGGTCGGTAGTGCTCGGGTTCCGGCAGCAGCTTCACGATCCCGCCCCTTCGGAATCATCCGTCTCGGGTATCGGCTCGGTAACCACCCGGACCTGTGAGCGGAAGCGTTCCTGCCCGCTCCTCGGATCGATGCTGATCGCGCCGGTTATTTCAGGTGAGGTGAAAAGCGAAGATTCGTTCAGAAGCCCGATGACGCGCTGGGAACCGTCGGCCTGGCCCTGGATACGCAGATCCGAGCCCTGGAGCTGGAATTGCTGCAGCCAGATGTCGTTGGGCAGAATTCGAGTCAGCTCGTCCATCAATTCGATCACGGCCGGCTGGGCAGCTCGCTTGAGCGCCAGAAAATTGGCCGCCTGTAACGTTTCCTCCAGCGCCTGCTGAAGCTGCATCACGCGCCGGGCTTCCACGCGCAGCTCGTTGGCCTCGGCGTCCAATATCGAGACCGTCCGCTCGCGCAGTATCACAGTCTGGGCCATGACCAGCGCCAGCACCACCACCAGACCCGCGCCCAGCAGCATGTTGAATCGCGCCCGGGCATGAACGTATCGGGGCCGCCGCGATTCCGGAAGCAGGTTGAAGCCCTCCGGTCGGGGAGGATCGTCGCCGGCCAGCGTATCGACGGCGTGGACCACCGCTCCGAATGCCCGGGCGCGCGCCAGCAGGGGTTCCAGATCCTCTCCGAGCAGGATCCTGAGCGTGACCTCGATTCTGGCGTGGGCCGCATCGTGCCGTTCGACGCGATGATCCAGAACCACCTGGTCGGCGCGGAAAGGTGAAATCTGATCAATCTGATAGCGCAACGCCTGGTCGAGATTCCCCTCGACCGCCGCCGGCATTTCCACTGGCAAGGCCAGAACCTGATCCTCGTGAAGACAAAGCCGGACTTCCGGTCGGCCGTCACGAAATTCCGCAAGAATGTCGCGCCATCGACGGCGCAACAACTCGGCATCCTCGCCAGCGCCGAACACGTCCAGCACCTTCGGCTTGCCGTCGGCACGCCAGATCCGGTAATCGCCGCCGCCGGATTCGGCCGGTACGATCCACAACTGCGGCTTGGGCGGCATCAGGCGGCGCGAAAGCCCCGACGGCACCAGGGCGGCAAGCTCGCCGCCCCACCACGACAGGAAAGTCGATATCGGCGAAGCGCGATATTTCTGGCGAACTCGTTCGCGAATGTTTTCGACAATCTGCTGCATCAACTCGATTCGGTCCGGTTTTCTTTCCAGCGCACAATACGGAATGGCCGGCCTCGGCTGTCCGTGCCGAGCCGTATCGTTGCCTCGATTTCATTCCAGGTCCCACTTTGCAGCGTGGCCCGGCTGACGATGGTATGCGTTAATCCGCTGCCGCGCTGGTTCACAAGCGACCCGTCGGGCAAGGCCAACTGCATCTGATCTCCGGGATGATACTGCGAGCGCTCCTCGACAAACAACTGCGCAGCCTGTTGATCCATGTCGGGCAGGGTCAAGAGAACATTGGGCGGCGCAAATGCCGGATTGAAGTCCGCGCGACCCGAGTGTACCGTCACACTGCGTTCGATCACGCGAAAAAGCGCCCAGTTCATGCCGATTACCTGCTGCAGTTCCTCAACGGTGCCGAAGGCGGTGTTGGCAGGGCCGTACGGCAGGCCCTCATTCGCGTATTCCTGGTCCTCGGCCCCCATCACTCGCGGCTCGTCGTCTCCGTCGATCCAGTCCTGAATCGCAGCCGTCATCAGCTCGGCGTCCTGTTCGGCAAGCCCGATCGAGGTAAAAAGCCGGATCAGCAAATCGGGATTGCCCTGCGCGGCGGCATTGACATCGATCAAACCGGTCTCATCTGTGATTCGGACCTCGACACTGGCATCACCAAATCCGAATTCATACGGCCTGCCGTCAGCCACCCAGCGGGTCTCCATGTCCGGATTACGCAATTCGACGACGGCCCGATGCAGTCCGGCCTCGGCGGCATAGCGCGCATCAGTGGTATCGAACAGAAACCTCGACTGGAGCGTCTCCGTTCTCGCGAGCACTGCATAGGTCCCGATGATGATGGTCAGCAATGCCAGCATCCAGAGAACCACGATCAGGGCAATGCCCCTGCTCCCGTCCAGCCGTCCGACAGGGTTGAACCTCAGCACTTTCATCGACTGATCTGACTCCGATCGACGCCCATCATTCGAGCCCGAATGTCGGTCGCGTCGAGGCTTCTGGGCCCGACACCACCGCTGTCGATAATCACCGGTGTGACGAGTTCGGGAAAGGAAAGCCCGTTGTCGCGCTGCATTGAAAGCCGCAGGGACACCGAAAGCGGAACCAGGTCGACCGGCTCCCAGAAATCATTCCAGACCACGGCCTCGCCGTCTTCCGCGTAACCAAGGAACTCGAAGTCCGCACGGCCGATATCCTCGAGCAGCGTCACCGGAGCATCACGGTCCAGGTCCCCGGGCTCGTAGCCGTTGAGCATGGCGAAAGCGAACACCAGGTCCATGCCGACCTCGCCTCGCTCGATCCTCATTTCCTGCACATACGGCCCGCCGAATCCGAGATATCCCGGCATCGGTGCGACGAATCGGATGCGCTCCGCTTCGCCTTCGAAGCGGATGATTGTATCGTTGTCCTGCTCGATGATCAGCGGCCGGGCATGCGCGATCTGCCGCCTGATGAACTGATGTACGACGCGCAGTCGGTTGGTTTCCTCGATCAGCGCCTCTCCGGACGAGGTCGCACGCACGCCGGCGCGAAACCCGCCGTATGCCATGGCCATGATAAGTGCAATCAGCGCCGTGGCCAGCAACAGCTCGATCAGCGTAAAACCCGACTGAGTATTCGTCGACGCTCGAATTCCGTCGCGTCGACCACCGAGGCTCCGGCCGGCCGGGGGGCCGTTTGTACGTGGTTGCGAAACCCGACTCATGAACCGCTCAGCCCCTGGCGCTCGGCATAGAAGCGATCCACCGAACGCAGCGTCTCGAAAAGCGCCGAGCGCTCGCCGCGCCCTTCGCCCCAGAACACCGTCAGCCCGACGTAGTAAAGATCGATCGGCAGATCCTCGTAGGCCACGCTGCCGTCGCCGGCAATCTGGTAAGGCTCGATGATCAGCTCCCAGCTGTATGCATCGTTGAATCGACCGCTGTATTGGCCCGGTTGCGGCAGATTTTCGATACCCACCATGTCGAGCTGGCTCTGAGCCAGTAACGCGGCCTGGGTGAAATCACCCGACCGCTTGGTATTGCTGATGGATGTCGACAGAATCTGCAGCATCACGCCGAACAACACCGCGAAAATTGCAAAGGCCGCCATGACCTCGATCAGGGTGAATCCTCGCTGGCCGGAACTTGGCGCGACCTTAAAACTGCCCTGCGTCCGTCCGGGACCGCGACCCGACGCCCAATGAGCTCCGACCGAGGGCGCCCCGACGCAGGCTACCGTCGAATGGCGACGAAACCTGTTCATCGCGCATCCTCCGGCGGATCCTGGCTGATCTCGCCGGTCAGCCAGCCAACCGTGACATACCATTTGCGCTCGTCGACCGAAAGCAGCACGCTGCCACCGGTTGAAGAACCGTCGGGGAAAAACCGGATGCCGCCGGCGTTCTCACCGGTCATTTCCGATCTCGCCGTGGTCAGCGTAATGTCCAGGCCTGCCGGCAGCTTCTGCTCGGCATTGCCGGCCGCCTGCCAGGTCAATCCGTCTGCGTCGGCACGAAATACCGTTTCGGTTCGCCGGATGATGGCCTGGCCCCGCGTATGACGCAGCCCGGCAATGATTTCCCGGACCTCGTTGCGCAGCTCCGCACCGCCCACCGAACGCGATATCGAGGTGCCGACAAGGCCGAAAAGACCGACGACCAGCACCATTACGACCAGCAATTCGATCAGGCTGAATCCGTGCGCGCCGACACCCGCAAGGTTCAGCTCGCAACTGCGTGGTTCAGATTGGCGCGTCGAGAGCGGCATCAGGCATCCTGCTGGTCGAGCATCTAGCCCGTCGCAGCCTCAGGACTAGAGGCTCCAGTTCTCGATATCGCCGTCCGGTCCCTCGCCGCCGGGCTGGCCGTCACGACCGTGACTGAATATGTCGGGTCCAATCTGGCGATGTTCGCCGGGGAAACGATAGTTGTACTGGTTGCCCCATGGATCGTTCAGATTCGATTCGTTCACGTAGGGGCCGTTCCAGTTCGAGACGTTGCCGGGCTGTTCGACCAGCTCGCGAAGTTCGCGCGGCGCGCGACCGGTATCGAGATAGAACTCGTCGACCGCCATCGAAAGGCGTTGGACTTCGGCCACGGCAGTGCGTGCCTTGGCGTCCTCGCCACGGCCCATGATGTTCGGTACAACCAGCCCTGCGATAAGCCCCAGGATGACCAGAACGACCAGCAGTTCGATCAGGGAAAAGCCCTGAGAAGAATTTTTCATGATTGCAGCCTTGCGTTGTTGCTCCACATGGAAGTATGACAGCCCGGAGCCTAAAGATTCCCCCGACCGTCGTAAATTGTCTGGCCGCGTCAAGCCACCAGTTCGTTGATGCTGAGGATCGCCATGAGCACCGACATCACGATTATTCCGATGACCGCAGCCAGACCCAGCGTCAGTGCGGGCACCAGCATGGCCATGATCCGATCTATGGTCGTTCGAACTTCGCGGTCGTAGGTGTTGGCCACCTTCAGCAGCATGGCGTCGAGCTGACCGGTTTCCTCACCGACATTGACCATCTGCAGCGCCAGGCGGGGAAAATGTCCGCTCTCGTTGAGCGCTCGGGCCAACGGCGCGCCGGTCTTGACCTTCTTGGCCGCCTCGCCGACGTCTTCACGCAACACCGTGTTCGTCATGACGTTGCGCGCTATGGATATCGCCGACAACAGCGGGACGCCGTTGATCAGCAACGTACCGGTGGTTCGCGCCAGCCGCGCCATCTCGATCTTGGCGATCGCGTCGCCTATCCACTTGGCGTTCAGAAATCGCCCGTCCCAGCGCAGTCGGGACGCCGGTTTCTGCATCTGCCCGCGAAACCATAGCGCCGCGACAACGACAATCGCAATCAGTCCCCACCAGAAATTCTGAAGCACGTCACCGACCAGGATCACGACGCGTGTCAACCACGGCAATTCTCCACCGAAATCCTCGAACATCGGTGTGAACTGCGGAATCACGTAGACCATCAGCAGCATCAGCGAGGCGATCGCCAGAATGACCAGCAGTGCCGGATAGATAAGCGCCGAGACCACGCCTTCCTTGAGTTCCTTGGCGCGCTCGAGGTATTCCGACATGCGCGCCAGGGTCTGGTCGAGTGCACCACCCATTTCGCCGGCTCGAACCATGTTGATATAGAATCGCGAAAACACGCCATGCCGTTCTTCCAGCGCTTCGGAAAGCGAAATCCCCTCACGCACTCGATCGCGAATCTGCGACAACATACGCTCCACGCGCTCGTTCTCGGCCAGTTCGACCAGGATGCCCAGCGACCGGTCCAGCGGCAGGCCTGCGCCGAGCAACGTTGCCAGCTGGCCGGTGAGATCGCCGATTTCACGCTGGTTCAGGCCCTGCCGGCCGCGAAACATCGTTTCCAGTCGGAATCCGGCCGAAACTTCCTTGGTCAGTACAGGAATGTTGCCGGTTTCCTGGATGTGAGCAACCACCAGATCCTCACTGGGCGCTTCCATTTCACCGGACAACGTCTCGCCCGACGGCGTGACGGCCTTGTAAGTGAACAACGGCATCAGGCTTCCTGCGTCACACGCAGCACCTCTTCGGCGCTGGTCACGCCCAGCAGCGCCTTGCGCATACCGTCCTGATACATCGTACGCATGCCCTCGTCGCGCGCCTGACGCTCGATGTCGCCGGACGTGGCCTGGCGCATCACCATTCGGCGGATCTCGTCGGACATGGTGAGCAACTCCACGATGCTCGAACGGCCTTTGTAGCCGGTCGGGCTGACTTCCGAAGTCCCGGGGCGATAGAGCGTAATCGGATCATCATCGGTCAAGTCGCGCAGGCCGAGTTCCTTGACCATCTCGGGCAAGACCTTGAACGGCTGGCGCGTTTCCGGATCGAGGCGGCGCACCAGACGCTGGGCCATGATCGCATTTACCGTCGATGTCAGCAGATAATCTTCGACCCCCATGTCCAGCATCCTGGTCACGCCGCCGGCGGCATCGTTGGTATGCAGCGTGGACAGCACGAGATGTCCCGTCAGCGCCGACTGGATCGCGATCTTGGCGGTCTCGAGGTCACGCATTTCGCCGATCATGATCACATCCGGATCCTGGCGCACGATAGCGCGCAGGGCCGCGGCAAAGTTGAGCCCGATCGAAGACTTGGCCTGGATCTGATTGACCCCTTCGAGCTGGTATTCGACCGGATCCTCCACGGTGATGATTTTTCGCTCCGGCGAATTGAGCTGCGACAGTGCCGTGTAGAGCGTGGTGGTCTTGCCCGAGCCTGTCGGGCCCGTCACAAGAATGATGCCGTGGGGCATCTCCAGTGCTCGTATGAAAGCGTCGCGGGTATCGTCGGCAAATCCAAGGCTGCCGAAATCGAGCGTTACCGCCTCGCGGTCGAGGATACGCATGACAACGCTTTCGCCGTGCGAAGTCGGCACTGTCGATACGCGAAGGTCGAGTTCCTTGCCCTGAACCCGGTGCATGATCCG